>Ga0208589_1000024_pt1 | contig 74600 bp, 87 predicted proteins | sample NGESurshal092012_2_FD_184486 | JGI IMG/M metagenome (GOLD analysis project Ga0208589, IMG submission 184486) | Arctic peat soil microbial communities from Barrow, Alaska - NGEE Surface sample F53-2 shallow-092012 (SPAdes) | ecosystem: Environmental > Terrestrial > Soil > Wetlands > Peat ...
ATGTGGCTGCGGGAGACGGCGAACGGTCTCCCCGGTCGCCCGCCGGGTGGGGACCACCACATCGACGCGCTCGCACCGGACGGCCAGGCGGTGACCGGCGTCGCCTCGATCGCCACCCAGCTAAGCCACCAGTTCTTCGCCGTGACGCTGCCCGGCCGCTGACCAGCCCAGCCCGGCCGTCGTCGCGCGTGGAAAAGGCCCGGGCCCTGAGCAGGATCGACGTGAACCTTCATCCCGCTAGGCAGCGCGCGAGTTTCCACCCGGGTGAGTACGCGTAGGCCGAGTCCTGCAGCGGCGGCCCGGCCAGCCACTCGCTGATGGAGCCGTCCGGGTTGATGGCCGCGTAGGTAAGGGCTGCTGAGGGCCTGCGGGAGCGGCGGCCCGGCCGTCCACGACTGGATCTGCCCGTTCACGGCGGATGCATACCAGACGTTGTCGTACGAAGTCGCGGAGGTGTTGTTGGAGTTCCCCCCGGCGACGTAAACCGTGCTGGTGGCCGGGTCGGCGGTCATGGCCCCGGCGACGGTCGGCCGCGGCAGGGCCGCCTGAGCGGTCCGCGCGCCGATGATCCCGGTCGACGGGTCCCCACGAAGCGGTCCACGCGTTGGCCAGGAAACTGAGGCCGTTGATCCCGCCGGCGAAGATGACGGTGTCCGCGGTGGTCGCGGCCATAGCCTGCCAGGCGCCCTTGGGGAGGGCAGACTGGGGCATCGGCCCGGAGATGACCTTCTCGCCGAGGTACCCGATCGTGGCCACGGTGTTCACTGCGCTGGTGCTGACCGCGTCGTAGCCGCCTAGCCGGATGGTGTAGTTCCCGCTGGTGACCGGGGGCGGCGTAGTTACCGGCGCCGTTCAGCGACACGGCGGGCTGCGACCAGCTGGTGGTGGTCCCGAAGCTGAGCGCCATCGTGTTCGAATGGGCCGTGGCCAGCGGCCCCCGGCGTCCAGGCCGGCCGGGGCGGTGAGCTGGGCGAGCCACGACGCCGGGACCCGCGTTGAGATGATCAGCTTGCCCGGTGACCCGCCCGAGTCGGTGTACAGCGACACGGTCACGTCGTCGTCGGCGCCCGCCGCGGCGAGCGGCAGGGTCACCCGCCCGATCGTGGTCTTCCCCGCCGGCATGGTGAATGGCTGATCAAAATCGTAGGTGGGCACCGTCCGGGACAAATCCGCAAGTTGTCGGCGGCCGCGAGCTTACTGAGGTCCGGCAGGATGGTCACATTCGCGCAGTTGCGCGCGCTTTTCGCGGACTTTCGCGGCCATGTGCGCGCACCTGGGCGCCTGTCGGCGCAGGCCACGCGACCGTACGGCCGGTCTTTCCGCGCACTTTCCGCCTCACCGGGGGCGGCGGCCGAGTCCGCGGAAGCCGCCACCTCCGGGGCCAAACCCGGTCCGCCGACGCCGCGATACGGGTCGGCGCGGGCACCGCACAAGGTTATGCACCCAGCAGGCGTGCGCCCGCGGCCGCCGCTGCAGCGCCGCCGTCAGCAGCACCAGGTCCCCGCGGGTGCGAGTCGGCGCGCACCACGGCCCGCCGTCTTGTCACAACTCAACGTCGGCGCCGCCCGCACCATCGGCCATGCTCTGCCCATTTTCAGGCCATCGCCGGCCGGGCTGTCCGCTCGGGTGGCAGCCCCCATTTGGGCGGGAACCGGTAGTCGATGGGCGCCGGGGTCGGCCGGAACTGCTGCTTGATCCGGGTCCGGCCGGACAGTCCCTGTATGTGAGGGTGGGTAGCCCGGGTGTACTTCGCTACCTCGCAGAAGACGTTCTGCCAGTCGATAAGCGTCGGCCAGCGGCCCCACAGATCGCAGAACTCCAGGCCGAGGCGGGCGAAGTGGTCACGGGAAGTGTCGCGCATCCACGCGATGATCGTGGCCGGGTCGGCGCCGCCGGTGTCGGTGAAGCATTTGCTGATGCCGTCCAGCGCACCTGGGCCGGCCACGACGAATTGTGACTCGTCCGCGCTGGTGACGGGTGAGTAGGCGAGGTCAATGGCGTACTGGTAGGCCAGGAACGGGCCCAGGGACGGCAGTTCGCGCAGCAGCTCGTACACCTCGCGCAGGCTATCCGCTGCGGCGATCCTGGCCGGCAGGCCGGAGGCCATGGCGTGCTCGAGCAGCCGCAGGTGGTTGGCGTGTTTGCGGGGCTCGCCGAATGGCGGGTTCGGCGAGATGTATGCGGCGGAGTAGATCGGTTCCCCGGCGCGGATCGCATCGCCGAGCACCGGGTTATAGGCAGCGAAGCTGTACCCGTCCCACGACGGGGCCGCGCCCAGCCGGCTGGCCAGCAGTTCCCATGTCTCGATGCGGTTGAAGACCTTAAACAGCAGGAGGCGGAAGACCAGTTCGTCCCGGTCCTGCGGCCCGTCGTAGATGACGGTGCGGATCAGGTATTGCGATACCCGGTCGGCGGCCCTATAGACGCTCGTGAACTTATGCCGGCTTAGCACCGGGTCGGTGGTCCACGGCGGCGGCGCGCCCGCGGCGCGGGCGTGGAAGATCCGCTGCCGCTCGGCCGCGAACCGCCAAAATGTGTCAAAACACTCGTTCACGCCGAAGGTGCGGCCGCTGACCCGGAACTCCCTCGGCCCGGCCGGGCCCGGCCCGGCCGCAAGATCGTCCAGTGGCAGGGCCAGCTGTCCGGCCAGGCCGCCGGCCGAAGCGCGGTGACTCACCTCACCACCTCGCGCTCCGCGCAGCCCGGTAGGAGTCGACGGGCGCGGCCAGTTGTATCAGGACCTGGCGGGCTGCCTCGGCGTCGCCGAGCGCACGGTGGCAGCCGCCGAGCGGGTACCAGTAGCTGACGCGGTGCCATGTGCTCAACGCTTCCATCAGGCACCACCAGAGGCCACCACGCTCAGGGGCATGGGCAGGTGTTGCCCGGTCGCCCGGATCCGGGCGGCGACGTCGGCGGCGTCCTGGTAGCCCATGCAGTGCAGGTCGGCGAGGTCGGATTCCGACAGCCGCGAGGGCGCGGCCGCGATGGCGGCGACGGCGAGCTTGGTCAGCGGGAAGCTCGCTGCGTACACGTGGACGGTCACGTCGTACCAGACATCGTCCCGGGCCGGGTGCTGGCCCCTCCGGAACAGGAAGCGGCTGTCGCAGCCGATCGCCCGGGCCGCCGCGGCGTGCTCCGCCTCGTGCGCGATCTGGTCCTCGTAGTCCGCGGGGTCAAGGTCCGGGAACCCGTACGGCCCCGCGGACTCCCCGATCACCCGGCGCAGTTCCTCGAGAGTGGCGGCGTACGTCCCGTCCGGGACCTCCTCCTCCTCGAACCCGGGCGGGACGCGGACCGGAGCGTCATCCGGGAGGTCCCGCAGCAGCGGCAGCCTGTTGGCGGCATGTCGCCTCCTGATGAGCTCCTGGTCCAGCTCCGCAGAGAGCTCTTCGCTCACCCTGGTCACCGGCCCGGCTCCTGGCCGTCGCTGCCGACGCCGATGCTGCTCACTGGTGCGCCTCGTTGGCGATGAGCACGGCCGGCTGCTGGCCGAGCGCGGCGAGGTCGACCGTGACCGATGTCTTGGCGATACCGCCCGCCCTGATTCCCGTTGCGCTGTCTGAGTCCTCGGGCAGGGAACGGACGCTGACGGTGCGGCCGGCCGGGGCCAGCACGGTGGCGTCCCCGTCCGGGTGCACGCACAGCACGTACCCGGCGAGTTCGACATGCTCCTCGTCCTCGGCGTCGGCCAGTGCCTCCAGGGGAATCGCGACTACGGGGTTCATCTCGCCGCGCCGCCAGATGTGCGGGGAGGCCTGGCCTACGAGGTGCGGCAGGCGGAGGCGGGCCTGGAACCGGACGCGAGGCTCGGCGTAGCCGGGCACGGGCTGCCAGCTGGCGGCGGCAAAGGCGGCCACCACGCGCTTGCGGAACGAGGCGTACACGCACGCGATCCGGTCGGGATCGATGTTGCGGGTCTCCAGGTTCCAGTCGCCGAGCACGACGTCTTGGACGGTGGCCTTCCCGCGTTGCACTTCGGGCCAGCGGCTGCTGACGTTCACGACGAGCACCAGGTCTTGCATCGGCACGCCTCCCTAGTGGGCTACATCTGGCATTATCATACATAAGGTCAGATGTAGCTTCTCTGAACTTTGTGACCTCCGTCCAGATGAGGCTGCGTGCACCCGTCGGCTTGCCGGGCCCAATGGGGGATTACCGCAAATCAGCGGATACGCCGGCGCGCGCCGCGTGTGGCCTTCGGTTGTCGGTGGCGGCGCTTACACTGGCTGTGGCTGCCCGTGGTTGGCCAGCCTGCCTCTAGTCCTCTCGCCGTCCCACGTCGGCACCGGACGCTCAGCAAGGGGCAAAGACCGTCTCTGACTCCGCCGCCACCATCCGCTTGACCGGCATGCGCTGCCAGGCGGGCGGGACGTGGGCTGCCTGCCGGGAAGTACCCAGTGATGCAGAAGGACAACCGCGGCCTGACCGTGGCCGCCCGCCGCCGCCAGCGGGAGACCGGCGAGACATACATGCAGGCCCTCGCCGCCGTCAAGCAGCCCCGGCTGAACCGGGACCCGGCCGACGCCGCCTCGGCCATGACGACGATGGGATTCGCGCAGCTCATGGCCGCCGGGGCGAAGGCCAGGGCGTTCCCCACGGTCTATCCGGGCGGGGCCGGGGCAGTGGTCCGGGAAGCGGTCACCGCGCTGTGGCCGCAGGTCACCCCGGCCGCGGTCGCGGACGTGCTGTGCGCGTGCGTCGAGATGATCGTCAGCCAGGGCAGGTCTGCGGACCTCCTGGACGGCTGGGGTAGCTGCCCGGTCGCGGCGGCGATGCTGAGAACTGCCACCTGGACAGCAGACGGGCGCTACGTGGCGGCGAGAACCTGGATCGACACCGAGCGGGAAGCGGACGTCCTGCTCGGCACGTGGGTACTGCTGGCCCTCGCTCACCAGCGTAGCGACGAGAACCTCGCAGCCGACGCCGAGGGCGGCGAGGATGACGACTGGGACGACACCTGCGGCGAATGCGGCGGCGACCTGCAGGGGAAGGGCACCTACGGCTGCGAGTGCTGGAACCCGATGGCGTGCGACGAGTGCGGCGACCCGGACGGCAACTGTGACTGCCACTTGTTCTGACCTAGCCGGGCTCCTACGCCGGGGCCTGGCCGTGTTCCCGCTCCCGCCCGGCTCCAAGGCGGCCGCGCCTGGCTGGCACCGCCGGTGCACGACCGACCCCGCGGTGATCGCCGGGTGGCCGACCGGGTCGAATACGGGGATCGGCTGCCGGGCCAGTTCCATTGTCGGGCTGGACCTGGACCGGCACGCCGGCAAGCCGGACGGGGTCGCCTCGTTCGCCCGCGTGGCCGGCGAGCACGGGACAGGGTGGCCCTCTACATTTTCTGTCGCCACACCGTCGGGCGGGCTGCACCTATACTTCCGCGTCGGCGCCGACGACGGGTTCGCGTCGGCGATCGGCTGGCTTCCCGGCATCGACATCCGGGGGCCGGGCCTGAGAACAGGTGGGTATTTGGCCGCCCCAGGGGCCGTCACGTCGGCGGGCCGGTACGTGGTCGCGGCTGACGTAGAGGTTGCGCCTTTGCCCCGGTGGCTGTTCCCGCTTCTGCCCGTGGCTGCGAAGCCAGGCCGCCTAGCGGGGCGCCCCGACCTCGCCGGGCCCGGCTTCGGCGGCCGGTAGATAACGTCGGCCGGGGCGGCCGTCGCGGCCGCGGCCGCCCCTTGCCGCCCGGAGTGTCAGCCGGGCTCACCGCCCCGGGAGACGTACATCCGATGCGTATATACGTATGTCTCACGTAATACGCATGTCTCAACGTATATGCGTATGTCTCACGTCCGGCCGGGCCCGGGCAGTTACGTCCGGCGGTCGGCGGGACGCCTGCTTATCCGGCTGAGATCGCCTTTGCTGGCGGGCCCGACAGATGGCTATGGCCCTGGCTGACACGGGCAGTATGGCCGGCCTCGAAGAACATTGTGACGTCTAGCCTGGCGTCGGCCTGGACGAGACTGGCCGGGTCTGTGCTCACCAACTACTGCCTGCCAGTGTCGCACCGTGGCGGCCACGGGGACCATGCACGCGATGGTGCCTTAGTAGAATCCGGCGGCCTCCTCGTGAGCCCAGGCGCCGCACGGCGTGGTGTAGGTGACGGCGATGTAACCCAGGCCCCAGGTGATCTGGCCGGCTGGATTGGAGTTACCCCATGGGGGCGGGTTGGCAGCGGTGAAGGGCGGTGGGTAGTTGTCTCCCTGGCGGTTCAGCGCCACACTGACGCCCGGGATATGTCCAAGGGCTTGCGCGATCCCGTAGGCTCCTGACGTTCCGTTGATGGCTGTCTGTGACCAGCCTGATTCCCGGGTCCACAACTCATCCAGACAAATGAGCTGCTGCTGGTCGTTCCAGCCGAACTCGCCAGCAAGACGGGTGGCCAGGGCCTTGTTCGCGGCCACCGTGCCGCCGTCGGCCCCCGGCGCCGATATCGCCGCGGCTGCGGGGGCGCCCGGTGTGCCTGGGCTGCTGGCGCTGCCGAAGATGATGACCACAACAAGAAGCGGGAGCGCGACGAGGGCTGCGGTCGCGGCAGCGAGCCACCTCATGGCCGTGCCGTCTCAGGCGCTATGTGGCACCAGACGCAGCAGCCGCCCGCCGTCACGGCCGGGTCGTCCGGGGGCGCTTGAGGGCAGCAGGCCGCAGGGCCGGCAGCCCATTGCACGGAGATCGCCTCGATGATGCACAGGCCCCGGCCGCTTTGCCGCAACCCGGTCGGCTGCTGGGCCTTCATGTGCGGGACTTGCCCGGTGACGGCGCCCTGGTCGTGGACGTGGATGACCGCCCCGGCGGGCCCGGTCGCGACGATGACCGTGACCTCTCCCCCGGTATCGCCGGATCGCGAATGCCTGACCGCGTTGGTGAACAGCTCCGCCGTTGCGAGCTCGAGCTCACCGACCGGGTAGCCGGCGATGGCGGGCAGCGTGCGGACCCATTGGCGCACGAACGGAACGTAGTCACCGGAACCTGGCATGACCGCAGCCGCCAGCGCGATCACCGGCGCCCGGTCAGGCCTTACGGCCAGCGGACCGGAGGGCAGGGGCATGGGCAGCCTTCTACTGCCGCCGCCCCAGCGTTGGCGTGCCCTCGTCTACTTGCTACGTACCCAGCCCCGCCTGCGGTTCATATCCGCCGCCGCTGATACCGCCCGCCCGCCAACCGGCCGGCCCGGCTCCTTGCCGTTTGTGTACCTACACGATAACGTTCCTGTAGGTACACAAACGGCCAAGCGCCCGGTGCGCGGACGGCACCATGCCGACCGCCCGGCTCGTCAGCGCGACGGCCCCGCGAACGAGGCATCTCGCCCCGCTTGCGGCCTGGGTTTCACAAGCTCTATGGCCTTCAAGAGGTGATCTGTGACTAGCGGTAACGCCGTTCGCGGCCGCAGGGTCGGCGCGGGACCGATGGGAGAGCCTGACCGCGGCGCGGCCGCGCCCTGCATACGGGTGTCGTTCTGGTGCGCTGATAGGCACCAGACGCGGCTGCGCTTCGCCGTCGACGCCTTGGTACCCGAGACCTGGGACTGCCCGCGGTGCGGCAACCCGGCCGGCCAGAACGAGCAGGACCCGCCAGCTCGGCCGCGGTCCGAGCCCTACAAGTCCCACCTGGCCTACGTGAAAGAGCGCCGCAGCGACTCCGACGGCGCAGCGATCCTGGCCGAGGCCCTGGCCCGCCTCCACGGTGCCGCCTCCACCCCGGCCCCCGCATCGCTGCCCGCCGCCTCCAGGGAGGACGGCCGCGCTGCCGAGCAGGATCCACCGCGAGGCCGCCGCCCTACCCGGCGGGGCCCTGCGGCTGTTACGGGTCACCGCCGGCAGGCGAGCCGGAGCCGAGGCGAGGCCCCGCGCGCTGCCGGTCGGGCTCTTCGCCCCGGCCGGGCCAGCGGCGTCCCGGATCTGGCCGCCGCCGGTGCGCCGCCGGCTCATCCGGCGCCGACGCGAAGGTCTGCCATGAGCTCGCCGGGCGATACCGGACCCGCGCCTGCCGGCCCTCCCGCGGAGGGGTACTGCGGCGGCTGCGGCTACCCACCGACCGCGCTCGGCCACAAGATCACCTGTCTGGGACAGTAGTCAGCGGCGACGTCACGCCCGGAGGCGGACAACATGGGGATCGTCGCGCTGGCAATGATCGAGGCCCGGGCGTGACCAAGGCCAGGACCCGCCGCCGGCGGCTCTCCAGCGCTCTGCGGGCAGGCCGACGAGAACCCCGCGCATCCGCCCTGATCGCCGCGCCCGCAGCCACCAGGCCGGCAACGTAATCTCGCTGCCTCGCGGCCGCCGACGCCCGCTAAAGGAAGGTTCAGGGCTGCTGCTCGAGCTCCAGGCGGCACGCGAATCACTTGTCACGTCCCTAGGGCAGCGGTGCACTCCTGGTCGGCGGTGTCCGCGTTCGCGCCGAAGCCGGGGCCGTCGGCGGGGACGGGCGCGCCGAGGATGTCCCGGACCTTGCCGATGTCATCGGCTGGCAAGGCTGCCACGGCGGCGGGGATCTGGTCGGCGGGCAGGTTGGCCAGGCGTCGTGCGGTCAGCCGGATATGGATCTGGTCAGCGCGGACGCTGCCGATGCTCCACTGGCGGCGGATGGCCTTCCGGGACGGTACCTGTTCTCCGGCTTCGAGCTCGGCCGCATAGTGAGCCTCGATCGCCTCGTCGCTCATGGGCTCGGCTGCGGCCTGGCGCTCGGCGGGCGGGTGTTCTCCGGCCTGCGGCCGCTGCCCTGGCGGGATTGCGTGGCCGGCCGCCGGGAGGCCGGGCCCTGTGCGTCCGCTGGGTCTCGCTCCGGCGTGCTCGAGCGCAGGAGGCTGCAGCGCGGCGAGCCTGGGGACGTTGGCTGGATCGGGTACCTCAGCTGCACCCGCGCTGTCGGCCTGGGCAGGTGCCGACGCGCCACCGCGCGTGACTTCCCGCCGCCGCCCGGCCTCTGGCAGCGGGGTTGCCGCGAGCAGCAAGCGGCGCAGCCCGGCGGCGGTCGACGGCGGGGCCAGGGCGAAACGCAGCACATACAGCACCACCATGCCGGCGGTGCGGGCGGCGGCGGCCACCGCCCGGCCCAGGCTTGCCCACGCGGACGTCTCGCCCGGGCCGAGCACGTGCCGCCGCACGGCCGCGATCACCCGGTCGGTGACGACCGCCAGGAACACCGGAGCGATCACGTACACCGCCACCGACCGCCAGGAGCCAGTGTCAGAGGCGGCGTAGTTCATCGCAGCCGACAACCCAGCGCAGACCATGATCAGCGTCCGCTCGGTCCGCGATGACAGGCCCTTCTTGGCCAGGCCGAGCGCCAGGAAGCTGAAGATGATCATCCCCATGTCCAGCATCAGCGCCTCGATGACCGAGGCGACCCGCTGGCCGGGCTTCTCACGCAGCACGTAGGCGTACTGGGCGGCGAAGCTGACGTACAGCAGCCCGACGGCCTGCACGGCGAGCGCGGCCGTCGCCGCGGTCACGAACGCCGAGCCGGAATCGGCGGTGATGCGGCGCATGTTCGTCATTACCGGCTGACCGTTCGCATGGCTCACGTCGGTCGAATCGGCTCGGTACGGAGCGCCTAGATCGTGCATGGGTAAGGACCTCCTGGTCCTCGTGGGGAGACCAGGGCCCTGGCCTGCATCTGCACCGTCGAAGGTCCGCCGCCCGCAGGGAAATGGCTGGCACGACCCGGGCCGGCCGCCGCCGGGCGTGCCCAGTTCCTGCGTGGCGGCTCGCCGAAGGGTCGCCGTCCGGTATCGCGGCTACTCAGTCCGGCCCCCGGCGGCATTAGTGTCGTGCGGTAGGTAGTCCTGCAGGGCCTCACGCGGGCCCGGCACCTGCCGATAACTCGAGGAACGCTGAGACGCCGCGGCGTGGTCCTGCCCGTCCGGCCGCCCAAGCCTGCCCTGTCGGCCTGATGGCGGCCGCGGAAGAAGCGGCGGCCAGCGCCAGCAGCCAGCGCAATCACCGGTGCCCGGCGAGGCCTTACGGCCAGCGGACTGGAGGGCAGGAGCATGGGCAGCCTCTACTGCCGCCGTCCCAGCGTGGACGCGCCTACCAGGATACTGCCGCGCGCCTCCGGCGGTCCACGTGACAGCTAAATGTGCTGACGAGCGCACGGCCAGGCGGCCGCGACCAGCACCCGGTAGAGCTTCGTTCAATTTCCCGAAACTTGGCGCTCACCTTATGTCCGTGAGCCGCTCGGCACCTTGCGCCCAGGCGATGACCTGCTGGAGCTCGGTACGGTCGGGGACCATCATCGACCCCAGGAACGCTGGCCGGAGCATCTTGAGGGCCCGCCATAGCCGGGGCATGAGCCTGTTCCGGCCTGCATCGACGTCAACGACGTCCTCCGGCCCCTCCACGCGGACCCGGGTGCCGTCTACGTGCCGGATTATCCCGCCGATCAGCGACGGCACGATGATGTACGTGATATCGCTGAACACGCCTTGCCCAGACTCGAGTATCTCTTGCGCGAGATCTTCCTCCATCACGGTCAGCCGGTAGGCGCCCGGCCGGCGGGTGCACGCGAAGACCCGGTGCTCGCCCCGGTTCAGCCATAGCTCACGCGGCCCGATCCTTTTGGCCTGGGCGAGTAGCCGGTCACGCAGGATCTCACCGGGGTCTACCCGGGTATGCCGGATCCGGTAGGCGAGCAGGGCGCCTCCCAAGGCCAGCAACGCCAGGTCGAACGGTATATGCCACGAGGGACCGGCCAGGTCCCGGACCAGGGCCCAGATCCTGGCGCCGATCCAGGACACGGGGAAGATGAAGCCGGAGAGGATCCGTCCCCTCACGCGGACGCTCCGTGTGGACATCGCTTCACCTTCCTTGATCGTCCGGGCTTACCGGGTGCTTCATGCCGCCTTCGTCCACCGTTCGACACCGTGATAGCAGTCGCTGCCGTCACCGGGCAGGAGCACCCACGCGTACGGCCGCCGGTCCCGCCCGATCCCCGGGTCGCCGGCACGGAACAGGCCTGAGTCGATCGCCCCTGGCAGCTGCGCCAGGGTGGCCGCCAGGGCTTCCACCGCGTCATCGCCCGTCACGACCGGCCAGGCTTCCGCCAAGACCTGGTTGTGGTTACTGACCGGCCACCCGTCGCTGCCTGCCTTCACGTTCGGCACGTAACGGGCTCGCCCGCCGTGCACGGCGCCTCTCGCGCCCCCGCCTCTCCCCCGGAGCGCCAGCAGGGCGTCCGCGGCTGACCGCGGCGTGCACGTGGTCATCCTGTCTCCCGGTCGTGCTCCTCGTTGTTGCCCGCCAGCAGCGGATCCTGGCCGCACCGGCAGGCCGGCCGTTCCAAGCCGGTCATGCGGGTTTGAGGCCTCTCGTCCTCTCGCGTGGGCCGCCTCTGCCTCCCCGTCTGCGGCCTGGTCCGGGTCACGCCACCCGTACCGGGCGGCCATCACCCGGTGCCCGGCGGCCATCTCCTGCAGCTGCGCCATGGTGAGCGCAGGCTTGCCAGGCTCGGCCAAGCGGGCAAGCTCGGGGTCACCAAGCGAGGCCAGGGCCTCTGCAGACCCGGCCATCTCGATCTCCCGTTCAGCCGCCCACTCGCGGCAAGCCAGGCAGGTGACCTTCTCGGGCACCGTGGACGTGTCCGCGAGCTGGCGGCGTTTCCCGCATCCGGTGCCGCCGGTCTTCGGCAGGTCCGGCGCAACGCCGATCGCCCGGGCGATGAGGCTGGACATCTCGATCTGTCCCATGCCCGGCAAGGTCTTTTCAACGTGGACATGCGGGTCCTTCACGGCTCCTCCCAGTCCCCGCTCTGGCCGTGGATCGCCCAGCCGCCGATGCCCGGAAGGCGGGCGGGAACCGGACGCTCACGGTCGCGATTAGTGTTTGCTGCTCATCGCATTCCTTCTGGCAGCGCTGAGTAGCTCAGGCCAGCTGGCCGGTCACGGGCCACCCTTTGCGGTTTGTGTACCTACACTATAAGTTTGTGTAGGTACACACAACAAGGGGCCCGGATGGATTCCTGTAAAGACACGTGCGATGATCGGCGCGTGGCAAGGCCAGCGACCGGCAAAACTCCGCTGCGCAATCTGCGCATCGACCACGACGTGTGGCTTCCGGCCCTCGCCCGGACCGTTGCCGACGACACCACGGTAACCGACCTGGTCGACGGCACCCTGCGCGACTACGGCAGCGCCCCGCTGGACCGCCCGCTCACCTTCGGTCAGTGGCCCGACGCTGCTCACGAGCTCGCCGCCGACTACCCGCGCTGGCCCGAGCTCGCCGCCGCGATCGAGGTCGCCGCACCCGGCCTGGCCGATACCGATTACATCGGCGTCACCCTGTGGCTGGCGATGACCCGCCGGCGTGACCCCAAGCAGCAGCGGCATATCATCGCCGGGTTCCTGCTGCGGCGCGCCATGACAGCCGAGGCTGGCGGGTGGCGGGAGAAGTATGACGACCTGGACGCTCTGCTGAAGGCAATAGACCAAGTGCTGGACGAACATCTGCCCGGCGGCCTGCCGCGTAGCAGCATGCGGCCGATCGGCCCTGCGGAAGCCGGGCGGCCGGGGCGCGGCGCGGTGGCGCGGCGGAAAAAGCAGCGGTGAGCTTGCCGGCGTACGGGGGCGTCTTTCCGTTGCCCCCGGCTTTGCGCAGTAGTGGCTCTCATCACTAGCGCCTGGGGTATTCAGTAAAGCGGGGGCCCTGGCCGGTCAGGTGGCCGCCAGCGACCGCTTGCGCCTGCCACGCCGGCTGGCAACACGTGCGCCGGCGCCACCGCCGGGTGCCGCGGCGGCGAGTGCGGCGCGGCGCTTGGTGATTGCCGCGTTGATCGCCGCCACCGATACGCCGACCTCGTCGGCGGCCTGCTGGTAGGTCCTGGTGGTGAGCAGTTCGTCGATCGCATCCCAGCGCACGCCAGACAGCACAGCTTTAGCATCCTCGATGAGCTGCCTGGCCGCCCGGGCCCGCTCTGCCGGGTCCAGGCCAGCCAGCGCGGCGATCGCCTCGGCGAGCTGCTCAGCAGTCTGCGGCCGGTTCCCGGTGCCGGTCAACCGGTGCCCCGTCTCCCGGGTGCGCGCGCCGACGCCGGGGCCGGGCCAGGCAACTGGCTCACGGTGGTCACACACCGTCCGGCCCGGTCGCGGCTAGCTCCCGCAGCAGGGCAGCCGGCGTCATTCCTTCCGCCCTGGCGATCCGGTCGACGGCACCGATCGTCAGAGCCTCGACGCTGTCGTCGTCCGGTACCCCGACCGCTGTGGCGGGGCCGCATGTCCACCGCGAGCCTGCCGGGCCCGCGGACACCTCCTGCCAGTTATGGGCGGACAGCCAGGCCCGGAGCTGGGCGGAGGTGGGGAGCGGCGCTTCCACCGTGACCACGGCCAGCATGTACCGAGGCTGGCGGCTTGTCAGCGCCGCACGCCGGTTTCCGCGGTCCCTGGCGTCCACCACCAGGTCGCGGTCGGGCTCGAGGTCCTGCGTGGGCACCGTCACGCGTCCCGCGTCCTCGAGGACCACGATGAATCCGCTGAGGGCCTGAGCCGTCATTGGGGTGTCAGCCACCGGCTCCCCCTCCTTCCGGCACGGGCCCTGACGGGCGGGTGCCTCTCGTCGGCGGGCGGCCCGCCGCACCAGGCTTCATAGTCAATACTCTAGGTTACTGACTACGAGTGGTCAATAACCTAGGGTATTGACATTGAAGGCTTGTTTGTGTACCTACACTTAACTTATTGTGTAGGTACACAAACTCAAACCGGCGCGGCCCGCCGGGCGCCTGGCAGGAATGGGACGGCGATGACAATGGCTGATGCGGACAGCAGCGCAAGCGACCTGCCCGGGCTCCGGACAGCCGGGCCGGTGGCGACCGAGGCGGATCTCAGGCCCGGTGCGGTCGTCTTCGTACCCACCGCCGCAGCCGGCCGCAAACGGCCGTTCTGCCTGCGGATCACCGAGGTCATCAGCGTCAGCAAGGCGACCGGCGCTGTCACGCTGGCCGGCACCGTGCTCGGGGTGGACGGCACCACCTCGCGGCGCATGCCGCTCCCCCGGACGGTCGTGGCCCAGCCGGCGCGTCTCATCATGGACCGGCCAGCGGGCCCGGCAGCTGCACCGGTGTACCTGGACGTACAGCCGTCCCGCACGCAGGTCGCCGTGATGGTGATCCCCGCGGGGATCACGGTCCGCCTGCGCTGCTGGGATCCCGGGCAGGACGGCTGGGCCGTCCGGGAGCAGGCCGACCTCGATCACCCGATGATCCTGGAAGTGCCGGGCGACCATGAGAGGATCGGCTGGCATGTCCGCCAGGCCCGGCTGCCTGGGCTGGACAGGATCAGCCGCCGGACCGTGGGCCAGCACGTATGGCGCGAAGCCGCCGGCCGCGTCGAGGGCGGCGGCGTCGTCTACGTGCAGCTCGAGCCAACCCGCAGCCGCCGGCCGACATGGATCGCCATCGGAGTGATCGATGGGCCTGCGGAGCCTGTGGCAGAGGCCAAGACGTCGGAGACCGCAGACACCGAGGGTTGCGGGTGGTGCGGAAACCGGCTGATGATCCCGGGACGGATGGTCACGGACGAGCAGGGCCGTGCGTACTGCGACACGCAGTGCCGGGGCCTACAGGATCTGTGGGAGAACCCGTCGCTCAGGTTCAGATAGCCGAGATGGCCACATGGACGCCCGCAGCCGCCTCGGCGGCGCTGAGCAAGGATCGGCTGCGGCCGCTCGCGTCACGATCAAAGGCCACTGTCCCGGCTCCGGATGCCGTTGCCTGCCATGACTGACGACGACGGGACGCTGTTTGCGGCCGAACCGGCAACCACCACCGCCCGCCGCCGCCGGCGGCTTCCGCGGGATAGGGACAGCGAGCTCGGACCATGCAGCGTCAAACTCCCGGACCATCACATCCGCTCAGAGCACCAGCTGGTACAGACCCTCCGGGCTGGCGTGTATCACCTTGATGACATTGTCGAGGCCGTCGAGGTCCTCGGCCTGGCCGACCGCGCCAACGGCCACGGTCACCGCAAGCGGGGTGACACGATCTACCGTCACCGCGTGCGAAGCGCCCTGGACTGGCGGCGCCGTCACCGCGGCGACGCGCGGTCTCTCGGCGACGCTTACTGGATCATCGATGGCTCGCTCCCCAAGCCGGCCAGCGCGGTGCTCATCATCCTCGGCAGGCTCTCCGACATCACACTGGCGCTCGGCGCTGCCGCCGAGGTGGCCAACCGCATCGAAGAGCCGGTCGACTTGATCTTCTGCGACCCGCCCTGGCAACGCGGTCTCGGCGCCGGCCCCGACAGCCGGGAAGATCGCGATCGCTACCATCGCCAGCGATCGTTCTTGATTCCCGGCTACGTGGAAGTAGATCCCGGCGCCAATTACTACGACTGGAGCCTGGAGTGGATCGCGCCGGCCGCCAGGATTCTCCGCCCGGGCGGGCACCTGGCCGTGGTCACAGGACCTGAGCAGTCCGCCGCGGTTCAGATGGCCGCGCAGCACTGCGGGCTCACCTTCCGCAACAGCGTCGTCGTGCCCCTGGCCAATGGCGTGGCGCCCACCCGGTACCGCTGGGCCACCTCGCACTTTCGGCTGACAGTCATGACCGCCACGCCCGTCGGCGCCGGCGGGCAGACGTTCAACCACATCCCGGAGATGGGCACCGACCAACGCGGCCGGTCTCATCCCCGCGACGTCTGGCCCCCAGTCATCCCCCATTACGCAAGAGGGCGGATGCGGTACCCGAACCAGCTGTCCCTGGTCTTCGCGGATCAGGTAGTGCGCGCCCTCTCTAACCAGGGGGATCTCGTCGCCGACTTTTTCGCCGGCTCCGGCACCGTGCCGAAGATCTGTCTGTTCAGGCAGCGGCGATGTTTTGCCTCGGACCTGAACCCGGACGCGATCCGGTTCCAAATGGCCGCCCTTTACGAAATCGTTCAGTCGCGCCTGGCTTCCCCGCGTCTGTTTGAGACCGGGCCCGGCCTCTTCCCCGAACTCGGTCCCGACCGAGGCTGATCGCGGCTGGCAGGGTCACGTTGTCTCGCCGACACTGAGGCAACCCTGAAGATCGACGTCAGACGCGCGGCACCATTAGCGCTCACTGCACCGCTGGGACATAGTCGGGCACATCATCGTCCCTGAGAGGGCTTCAGAGCAGCCGCTCTCCCAAGGGGACACAATGCCCACCCTACAAATGGAATCAGCTCACGGCCCGTCAGCAGCGAGCCGCCAGGGGCATCAGAGATGAACTTGCTGGACAGCACGGCATCGGGGCCAGCGTTTCCCAGGTCGCTAAGTATTTCGACCAGGCGATGGCGTGGAAACGCGGAGACCTGCCACTCGACGAGTTCACCCGGATCGTCGGCGGGGTGCCGATCGAGCCAGAAACAAACGTCGTCAAGGACTAAAGCCGCTATCGCGCGCGGGCCGTGCGGGTCCCTGCCCCCTTCACGGGCGCGCCCGCTCCTGTTCGGCGCGAAGCCAGCACCGATATGTTTTCTCCTGTAGCAGCCACGACCATTCGTCGACGGCCAGGCCCCGCGGCGGCTCGGCCTCCAGCACCACGCCCCCACCGGGATCTAGCAGCCCCACACCGCATAGCTGGGCTTCCAGTACCGCAGTTCGCGGGATCCTCGGCCGCGTGCCGGCGACCCAGCGCCAGGTGAACCTGGCGAACAAGCTCGCGTCCTGGACCGCCCGCAGTACGCCGGCCCTGCCCGCTGGGACTACGACACCGTCCAGGGCGAGCGGCGGTTCCAGAAGGCGGGTGACGGTGTACCCGTCATCGCCCCGGTCCACGATGCCGGCCGGCAGGCCGGAGGTTTCGGCCCACACGACCGGGTCGCCGATTGGCTGCCCGGGGGGCAGGTCCAGGAGCCGGTCCAGGAGCGCCGGGTTGGTGATCGCGCCCAGCCCGGCCGCCGAGCGGCGGTCATGCTCGGCAAGGCCGGGGCGTGCCAGGGCAATCGCGCGTACCCCGAGCAGCCACACCGGCCCGGCGGCAACGCGGCCTGCCAGGCCGGCCCAGCCCGTCAGGCCCGGCGCCAGGCTGCCCGCGCTTGCACTGGGCATCAGGTCTCCTTTCCTGGCGCTATCGGTCACGCCCGCGGCCGAAGCCACGCCGCTCCGCTCTAGCCTCGCGGACCTTGGTCTCGCGCCCGGCCGCGGCGCGCCGGGACCGGGCTACCCGACGGCTCCGGTACCGCGCCTCACCCTCGGCCGCCGGACCCGGCGAGGCCACCGCCGTAGCGGGCGGCCAGCGCCCGCAGCACCCCGCAGGGAGCCGGGACCCGGCACGTGTCCATGATGTCGCCTTCCCATTCGCCGGCCCACGACCCGGCGCGCAGACTGCACGCCAGGCACAACGCGCCGGCGCCGGGGTAGTCACACCTCCACGAGTTGTCTGCCGCAGCTGGCCTGTGCCTGCAAGCCCGGTCGTTTTCGGCGCACTCCTCGGCGATTGCCAGCGCCGGCCGGTGGCTGGTGGCGTGGGCGAGGATCTGCACCGTCGCTTCATGGTCGAGTCCGTTCTCGGCCTCCGGTGATGATTCGTGGGCGAGCACAGCCCGGCAGATGTTCACCGCCAGGAACGGGGGCGCGCCGACGCGGGCCAGCGCGCCGGCCGCGTGGTCGTCCGGTGTGAGGAGCCGCAACTCGCGCTCGGTGCTGCTGGTGGCGATCGCCACCGTCCACGCACACAGTGGGCACGGCCCGTAGACCACCGGCACGGCCAGGCGATCGTAGACGCCATACTTGCTCAACCGGGCCAATGCGCCGCAGACTGCGGCGGCGATGCCGGCTGCCTGGGCGACCTCGTGTTCGGCCTGGTCGCGGCCGATGGCATGCCACATGTGGCCGTCGCCGACGCCCGTGACGAACTGCACCGCGATCAGGGCATCGGGGTTGAGCCCAGCCGGGACCAGGGCGAGTTCGGCGAGAGGATGGAGAAGAGACCCCTGCCGGTCACCCTCGGCCGGCGGCGGCGCAGCGGCGGTCATTGGCAGGCCTTTCCGCTCATCCGTGCCGGCGCGTGTTCTCGATCGCGGGAACCACGGCCCTGGACATGGTGAGAGCCGGCAGCCCGGGGGTCCTGCTCGTGTGGCCCTTGGCCGTGGTCATCGTCATGCTGCCGCTCCCTCGCTGCCCGCCGATGGCGTGGCCGCCAGCGCTCGCAAGTGCGCGTACGGCGCGAGCACCTCCCGCAGCCGTCCACGCCCCCTGTGCAGCCGGGACATGACCGTCCCGATCGGGGTGCCCATCATCGCGGCGATCTCCTTGTAGGCGTAGCCCTCGATGTCGGCCAGGTACACCGCTGTCCGGAACTCCTCCGGCAAGTCGCGCAGCGCTCGCAGCACCTCCGAATCGATCAGCCGGTCCAGGGCCTCGTCCTCGGCTGACCGGGCCATCGCGCCGACGGGCAGCTGCCAGTCCTCGACGTCGCCGCCCATGACCTGACTCGGCTCGCGGCGGCGCTTGCGGTACCCGCTGATGAACGTGTTCGCCAGGATCCGGTGCAGCCACGCCTTGAGGTTGGTGCCCGGCCGGAACTGGTGGAAAGCCGCATACGCCTTGGCCGTGGTCTCCTGGACAAGGTCCTCGGCGTCGGCGGGGTTGCAGGTCATGCGCAGCGCAGTCGCGTACAGCTGACCGAGAACCGGCAGGACATCACGCTCGAACCACTCGTCGCGGCCCGCCGCCTGCCCCTGAATCTCCATGGACGGAGGTTCCTTATCTGTGACAGGTGCGGGGATCCCGCACCGGTCATGTCCTTGGCCCTGCCGGGGCCCCCTGGGTTTCCTTACTGGGTTGATGCGGGGCTGCTGCCCCGCCCGGCCGCCTGTCATCGGGCGGCTCCCCGAGTGAGCGGGACAACGGGCCGCCGTGAACCGCGGGCCCTCCGGGCGAGACTCCCGTCGCCGTTGACAGCAGCCCGGATACCGTCGCTGACGGCTGATGGCCAGCTAGGATCCGCCACGCCCCCCAGCGGCCGACCGTTGATCTGCGGCGTCACGGCCGCCGCCAGGGCCGGTACCGGAGTCGGCTCGGGGCCCGGAGTCGTCCACTCATCTGCAGGCGGCATCTCCCGGATACGCTGCGAGCGCCGGGGATGGTGCAGATCGCGGAGGGCGTTGTGCTCGCGCGCCATTGCACGGGTCATCAGGCCCGCCTTGTCTCTCTGTTCGTCGGTCATCCTCGCCAGGTTGAGCCTGCCGGTGCGGGTAACAGGGAACCCGGCGGCACGAAGCCGCCGTGCTCGCGCACGCGGCAGCGCTGCCTGCCCGATCCAAGTCAGCTGGTAGGGGCGGTCGGCTGGCTTGGCCTGCTCGCCAGCGCCCACCGGCGGGGCCGGGGCCTGTTTCGCCAGGCCGCGCCTCACGAGCGCGGCCGCGGTCAGCGCCACATTGTGGCCCAGGTGCCCGCCCGGGCGGGCTGACACGACCGGCTGCCCGTCCCGTGTATGCCACCGGGCCGCCCAGGAGCCCGACTTCGCAAAGAATCGGTCCGCGACCTCATCGCGCCAAACCGCGACGAGCACGTCGTCTGCCCTGGCCTGTTCCTTCGCGGCCCGGCAGACCGGGCAGGCGTACGCGGCCTGCCGCTCGGTTAGCCCCGCCGCTTGGTCTGCCGTCGCCACGGCCGAGGCGAGCCGCCATGTGCCGCCGTGCGCCTCGGGCAGCTGTACCACGCCGGCGACGTCACGGCCGCCCCGCCGGAGCGCCGTGAACATGGATTCGGTGTCGGGGATGAACACCGCGCAGTGCGCGGGCTGTGCCCCTTGCGGGTCGGGTCGGCCAGCCTGGCGCGGCGGGTCGAGGTGCACAATGCACACCCACCCCATTTCGGACGGCAGCTCACCCGGCGCCGACGGGCTGGCCTTGCAGCATGAGCAGCGCTGCGACGCGCCGCGGTATTTGCGCGCCGTCTCCGTGTCCTGGGTGCCCCACTCCACCGAGACCAGGTGAAACGTGCCGCCCGCCGCATGCTGCACCTGAAGCAGGCGAGCGGCATCCCGGCCGCCCTCCGCGTGCGTGGTCAGCCGGGCCTCCAGGCCATTCCTGCTGATCCCGGTGTAGTGCCCCACCTGGTGCCCGTTGTCGAACGGAACGGCGGGATACCGCGGGTGCAGGCAGACGGTGTAGATCCAGCCCGGCACCCACGCCGCGCGCCCTTTCGGCGCTTTGCGGGCCATCACTGGCCGCCCGGCCGGCCACGCTGAACCAGGACTTCGCCCGCCACCGTGCCGTTACCGGCCCGCGCGAGCAGGCCGATAGCCCGGCCAGCGCGCCGCTGGGGCGCTACAGCAATCAGGGGCATGGCGGCCTTCCACCACCGCCGTCCCACTGGCTGCAAACACAACAGTAGACGATCGCTGCGAGCGCGCACCACCACAGCGCTGGGCGTGGTCGTGACGGGCACTGTTCTTCACCGCCGGGAAAAGCACCACCGCGCCGGCCGGGAAAGCCAGCCGGGGCGACCCTCAGGAACCTAAGTTCCGCTATTGGCTAGTATCGGAACTACCTTAGACACGATCGGCGGCATGCCGCAAGACCCCGGCTTGCGGCAGAGGCGGGCTAGCGGCATTGCCACCCCGGCCGGTTATGATCAGGGACCAGAAGCCGCCCCTGCTATCAGGAGGGACTTGCGGATGACCGAGTCGGCTGGCAGGGTGCCGGAGCGCTTCGCCGACGTCTACGGCGGCTACGTCAGGGCACTCGAGGAGGCCGCCGGGCTGGATACCGCCACCCGCCGGGCGTATGACTCCCGGATCCGCTCATACCTGGTGTTTCTGGAGTCCGCCGCGATCGACGGCCCGGATCCGCTCGCAGACCCAGACGGCCGCGACCGCGCGGCCCAGGCCTATCTCGGCTACCTCGCACGCAGGCGGCTCGCGGCCAGCACCGTCAACGCCCACCTGACCGCCCTGGATCACTTTTATGCGCATCTCGGCCTCGGCCCGGCGCGGGTAGGGCGCCGCCAGTCGCCGCAGCGCCCGCCGAGAACGCTGGACGCCGAACAGCAGACGCGTTACCAGCTCGCGGCCGGGCAGCGGCCGCAGGCCCGGGACCGGGCCATCTTCCTGCTGTTGCTGCACTCCGGCGTGCGTCCCTCCGAGCTCGTGGCCCTCGACGTCGGCGACGTGTGCCTGTCGGCCGGCGAATGCGTGGTCATCGTGCGGAACGGCGATCCTCGCACGATCCCCTTGACCGACGGGCCGGCGCAGGAGGCGATCACGCAGTGGAGAGCCGAGCGGTCCGGCTGGCCCGGAGCCAGCGCGACTACCGCGTTGTTCCTGAACCGCTTCGGTGAGCGCCTGTCGACCAGGGCAGTCCGCAAGCTGCTCGCCGCCCTGGCCGACGAGGCTGAACTGACCGGCGAGGACGGGCGGCCATCCGCCTCAGCGCAGACGCTGAGGGCCACCTTCGGCGCGAACCAGCTCGGCGACGGCGAGACCCTCACCGTGACCCACCTCGTCACGGTTGCAGGCCTGCTGGGACATACGCGCCTGGATACCACGCTGAGGCTAGCGGCCAGCAGCGCGTCCGGATCGCAGTAGGCCAGCGTGCGCTTCGCGGCGGCCGCCACGCCGCCGGGCCCAAGGGCAAAAGGGAATTCACCAGCGGCCTAGTGGTCAGTTCCGCCCCCGGCTGGGACCGCGGCTCCAGAGAGAGCCGCCAGCGCAGGACAGGCCCGCCAACCACGCCGCGGTTCCCGGCGGACAGCTAACCTGAACCGTGACGCTCGGCCGTCCGCTGCGAAGGCGTGACTGCCCAGGCCTGCGTGCCGCAGCCGGCAGCGGGGCCAGTGGTGGCCGGTCAGGGGACGCCCAGCGCGAGCCCTGGCGGCCCCTAAGAATCAGGCCTGCCATATCTGCAGAACGCCTGGCCGGGACCGACCGGTTCACACCGGCCCGGTGCACCAGGCTGGCGGGCGCCTGGTGCCGCCGGTACTTAGGCCGCAGCCCTGGCGGCGGCGCCGCGCTTGCCCGGCCGGCCGGTGTTGAGGAACTCGATGATGCCGCCGAGGCGGTACTTGCGGGGGCGCGTGCCAGCCCTGCTGACCGCGGCAGGAAAGCCGGCGTGGCCGCAGTACTGGCCGATCGTCTTGGGGTGGACATCGAGAATGCGGGCCGCCTCGCCGATCGTGACCTGCTCATCACCGGAGTAGCTGGCGGGCAGGACGATCGGCCGGGTGTTCCAGTACGCCAGCAGGTCACCAAGCCTGGCCGTGCCGTCCGCGCTGGTCTCGGTGAAGCCATCCAGTTCCTGGTAGCGGGCGATCACCTCGGCGCCGACTCCGGCGAGCTGCCGGGCGAATTCCCCGGGCGTGATCCGCTCGTCCAGGTCGCGGCTGGTAACCACACGCTGCATGCGCCGCCGACCCCACAGGTCCGCGTGGCGGGCGCGGAACGCGTCCAGGGCCTTTTCCTCATAGACGAGCTCGCCCAGGCCGCCGCTCCCCCGGTCGGGCCGTCCCTGCGGGGACAGCTCGCCGACCGGCTCCGGGAACCCGTCTCGCTGCCCCCAGTACTGCCGGATGTAGCGCGACGAGTAGCCGAGACGGTCCGCGTAGTCGCGCATGGTGGTCTGACCGGGCGGCAGCGGCTGCTCGAGCAAACGATACCTGCGCATCTGACCTCCCATCCCAGGCCGCGATGGTCTATTATGGCATCTGAGAATCGTGGTTCCGGTTCTGCGCATCGCGTGGCTCCTGGTGCTCTCTCCATCGCGGGGAATTCTCTTTGGCGGCCGACCTGTGCCACCCCTCCGGGGGTTGGTCGGCCGCCTATCGCTTTTCTGATGGCCTCTGCCCTCCACGACAGGGGCCCGATCATCGAGTGGCTGCGGCTCGCGCATCCCCGCGCCCGACAGGATCATCCCTGCGACCAGCTCCAGATGACCGGCGCGCTCGTCCACCGGATGGCCGTCGTCTCCAGGTGGATCAACGGATGGGCGCGGCGGTGTGCCCGTTACGGCGGCCGCGGGTGCCGTCGAGGTTGTGCACCTGGTCCTCGACGAGGCGCGCGAACGCCGGGTCAGTGGCGAGCAGGTGGTCGCAGGTAGGGCAGCCGGCGAGGATGCCGGTGTGGCCGTGCGCCTGGCACCAGGCCGAGTCCTCGTCGTAGGACGGCCGGACGGCGGTCACGGCCGGGGTCCTCTCACTTGTTCCGGCGCACTGGGAGGCGGCGGTCACGGCTGACCGCCCGGGCGGACGCGGGCCCCCAACGCGGCCGGCGGGCTCGCTGGGGAACAGCGCGGCGGGCACCTCCCGCACCGCCCCGTAGGCGAACAGGGACACGGGAGCTTGGCGGCCGCTTACCTGGTCGCCGATGATCAGGCGCGGCTGGCCCGGCTGCTGCTCTACAGTGAACCGGGCGGGCAGATCGGCAATCTCTGCCGCTGCCAGCATCGCGGCCCGAAGGCCGGCGACCTCCTCTGGTGCCGCGGCCGACCGGTGGGCGTGGATTGCCGCGGCCTCCTCGGCGAGCAGCCGGGACACCTCGGTCGCGACCGCGCCCGTGAATCGCGTCCAGCGGTCCCAGGAGCCGCCGTCGCTGGCGGCCGGGCAGCCGCCGCCGTGGACCGCGTCCTTGCCCGTCCAGCCGCACGTGCAGTCATCCGGGTCGTAGGGGATCAGCAGGATCACGTACTGGCTGGCGTCGCGGTAGTCCTGCAGCCGTGTGAGCGAGCCGACGTCGCGGGGAATCGGCATCAACCCTGCCGGGGTGCGGTTCATGTCGCGATGGATCGCGCCGAGGACAACCTGGGCGCACCGGATCACTTCGGGGTCAGCCCCCGGCGTGAGCATGGCCACCCGGTCGGCCGGGTCGAGGGCGTCGAGGTCCTCGGCCCGGCCGGCGCACTCGGCGGCGGCGAGCAGGGCGATCCGTGTCCGGATGTCGTCGAACCGGTCGGGGCCGAGCCGCAGCAGGCCTGCCATGATCTCGTCAACGCCGGCGCAGGCGATCAGGTCCCGGAGCGGCGGGGTCATCACTTCGGGTCTCCTGTCAGGTGTGGCGGCCTCGGCCAAATGCCGGCGGATCGGCTCGCACTCGGCGACCTGGTCGTCGAAGCAGCTGGCGTAGTCGGTGAGATGGAGCGGGCATAGCGACAGGTCGAGCGCCAGGCGGGTGAGTTCCTCCTGCCCGCCGTAGGGGTCCGTGGCGATCGCGGGCGAGCAGGCCGCAGATGATGCGCGTAGCCTCCTCGGCGGGCATGGCCCCTGGGTCGTTCTCCCCGGGCAGGCCCATGACGCAGTCGCGGAACGATACCCGCCACAAGGTGTCGTCGCCATCGCGGGCGTCCATCAGCGCGTCACGCCGCGCCTCGCGCAAGCGCCTCGCTGAGCGCGAGCTGGCCGGGGCTGAGGTGCTCGTGGACGTTCCTCGGCGAGGCCGAGCAGTCCGTCGAGTTCGTCGGCCAGGTCGGGGGTCAGGTGCCAGCATCATGGCGGTCACCTGTTCCCGTGCTCGCGCAGGTAGTGGTCGGCGTAGTTGTGGGTCAGCGGTTCGCCTTCGGCGTCGTAGTCTTCGGCAATGACGGCCTGGCAGGCGGGGCAGTGCCTGTCCCCGGTATCGGGGTCGGTCCAGGCGTAGGGGATAGTCGGCCGGCCGGCCGACTCCGGCGCTGCGGTTGCGCCAGCGCCCCAGGCGCCGAGGAAGACGCCCGGCCCGCCGCACGGCACCTCACGCCCGGTGAACTCGTCACCCTCTAGCCGGACGCCGTGGGTCAGGTCGTCCGGGCCGGCCGGGTTGAACGTCGCCCCGCACAGCAGGCACAGCGCCTCCAGGCCGAGGTGCGGCCCCAGGCTGGCATGCCAGATCAGGTCGTCCATCCGGGCCGGCCGGGCGAAGTCCTCGCGGACCTCCGCCAGGCGGCAGGGGAACTTGATCAGCGTGTCGGTGGCCGAGTGGTGGTAGTACACGTCGGGCTGCCAGCCGGCCGGGGCGGGGCCGTCGAGGTGGGCACGGAGCGCGGCCAGGGCGGCCGGGTAGCTGCGGTAGGGGCTGTTGCCGACGTACTCGCCGAAGCAGGTTACCGAGTAGCCGTGGTCGGGTCCGTCGTCGTTGATGTAGGCGGCGTCCCGGCCGCCGCGCCAGTCCACCCACCCGCCGGCGTCCAGGCCGAGCGCGGCCGGGTTGATCACGAAGCCGCCTTCGCAGTCCAGCGCGAGGCAGCCGCGGATCAGAATGTGAGCCTCGGTCCGGTCGCGGTTGAGGACCACGTCGCCGCCGTGGACCTCCTGGCCGCACGCCGGGCACACGTTCGTCCGCCACGGCGCGATGACGGCGGGCCGGGCCAGCCGCACCGCGCGGACGTAGCCGCGGGCGGCCTCGTCCAGCAGAGAGTCTTCCGGCAGCGGCGCCGGGCCGATCAGGTTCCCGGCGGCTTCGAACATGGCGTAGTCGCCCGACCAGGCCCGGCGGATCACCATGTCGGCCTGGACAGGGGAGAGCCGCCCGAGGATGCCGATCGGGTCGTTGAACTCCAGCCCCTGCCGGTCAGGCCAGCGGCGCGCGTTCTCCGCCGCCGACTCGTAGACCTGGAGGTGCAGCAGGCCGGGCAGGGGCGCGTCGGGGCCGACCCAGCCGGCGTCGGCCTCGTCGCCGAGAATCCAGCCGCGCCCGGCCGGCAGGTAGCCGAGCGGCAGCGGCCAGGATCCCGGCCCGCCGAGGATTTCCAGGTCGGCGTCGATCCCGTCGCCCGCCAGGGCGAGGACGAACCTGCGGGGGGTCAGGACCCCGGCCGGGGTCGGCGGGCTCATGTAGGCGCGGCCGGCGGCGTACTCCCAGGCGCCCTCATAGTCGGCTAGTAGCTTCATCCGCCAGTCGTGGTTATCCGCCGTGGTCGGCTCGGTTTCCCCGAGCGCCGTCATCAGGTCAGCCGACCCGGCGTCGTCCAGGTCCCCGTAAGGGGCGATCCCGGCCCGTCCGTGCTCGGTGCCGAGCCGGCGAGCCTCGGCGATCTGCTCAGTGCGGTCCATAGTGTGCTGCCTCCTTTGTGTCGCGGGTGCCGGGCCGGGCGTGCCTCCCAACCTCGATAGACATATATTACCCCGACGGAATGACAAAGCGCAGGCGGCCCGGTCCCGGCGTGTACGCCCGTGACGGTCGCGCCGCGAGAGCCGCACGGGACGTGCGGGGTCATATATGTCTCTCGGGAGCTGACGGCACATCAGCTCCGACCCGCGAACAACCCCGCACCCAGGAAAGGCCATGCCATGAGCCACGCCGCGCCCGCAGGCGCATCCCGCCCGCGCACCACGTGCGCCGTCGGCCGGACGCGCGGCTGCCAGCTGCGGGAGCAACAGTGACCCGCCAGCGGCCCCAGCCGCCACCGAACCCGCCGTCCGGCAACAGCCGTGCCAAGGCCGGGTACCGGCCGCACCGGGAGCGGGGCGAGGCCGTCGCTGGCCACCATGCCGACCGGCCTGGCGACGCGCGGTCAGGCCCGAGCCAAGCCGGGCTGACCTGGGCTGGCGGTGACCGCCACGACTACACCTACCGCGGCCTGCCGCCACTGCCCGCCTGGTATTACGTGCTGCACGGCGAGCCGGTACCCGATGACGCGCCCCGGACGTCGCCGCCGCCCGGCTTCGCCGCGCTGATGGCCAAGCGCCGCGGCCCCGGGCCGGACGGCGAAAGCGCCCAGACGACGGCCACCGGGCAGCCCGGCACCGGGCAGGCGGGCCCGGACCCCGTCACCGCGCCCGCGTCACCGTCCGAGACGGAGGCGCAGTGGAGCGGCAAGTGCGGGTACCGCACCGACGCGCGGGGCCACGAGATGGCCTGCCTGGGGCAGACGTGACTGGCGACCTGGCGCCCGCGCCCGGCGAGCACCGCCACCTTGCGGGCGCCGTCCCCGCCAGCGCCGGGGCTTGACCTCCCGAACGGGTAATATATTCATATCAACGGGCCCGGACGGCACATCCGGCCCGCCCGCGAAGGGATGACCCCCGCTGGCCCCTCCCCCTCTTCCCCGGGTCGGACGGACCAGCAGGGGTTTCCCCGGCCAACCGTCCGTCAGCCAGGGAGAGGCGACCATGACCGCAACCGGATCAGGCCCGGTACCGCGCATCAGCGCACTGACACCCCGCTACCGCTTCCCCGGGACGCAGGAGGAACTGATCGCGGCCCGCCTGGCGCAACTCGAGACGCTAACCCCGGCCGGCCACGACTGCCCGAACGGCCACGGGCCGATGCAAGCCCGCCAGCTGCACCAGCAGACCTACGAACAGCTGTTCTGCGGGCTGTGGTGGGACTGCCGCAACGGCTGCACTGCCACCTGGTGCGCCCACAGCCGCGACCTCGCCTACCAGAACGGGGAGCCCTACCGCAACGGCGACAGGTGGGAGAAATACGACAGCACCGGCTGGGTCCCCATCACCGACGCGGAGGCCGACCAGTTCTGGGCCACGCGCCGCGAATGGCTCGACGCCCTGGGCGGCTCGGCCGGCACAGGCCGTCCGGACCGCCCACCGACCCGGCCGCCTGGCCGCCACGACCAGTGAGCACCGCCGTCACCGCCGCCGTGCGCGGCATCCTGGCCCGGGCCCGCACGGAGGGCGACCGGCTGTACCTGCCTGACCGGCTCTCCCCCGGCCTGTACGCCCAGGTTGAGCGGGTGCTGCGCGCCGCTGGCGGGCAGTGGAAGGGCGGGCTGACCGGCGCTCACGTTTTCCCCGGTGATGCTGCCGCAGCACTGGCCGGGATCCTGGCCGCGACCCGGCTCACCTCGGCGAGGCAGCGGGACCAGTGGTACCCGACCCCGGCCGAGGTGATCGACGAGTTGCTCGCCGCCGCCGGTCTCTGCCCGGGCCTGGAGGTCCTGGAGCCCTCGGCCGGGGAAGGTGCGATCGCGGCAGCCGTCGCTGAGGCCGGGTGTGCCGTCGATTGCGTCGAACTCGACAGCCAGCGTGCCCAGGCCATCGAGCGCGCAGGCGTGGCCCGAGAAGTACGGTGCGGGGATTTCCTGGCAGTGCCGCCGCGGCGGGGTTACGACGCGGTGGTCATGAACCCGCCGTTTGCGCGCAACGCCGACACCCGCCATGTCGAGCATGCGCTGCGGTTCCTGCGCCCGGGCGGGGTCCTCGCCGCGGTCATGGGCGGCGGGATCGAGTTCCGCGCCGACCGCGCCGCCAGGAAGATCCGCAGCCTGGCTGACGGGATCTGGCCGCTGCCCCCGGGCTCGTTCCACGAGTCCGGCGCCGACATCGACACGGCGGTTGTCGTAATCCGCGCCCCCGGCGGCCGCGTGCCGGAGGGGCCGGTCCGGGTCAGCCTCGACCTCACCGCTATCAGGATGCGGCGGTTCCACCCGCCGACCGGCCGCCGCGGCGTCTACATCGAGTCCGGTTTCGGGGGCCGGGACCGCATCTTCCGGTGGGCCGGGGACTGCGTGGGCTGCGGCCAGCGGACCTGGGCGCACGACGACGGCGCTGATGACGTGCGCGGCGCGTTCGGCTGGTGGACCGGCTGCCCGGTGACCGCCGGCGATTTCGCCGACGAGCAGGTGCCCGAGGATGCCAGCTGGCCGCGGTGCGGCGCCTGCTGGAACAGCAGCGAGAAGACCGACGAGATCAAGCGCAAGATCCTGGCCCGTGACGCCGGCCACGTCGGCGGCCCAGCCGGCGACGCCGAGCCAGCCCTGACCCTCTTCTGATCCCCCACCAGCCCCGCCGCTGGTCACACCCACATGCACACCAAAACCGGCACCAAGGGAGGACCGATGGCCCCGACGGACACCACCCAATGGCACAGCAGCATGCACGACGACGAGCCACGAGACCAGGAACGCGACCTTCGCATCGCCGGCCGCAGCTGCTGGGCGTCGATCGGCCCCGACAACAGGCAGACGCCCGATGGCTGGTCATGGACGATCCTGGAGTTCACCGGCTCCGATAACGACGAGATCGCCGGCGGCCTAGCCGACGATGAGGCGGCCGCCAAGGCGGCGGTAGACGAGTGGGAAGCCGCCCATCAGGGCGCCCTGGCCGACGGCCCGGAGCCGACGCCGTCCCCGCCGGCCGCCGCGATCTTGTCGCTGGCAGGCCTCCCCGATCGCTGCCCACACTGCGGCGCTGCCCCCGCGGATGGCCGGTGGGCTCTCATGGTCCACGGCCTCCTGCTCAAGGCGGCCTGCCTGTCGTGCCACATCCCGGTCGCGCCAGTTCGGGCGGTCGCGGCCCGGTAACGCCGGGATACCTCCGGACCCCAGCGCGACCGCCCCGGCTGGCCCCTGCATCCCGGGCACGGTCGCACAGACAACGGCCCCCGTCCTTCGCCTACAGGACAGGGACCGTTGTCTGTCCGCCCGGCTACGCGCCCGCCGCCCGGTCACGTTCAGCGCGACTCGGCGGCACAAGGACTGCCAGCACCTGACCTGGGGAAATGGTAATATATAAGTATCGAGGAAGCCGGACGGCACATCCGGGTTCCACCCCCGCGAAGGGACCACTCCCCCGTGACCACGACAGACCTGCCCCCCACCCGGCCGGCGAAGCTCGCCACCGAAGCAGACGTCCTGCAGACGTTGCGCTACGGCACGTACACCCTCGCGCAGATTTACGCAGCCTGCGAAGAGGGTTGCGATGTGGCGCGTGACGGCGGGCTGGACGCGATCTCCAGCCACCCTGGCGACGTGCGCTGGAAGCGCCGCGTGCGCGGTGACCTTCAGACGCTGCGCCGCCGCGGCCGGGCCGGGCGGCTCGGCGACACCGTATGGGTCATCCAGGGCACCTATCAGCGCCCGACCCGGCTGGTGCTCGTCGTGGTCGGCGGGACGCCGCTCGAATTCGAGTTGCGCCTCCAGGCCGCTGTTGACCTGCTCGCCAGCCTCGACGAGCCCGCCGATCTGGTGCTGGCCGACCCGCCGTACGGCCTTGGCCGCGGCGAGGGACGCCACTACGCCGACGGCCACGGTTACCGCCGCGACCACACCAACATCGTGGGCGGCTACGTTGACGTGGATCCGGCCGAGTACGCCGACTTCACGGCAGCATGGGTCACGGCAGCCGCCAGGGCGCTGCGGCCGGGCGGGCAACTGGCCGTCATCACCGGCCCGCAGCGCTCCGGGGCCGTCCAGTGCGCCGCCGAGACTGCAGGGCTGACCTGGGTGTGCAAGATCGCCGCAGGGCGAGTGTTCCCCGTGCGGACCGTCCGCCAGCCGTCAGTGTCCCACTGGGATATCAGCATCCTGTGCCGGGGCGCACGCACCAATCCGCACCGCGTGTTCAACCCGCCCGAGGACCTGCCGAAAGCGCGCAGCGGCGACCCCTACCCGCTCGATTGGTGGCCAGCAGAGTACAACGGCCGGGCGGACAGGCCCGGACTGGCACGCTACGACAACGCGCTGCCCGAGCGGCTCGTACAGCGGGTGGTCTGGTGCTTCAGCGACCCGATGGGCCACGTGGCCGTCCCGTTCCTCGGGTCCGGCACCGAAGCCATCGCCTGCTGGAAGCTGGGCCGCCGGTTCACCGGCGCTGACGTCAATCCCCGCGCCGTCCGCTTCGCGGCAGCCCGCCTGCTCGCCGAGCACGCATGGCGCGCCGACCAGCAGGGCGGCCTGTTCCCCGCCCTGACCGACCAGCTTGCCCAGCAGCCCAGCCGCCCGGCCCTGCAGGCCTGGGCGCCCCCGCCGGCAGCCCCGCCTGCGGACACCTTGTGGTGAAACGAAGCGAAAGGAGACCACACATGACCGGCATGGCCGCCCTCACGCCCATCACCGGCAGAGCGGCGCCCCTGGCCCGGCAGACCAGCGCCCGCTGGCCGGCGGCGGCAATGACTAGCCGGTTACGACGCAGGCGAGGACACGATGATTCGCCGTCTGTACTGCGGGGACAACCTTGAGGTCCTCCGCGAGCAGCCTTCCCGGTCGGTCCACCTGGTGTACCTGGATCCGCCGTTCAACTCTGGCAGGGATTGGTACATGAAACCGGCCGGGGGCCGTGAGCAGATTCTGGCGTTCACCGACAAGTGGAAGTGGACGCCGGGCGCGGCGCAGCAATACAAGGACTGCACCGCGGCCGACTGCCCGCAGGGCGCCGCGCTGGAGTGGTTCCGCGGCATCCTCGGCGAAAGCGGGGCGCTGGCCTCCCTGGCGCACATGGCGGCTCGCTTCTCCGAAATGCACCGCGTGCTCGGCCCGGCGGGCGGCCTCTTCCTGCACGTCGACGAGACCATGAGCCACTATCTCAAGATCCTCCTGGACCAGGTGTTCGGCTGCGAGAACTTCGCCGGACAGATCATCTGGAAACGAACCAGTTCGCACAACAACGTGAAGCGGGGCCTGGCCCGCGTGCACGACGTGATCCTCGCCTACCGCCGCGACGGCCACGCCACCTGGTGCGGCCGGGACGGGCAGATGATCCTCGACGAGCACGGGGACGTCTGGCGCGACATCCCGCCCCTCAACGGGTCGACACGGGAACGGCTTGGCTACCCGACACAAAAGCCGCTGCCCTTGCTCACCCGCATCATCACCCTGGCCGGCGGCGCAGGCGACATACTGCTTGACCCGTATTGCGGCTGCGGTACCTCGATTGATGCCGCACAGAGGCTCGGCCTTGGATGGATCGGGATAGACGCCTCCCCGGATGCCATCAACCTGACACAGTCCAGGCTCCGGGCCTGCGGCGCAGACTTCGAGTTGCACGGGGCACTGACGGTACCGCCGCCCGCGGGAATGCTGTTCTGATAGCGCCACCGGATAACCACCGGGCGCCTGCCCGCCAGCAGTGACCAGCTGCGGCACCCGTATCGGCGCACCGGGCGGCCGGTCATTAGGATCGGCACCAGCAAGCTCGGCGCCCGCTGCGCTGAGACGGGCCCGGTTTCCGGCGGCTGGACCGCGACGGCCCGGGTTAGGAGGAGCCTGAGCGTTCCGGAAGCGAGAACCGTATGCCCGTCACGTCGAGTGTCCTGGTGCGGGACCCGGTGGACGCCTACGAGCTCGCCGCCGCGGCGGCCGGGGCAGCCGGACTGCCGCCCCCCGCCGGCGGCTGGCACCTCTACGACTTTGGCGCCGTCAGCACTCTCCAGGCCGACGAGGAGCCGGACACCGCGGTGGCGGTAAGCGTCGAGTTCGCCGCCGGTGGCGACGGCCTGCCCCGCGGCGAGGACAAGCAGCGGCCCGAGGGGTACGCCCTGGTCGGCTTTGTTACCACCGGAAGCGATACGGCAGCCGATCGCCTCCACCACCAGCACCTGGCCGCGGCCTTGGGGCCGTGGCTGCGTCAGCGCACGCTGCGATGGTGCTGGCAGTATGACGGTGAACCGTGGGACACCGGCCCGCCGGCCCGGCCCTCACGGGGGGCGGACTGACTTAGCAGTCGGCAGGGCGGCCGAGCCGCCTTGGGCCAGAGACGGCAGTTGCCTGCCCGGCCTCGGCCAGGGCGCCTGCTTGCCCCACCCGCAAGGCTCCCCCGCCGCTGCCCCGGCGCGACGGCCGCCGGAATGCGCCCGGCCACCTCACCAGCCCGGCGCCATCTCGCAACTCGTCATTTCCGCCACGCCGCCCTGCCCGCCTGGGTGATCGGGCCTGCTCAGAGGCATTTTGTCGAACGTAGTTGGTAATATATTCTTATCAAGGCAGCCGGACGGCACATCCGGCTCCACCCCCCGCGAAGGAGGAACCATGACGGCAGACCTCGACGAGCTGGCCGGGTTGTGTGCCGTGTTCACCGACGCCGAGCGGGATTGCTTCAAGCCGTGGTGCGCGCTGATCGACGGGCACCGCCGGCCCAACTGGGACGGCGTTGTCGCCTCCCAGGAGGAGCTGCACGCGGCCACGTTGCAGCTCCGCGCATGGTGCCTGGCCAGCGCGGCCGCCGCCGCGGCCGCCGAGGCCCGGCGGCAGGAACTGATGGTCGCCCAAGCGGAGGGTGAGCTTGCCACCAAGACCCAGCTGCGAGGGCGTCACAGCGCGCAGTTCGGGCAGACGGTCCAGCAGAGCTGGAACTCGGCCCGGTGGGCGATCATCTGCGAGCGGGACGCGCTCACCTGCGGGCTGGGCTGGCCGCACCGCGCCGAGCCAGTCCTTGTCACCACCTGGTATTACGACGAGAAAAGCGAGCGGCGCGACCTGGTCGCCGTCGAGGGCATCTACTCCAGCAGCCATGACGTGTACGAGGTCAGCCACGAGGTGATCGTGCCCGCGAAAGGCCGAGGGGCCACACGTCACTACCGGCAGCTCTGCTCGGTGTACGTCCACTGGCATGAGGCCGGCGTGCCGCACCTGCGGGAGGGCCGCGAGCCGCTGGGCCCGCCGCCGTCGGACGGGGACATCGGCCTTCGGCTACGTGACAACCCGGACCGCCGGCTGCCGGCGCCGTTGCAGCGCTGGCCGGGACCCGCCGATGTCGGCATCGCCGTCCCCGCCCCGCCGCCGCCCCAGGCCCTGTTCGACCTGGCCGAGGCGGGCGTGGCCCGCCAGCACACGTCCCACGCCCCGGACGGGGCAACCGCGCGGTCACGACGCCGGCCCGTACCCCTCAACGAGGACACCGAGGAGATGACCCTGTTCTGATGCTGACCACCGAGGCCGACGTTTTGCCGCTGGAAGAGCTCATCGAGCGCGCCGCCCGCGGGCTCTGCTTGCACGGGAGGCGGAGACGGCATGTCAGCCGGTGACCCTGCTCTGAACGCTACCGGGCAACGCATCCGCGAACTCGCCCGCGTGTCGAAGGAGGCCGCGGACAGCGCCCGTGCGCTGCTCGCCATCTACCGCGGCCTGCCCGGCGGCGCGGACAGCGCCCGCGCGCACCTCGTCCTGTTCGGCGGCCTGACCGGCGGCACTGACGAGGCCGGGTTCAGTATCTATGAAGGGTCTACGTGCGAGGGCGCGCTGAGCGCAGCCGTATCCCACCTTGAATACGCCACGCGCATGCTCGGCAGGCATGCGCGCGCTATCGACGGCGAGCCGGGCTGGCTGGCGTGGCAGGCGACCGCTGATCCGGAACGGCTGGTCATCGTCGCCTCAGCCGCTGAGGACACGAATCTGGAAGTCGGCTGGGGGCAGCTGACCCGTAAAGAGGATGGCACCCGGCAGTGGCGGGCACACCTGACCGACGCCGACGGCCGGCGGCACGGCAGCATGGGCGACTACGAATCGTTCCACGGCCTGCTGGAGGCACTGGAGCGGCGCGTGGCGCAGGACGGCCCTTGGTGGACGGTCCGGCAGGCAGAAGGTCCAGGCAGCTCCTAGCGCCCGCGACCTGGCGGCAGGCCTCCCCGGGACCGCGATTGAGGTGTCACGGGCGCCCACGACGGCCCGGCCGGAGCCACCTTCCCGCCCGTAGCGAGCCACCGGCCCGCGCTCCTGTCGCCCCAGGTCAACAGCCATTTATCGCATGCTAGTGGTAATATCTGTGTATCGGGATCGGGCGGCACACCCGGCCCCGGCTCACCCGCGAGGAAACCACCCAACCGGAGTCACCCATGGACCAGCCAGAAGTGTGCTTCTCCCTCGGGATGGGGGTCGACAGCGTCGCGCTGGCGCTTCTGTGGATCCACGACCCGGCCACCCGGCCCTGCCCGCTGGACCGCATCCTCTTCGTGTCCGCCATGACGGGCGACGAGTGGCCCATCACCGGGACCATGATGACGGACCACGTACTCCCGGTATTCCGCGAGCACCACATCCGGTACGCCCAGATCGCACGGGCAGGGATGCGCGACGCCGACGGCATCGCGGTCCTGGACGACTCCCGCGAGCCCCGCCGCATGTACCTGCGCGGCCCCGTGGCCCTGTCGCAGGAGATGATGCTGGCCGGAACCGTCCCCCAGGTCGGCGGCCAGCGCAAGTGCAGCCTCAAATGGAAGGGCTGGCCCGCCGACCAGTTCCTCGCCCGCGAGATCACCGTCTCCTACGTCCAGGTCATGGGCTACGAGGCGGGCGAGCGGCGACGTGCCGTCAAAGACGCGAAGGCCAACTCCGGCCGCCGCACCGGCCGCTACCCGCTGATCGAAATGGGCTGGGACCGGCTCACCTGCCAGCAGTACATCCGCGCCCAGCTCGGCGTGACCTGGCCGAAAAGCGCCTGCGTCTACTGCCCGTTCGCGCTCACCAACGCCGAGGGCCGGGAGCGGGTGCTGGACCGGTACGCCGCAGACCCGCGCGCCGCCCTGCCCGCACTGATGATGGAGCACATCGCCCGGACCCTGAACCCGCGCCAGGGCCTGGCCGGGTCTGAGCGTACCGCCGGCAGCCGCGTGGCCGCCGCCAAGACCCTGATCGGCCTCCTCGAAGCCGACCCGCGCCAGCAGGTCCTGCTGCGCATGCACCGGGAGCAACTCGAGTCCGTGCCCTGGAGGCTGTTCGAGGTGCAGCGGGCCTACCGCGCCCCCGGCCAGGCACCGCGGCGGCTCCGCGCGATCGCCTCCGGCAGCCGTGCCGAGATGACCGCCGCGCTCCGCGCCGAGGCCACCGGCACCACCATGGAGCTTTCCGCGCATGACGGCATCGAGCGCGCGTGGCGGATGCACCGCTCCCCCGGCTACCCGGCCGCTGAGTGGCTGCTGGCCGCGGCCCCGGCCGGGCCGGCCGACAAGACCGGCCGCGGGTTCGCCGAAGCCTGGCAAAACGCCCTCGCGGCGGGCGCTCCCGCCTTGTGGTAGCAAGCCCGCCCGCCGACGACAAGGAGAACCCACGATGCCTGACGAGCAGCGGGGCACGCCTCCCCGGCAGCTCGGCGGCCGGGCGTGGCAGGCGGCGCCACAAGCCCTGACCCCAGGCCGGCGCTGACGGCATCACCCTCGCCCATCGACGCCGCCGGCCTGGCCCACCTGGCCGGCCAGCGCGTGCGGGTGCATTACCACCTGCGCCGCAAGGACTTCAGCGTGGTCGACCGGAGCACCGGCCGGGTGGCGGCCAATGTCGATAACATCACGCTGGCCAACGTCGACTTCAAGGTTCAGCCCGGCGGCCTGCGCCGCATCCGCGCACGCGGCCAGCGCGAGGTGATCGCCTACGCGCTAGGCACCATCGCCGCAGTCAACGAGCCTGCGCCGCGCAAGGGCCGGCCCAACGTGGTCACCTTCAACCCCTACCGGGCTGACACCTTTACCCGCGAGGATGGCACGCCGGTGCACCATGCCGACCTGGTCACATTCGCCGATGGCAAGGGATGGACGGCATGAGCGGGCCGACCGGTTTCACCGGCGCGCAATTCGGTCGGCCCCGGCAGGCATCCATCGGCTGGACCGACCTGCAACGGTGGCCGCAGCGCGCCGCCGGCCGGTAACGGCCCGCACGGCCCGGGCCGGTGAAGCCGGGCGGCCACGGCGGAAGGTCTCCGTCAGCGGCGGTATCGCCACAGGTCAGCCAAGGTTCTGACTCCCTTAGATGGTAATATGTGGGTATCGGCGCGCCCCGGACGGCACATCCGGCCCAACCCGCGAAGAGACCACCAGAAAAGGAGCCAGCCATGACCACGCAACCCGTGCCCGGTACCGCCAGTAGCGGTGACCAGGCGACTGCGCCGGCCACCGACGAGCAGGTGATCCGGTGGGCGGCCGAGGCAGCTGGCGCTGGCCCGGCCACCGCCAGCACTATGCGCGCCGTGCACCGGCATTTCGACCTCGCCAAGCTAGTCCTCACCCGCCGCTGCCCCGGGGGTAGCGGCCACCTGCTTGAGTCCGTCGAGCTCCTCGGCGTCCATGGCGGCCACAGCGGCACGTTCACCGGCGTCGTGCTGGCTGTCGACCTGCCTCCCGGCGCGGCCACACCGGAATCGGACGGAGTCCGCCTGTGCACCCGCGAATTCGATCTGGAAGACCTGGTGGCCCCCGATCGTCAGTACGCGACCGCAGAAGAGCTCTACACCGACCTGCTCACCAACGCCCTGTCCTACGCCCGCGACGAAATCGACAAGCACCGGCGGGCGCTGCACTACGACCAGCTCACCAGTGCGCTGGCCCAGGCCCGCGCCGCCCAGGACGGCGGCTCCGGCGACGCCGTGGACGATGCCATGCACCGCTTGACCGGACTGGTCGCGTCGATCCTGTCCGCCAGCCGCGCCCCGGAGTGCGAGGTGAGCATCGCGGTCCTGGGCAAGCTGACCGAGTCGCAGTTCCGCGGGGTCTTTGAACTGCTCGGACGACCGCCGGACCGGTACAAGGCATGGTCGGCCGGCCCGTATCACTTCGGCTCGTCAGCCACGTACGGGCCGCTAACCGTCGAGCTCGCCGACGCGGTGTGCTCCTACCTGGAGGGAATCGCTGTTCCTTACGAACGGCAGACCACGACCAGGCACCGGCCATGAGGAGCCCGGCGTGCTGACCTCGGTTGTTTCTTACCGTGATCGTGGCCCATGGGGCTCGGCCGCTTACCGCGGTAACTGCTCCGGGTACCTGATACGGGACCTGCTCCAGCATTTCCGGCCCGCCAGCTTCCTTGAAATCTTCGCCGGCGGCGGAACCGGCCGGGACGTGGCCCGTGACCTGGGCTACGCCGGAAGCGTCCACCTGGACCTCAACCCGGCGTGGGGAGGCTGGAATGCTCTCACCGACGAAATCCCGGAGGGACCGGAGTTCACGTTCCTGCACCCCCCGTACCACTCGATCATCCCCTACAGCGGGGTTGAGTGGGGCGACGAACCCCATCCCGATGACCTGAGCCGCTGCCAGAGCTACGCCGAGTTCCTTGCGAAACTCGACGTCGTCCACGCCAAGGTGTTTTCCAGCCTTCGCCGCGGCGGGCGCATGGCGGTGCTCGTCGGCGACGTCCGGCGCAACGGCGAACTCTTCTCGCTCCAGCGCGACCTCAGCTGGTTCGGCAGGCCGGAAGCGCTGATAATCAAGCTCCAGCACAACACTGCCAGCTCCCGCCGCAACTACCGGGGCAGGTTCATCGCGATCGAGCACGAGACCGTCTTGGTGTTCCGCAAAGACGACTGGTGGCTCGTACCCGTACGAAGCGTCACAACACGCGACTTTGACCTTCGCCAATCCCGCCGCCCGACCTGGCGTGATCTTGTGCAAGCCGCGCTCGGTGACTTGGGCGGCGAGGCCTCGCTGGCCCAGCTGTACGACTCCCTGAGCGGAACTGCCCACGCGGCCCGGAACCCGCACTGGCGGGAGAAGATCCGCCAGACCCTGCAACTGTGTGACGAATTCGAGCCCGTAACCGGCCCGCGCGGTCATTGGCGGCTCGTCAACAGGCAGCGGTTCGCAGGCCAGCAGCCCTTTTCCGCTGCAGACGATGCCGACCCGGCCCGGCTCTGGCCGGGCCGGTGACCGGAGGTCCGCCAGCATGCCGTTTACCCCGATCGACAGGCAGCCGAGCGCGGACGAGCGCTCAACCCCCGAGCAGATCGAGGCAGCGCTCAGCCTGATTCAGGGGATGCGCCTACGCCTACGCCAGCAAGGCTGGTGGGACGTGTACGACGCCACCGGCGAGCCAGTCGGCTGGCTGTTCCGCGAGCGACGGTGGACCGGCCAGCCGCTGCTCTACCACGGCCGCACTGCGCGGGGCACGGTCGTGCCCGCCTGGCTGGCAGACATGGAGCCGGTACTGGCGGCCATCCTTGCGGCGCACAGCCAGTAGCCCGCAGCGGCGAAGAGGCCGCGCGGTCCCCGGCGCCGCGTGACCGCGAACCCGGCACCAGCTGGCTCGCGCCCCCCGCAGGGCAGGGAACCAACGCCCCCCGGACCTCACGGCACGCTCAGCGGAACCTGGCCACCTGCCCATCAGCCCACGTCAACGGCCCTTTTTCGTACATAGGAGGTATTATGTAGGTATCGAAGCCGGACGGCACATCCGGCCCACCCGCGAAGGAGACCTCCATGACTCATGCGCGCCCAACGCGCCCGGTACCGGGCGAATGCCAGGTAGTGCTGGTGAAGGCCTGGCACCTGACCGACGCCCACGTGATCCGCCTCGGCCGCGGGCAAGGGGTCTACGAGACCCCGAGATGGCCGACAACCCCCAAGACGCGCCCCGGCACGATCGAGGTCTGGGGCACCTGGCGGGAGGTGCTCGACGTCTACCGCTCCCGCGCCGACCTCGAAGCAATGTTCGGTGAGTCGCAGCCGGCGTGCATGCAGCCCGGCTGCTACGCCCGGCTGCGCGAGACCGGCTGGCACGTCCCGCCCATGACGGCCGGCCAGGACCATGAGCACCAGCCGGCCGTCCGGCGCGGCCAGATGAACGATGAGCTGGAGAAACTTGCCGACCAGGTGTGGGAGGACAGCGAGAGCTCCATCCTGATCCGGGTCTGCATCCACGAGTTCAGCGATCCGGGCCAGGTCGAGGACCTGTTCGTCATCCTGAACCGGAACGACCTGATCGAGGCGCAGTCGCTGCCCGCCGCCTGCCGCGAGACCGCATGGGACACCGGGCTCGCTGACCAGTTCACCGCAGCCATGCTTGACCGGCTCATCCGGTCGGCCGGGGAACTGTGGGACAGCACCGGAGGACAGGACCCGTACGACGTGCTGTCTGCGGCCCAGCGCGAGGCGCTGGACTTCGCCGCTGCCGTGTACCGCGCAGCGATGAACCGCGAGATGGGCGCTGGCGACGACCTGGCCGAGAACCACACCGCCGACGCCTGCGCGGCGCAGGCAGGCGGCATCCTGCTCACCCGTGGCCAGCTGCGCGACTGGGCTGGCCTGGGACGCGACCTGTCCGGCGATGAACTGGCCGAGCTGGACGAGTGCATTGCCGCGTCCAGCATCCCCGAGGCGATCGGAACCATCGTGTCCGAGGCCCTGAAACTGCGCGCTGCTGGCCAGGAGGACGGCGCCGGAACGGGCGCGAGAAGTAGCGGCTGACCCGGGCTATCCGCAGGTCAAGGAACCACTGTGACTGGAGCGAGAAGCCCCCCGATGCCCTGGGCAGCCGAGCCCGCCCCGCCCGGTAACCGCCGGGCGGGCCACCCCCATCCTGACTGGAGCGAGACAGCATGAACGAAACCACCACCCCCACGCCGATCCGCAGGAATGACACTGTGTGGGTCCTCGACCCGGACACGCGCGGACCCTCGGTGCAGTGGGCCGGCCCGTGGCGGGTCGAGAAGGTCAACCAGAAGTCCTACAGCCTGGTCCAGCCCGTCGATGGCCCGGAGCGGCGCAAACTCCGCGCCGGGAAGACCATCGTCGTCACCGAGGAGCCGACCGGCAAGCCGGGCGAGATCGAGTGGCGGGCACCGTGGGTCGACGGCACCCTCGTCCGGTGGACCGGCCCGAACCTCCCCGAGAAAGCCGGCACCGACCTGTGGATCATCCTGGCCGACCCCGGCATGGCCACCGTCAAGGCCTGCCCCCTCGGCAACAAGTGCGGCCGGATCTGGCCGAAGGTCCCCGCCGAGTACCTCACCGTGATCGACCCGGCGAAGGTCCAGATCCTCCCCTAGCCGACCGGGACCGAGACCCCCGCGCCCCCGGGCCGGGGGTCTTCCCGTCTGCCCAGGTCACCGGCCTTCTTTAGCACACAGTTGGTAATATATAGCTATCGAAGGCCGGACGGCACATCCGGCCCACCCGCGAAGGGCACCCACCGGAAGGAGACGCCCCGATGACACACACCCCAGCCCCGGCCGGCCCGATCGGCACCGGTACCGCCAATGACCCCCTGTTCCTATTCGCAGTGCGGAACTTGTGCGACGACTGCTACGAACAGGTCACCGGCCTGCTCGCCGAATGCCTCGACCTTTGCAGCCTGTCGCTAGACCACGCCGGGCTCTGCCACCTGCGAACCGAGACCGACCAGCCGTGCGACCGGTGCGGCGAGACCGGGCACCGGCTCACCGAGCACGAGCCGCAGGACGCCGAGCAAGCGGCCGACTGCCTGCCGCTGGACATCCCGGCCCGGATCGCCTACCTCGAAGCGGCCGTGGCCGGATGCAGCACGGAGCACGGCGACGACCACTGTGACGACGCCGACTGCCCGCAGTGTGAGCCCGCCCGCGACCGCGAGCTCACCGCGCTGCGCGCCCTGGCCGCCGCGGAGTTCGACGTGACCTACTGGGTGCCGACCTGCTACCGGGTCCGGCTCAACGCCGGGCAGGCAACCGCCGCGCTGCGCCGGGCCGGCTCGCGGGAGGCAGCGGTCACGGCACTGCGGATCGCCACCGGCGACATCACCGAAGGCGACGCTACCGACGAGATAGCCGACGACGACGTGCCGGACGGGCCGGACCTGCACCGCCTCGCGTACGCCATCGCCAAGGCCAGCGACCAGCTGGGTATGGCCGGGCCGGAGGGCGAGGCGGCGGACTGGGACCCCCCGGAGACCTACCACGTCTATGTCCTGGCCGCCCGGCCGGTGCCTGGCGAGGGATCACCAGCGGGGATGGAGGGCCGCTGACATGACCACCGCCGAGACCGCCGCGTCCATGCCCCTGACCGCGATTAAGGCCACCGTCCGCGAGGGAACGGTGTGGCTGATGACCAACCACCGGCACACGGTAGACGGCCACACACCGGCCCCGGCCAGCCTGGTCAGGGTCGTCCACGTGACCGCCTGCGGGTCGTCGTTCCACCTGGCCAGCGCCGACACCCAGGACGGCAGCGAGGTGCCCGGCGGCCCGGCCATCGTCCAGTGGCCGGCCGCCGCACGGGTCGGATACGACTCGGGCAGCGGGGCAATCTGGCTGTACGGGCCTGCCGGGGACCGCAGCGACCCATGCGCAAGGCAGCGACGCCGACTTCCTGCTGCCAGCCGACGCCGGCGGGGAGCTGTGTGCGTGCCCCGCGCCGGCGTCGAGCCGCACCTTCCCGTACCTCTGCTCGGCGTGCGGCTACCGGCTGCCCGGCACAATCGGGGACTGCCAGCACTGCGCCGAGCAGATCGCGCTCAACCCCGCCTGCCGGTGGGCGATCGCCGACACAGACGACCAGACCGCTTGCGAGCAGGCCCCTGACCGCGAGCACCACCCGGTACTCCTCTTGGAGGCCGGGACCGGCGCGGACGGCACGTGCAACTGCCAGGAACCCGGCCCGCACGAATCGGATGAGCGGACCTGCCGCAACTGCGGCTACCCGCTATCCGAAACACAGCGCCGGGAACTGGCCCGGCTCCTGGGCCGGTCCACCGAGCCAAGCAGCTAGAAGCAGTCACGGCGATTGACGCCGAACCCGGCGCCCACGCCTTCGTGACCAGACCCGGCCAGCAGGCCCCGCCCTTTACCCGGGCGGGGCCTGCTCGGCAGAAGCGCCCAGGCCGAACCACCGGAAGCCGTTGCGCCAGGTCACAGGCCGCTTATCGCACATAAGAGGTAATATATAGCTATCAGGCCGGACGGCACATCCGGCCCCACCCGCGAAAGACCAGCCCGGAAGTCTGGAGTCGAGCTATGACCGACACCTTCATCATTGCCGAGGGCCTGTTCGTCGACTACGACGGGCGCTACCAGGTAACCGCCATCCGGCCCGGCCGCGCCTACCTCCGCCGCCCCGGCAACGGCCAGCGCCGGTCCATGGCGCTCGTGCCCGGCGTGCCGATCCCCCCAGCCCCCAACCAAGGCACCTGCGCGGCCTGCGGGCTGCCGCTCGTTCCGGGCGCCGACGAGGACGCCGCCCACCCCCGATCGTCCGGGCCTCGATGGCCAGGAGACACTAGCCGGCTCCGCTACTTCTGCCCGGACTCCGACGACGCCCTCCACCACGCCCGGAGGGAACCCGCGATATGACCCCCACCGAGGCCCGCATGGCCGAAGTGGCCCGGATGGCCGTCGTGATCGGCGTCGACGCCGACGACCTGTTCGCCGCCGCCATGGCCATCTGGTCGAACCTGAACCCGCAGACGGTCACGTTCGTCACGGCCCTGTCTGCCGCCGCCGCCGCGCTCGCCGCCGTCAAGGCCGGCCACGACGCCGCCCGCGCCGCCGAGCCCGACGCCCCGCCGTGAGAGACCGCCGAATGGGCGCTGCGGATGACCCCCCGCGAACGGGCCATCGTCGTCGCCGCCGCCGAGACCGTCCCCAACCCCGCGCCCGCCGAGATCCGGGTACAGGACTGTCTCAACTACCCCCACGACGAGCACTGCCCGAACTACGGCCGCCGCCAGTGGACCGACGAGAACGCCCAGACGACCTGCCAGGCATGCGGCACCGAGTTCCCCGAGAACGGCTGATAGACCGCCGGCAGGCTCAGCAGCGGGCAGGCCCCGCCCCCTTACCCAGGCGGGGCCTGCCCGTCACGAGCAGCTCGCCCAGGCCGGACAACCGAAAGCCGTCGTGCCAGGCCCGGCGGCCCTTTGTCGTACCTAAGCGGTATTATCTTCCTATCGAGGCCGGGCGGCACATCCGGCCTCGAACCCGCGAAGAGACCAGCCGAAGAAGGAGCCACAATGGCCCGCAGCACTGACCGCTTCCAGCCCGGCGACCCGATCGAGTACATCTGCCACGACCAGGACCCGGCCGCCCCCACCGGAGGGTGGGTTCGCGGCATCTTCCAAAGCTACGTGCCCTGGCGCGAAGGCCACGTCGGCGGCCCGGACGATATGAAGGCCATCGTCATCCCGCTGGGCGGCAACGAGGACAGCATGCTCACCGTGCCGATCGGCGAGCTGCGGTTCCCGCCGGCCGCGCCCGGCCCTGTCACCGGGCCGCCAACTCCCGGCGAGACGGGCGACGTGATGCCCACCGTGGTCAACGGGATGCTGGTCGTGTCAGCGTTCCGCATCCTGCCCGTCTACGGCAGCATCGTCTTCACCTGGCGGGTGATCCTCCGCGACCGTGAGGCCCAGTGGGCCGACCCGGCCACCTACACGGTGACACGGGTCCGCTGGACCCCCGCCGCCCCCGGCGTCGCTGACGGCGAATGGCGGGACATCGACGCGGACGGCAACGAGAACTTCCGGCGCCTGACCTGGACGACCGCCGCGCTGACGTTCGCCCGCATGCTCAAGCTCGACGCCATCCCCGACGACGGGGACTGACCGCCGCGAGCGGGAGCCGGCCGCTGTGAGGCCGGCTCCCGCTGCAGGGGCGCCCGGTCGCCGGCACCGGCCCGCCGGCCCGCACATCCGGGCAGCTCACCGGCCCTTTCTCGTACATAAATGGTAAAATTTGTGTTGAGGCCGGACGGCACATCCGGCCCCCCACGAAGAGACCGTCAGGAACGCCGCGCACACCGCTCGCGCGCCGTGCCGCCGCACAGCCTGAACCACCAGCCGGGGAAACCGCCTGCCCGCAGGGAAGCGCGACAGCCCGCCGGCACCGGGCAGGGCACCCCCCGGCAACCACCGGCAGACTCCGGGGTTCCGGCTCGTGCGGCGGGACCGGCCTAGGCCCGCGCGGCCAGGACCGGAGGGAGGCGCCCCGTGGGCGTCAGCATGCAGGACACAATCACCAGCGAGATCGGGAAGCTCATCACCGGCGCGGGCCTGGCCATGGCGCAGGCCCACGAGTGGCCCAACACCGGCACCCTGCACGCGATGCGCGGCGTCGAGCCAGTGCTCGCGGTCGGATACGACTTCCAGGGCACCTACGCCACGCTCACCCTGTCAGGCCCGGCCGTGGAGCAGGCGCCGTTCGACTTCCTGGCCGGGCAGGACGACCTGAGGCAGAACCGGGTGTGCCGGGGCATCAGCCCGCTCGCCCACATCACGCCCGGCGCCGTGAAAGACCGCAGCGGCCTGACCATCCGGTTCCACTACCTGGAGTATGCCAAGCCAGGCGCGATCCGCGAGTTCCTCGACGTCCTACGCCAGCTGCTGCCGCCGCCGCAGGCGAAACACCCCGGCACCGGGCAGATGATCCGCGACATCGCCTGCCGCGAAGGGTGGACCGACACCACGCTGCTCGCCGTGCTGATCGACTACCTCGCCAGCCAGCACGCCGCCGACGCGCTCCGCAGCTACCTCGAAGACCGGGCCGGCGTGTAGCACGAATCGCCGGACGCCGCCTCACCGACCCCGCCCCCGGCGTGGGGGCGAACCCCGAAGGAGCCCACGATGACCCAGACCACCGCCGGCCGCCCCGGCCCCCTGGCCGCCGAAGAAATCACCACCGCGACCGACGCCCTTGCCGGCAGCGCGCGAATCGTCCTGGAGGGCATCGAGGACCCGGCCGCCGCGCTCGCCCAGCGGGTCGCCGACATCGTCGCAGCGGAACTCGACACCCTGGTCGATGACCAGCACGACGGCGGCGACCACGCCATGCGGATCGTGGAATTGAACGACCTGCTGCGGTTCCACGGCTACGACGACCTCGCGTACTCGGACGACGACATCGCCGCGATCACCGGCCAGGACCGCGAGACCTTGCGCCAGCTCATCGCCGAGCGCAACGCGGCCCTCGCCGCTGAGGCCCGCCGCGCAGCCGCCTACGCCGAGATCGCGGCCTACGTCGCCCCGGCCACCCTGATGGAGCTGATCGAGCACGGCCGCCCGGTCGAGCCCGTCGAGGACGAGCACGAGATCGGCCTGCGCGACGCCGCGACCACCATCGAGACCGTGCTGGCCAAGCACGGACTGCTCCCCGGTGCCGACGCCGCTACCGAGCCCGAGGCCGGGACCGGGACCGCTGGGGACAGCAGCAGCAGGGAAACCAGATAGGGCCGGCCATCCTCCGCGCGGGGTGCTGACCAGCCGAAACAACCCATACTAGTGGTAATATATGGGTAACGGCGCCCCGGACGGCACATCCGGCCCCACCCCCGCGAAGGAGACCTGCCCGATGAGCACTGGCACCCGGTTCCAGGCCAGCACAGAGAGCTGGTCGTGATGGCCCAGGCCCGGCAGTATGACCTGTTCGGCGAGCAGGAAGCTAAGGATGCCGCCCGGGAAGCCGAGGAGCGGGCCGCTGCGGAGTGGGTGGCCCGGTTCGAGCGGGCACCGGTCCCGCCGCCGCCTCTCTACCCGGGGGACGTGCCGGCGCCCGGCCGTGAGACGAGGGTGTGGCTGGGGTGGGTGTGCCCGGCCTGCAAGGTGGTCGAGCCGAACGAGTTCCTCCTGGGCAACAACCACGGCTACCACCTGCACTGGCCTGGCCACGTCCCCTACCGGGCCGAGTTCGGCGCGACGTGCTCCCGGCTGGAACTGCTGGCCGCGCACGCCCTCTACGACAAGCGGCGGGCCGTGATCCGGCACCTGATCGCCGTGGGCATGGACGACGAGCAGATCGCCGCCCAGGTCGGATTCTGGCCCGCTTCGATGATCGCCGGGTACCGGAAAGACGACGCGAAGGCCGGCCGGCTGGCCGCGAGAGCCGCCCGGGGGGAGATCGTCAAGGTTCCTCACGGGTCGGACTGCCCCTGCGCGTTCTGCGACGGCCCGTGCGGCTGCCCTTCCTGTGAGTCATTCCGGCGGACCGGACGATGCGCCGAACCCGAGGAAGCCGAAGGGATGCTGTTCTGATGACCGAGGGAGACAAAGGCTGATGGCGGAGAAGGGACCGCGGGTCGAGGTGGTGCGGGGCCGCCGTGTCGAGACGGTCGAGTTCGGGCTCCGCACCGCGACGGACAACATCTTCCACCGTAAGGGCCACGTCGAGCAGATGTCCTCACTCGACCGGGCGGTGGACTGCCGGGACAGGCCGTTCTGCGGGCGGCAAGGGGACGAGCAGGTCGTCACCCGCACGATCGTCACCTACACGACCGACTGGACCGTCGTCCCCGGCCACGAGGGATCCCGGCATCTGTCCTGCCACCACCCGGACACGCCGCAAGGTCATACCGGACCTTCGATCATGCGCGACGACCCGGATTGCCCGATCCGCATGCCGGGCCCTGACTACCAGCCGCCGCACGCGTTCCGGGAACGGGACATGACCGCCGGAGAAGACGGCGCGCGGCGGTATACGTGCCCGGTGTGCGGGCTGGTGTGGCGGCTCCGCGACGAAGGGCCGGATAAACCGGCCGAGAATATGCCAGCGGATATACCACCCGACGAGCCGCTACTGACCCTGTTCTGAGGAAGGGATACGGATGGTTGCGGAGCCGGTGACGCCTGACCTGGCCGCGGTGATCCGTAGGGGCCTGGTCGGGCACCTGCACGGGTTCCTGCCGGGTAACGACAACAAGACGGCGATCGCCCGCGCGGTCTCATCCATGCTGGCCTGGTGCTCGCGGGGCGAGTATGGCGACGTGACCCGTCGGGGCATCGGCGTGTGGGTTTACTACGCGCATAAGTCGCGGCGGGTACCCGCCGATGCGGTGCTGTTCGTCACCTGGCGCGAGGTGCTGGCCGTCATCGAAGCCGGCTGCGCGGACGGGTACCGGGAACGGTACGAGCAGGCGTACGCCCAGTATGTCGCCGATAACCGCGCCGCCGACGAGGAGTGGAAGGCTGGTCGGCCTGCTGCCCGCAGACGGCCGGTGTCCGACGCCGGCATCTACGACGCGACTACCGCGCTGATCCGCCACGGCCTGGACGTCCAGGCCGACAAGGAACCGCTCACCCTCTTCTGACCCGCTGTTCCTACGCTCCCAGGACGGCCAGGTCGCGAATGCGACCTGAGAGCCCGGTGAAGGCGCTGTCTTACGGTATTTCGGTGAAGAGTCGGTGGAGGACGCTGGCCCCGAGCGAATCCGAGATTCCGAACACGTTGCACCAGCTCGTCGGCGAGCGCCTCGCCGCCCTCGCCGCCGAGGCCTGGCGCGCGGCCGCCTGGTCGAGCCCGTCGAGGACCAGGACGAGACCGGCCTGCGCGACGCCGCCAACGCCATCGAGACCGTGCTGGCCAAGCACGGGCTGCTCCCCGGCGCCGACGCGGCGCCGAGCCCGAGCGCGCGGCCGACACCACTGCGGACAGCGGCAGCAGGGGAAACCAGATAGGGCAGGCCATCCTCCGGGCGGGGGCGCTGACCAGCCTAAACAACCCCAGTAGTGGTAATATATAGGTATCGGCGGCCCGGACGGCACATCCGGCCCCACCCCCGCGAAGGAGACCTGCCCGATGAGCACTGGCACCCGGTTCCAGACCGGCAAAGAGAGCATGCCGTGAGCGCCGACGTTCCGTGCATGCGGTGGAGCCCCGGACGCCGCCAGTCCTGGCGCCGCCGCCGCGACGGCGGATTCGACTCCAGCCGGTACGAGGTACGCGAAATCCTGACGGGCCAGGCCAGCGGGTTCGTCGTGGCGACGCACTACCTCGGCAGCATGCCGTCAGACAGGCGGAACTACGGGCTATTCGAGATCGCAGGCGGCCGGCTGGTCGGCGTGGCGGTGCTGTCCCATCCCACCAGCGAGAAGACCATCCCGTCGGTGTTCCCCGGCCTGCCGCCCAGCGAGGCCGCAGACCTGGGCCGCTTCGTGCTGCTGGACGAGGTGCCGGCCAACGCCGAGTCCCACTTCCTGGGCGAGGTCCGCTACCTGGCCGCCAGGAAGTCAGTGCTCGACCCGGGCAAGCCGGTCCTGCACGGCGTGGTGATGTTCTCCGACCCGATCCAGCGCCGGCGAGCAGACGGCACCGTCATCTGCCCCGGCCACGTGGGCACCATCTACCAGGCCAGCGGGTGCCAGTACCTCGGTACGTCCGGCGCATCGACCGAAGCCCTGCTGCCCGACGGAACCGTGTTCGGCCGCCGCACCGCGCAGAAGATCCGCGCGCAGGAGCGCGGGCACGCCTACGCCGAGCGGAAGCTGGTCGCCCTGGGCGCCCGCCCGATGCGGCCGGGGGAAAGGCCCGCCGCGTGGCTGAGGGAAGCCCTCGACGCCGCAGGCGCCCGGAAGTTCAGGCACCCCGGCAAGCACAAGTACGCCATCGCACTGGGCGAGACCCGCGCCGACCGGGCGGACGTGACCATCATCGGCGGCCGCGATCACCGCTCCTACCCGAAGCGGGACCTCGGGCAGCTGGACCTGCTCGACCTGCTGGACGCCGGGTAAGGGGGCCGCGCCATGACCAGCCGCCATCGAGGACCGGGCACCGGGCCGCAGCCAGCCGGTGACCAGCTGGCCCTGGGCTTCGACCAGCGCCAGTTCGACATCGCCGCCATCTGGCAGGCGACAGGCGTCTACACCGCCGTCCCCGAGATCGAGGCGCTACTGGACCGCCTGGGCTGGCCGGTGCAGGGTGACCGGCTGCTGGACCCAGGCGCGGGCAACGGCGGGTTTCTGGTCGCCGCGCTGGCCCGCCTGGATCTCGCCCGCGACGACGTGGCCGAGGCGGTACGGCGAGTCCGCGGGTTTGAGTTCTACGCCGCCGCCGTCGCCGACGCCCGCCGCGCCGTCCGAGGCCACCTGCTGGGACGCGGATGGTCGCCACAGGCCGCAGCCCAGGCCGCTCAAGCGATCGTGGAGGAACGCGACTACCTGCTGGACCCGGTGCCAGCCGGCGAGTGGGACATGATCGCCGCCAACCCGCCATACTGGCGCCTGGCCAACCTGCCCGGCGCGTACCGGATCGACTATGAGGCCGCCGTGGCGCCGTATGCCCGTGCGGACATGCTCTATGCCTACCTGGCCCGGTCCGCTGATATCGTCGCGGCCGGCGGCTGGATCGGCCTCATCACCGCAGACAGGTGGTTGCTTAATTCAGGGGCCGCCGAATTGCGCCGCCGCGTCGGCAGCCGTTACCGGGTGCGCGACCTGCTGCGGCTGGACCCGGAGTCTGCGTACTACGTGCCCAAAGACCGCAGGCGGGGCACCCCGCCCCGCGTGCAGCCGGTCAGCCTGATCCTGACCACCGGCGACGACGGCCGGCCGCTTGACGCCCGCCCGTTCCGGCTGGCCGAACTGCCGGAGGTGGACGGCATCCCGCTGGACGACATCGCCGAGATACGCCTCGCCCCGTGGCTCGGACCGGACGGCATCTTCCTCGTCGACGCCGGCGCCGGGCTACCGGCCGAGCACCTGGTGCCGGCGGTCGAACCGGAGGACATCCACGGCGACGTCATCGGGCCGCCGCGTCGCTGGGCGCTGGTCACCACCGAAGCCGAACCGCCCGCGGCGATCCTCGCGCACCTGGACGCCACCCTGCACCGCATGCCCTCCGGGGGACGCCGAACTGTCCGCTGGCTGCCGCCCGAGACATTCACCGGCCGCCTGCCGCTGCCGCACGACGCCGTGCTGATCCCGCGCATCGCCAAACGCCTCAAGGCCGTCGTCCTGCCGGCCGGGTACCTGCCCGTCAACCATCAGCTGGTCGTGGTCTGCGGACTGCCCCCGGCCACGATTATCGGCATGCTCAACGACCCGGCCGTCCAGGCGCAGGCCGAGGCGCTCGCGCTGCGCGTCGAAGGCGGCTACGCCAGCTACACCGCCACCCTGCTGCGCCAGCTCATCATCCCCCGCCATCACATCGCGCAGGCCGCATCGCCAAGGCCGCCCCGATGACTGCGGACCTGCTGCCGGTCCTGGCGCGGGTGCTCCCGCCCGGCTGTGACTACCCCGGCTGCCAGCACCACTACTACCCGCGCCGCCGCGAATTCGGCTGGAGAGGTGCACCCCTTACCGGATGCATCTGCGTGGCGTGGCCGGCCGACCGCGGCGGCGTCCACCTCGTCGCTATCAACCCGCTCTGCCAGGCGCACCACACCGTGCTCGACATCATCTACGCCGCCGCGGACATCCTGTCCTGGCACGACTACCTCGACCCCGAAGCCGACGAGCTCGCCGCCGAGGACATAGCCGAACTGCTCGACATCTACCTGGCCGGCCCCTGCGAGCACCTCTGCCTGTGGTTCGACCTGCCCCAAGCGATCGCCGACCACTGGATTGCCCGCCGCCGCGACGAATACGAGCGCGCCGCCCCCGTCTGGGAATGCGCCTGTGGCGCCCGGTACAAGTGCCCCGCCTGGTGGGGCAACCCCGAGGAGTTCTACCACATCACCGCAGACGGCCTTGTCGGGGAACGGGCTGGGACCGTGAAGCGCACCAGCAAGGGCAAGGTAAAGCAGTCCGACTGCTGCCCAGCATGTGACCGCCGGTTCGCGGACACCATAGCCGACCGCGCTAACCCCCAGCAGGCGCTGTTCTAGGCCGGGGACCAAGAATCACAAGCATCGCTCGCCGCGCTGCGGTGCGTCCCGATGACCTCGCGGTTAAGCGGCCGGCCGCGCGCTGGTGAGCGGTTCCTGCGGCAACGGGTACAAGGTGCGAAAACGGTAAAATAGGACCATCGGAAGGCCAGGCGGCACACCCGGCCCCACCACCCGCGAAGGAGACGCAACCATGGACGAAACACGCGCCCAACAGCCCGGCAGCAACAGCGCAGGTGCGATGCTGTCGTCGTCACGCGCCGGTTTGGCCGCCGCGATCGAACGGGTCAGGATCTACGAACGGACCGCCCTGTCAGCAGACCAGCTCGCCGGGTTGATCCTGGCCGAACTCGACGGGACCGCTGGAGCTGGCCGAGGCGAGGACTACCCGCCGACCTGCATCCTCACGGGTGCTCCCGGCGAGGACTCAGACGACTGCACCACCCACGGCCACGAAGGGGACAGCCCCCAGGTGACCGGGCCAGCGACCAAGCCGAATATCCGCTACCTGGCGCGGTTCACGCCCGAGGCGTGGGTCAGGGACCAGGCCATCGAGGTGGACCCGCTAGGCCCGCAAGAGTGGGACTGCACCACCCTCGCGCTCGCCCACCTGGACTACCTCGCCGCCGTCGCTGACCGCCGCCACGAAAGCCTGGACGACGGTGAAGGCGTCCTCGACAACGACGACATGTTCAAGGAGGACCCCGACGCCCCCGAGTGGGTCCGCTCCTGGACCGGCCCGTCCACCATTCGCGTCCGCACCGAGCCGATGGTCACGGTTTACTGGCAGGCCGAGGCGACCCGTGCCGCGGACATCTGGTACTCGACACTGGCCGAACTGGCCCAAGACGGCGACCTGACCGTGCCGCCCCTCCGGGAACTCACCTCCACGGCGCGGATTGTCCTCCGAGAGTCGGCGTGGGCGGGTGCATCCCTGGCCGAGGTTCTGCACGAGAGCGGATACGAGGTTGACGGCGGCGAAACCCTCGTGGTGGAGCTCGCCGTCCACGACGAGGAACCCGGCGCGGCCCGGCCCACCGCCGGCACCATCGCCGAGGAAGGCGCCTGACACCCCCGCAGACACCGACGGCGCAGGTCACAGCCGTGACGCCAGCCGGGCGAAGGGCATGAAAACGGTAGAATAGGACCATCGGAAAGCCGGGCGGCACACCCGGCCCCACCACCCGCGAAGGGAACAGCACATGAACGATCACAGCAGCCTGCCAGCCGCCGCTGAGGCCACCGCCCCGGCCCCCGGCGAGGCCCACCCCGAACCCGGCCATGCGGCCAGCCCGGCCGGTACCATCGCCATTGGCCAGCTCGTGATCACCTGGGACGACGATGAACCCCGTGAGTATGGCGGGCTCAGTGACCACCCAGGGCTCACCGAGGTGTCCTTCGGCCTGCTCGACCGCCGCACCCCCGTGATCAAGTGCGATCCGCAACGGGTCGCGCCGGCCGACACGCCCATCCCCGCGCGGGACGCGCGGGTGACAGTGGAACAGCGCCACCGGTCGGAGAGGCCCTACGGCGCGGCCGGAAACTGGCGGCTCACCCTGCCCGGTCAGCTGCCGTCTTGGCACAAGACCAAGCGCGACGGGACCGCCGCCGGCTTGCGCCGGGTCGCCATCACCGACTGGCACGCCCGCCAAGCAGCTGATGCCACGCCAGCCGACGAGGGCTGACCGATGAAGGTCCTCACCGCGACCAGCCGCACCCAGGGCCAGCAGCCCGGTGATTTCAACTGGTGCGTCGAAGGCGAGATCGTCACGCCCGTCCGGTTGATCTGCGACCGCGACCGCGCCGACCCGGACGGCGGCTGCGGTTGCGGCCGGGCATTCGCCGGACTCAACTCCCAGCGCGCCACCACCACCGCGGTCGTCGCCGACCTTGACGGCTACACCCTCACCGACCTGGCCGAAGCGGTCCGCTCCTACCGGGCGCAAGCCGGGTGGGACACCAACGACGCCGGCCTTGAGGCCGCAATCATCGTTGACATCGCCGAGGGGCACCCGGCCGGGACAGTGCTGGGAGTCCGCCTCGACGACATCCTGGCCCGGCCCGGACCGTAAGGCGATCGGCCCGGACGCAACCAGGCTCCAGGCAAGCAACGCCCCCCGAGGCAAGCCCCCGGGGGGCACTGCCTTCCGGCCCGGCCATCCCCGGCCACCGACCCCCAGGCGGCGCGCATTAGCCCAGGTCAACGGCTCTTTTCGTACATAGGGCGGTAAACTGGTCGTATCGACAGGCTGACGGCACATCAGCCTCCCGACCCCCGCGAAGGAAGGAACCAGCATCATGGGATGGACGACCCTGCACCGCGACCCCGGCACGACCGACCGGGAGTTCTTCGAGACCGAGTTCCCTACCACCCTCGCCAGAGACGGCGAGATACTCGCCTGCGCGACCGTCCGCAACGTCTTCTACGCCGCGGTGCGAACCCGCGAGAGCGGCCAGGTGTGGGCCTTGGTGGTCCTGCTGCGCCGCAGCCGCGCCGGCGTCGGCAGCTGGTACAACTTCGGCTACAAGGAGATGGACGAGCGCATGGGGCCGGCCGAGGCCCGCTGCCCGGCCCGCGTCCTGGACCTGCTCTCCCCGCTGCCAGATTGCCGCCACGAGCAGGACTACTGCCGGCTGTGCGGCATCGAGATCACCGCGAGCGGCGACCAGTGGGCCAGCGAAGCCAGGCCCGGTCAGGTGCCCGAGGTCGCCGGGCCGCGCTGCTACAGCGGATTCGTGGCCCCGTCCGGGTGGGTGCGCGGCGATCCCGGCCCGTTCCACGAGCCCGGCGGCACCGCCCCATGCGGCACCTGCTGGGCGCGGAACTGGCGGCAGGCGTGCCGTGCGACCGCCGGCAGGCAGGCGCAGGCCCGCGCCGTGCGGCCGGGTACGCAGATCCGGTTCGCGCACCCGGTGCGGTTCGCCAGCGGCGACGTGCTCGACACGCTGGTCTTTGAGGGACGCTCGACGTTCCGCGCGCCGGACGGCCAGAAGCGGTACCGCATCCGCAACTGGCGGACCGCCTACCGCTACGAGATCCTCACCGCGGCGACGGCCGGGGCAGGCACCGATGAGTGAGAACCGCGCCGACGAGTGCGTCATCCAGCTCGCCAACGGCAACACCATCCGCACCGACACCTACGACGGCAACCCGGCTGGGAGCTCCTACGTCCGGGTCTGCGCATCAGACGGGCGCGAGATCGCGTACTGGACATACACAGAATGGGAGGAGGACCCCCAGCTCGTCATGGGGGCGTTCCTGGGAGCCGCCGCGTCCCGGCACGCCCGCCGCGAGCCCGTTCGCCTACCCGCCTCTGACCCGCTGGATCCCGGCCTGCCTGGCACCCCCGGTACCGCCAGCGACCAGCAGCTCACCGCGTGGATCACCGCCGCCTATGAAGCCAGCGGCCTCGACCTTGACGCTCCTGTCGGGGTGGACCTGGACGAGATCGTGGCCCTGGCCGCCAGCGTCCTCGACGCGCACGGCGCGACGCACCCGATCAAGACCATGGAGCTGTGGCCGGGCCGCGATGGCCGGCGCTGTGACCTGATCACCGTTGACAGGCCCGGCCAGCGGCGGGTGTGCCTGCTGTCGCCCGGCGAGGGTTCCCTCCCGGACGACAGCATCCGGCAGGCCCTTACCGCGCTGCTGGATATCGCCTGCGCCGCCGCCTCCCGGCTGGACTCGCCCGCCCAGGACGAGCCGCCCGGCGCAGGCCGTCACGTGCCCGAGGAGGGCACGGTGCTGACCTACGGAGACGAGGACAGCGCATGGATGGACCTTGGCGACCTGGTGCATGACGTGGCCAGCGGCGAGGGCAGCGAGGTCAACAACAGCGGGCTGCTCGCCCAGATCGTGTACCTGGTCCAGGAACTGGGGCCAGCCGCGACGCAGGCCGCGCTCGCCGGGACCAGCTAGCCCGCCTCACCGCCTCACCCCTCCCGGCAGGCGGCCGGTGCTCCCGAGGAACCAGGGGCGCCGGCCGCCCCCGGGCCGGGGGAGGTGCCCTCCCCCGCCGTCTCCCGCAGCAGGCCAGCGCCTCCTCCGGCACATCCTGGATGGTAATATATGGGTATCGAAAGCCGGACGGCACATCCGGCTCACCCGCGAAGGAGACCAGACATGGCAGGGACTGCGGAACACCGCCCGGCCGTACGCCGCCGCAAGTTCCGCCACGACGACCTGATCGCATGCACCCTGTTTTCCGGCTTTGGCGGCCTGGACTGGGGGATCGAGGAGGCCGGATTCGAGCACATCGTGGCGGCCAACCACAACCGGCACAAGGTCGAGATACACGAGGCGAACTTCCCGCACGCCGAGCACTGGATCGCCGACCTGGTCGATGAAGAGTCGCCGACCTACCACTCAGCCCGCGACCTGCCCGCCGCCGACCTCCTCACCGCCGGCGTCAGCTGCGTCAACCACTCCCAGGCCAACACCAAGAAGGCGTACGAGCAGGGACTGACGCTATTCGACCTGCCCGACCCGGACTTCGACGCGCGGGTGACCCGCTCCGAACGCGACCGGGCCACCGCCAGCTGCGTCTTGCACTACGCCGCCCGCCATCACCCGCGCCTCGTCCTGGTGGAATGCACGACCCAGCTCGTATCCTGGGGAAAGGCGATCCCCGGCCGGCCGAAGGTCGGCGACGGCAGCACCTTCCGGTGGTGGCTCAAGCAGTTCACCAAGCTGCGCCCTGCCTACAAGTACAAGATCTTGTACCTCAACTCCATGTTCTTCGGCGTTCCGCAGAGTCGTGACCGCCTCTACATCGTTCTCTGGGACGAACGGCTGCCCACCCCGGACCTGGAGCACCGGCCCCCGTCATGGTGCGGCCGCTGCGAGCAGGTCGTCGAAGCCGTGTGGACATGGCGCACAGGCATCCCGGCCACCGGCAAGGTGTGCTACGGCCAGCAGTACGACTACCGCTGCCCGAGATGCCGCGCCGAGGTCATCCCGCCGATGGCCCCCTCGGTGAACGCGCTCGACCTGACCAACCTCGGCACCCGTATCGGTGACCGCGACACGCCGCTGGCCGCCTCCACCATGGCCCGCGCCGAGCGCTGCCGCCAGCGATTCGCCGAGTTCCCCCTCGTCCTGATACCCCCGCAGGCCGGCGATCAAGAAACCGGCACCGCCATGACCGGCGCGGCCATCGCCGCGCACCGGCACAACGGCGACGGCCAGCCCATCACACAGCCGATGGACACCGTGACGGCCACCCACGAGAAGGCATGGCTGCTCGCCTCAACCGGCGCGCTCATCGCCGCAGCCGGGCACACCTACGAGCGTCCCGGCTCCGACTGCCGCTCACGTGGCCTCGATGAGCCCCTGTGGGCGCAGACCGGGACCAACGCCACCGGCCTGCTCAGGCCGCCGATCGCGGTCGCCGTGGACAACTACCAGGGCACCCCGCGCAGCGCCGGCGAGCCGCTGCCGACCCAGGGCGGATCGGAGACCTTTGGCCTGCTTACCGCGCGGATCCTGCCGAACCGCGAGAACGGCACGAGCCGCAGCCTCGCAGAGCCCACCGAGACGTTCGTCGGCAACGCCGGCGGCGGCGGTCTCGGCATGCTGTCCACCGGCATCGTCCCGCTCCGCCGCGAGGCTGTCCCGGTCCCGCCTGGCGAGCCCCTCCCGACCGTTACCGCCAGCGAGACCCTCGGCTCGCTCACAGCAGCGGGCACGATCAAGAACAACGGCGGGATAGACGAGGCGAAGTACCGCGCCCACCCGCTCAGCGACCCGCTCGGCACCGTAGTCGGCTCCGCGGTCACCCAGGGAGTGCTGTTCTCGGGCTGGTACAAGCAGAACGGCAGCAAAGGCAACGAGACCGCGCCGCACCCGCTCAGCGACCCGTTCGGCACGCTCACCTCCCGCGACACGACCGCGCTGCTGTTCGCCGAGTGGAGCGCAGCCCTCGCCAGGGTGCCGCTTGAGGACTGCTACTTCCGGATGATGGCTTCCCACGAAGTCGGCCGAGGCTGCGGCTTTGACGTCTCCTTCCCCGGCTACGGCTACGACGGCCGTTTCATCGTGTGGGGCAGCGCGCGCGAGCAGGTCGACGGATTCGGCAACGCCGTCTCGCCACAAGTCGGCGCGTGGATCGGGGCGCGGCTGCGGGCCATCCTTCACACCCCGTAGGCCGCCGCGCGAGCTGCTCAGGCGCGGCACGGTCATGGAGACGGCCGGCAGCCGGCGCCGGTGCTTTAGGTCGTGTTGCGGACGGTCCAGTTTGCGGGCGTGGCCCAGCTGGACGGCGAGTCCCGGCAGGGCGAATGGTGACTGACCCCGAAAGCGGCGTTCGCTGCTTCCCGGCGACCATCTGACCGGCCCCTGCGTGGCTGGCCGGAAAGCTCAGCGGCGAGGAGAAGCAGCCCCCCCCGGCCGGACCATCAGGGAGCCGTTGTGCCAGGTCAAGGGTCACTTACCGCACGTCAGTGGTAATATATGCATATCGGGATCGGACCGCACATCCGGTCCCGTGAACCCGCGAAGAGACCACCAGAAAGGCCCCGCGATCATGGCCACGCGCAGCACGGCGGACGAGCCCATCGGCCCCGGCCCCGAGGACCCCGGCTGGCTGTCCTGGTACGACCTCTTTGCCATTCACACCAGCGCGGGCAAGGACTCCCAGACCACGATGCGCCTGGCCATGTCGGCCTTTGCCGCCGCCGATGTCATGGACCGCGTTCTCGCACTGCACCTGGACCTCGGCCCGAGAGTCGAGTGGCCGCAGGTCCCGGAGCTGGCCGGCGAGCAGGCAGCGCGCAACGGCCTGACCCTGGCGCTGCCCGGCGAGCCCTGGGCTGGGCGCATCCATTACGCATCCCGGCCCGGCGCCGACCTGCTCGACGACATCGCCACCCGCCGCAAGAAGGACGGCGTGACCATGCGCGGGTGGCCCACGATGTGGACCCGCTACTGCACCAGTGACCACAAGACCGCCCCCGGTCGCGCGTTCACCGAGGCGGTATGCGAGCAGATCCGCGCCGACAGGCACCTGACACGGCCGGTGCGGGTGCTGCAAGTCATGGGCTTCAGGGCAGCCGAGTCCCAGGACCGTGCCAACCGGCGGCCGTTCGGCTTCCGCCCCGGCGTCTCCGCGACGACCAAGCGACACGTCTTCGAATGGCTCCCCATCCACGCCATGACCACCGCCGCCGTCTGGCGGGACATCAGGGCGGCGGGCGTCCCCTATCACCCCGTCTACGACGAGGGCATGAGCCGGCTGTCGTGCCGGCACTGCCTCCTGGCCTCACTTGCCGACCTGTCCATCTCCAAGCGCCTGTCGCCCGGTACCGCCGCCGACTACGAGCGCGTCGAAGCCGACCTGGAAGACCCCTTCAGACGCAACAAGCCGCTGGCTTCCATCCGCTCGCAGCCCGGCCGCCCCGGCCTCGCGGTGCGGTGGACAAGGTGCCCGTCCTGCTCGGCGCGGGTGCTGGCCCGTGACTGGGAAACGGTGCGGTACTGCCCCGCCCACGCTGCCACCGGCCCGTGGAACTGGCCGCACAAGGACCACCCGACACCAGCATGCGCGCAAGGCAGCCTTTTCGACCTCAGCCCGGCAGCCGCCGCAGCCGCCGGTACCTCGCCTGCCCAGGACTGGAGGGACTGAGATGCCCTCACCAGCGCGGGCCGTCTTCGACACGACGCTCCACGGCGACGTCACCGGCCGGTACTACGGGTACGCCCGGCCCGCCGAGGCCGACGCGATGCTCGCCGCCGCACCGCTGTTCAGCCGGGCAAGCTGCCCGCCCGCCGACCCGCCAGATGAGTACCTCATCCCAGGCCCGGCGAGCTACTACTTCTGGGAGGCGTGGACCGCGCGGCTCGCCGCCGCCGCACCGGAGGCATTCCGGGGCGGGGACACGTCCTGGGCGCTGCCGCCCCATCCGTCGAGCTACGAACCGCCGGTGACGTTCTACTGCGGCAGCCACATGACCTCGTGGCTGTGGGACGGCAAAGCCACCATGCCGCTGTGCATCTCCTACGGCCGGCTCCGCCGGCACAAGCGGTTCACCCGCCGGGCGCGCGTGCCGTGGATCCTCGACTCCCGCGCGTTCTCTGAGCTGTCCCAGCACGGCCGGTGGACGATCTCCCCCGAGGAGTACCTGGCGTTCGTGGTCCGGTGCGACGAGGAAATCGGCGGGCTGCAATGGTGCGGGCCACAAGACTGGATGTGCGAAAACGAAGTCATCCACGGCGGGATGCTCGGCCGCGTCCCCTGTGTCGGCACCGGCCTGTCCGTCCAGGCGCACCAGGAACTGACCGTACAGAGCTACCTTGACCTGACCCGCCTGTGGCCGCAGTTCTCCACGCGGCCCTGCCCGGTCATCCCCGTACTCCAGGCCGACACCCCGGCCGGCTACCTGCGCTGCTACCAGATGTACCTCGACGCCGGCGTCGACCTGGGCGAGGAGTGCCAACTGGTCGGGGTCGGCTCGGTATGCCGCCAGCAGCGCACCGGGCAGATCGCCGCGACCGCCCGCCTGCTAGGCGAGCTGGGCGTAGACCTGCACTACTTCGGCGTCAAGCTCACCGGGCTCACCCGCCCCGAACTCCAGCGCGACCTCCGCAAGCCATTCAGTGGAGGGGTAGCGTCGCTGGACTCCGAATCGTGGTCGCTCGAGGCCCGCTACGGGACACGACGGCCAGACTGCACCCACCTGGGCCGCGACGGCCAGCCGAACAAGTGCAACAACTGCCCGGCGTACGCCGCTTGGTGGGCGGGTGGGGTGACCAACGCGGTGACCGCCGGGTTCTGGGCTGCATCGCGCCGACCGCAGCAGACCGCCCTGTTCTCCGAGTACGACCTGCTGGCCGACGCGCCCTGAACAGCCGCCGGCCACGCTGGCGGCACCACGGCGAGCCGACTCCGAGGCAGCCGCCGGCCGGAAGCTGACCGCACCGAGCAAGATCCCCCCAGGCCCGATGACGCCCGGGGATCTGCGCTTGTCACCCAGCAGTTCCCGACCGTCGCCCGCGGTGCGGCCTCGCGTCGGCATCGGCGCAGGTCAAGACGATTTTTTCGTATCTGTGCAGTAAAATTGTCCTATCGGGCCGGACGGCACATCCGGCCCGGTGAACCCGCGAGGAGACCCCACCGAAAGGAAGTCAGTCATGACCGGAAACCGAGTGTCACTGGCCACCGTCAAGGCGGCCATCTGCCCCGGCCGCGTCTTCGACGTGACCAACCACTTCATCACCCGGCCCGATCACCCGTCGTTCGGGACCACCCGCCGCACCGTGACCCGGAGCACCAGCCACCGCTTCTACCTGTCCCACCCGGCCCGCCCCGAATCAGAGGTGGACTGGCCCCGCGCCGCCCAGGTGCAGATGGACGCCGACGGCACCATCCGCCTGTACGGCGGCGGTCTTGGCCAGGACCCCGACGACCTGTTCCTTACCCTGGTCCCCGTCGAGAACGGCGTCCCGGTCCGCTGCCCGGCCTGCACCGAGCCGGAACACAGCCAGTGCGGCAACGACCCGACCTGTCGCTGCTACCGGGACACCGCCTCACGCCGTGAGGGTGACGCCTGATGACCGGCCAGCAGCCTGCCGTGCCCGGGGTATTCCTCGGCCACCTCGACGCCTCGATCGCCCAGGCGGTGCAAATCTCCTCGGCTGCCGAGGCCATCATCGTGCACGCGTCGCTGATCGCAATCGCCCGGCTTGCCCGCCACGCCGACCCGGCCGCCACGACGGTGACGTTCCGGCCCCGCGAATGCGACGACACCGATTGCGACTCCATGTGCCTCGTCCCCGTCGGGTGGATCACCGAGTACGAGGCCGACGACGCCCAGGCCGTCGAAGACGCCATCGGCGAGTACGGCTACAACCTGCGCCGCGACAACGATTCCCTCTGGGGCGGCTACATCACCGAGGTCGAACGGCCGCATCAGCAGAGCCGGTACGTCCTCAACATCGAAAGGGCCCTGGCCATCCCCCAGCCCAACTCGGAGCTGGGTTACAAGCGGGGCGAGGTCAAGTACGGCGCCGGGCAGACCCCCGGCCGGGACGGGCAGCCCTCCCCGACCCGGTACTTCCCCATCGACTTCACCGAAAGGTGAACCCCCGATGACTGACACACCCGGCACCGACGAAATGGTGACCTGCACGTTTGATGTGGTCGCCGTCGCCACCTTCAACGTCCGCCACCCCGGCGGGCCGGCCGCGGCCCGCGCCGCCATCGACTCGCTGAACGCCTTCTCGCCGGCCCACGGCGTGGACGACGCGGGATCAGACGCCGGCAACGCCCAATTCGAGCTGGCCTGTGTCGCTCCGCGCCTCCTGGCTGTCCTGGTCGAAACCGACCCTGAACTGCCTGAGCCCGGTGACCCGGACCTGTGCGATCCGCCCCTGGCCGAACCGATCGACGGCGAGCACCGGCTGGCCCTCCACGCCAGGCGTGTCGACGCTGCCGACGCGCTGGTGAGCGGTTCCTGCGACGCCAGGCTCCGCGCCCTGTGGAACCTGGCCGCTGCCGTGGGCGCTGCGCTGGGCTCCGGCGAGCCTTAGCCGCCGCCCGCTCCTGGGGCCTGCACAGGCAGGCGGCCGGGGGCGATGGCCGCCAGCGAGCGAGATCCCCCCAGGCCCGACGCCGCCCGGGGGGATCTTCGCTTGTGATCCAGCGGTTCCCGCCCGCCGCCGCATCGAGTCCCTGCGCCCCCATGAGCCCAGGTCAGCCCCGCTTTTTCGTACGTGGGTAGTAAAATGGTTCATATCGGGCCGGACGGCACATCCGGCCCGGTGAACCCGCGAGGAGAACCACTCACCGAGAGGAGCCATGATGACAACAGCAACCGAGACCGGCCCGGTGGGGTTCTACGTCACGCTGCGGCGTGACACCGGCCCCGGCCGGGAACCCCGCACGGCGTTCTTGCTTGGCCCCTACGACACCAAAGACCAGGCCGAGGGCAAGGTGTGGCGCGGCCGCATGCTCGCCCCCAAGGTGGACGGGCGGGCCGCGTTCGACGCCTACGGCGTCACCAAGGTGACCATGCCGCCGGGGGCCGCGCTTCCGGCGGGGAAGCTGAACGCCATGCTGGCCGACACCGAGCGCGACGAACGGTGCTGGCCCACTGCCGAGGCAGACACCTACCTACGGCGGATCCGCAACCAGGACAAGGCAGCCCACGCCTGGGCGGTGTGGGAGGCGCTGTGCCTGGACGAGCCGGTCCCGGCCCGGCCCGCCGGGCTGTCAGCGATGGCCGCGCAAGCGGTGGAGTCGCGGCTGGCCGAGCTGGCCGCCGCGAAGCGGAACCCGGCACCATGCCAGGCCCGGTTCGGCCCGTCCGCCGCGTACCCGGACGGCGGCACCTGCGGGAAGCCCGCAGCCGACCACATCCGGCACGGCCCGCAGGGCCACAGGTACGTCCCGCCGCTCGAAGACCCTCCGCAGGGCAGCGACCTTCACAAAGCCGCGACCGTCGCGACCGTGAAGGGGCGAGTCTCGTGAACCCCGACTACTACATGGAGCCGGAGCGGTTCAAGGTCGGCTCCAACGAAGGGCTGCGCTATGACGATCCGCCGCTGGAATGCACCGCGTGCGGGCAAGTCGTCTGCACGATCGAAGTCGGCGACGACCTGGCCGTGCTGGTGATGACCGCCAATAGCCACGTCTGCACGGACGGGCCAGCGGAGGATGACATCTCCGACGGGGAACGCGAAGCTCGGCCCGGAAACCAACCCAGCGGGACGGGCACCGGAGGCTCACCCTAGCCCCCTCCTGGGCCCGCGCACAGTACAGGTAGCCGGGTCGGTCCCGTCATCGCTGGGACCGACCCGGCCGCCCGACGTGACAACGAGCCAACAGGGTCCTGACCTGCGGAAATGGTATTATATACCTATCGAGAAAGTCGGACGGCACATCCGGCCCGAACCCCGCGAGGAGATGCGCTGACATGCCAGCAGTGAAGAACAAGACAGGCAGCACCGTGACGCTCCACACCCGGAGCAAGGCCCCGTTCGCACTGGTGCGCATCGACTTCGTCACCGGCGCCGGGAGCGGCACCAACGCCGCCACGCTCGCCGGCTACGCCCACGCCGAAGACCGCGCCCGTGAGCGCGCCCGGCTCGCCAACGGACGGTGCAGCCCGCGCCGCAAGTACGAGTACAAGCCGATCACGAGCGGCAGGGTGCAGGTGGAAGTCTGATGATGGACACCAGTACCCAGCCGGTTTGGAACGTCGTGGTCCGCGTCCTGGCCCCCCGCCAGGACGCCGACGACGGCCCCGCCGCGCTCGGCGCCGTGACTGCGGCCGTCACCCGCGCCGGGTTCGACCTGATGGACACCCTGGACTACTCCAGCGCCCAGGACAACGGCGACGGGACCTGGCACGTCCTGGTGACCGCCGTGGCCCTGCGCCGCGCCCCGTACGGCGCCCGCGCCCGCACCGAGCTGGCCGGCGCGCTCCACGCGGCCGGGTTTGCCACCCAGGCCCCCCGGCCCGCCGACGCGTTCGAATCCGAACCCGGCGTCGAGCCCACCGAGCTACCCCGCGAGACCGCGCTGACCCGCGCTGTCCGCACCGACGCCCAGGAGGTTTGACAGATGCTCCCGCCCAACGGCGCGACGAGCGACCGCAACGAGGCCGCTCAGCCCGACACGCGCAAGATCATAGCCGCACGGCTCCAGCCCGTGCCCGACCTCCTGCCCGGCGTCCAGTCCGGGCAGGTCGCCGTGACCGCGACGCTGGACGACGGCGCCGAGGTGGACCTGTTCCGCTACTACACCGACGAACTGACGTTCACCGCGGCCGAGTTCACGGGCCTGGCCGTCCAGGAGGCCCGCGACCTGTTCACCCGCAGGGACATCGATTACCTGCGGTCCTGAGAGATGACAGAGCCGGACGGCACATCCGGCCCCACCCCGCGAAGGAGACCCAATGACCACGACACCAGCGACGATCGACGCGCTACTGAAGGATGGCCGCAGCGCCCTGTTCGACCTGGACGGGGCATCCCCGGGCGGGGGGCAAGTCACCAGCCAGCCCGCCTACGGGCCGCAGGTCACGCCCGGCGATGTCGTGCGGTACTGCGGCGCCTGGATGGCGGTCACCGAGGCCGGCCACAACGGCATTCTGGGACTCACCCGGCTGGCCTTGATCGACGCGGCCGGCGCGGTGACCCCCCACACGATGCTGGCCTCTGACGTGATCGACCGGCGCACCGACGCGCGGATCGATCCGGACACCCTCTACGAGCTCGCCGACCGGTCCGCCGCGTACCGGTACATCAGCACCGCACCCGGCGCCACCGCCGGCGCCGTCGATACCGAGCAGCTCGCCGCCTGGATCGAGGAAGCGCACAGCGCCAGCCTGGACGAGGGCACCATCGCCAGCTTGCACGACGTCGCCCGCCTGGCCCGCGTGGCGGTCCAGGTGCTCGATGAGCACCGCGCCACGCACCCGATCCGCGACATCGCCGTGTGGACGCTGGACGATGGCACCGGCGAAGCGCTCATCACCGTAGACCACCCAGCCGGGGGACGGCTGGCCAGCTTCACCGTCCGCCCGCAGTCGCTGAGCGGACGCACTTACCGGGAGGCGCTCGCCGAGCTGCTGGCCGTCGCGCGGGCGCTGACCGGCCGCCTGGACGCGCTCGTGGCCAGTACCGCCCACCTGTGGACGCAGCCCACCGGCGACCCGCCGCGCCAAGACCGGGCCGACCGGACGGCAGACGCGAAGCGCGTCCTGTTCGACCGGCTGCTGGCCGCGATCCCGCCCGGCCTGCGCGACCGAGCCGAGGAATGGCTTACAGACCTGCTGTACCTGGCCGAGGGCGACCTGACCCGTGACGGGCAGGAGGAAGTGATCCGCGAGGCGCTGGGCGCGGCCGACCCGGATCCGTCGCCGACGCGGGACTACGAGGTCGCCGCCGATGAGACCCGGACGGTGCGGGCGCGCTCCCCAGAGGAAGCGGTCGCGCTCGTGCTGCGCGAGGTGGCCGAGGAAGCCGCCCGGTACCGGTACGACGAGCCGGACCCGAACCCCCGGTTGTACGTCCGCCCGGCGCACAGCCCGGGACCGTGGCAGCGCATCTACGAGTACGAAGCGGCAGAGCTGCCGCCCGCCGGCGGCGAGGCCCGCCCGCTCCCCGGCACGCCAGGACGGTAAGGCCGTGCCGATCTGGACCTGCCCCGGCGGGTGCGGCACGTCGCACTCGCAGGACGACCCCGACCTGATCGTCAGGCACGTCAGCGACTGCGACTACGTGGACGGCCCCGGCCAGGAGTACGCCGTCACCGTCAAATGGTCAGTCACCCACTGGTACATCACCACCGTCAACTCGTCCGACCTCGCCGCCGCCACCGGCGCCCGGCCTTTCACCGAGTTGACGGGCCGCCCGCTCGACCTCGACGACGGCGACCCCGACGTCAAACTCGCGGCCTACCTAGACGAGCTGGCCGACGGCTGCGACCCCGAACCGGACGGCTGGAAACTCGGCGCCCTGTACGACGCGCGCCGCGACCAGCCCCGCCGCCCAGGCGCCTGAAAGGAGATGACCCGATGGCTATCCCGATCGGCGACGCAGCCGACATCAACACCCTGCTGGACTGGCTCATGGGCCGCCGCCGCCCGCACGGCGGCGCCATCACCATCGACGAGGCGACCGCCGCCGCCAGACGGCTCGCCGGAAAGGCGAACAGGGCACTGTCCGCCGGCCTGACCCCGGGCGACGTGAACCTCACCGGCGAGCTGCTCACCGCCCGGCACGACGGTGCCCCGCCCACCGAGATCGACGGCATGCCCGTACGGGCTGCGTTCCCGGCGCCGCCGCCCAGCGACGACAGCATGGAGCACTGGACGGTGATCCTGGCCGAGCCGCCCGGCGCGGATGGCAGCACGTACCGCCTGTGCCGCGTCCGCCGCGCCGGCGCACCTGGCGAATGGGAGGTGATCGACAGCTTGACCGGTGCCGAGGACCTGGCCTGGATGGTGGCCGCGACGTGGTTCGCGCGCGCCGTGCGGGTCGAGGCCGGCGGCGATGACCCGCTCCAGGAGGACAGGCACCTGCCCCGCTGACCGGCCAGCCACCGTCGCCTGAGCCAAGGCCCCCCGCCCGTCCGGGCCGGGGCCTTCGGCATGTCCGGCCCCCGGCCCGGGCCGGGCGCGGCCTTCCCTCGCTGAACCGGCCCGGCCCACGAGGGACGAACGGCCCGGGCCGACCTGGGCACCCCGGCCCCGGCCCGGGCCACGAAACGAGCCGCTCCGGGCCGCGCACGAGCCGCCAGGCCCCGGCCGACGACAGCCTGCCACCCCCGTCCGTGCGAGCCGCATGGGCCTATGACCAGGGGAAACGTTATTACTCGCGGGTAAAATATGTATGTCAGGAGCCGGACGGCACATCCGGCCCACCCCCGCGAAGGAGGACCCATGCACGACATGACCGAAACCCAGCGCAGGCTACGCGGCCACGACTTCCTGCCACCCCCCGGCGAGCGCGACCAGATCCCCGGCGAGCGCGCAACCGAGCGCGTTCCCGTGGCCGAGAAGGTCATCCGCATCCACTACTTCTGCGCCTCAGCCGACTGGTGGATCGCGGAAATCTGGCCCGAGGACGGGCTGTGGATGGCCTTCGGCTACGCCCAGTTCGCCTCCATGCCCGAGTGCGCAGAGTGGGGCCTGATCTCGCTCAACGAACTCGAGGAACTCCGCGTCATGGCCGGCCCGATGCCAATCATCGTGGAGCGTGACCTGTACTGGACCCCGGTGCCGTTCTGGCGCACCGACGCCGACAGCACCCTGAACACCAGCATCAGGCGGATCCGCGACCAGGCACAGGCCGCAGAGGCGCTCGACGCGCTGTCCCGTCAGGCCAAGGCGGACCACCTCACCGAGGAGAGCGCGGCCGCCGCCCGGGCCATGGTCCTGCAGCGGTTCCCCGGGGCCGGCACGTCCAGCTCGGCCGCCGACCCGTCGCGCTCACCAGGAGCGCCGGGTGCCCCCCGGCCGAGCCTCAGCCAGCTCCAGGAGTGGCTCTCCGAGGCCGGCTGTGAGACGCCCGATGGCTGCTGGGTGGAGCCGGACGGCACCTGCGAGCACGGGCAGCCGTCGTGGCTGCTCAAGCTGGGCATGATCTGACCCCACCTCACGCCGATCCCGCCACCCCGCCAGCCCGGGTGGCGGGATCGGCCCGTCAGCAGCTCCTGGCGGGCTCAGCCGCGTGCCGCAGCGCGAGTTGCCTGCCGTTGCCCGGGCCGAGAACCGGCCGACGTGGGGTGTACGTTTCCGCAGGTAGAAGGGCACTCCACAGCTGGTGGAGCAAGATATCCTTTACTACCTAGTAATGCCTGGACCGCGCGCGGTCCAGGCATATCCTGTAAGTGTCCTCCTCTGCTGGGACGGGACAGGATCGGAAGTGCCGAGTACCTCGGCCCGGGGCGCGTACCGGACTCGCGCCGGCCAGCGGCGTCAGCCGCGGGTGCGCGTGTGGCTCACGCCCGCGGAGTGGGACACGGTGACGGCCGCGGCCGCCCGGGCTGGCATGGCACCAGGGGCGTACGCCGCGCAGGCTCTCCTGGATGTAGCCGAGCGCCGGACGGTGAACCTCTCGCAGCTGCGCCGAGAGATGGTCGTGGCGCTGATGCAGGCCGCCGCGCACGTCGGCCGCGTCGGCACCAGCCTGGACGAGGCGGTGGCCCAGCTGAAGGCCAGCGGCACGCCCGGCCCGGAGCTCGAGCACGCCGCACGCCACTGCACCCGAGTGCTTCACCTCGTCGACGACGCGGCCGAGCTGGTCCGCCGGAGGCCGTTGTGATCGGGCGGGTCCTCAAGCGAGGCAAGCGGGTCTACGGACTGCTGTGGTACCTGTACTCCCCCGGCAAGGTTTGCACGCATACCAACCCGCACCTGGTGTCGGGCTGGCGGCACCCGGCCGACCTCGAGCCGCCGCTGCGCGACGCCGGCAAACGGGACCTCCGCAGACTGACCGGGCTGCTGGAGCAGCCGCTGGCGGCGCTGGGTGACGGTGCCCCCGACAAACCGGTGTGGCATTGCATAGCACGCGCCAAGCCCGGCGACCCGGATCTAGGTGACGGCGCGTGGATGCGGATCGCCGGGGAGATCATGGACCGCACCGGCCTATCCCCCTACGGCCAGGAAGGCCAGGGAGTGCGGTGGGTCGCGGTACACCACGGCGAGAACCACATCCACATCGTCGCGACCCTGGCCCGGCAGGACGGCCGCAAGGCCCGGCTGGACAACGACTTTTACCGGATTCAGGAGGTTTGCCGCGACATGGAGCTTGAGTACGGCCTGCAAGTGGTGGTTCGGGCCGACCGGACGGCGGCAGACGGGCCGACCCGGGCCGAGCAGGAGAAGGCGGCCCGGGCCGGCCGGCCCGAGCCGCCCAGGGTGGCCTTGCGGCGCCAGGTGGCCGCGGCCGCGGCCGGGGCCCGGTCCGAGGCCGAGTTCTTCGCCGACCTGGAAAGGCGCAACGTGCTGGTCCGGCTGCGGCACAGCACCCATACCCCCGGCCAGGTGACCGGGTACGCGGTCGGCTTGGACGGCGACGTCACCGCCGGCGGGGAGCAGATCCGGTACGGCGGCGGGAAGCTAGCGCCGGACCTGTCCCTGCCCAAGCTGCGGCGCCGCTGGCCCGAGCCGGGCCAGCGGGCGCACCGCATGCACGACGCCCCCGGTACGGCACGGCCACGGCTGGACGGGCACCGGATGAACACCAGGTCGTCCCGCGCGGCGCTGCGCCGCGAGGTGAGCATGTGCGCGACCGCCGCCCGGGCCGAGCCGGAATTCTTCACCGGGCTCGACAATGCCGGCCTGCTGGTCCGCCTGCGGCACAGCCCCGCCAACCCGGCCCAGGTGACGGGGTACTCGGTCAGCCTGCCCGGCATGACCCACTGGGACGGCCAGCAAGTCTGGTACGGCGGCCAGACGCTGGACGGGCAGCTGGGCCTAGGCGCGCTGCGCCGCCGCTGGCAGGCAGGCCATTCCGGCGCCCCGCCCTCCCCCGAGGCCTTCGCGGGCGCCGACACCCGCGCCGTCTTCGACTACGCCACGGCCGTCGCCTCCGACGCGGCCCGCCAGATTCGCATGACGCCCGGCGCGGCGCAGGCCGCCGACATCGCCTGGGCCACCGCCGACGTCCTCACTGCGGCCGCCCATGCCACCGGCAGTGCGGAACTGCAGCAGGCCGCCGACGGGTTCAGCCGCGCCGGCCGCGAGGCCTGGGGGCGAATCCCGTCGCCGTCAGCGGGTGGCGCCTCGTTGCGGACCGCCGCCTACCTGCTAGCCGCCTGCACCCCGCCGGGGACCCGCCGGCGAATCGACCGCCTAGCTCTGATCAGCGCCCTGGCCGGGCTCGCCGGCGCGGTCGGCGGGTTGCGTGAGGCGCAGAACCGGCTGTTGCAGGCAACAGCCGCGCACAGCGCCGCGACCCGCCTGGCCGCAGCCGGGGCCGCGCCAGGCCCCGCCGGGGCCCCGTCGCTGTTCTCGGCCGAAGAACTGTTCGGCACTCCGGTCACCGGCTGGCCCGGGCCGCCCCGGGCCGGGCGGCCCGGGCCGGGGCGCCGCCGGCCGGGCGGCCCGGCCCGGCCGGCCGGGCCGGGGCCGGCCCGATGACCGGCCCCGCCGCCCCCGGGCACCATGGGCGGCAACCAGGGCCCCCCGCCCCGCATCCAGGGGACGTGCCGCCAGGACGGGGCACAATGAAACACAGGCGGGCACGCCCGCCGACGAGAGGAAGAAGAACGACCATGGAACCGCAGCAGCCATTCCCTGACTCTCACTCGGAGCCGATCGCCCTATCTGGCGGCGGGGCCCTGCAGAAGAGCGCCGAACTAGCCGCCGTCGCGGCACTGCTCAGCCAGGTCGCCGTGGGGATTCGCGCCAAGCGGGCCGAGAAAGATGCCGCCGCACTGGCCGCCGACGACGCGGAACTAGCCGCCGACCGTTCGGCGCTGGCCGCGGCCCGGGCTGGCTGGGCGCCAGCCCTGCACCCTGAGTGGCTGGCCGACGCGAGCCTGACCGAGGCGGCGCGGGCCTGGGGGTCCGCCCTGCCCTACGAGACCGCCGACCCCGGAGCGGCCGGCGCGCTTGACGCCTGCGAGATGCGGCTCCGCGACCTGCACCCGTACGCCATGCGGCGCTACGACCAGTCCCGCAAGGGTGGACTAAGCCGCGCCGACGCGATGCGGACCGCCGCGCCGGAGTTCCTCAAGCATCCGCGGCCACGCCCAGCGCCCAAGGACGCCCAGGACCTTCACCTGCCCCTCACCGGCCCCGACGATGGTGTGGGCCAGACCTGGGTCCTGCGAGGTGACGCCGCTGTCACCAGCCGCATCCTGGGCATAGTCGCGAAGTACGACGACACGGCCATCAGGGCCGGTGGCGCTCCCTTGTCCGCGCAAATGGTCCAGATGACCTTGCTATCCAACACTAACGTCAGCCCGGCGGTAGCCGCGATGGCCGCAGGGCTACGCGATGGCGAGCGGTTGGTACCGGGGAAGGCGCCGGCCGGGCGGCGGTCGGTGGCCGGGATCGGCGTGGCGGCCCGCGACTGGCCCGACCCGCCCGAGGCCGCTGCCGCGGCGACCGTCATCCGCCAGACCGCCGGCACCCGCGGCCGCACGGCCGCCCGGCCCCGGCCGCCTGCGGCGGGTCAGGGACGGGCGCCAGGCCTGCGCCCGTGAAACAACTGAGTAAAGGGGTAAACTGAGTAAAGAGGTAAACCAGGGAAGGAGGCAGCCATGGTATGGGCCGTAGTGATGGTCGGCGCGTTCGTCTTGTTCTGGCTGCCGGTCCTCGTCGCCGCGATCCGGGGCACCGAGCTGCTCTGGCTCGTGGTCCTGCTGACCGTGCTCACCCCGCTCGGCGGCGTCACCTGGTTCGGGGCCTGGATCGTGGCGTTCGCCTTCCCGCGCCGCCGGCCCGCTCCCCCGCGCCGGCCCGTTCTGCTGCCTCAGGACGACCCGAGGTGCCTGTTTGGCGGCGCGCCGCCCGCGGAGACGGCGGCCGTTGTCAGCCGGCGCGCTGTCGGTGCCGGGCCAGGAGCTTCGGCCTGGTCATGACGCCGGCCGAAGCCCTGGCCGCCGCCACGACGCCGCAGGAGGCCGCATCCGCCTCGGCCTCGCTGCTCGCGGAGATTGACCTGCTGATCGCCCGGGCGCAAGTCGGCGCTGCTATACGGCTGGATGCGGCGCGGGCCTGCGCGGGGGCCGCGACGGCGGTCACTGACCAAGCGCTGGCGGCGGCTCGCGACGCCCTCGGTGAGGCCGGGCAACTCGTGACCTGGCCGGCGTCAAACCGCAGGTCCGCCGCCTCCAGCGCTGCCTGCCGGCGGACAACAAGCAGACGTTGCCGGGGAGAGCTGCGTCCCGGTGAGCTGTTCCGCGAGCAGGACAGGGCTCAGCTCCGGGGCATCCGGCCCGCACGCTTTCAGGGCCTGCCGGAACACCTCCTGGGCGGCCTCCCCTACTAGCCCGAGGGGTACGTTCACCAGCCCGGCCAGTTCGGCGGCCAGGCCCAGGTCCTTGTCTGCCAGGCCCAGGGTGAACGTCTGGTCGTAGCGGCCGCGCGGGCTGTCGCCCAGGACCGACTGGAGGTCGTGCTCGGCGACCCAGCTGCTGCCGCAGGAGGCCGTCAGCACCTCCTGCACTTGGCCCGGCGGGATGCCCGCCCGCACCGCGAGGACCGTGAGCGGGCCCAGCGCGGCGGCGTTGATGAACCACCACAGGTTCGTGATGATCTTGGCGGCCATCGCGGCCTCGGGGCTGCCCAGCCGGATCACCGTCAGGCAGAATGTGCGCAGCACCGGCAGCGCCAGGGCGAGGCCCTCATCGGTGCCGGCGGTGAACGCCGACAGGGCGCCCCGCTCGGCGCCGTCGACGCCTTGCGACACAGGGGCGGTCACTAGGTGGACGCCGCGGGCCTGGGCTGCCCCGGCCAGGGCGGGCAGCTGGCGGACCGACCCGGTCGTCAGGTTGACCAGACCCCCGCCCGGTCGCAGCGACGTCAGCACGCCGCGGCCGCCGAGGCACACCTGCTCCACTTCCACGTGGCTGGGCAGGGACAGCAGCACGATATCGCAGGCGGCCGCTAGCGCCTGCGGGTCCGGGGCTGGCATCGCCCCGGCGGACACCAGTTCCCGGGTTGCTCCGGGGCGGATGTCGTGCACGTGCAGCCGGTAGCCGGCCCGGAGGACCCGGCCCGCCACCGTGCCGCCCATTGACCCAGTGCCGATGACCCCGACGACTGGACGGGTGCCGTCTCCGTTCACGGTCATGGGCGGGCGAACTCCAGGAACATCGGCCCGTGGTGCTGGTCCCGGGTCACGGGCTGCAGCCCGCCCGCCGAGAGCAGGCCGAGGGCTTCTGCGTAGGGAAAGACGCGGTAATCGGTGGTCTGGTCTACCAGTGTCCTACGGCCTTGGGTAAGCAGGTACCGCTTCCGGAACCCGCCCGGGAGCGGCGAAAGCCGCTGCTCGTATGTCGTACCATCCCCCAGCCCCCGGGAGTAGTCCGAGTGCGGCTCTTGGATACCTAGCAGGAGGCGCCCGGCCGGGGCAAGGTGTTCGGCGACCCGGGCAAGGCCGCAAGCGTTGGCCGCGTCGTCACGGATGTGGCTGATCATGCACCAGGAGCCGGCGCCGTCCGGGACGAAGTAGCAGGGCCCGCCGTAGCTGAACGCGAGGTCGTAGGTCGCGCCGAGGTCCAGGCTGACTATGTTCTGATCGCGCAAGTCGACCTGCGGCCAGAACTGGAGGCGGTCGCGGGCGCAGGCCAGCATCGCGGCGGTCATGTCGACGCCGGTGACCGCCTCGTAGTCGGACCGGTACTTGAGCAGCAGGTGCTCGATGACCAGGCCGGTGCCGACGCCGAGCTCGAGAAGCCGCCGCGCGGCCACGGCAGCGAGGTGCCCGGCTATGGCCTCGTAGTCGTAGTACTGCCCTCTGAGCATGATGCGGTCGTAATTCTCCGCCATGGCGGTGTAGTCGCCATTGCCACCGAAATTGTCGCTGCTCGCGGTCATGTACCCTCCTCCAGCCGATCCCGGCTTCCCGGTCATCCTTACATAAACGGTGATACGGTTTCCATAGCTGTCCGTATTTTTGCCGTCACCGGCACTCTGGGAGGCCGGGCATGAACGCGAGCCACCGCAGATCGTCGCCGTGCCTCTGGCGCGGGGGCGCGGTGTGACGTACGGACTGGCCGCCGCTCTGGCCTGGGGCATATCCACGATCGCGGCGGCTCAGGCCACCCGCCGGGTAGGCGTGTACGCGGCCCTGCTGATGAGCCAGCTGCTGGGCGCGGCGCTCCTCGGGCTGCTGGGCGCGGCGATGGGCCCGTCGCTCACGTATCTTCACGGACTGACGCTGCTCGGGCTAGTGGCGGGCGGCCTGCTCAGCCTGCTCGGCTGGCTGACCTACTACCGTGCTCTGGAGAGAGGCCCGGTGGGAGTGGTCGGCGCGGTCGCGGCGACCTACGGAGGTGTCGCGGCGGTCCTGGCGGTGCTGGTTCTGGGCGAGCGCCTCGGCCCGCGCGGCGCTGCCGGGGTGGTTCTGGCAGTCGGCGGGGTCTGCCTGGCTGCGGCCCAGTCATCAGGCCGGCGGGTGGCCGGCGCGGCAGCGCGGCCGGGCGTGTTCCTGGCCGCGGTGTCCGCGGTCACCTACGGCGTCGGCAGCTTCGCGATCGGAGGATTCTCGGCGCGGACCGGCTGGCTAACTGCCGCGCTGGTTGCCTACGGGTCGTCAGTGGCCGTGCTGGTGCTGGCGCTGCCCTTCCAGGTGAGAGGCGCCCTCCGAGCGGCCGCGGCGGACCGGAGCGCTGCTGCGCCGGTGCTGGCCGCGCCGGGGCGCGGGCCGGCGGCCCTCGTGCTGCATCACGAGAGGCACCCGGTCCCGCTGGGCGGCAATGGCAGCGCTCCGGGCGGGCTTGGCCACGCCACCTTGGTGACGGACCGGAGCGCTGCTGTGCCGGTCCTGGCCGCGCCGGGGCGCGGGCCGGCGGCCCTCGTGCTGCATCACGAGAGGCACCCGGTCCCGCTGGGCGGCAATGGCAGCGGCCTGGGACTCCGGCCGGGCCGGACAGCCCAGCCGGACAGCCCTGCCGGGCCGGCCGCTGTGAACCCCGGTCGGCATGAGGGCCCCGCCAGCCGGTGGCACCGGCCCGGCTACCTTCCCGGGTTTGCCTGGTCGGCCGTAGCGGGCCTGGCCGAGGGGGCTGCGCTCGTCGCGTTTTCCCGGGGCGGCGAGGCCGGGCAGGTCATGGTGACTTCCGCAGTATCGAGCCTGTACCCGGTTATCCCGCTAGCGGCCGGGTTGCTGCTGTTCCAGGAACGCCTGCGACGGCGGCAGGTCGTGGGCGTGTTTGTCATCGTTGCCGGGCTGGGCATGATCAGTCTTGGCTGATGGTGACGCTGTCGGCGGCCCGCAATGTATGGAGCCCTTTAGGCGCCGAACGGGACGACGTCGCAAAGGTCCGGATCCAGTTCCTCGCAGCACGACAGGCACCACGGCCGGCGCGCGCCACCTTGCTGCCGCGGCGGCTGACCCAAAACCCGGCCGGGTTCACCATGCAGTGGATGCACAGATGGTGGACGGTGCGGGGCTTCGTACGGGACTCCCCGCTCAGCCAGCTGGTCTTGTGCCTGCGCCGGGTTGGGCTGGTCAGCGGCCGGGCACCGTTACGGCGAAGAGTCGGGCAGCGTCACGGCGAAGAACTGGTGGCTTAGCTGGGTGGTGATCGAGGCGATGCCGGTCACCGCCTGGCCGTCCGGTGCGAGCGCGTCGATGTGGTGGTCCCCACCCGGCGGGCGACCGGGGAGACCGTTCGCCGTCTCCCGCAGCC
>Ga0208589_1000025_pt1 | contig 74362 bp, 65 predicted proteins | sample NGESurshal092012_2_FD_184486 | JGI IMG/M metagenome (GOLD analysis project Ga0208589, IMG submission 184486) | Arctic peat soil microbial communities from Barrow, Alaska - NGEE Surface sample F53-2 shallow-092012 (SPAdes) | ecosystem: Environmental > Terrestrial > Soil > Wetlands > Peat ...
CCGCGCCCCATGACACCGCAGTTCACGACGCTGGCAGCCGTCATCCTGGCCCGGCCTTTGCCGAGCTGCCGGGCAACGTGGACCTGCCCGCGATCGAGCACGAGGTCGCTCGCCGCTGGCGGGACGCCAGCGTCTTCCAGCGGTCACTCGACCAGACGGCGGGCGGCCCGCGCTGGACCTTCTACGAGGGGCCGCCGACCGCGAACGGGATGCCCGGCGTGCACCACATCGAGGCCCGGGTGTTCAAGGACGCGTTCCCGCGCTTCAAGACCATGCAGGGCTACCATGTGCCGCGCCGGGCCGGCTGGGACTGTCATGGCCTCCCGGTCGAGGTGGCCGTGGAGCGGGAGCTGGGGCTGACCGCCAAGCAGGACATCGAGGCCTACGGCATTGCCGAGTTCAACGCGCGCTGTCGCGAGTCAGTTGTCCGGCATGTGGATGCTTTTACCGAGATGACCGAACGGATGGGTTACTGGACTGACCTATCCGCCGCGTACTGGACGATGGACCCGGCCTACATCGAGTCGGTGTGGTGGTCGCTGCAGCAGATCTTCGACCAGGGCCTGCTGGTCCGGGATCACCGGATCAGCCCCTACTGCCCGCGCTGCGGGACGCCACTCTCCGACCATGAGATGGGACAGCCGGACGTGTACCAGACGGTCACCGATCCGTCGGTCACGGTCAGGTTCCCGCTGCGCACGCTGCCGCCGGGCGCGAGTCCGGAACTGAACGGCGCCGACCTGCTGGTCTGGACGACCACGCCGTGGACACTGGTATCGAACGTGGCGGTCGCGGTCAATCCGGACAAGACCTACGCGGTGGCCCGCAGATCCGGCCACGGGGACCGCGTCGTGGTGGCGGACGCCCTGTCGGCCCGGATCCTGGGCCAGGGGTGGCATGTCGTCGCGCGGCTGCGGGGCTCCGAGCTGGCCGGGGCCACGTACGACCCTCCGTTCGCGCTGATCGAGATTCCCCGTGCGCACCGGGTGGTCACGGCATCGTTCGTTACTACCCAGGAGGGCACGGGGCTGGTGCATATCGCGCCGGCGTTCGGCGCTGACGACATGGCCACCAGCAGGGAGTTCGACCTGCCCCTGGTGAACCCGATCCGGCCCGACGGCCGGTTCGAGGAGCACATCCCCCTGGTGGGCGGGCAGTTCTTCACCGCCGCCAACGCCCGGCTGATCAGTGACCTGGCTGACCGGGGCCTGCTCGCGGGCTCGCAGCCGCACGAGCACAGCTACCCGCACTGCTGGCGCTGCGGGACTGCCCTGCTCTACTACGCGGTTCCGTCCTGGTTCATCCGCACCACGGCGGTCAAGGACAAGCTGCTGGCGCAGAACGCGCAGACCCGCTGGCAGCCGCCGACGATCAGGGACGGCCGGTACGGCGAGTGGCTCCGCAACAACGTCGACTGGGCGCTGTCGCGCACCCGGTACTGGGGCACCCCGCTGCCGGTGTGGACCTGCGGGGCGGATCATGCCACCTGCGTGGGCTCCCTGGCCGAGCTTTCGAGGCTGGCCGGCCGCGACCTGACCGGGCTCGACCCGCACCGGCCCTACGTCGACGAGGTCGTGATCGGCTGCCCGCAGTGCGGCGCGCCGGCCCGGCGGGTCCCCGAGGTCATCGATGTCTGGTACGACTCCGGCTCGATGCCGTTCGCGCAGTTCGGCGCCCCGTGGCGGGACGAGGAAGAATTCGCTCGGTCCTACCCGGCGCAGTTCGTCTGCGAGGCCATCGACCAGACGCGAGGCTGGTTCTACTCCCTCATGGTCGTCGGCACCCTCGTATTCGGCCGGTCCGCCTACGAGAACGCGGTCTGCCTCGGCCTGATCGCCGACGATCGCGGCCGGAAGATGAGCAAGCACCTGGGCAACGTCCTCGAGCCGCTGCCGCTGATGGAGGCCCATGGTGCCGACGCGGTCCGCTGGTTCTTCGCCGCTGCCGGGTCGCCCTGGGCCACCAGGAAGATCGGCTACGGCGCGCTCGAGGAGATCGTGCGCAAGGTGCTGCTGACCTACTGGAACACCACGTCATTCCTGATCCGCTACGCCAACGCGGCCGCCGCGACGGACCGGGCCTGGTCCCCCAGCCGGGTGGCGGAGGCGCCGCCCCCGGCGGGCCGGCCGGTGCTGGACCGCTGGCTGCTCGGCGAGCTGCACACGCTGGTCCGGGACACCACGGCCGCGCTGGAGGCGTTCGATTCGGCGACCGCCGGGCACAGGCTGGCCGCCTTCATTGACGATCTGTCCAACTGGTACGTGCGCCGGTCCCGGCGGCGATTCTGGGCCGGCCCGTCGACCCCCGAGGGCGCCGCGGCCTTCGCGACCCTCTACACCTGCCTGGAGACGCTGACCAGGCTGATGGCGCCCATCACGCCGTTCGTCACCGACTATCTCTGGGGTGTCCTGCGGGCCGGGGAGCCGCCGGACTCGGTGCACCTGGCGTCGTGGCCGTCGGCGGATGCGAGCCTCATCCACGGCGACCTCGCCGACCAGATGGCCCTGGTCCGGCGGCTGGTCGAGCTGGGCAGGTCGGCGCGGGCCGGGGCCGTGCTGCGCGTACGGCAGCCGCTGGCCCGCGCGCTGGTCGGGGCGGCCGGCTTCGCCAGCCTGCCCGCCGACCTGCGCGCCCTGGTCTGCGATGAGCTCAACGTGCGCGTGCTGGAGCCGCTGGATGCCGTCGGCGGCGAGCTGGTCAGCCACGCGGTCAAGCCCAGCTTCCGCGCCCTCGGCAGACGATTCGGACCTAGCACACCGGCCGTCGCGCAGGCCATCGAGGCCGCCGACCCGGCGCAACTCGCCACGCGGCTGCGCACCGACGGAGCCGCGGTGGTCGAGGTCAACGGGGCCCCCGTCAGCCTGACGCCGGATGAGGTCATTGTCACCCAGGCGCCGCTCGCCGGATGGGCCGTGGCCACGGAGGCCGGCGAGACCGTTGCGCTGGAGGTCACTATCACTGCTGAGCTCCGCCGGGAGGGTTACGCCCGTGAGGTGGTCCGGCTGATCCAGGGTGCCCGGAAGTCTGACGGCCTGGAGATGACCGACCGGATCGGGCTGCGCTGGATGACTGCCGATCCCGAGCTGGCGGCGGCCCTCACCGAGTATGGCCCGATGATCAGTGCCGAGGTGCTGGCCACTGACTACGGCCCGGCGGAGAACGCGGCCGGGGACGGCCAGCAGCATACCGACGCGGATCTCGGGCTGATGTTCTGGATCCGGCGGGCCGCAGCCGCGGGCGACTAACACGCGGGCGCGGCTGGCCCTCGGCCGCCCCGGCTACTTCTCCGGGCGACATGCCTTGCACGGCACGCAGCCCGCCGCCTCAGCCTCCTGCCTCGTCATGACCTGCAGGTCATCAGAGCCGAGGAACCGGATGAGGATGCAGCCGGGCAGGTGGTACCGGCCAATCCCCGGGACCACTGTGACTGGCGCTTCCAGGTCACCCGCCGCCGGCTCAGCCGACGGGCTGTCGCCAGCGGGAACCGCGGCGGACGGCGCGGGACTAGGCGGGGTAACGCCAGCCGGGGCAGCAGCACTGGGCGGCGCGGAGCCGGCCGGGGAGCCAGAACCCGGCGCGGCAGAACTGGGCGGCGCGGAGCCGGCCGGGGGAGCGAACTGAGCCGGGCTAGCGCCAGCCGGGGCGGCAGACCCAGGCGAGGCAGAGCTGACCGGGGACGAGCCGACCGCGCCGGGGGAACCGGCCGGGGCAGAGCTGACCGGGGACGAGGTGACCGGGGCAGAGCTGCCTTCAGCGGCTCCGCTCGGGCTCCCGCTGGCGGCATTCGGCTGAGCCTGAGCCGGCTGAGCCTGAGCCGGCTGAGCCGGGGTGACATTCGCGGCGGGCACCTGGCCTGGCTCGGCTTCCCCGGCCGAGGTCGGGAGGGCCTCCGCCGAGGCCTGCTTCGCCTGAACAGGCGCCGCTGCCGGGCGGGGTGGTACCGGCTCCGGCAGGGGCGGAACTGGCTCCGGCAGGGGTGGCGCGGCTTCCGGCAGAGATGGCGCAGAACCCGCTGACGAGACGCCTGCGTCCCGAAGGTCCGGGTCCGGGCCGGCTGGGCTCCGAGGGGCTGGATCCCGAGGAGCCGGGTCCCGGTCCTGGGGAGCTGTATCCCGCTTGCCGACGGTGCCGGTCACGCTAGCCGGGGCGGACGTTCGCCCGGTGCGGCGCAGGAGCTCATCGACGCTGGGCGGGCCGTCCGTCCGGGGGGCCGACGACGGACCGGCCTCAGCCGGAACCTCTGGCGCTGGCCTGCTCGCCTTGACCGCCCCGGCGGCGGACGCCGTGGCGGCAGGGATGGCGGCAGGGGGGGCACCGGCGGCAGGGGCCTCGGGGCGGAGGGCTGGCTGCGACCTGGCGATAGACGGCTCGGCCTCGGGCGCGGTGCCCGCGGAGCCCGGTCCTGGCCGAGCCGGGATCTCGGGCTGGCGCGGCTCGCCGTCTCGCGGCCCGGGCTCGGGCTCGGGCTCGGGCGCCGGCCTGAGCGTTCCGGGCTCATCCGCATTCTCGGGCTGAGCCACTGACATCGGGGCCACTGACATCGGGGCCACTGACGTCGGGCCTGTCCCGCGAGCCGACCCGGCGTCGCCCGGCCGAACATCCTGCCGGAACTCTGCTTGCCGGACCTCTGGCTGCCTGACCTCTGCTCCCGGCGAGTCAGCCTGCCGGGCACCGAACTGCCCGCCGGCGATGATGCCGACGGGCAGCTCACGCTCAGACGACGGCGCCGCGGTCTGGGTCTGACCCTCGGCCGCAGGCTCAGCCTGAGCCTGCGCCGACGGTCTCCCCAGGATCTCCTCGCGCCAGATCACCACGCCGATGACCAGCATCACCAGCGCCAGCGCCGCTACGCCGATGGCCAGGTCCACCAGGAACAGGCTGCCCGACACTACGCCCGCTACCAGTAGCCCGGCCGCCACGACGACGACCGATAGGACGACTCTGAACAGGTTCACCGACAGGCTCCACTGGCTAGTGACGCCCGCAAACTACCCGCGGAGCTAGCGACGGTCGTGCTGGCCCGTGTCGGACGGGTGGAAGCCAGAACCGTTGTGAGCCACCGGCTCGGGGACGCCAGCGTAGGATCCGGCCACGGACGGCTGGCCGCCATTGCGGACATCCATCCGGCCCACCCCGGCAGGCACGCCTGGCTGCGGGCCGGACGAGATAGCCGGGAAGACGCCGCTATCCGCGGCACCAGCCTCCAGGTCGCGCAGCTGGCCCTCCAGGTAAGCCTTGAGCCGGCTCCGGTACTCGCGCTCGAACGCGCGCAGGTCGTCGACCCGGCGCTCAAGCTCCTCGCGGGACTGCACGAGCGAGCCCATGGCCTGACGGTGACGCTCCTGAGCGTCACGCTCCAGGCTCTCGGCGCGGGCCCGGGCGTCGCTGGTGACCTGCTCGGCCTGGCGACGGGCCTTGGTCAGGATGTCGTCAGCCTCGCGGCGGGCGCGGCCGAGCGTCTCGTCGGCCTCCCGCCTGGCGTCAGCGATCGCCTGGTCGGCGGTCTGCTGCGCGAGAGCCAGGACACGAGCCGCCGTATCCATGTTGTCCTCGACCGGCTTCATCATCACCGGCTCGGGACGGCGCTCAGGCTCATGCCGCGGCGGTTCCGCAGTCATCAGCTCAGGCACAGGCTCGATATGAGGGGCGTTGAGGGCCGCCGGTGCCGGGGCCTTCCCGCCGCGCAGGACCTCGGCTAGCTTGGCCCGGAGCTCTTCGTTGTCCTGGATCAGCCGGTCGAGTTCCGCCTCAACCTCGTCGAGGAAGGCATCGACTTCCTCTTCGTCATAGCCGGGCCTGAGCCTGGTCGTGCTGAACTGCTTGTTCCGCACATCCGCGGGCGTCAGTGGCATCTCGTCTCCTTGGAGCGTGGTCCCCTATGGACGCTACATCACTTCTATCGCTGCACTACCTGCCAGAGCACCAGCACCACCAGGAACAGCAGCATGAAGCTGAGGTCAAGAGCCACAGTACCGAGCCGGAGGGTGGGAATGTAGCGCCTTAGCAATCTCAGTGGCGGATCGGTGGCTGAGTAGACCGCCTCGGCGATGACCAGGACAACCCCCCGGGGGTGCCAGTCACGCGCGTACGCCTGTACCCAGCTGAGGATCAGCCTGCCGATGAGCAGCAGCAGGTAAACCGAGAGTACATAGAACAGCACCTGCTTGACTATGTTCACGTTCCTGCCCTGCTCGCCGCGCTGGCCCGGCTGATTACCGACAACCGCAGCACCTCGTCTGCCTGATGGCCGCTAGCTCTGGTTGAAGAAGCCGCGCTCCGCGATCCGGGCCTTGTCCTCGGCTGCTACCTCTACGTTCGCCGGGGACAGCAGGAACACCTTGTTGGTCACGCGCTCGATGCTCCCACGCAGTCCGAAGATCAGTCCCGCCGAGAAGTCGACCAGGCGCTTTGCGTCGCTATCGACCATCTCAGTCAGGTTCATGATCACCGGAGTGCCCTCACGGAAGTGCTCTCCGATCGTACGAGCCTCATTGTACGTGCGCGGATGCAAGGTCGTGATCCGGGCCAAATCGGTCGTCTGGATCGGGCCGGCAACGTGCCGCTCGCCGGGCGTGCGGGTGCTCTCCGAGAACCCGGAGTACCCGTCGTGCCGCTCCTCCTGGGCTACCAGGTCGGCGCCGTACTCGTCGTACTCGTCGTCGGAGCCGTATTCGTCCGGGTAGTGGTCGTCGTAACCGTGCTCGTCCTCTACCAGGCCGAGATAGACCGCCATCTTGCGCATCGCGCTGGCCATCTTCTTCCTCCGTCATGCCGCCAAGCAGCCCCGCCCACACCGCGGCGTGCCACGCTTCGTCGGACATTACCTGACGAAGGCTCGCCGGCCGCCGAGCAACGCCGTACCGATCCGCACGAGTGTCGCGCCGCTGGCGATGGCCTCCTCCAGGTCACTGCTCATCCCGGCTGAAATCGCCGTCGCCTCCGGGTGCGCGGAGCGCACCACGTCAGCGATCTCCCGCAGCCTCCTGAACGCGGGTCCGGGCGGCGACCCCAGCGGTGCCACGGCCATCACGCCGCCCAGCGACAGTCCCGGCTCGGCAGCGATCGCGTCGGCCAGGCCGGGGACGTCGGCCGGCTGCGCGCCGCCGCGGCCGGCTACGCCGTCCAGGCTGACCTGGATCAGGCAGCGCAGCTCCCGCCCGGCGGCGACGGCACGCCGGCCGAGCGCGCCGACCAGGCGAGGCCGGTCGACGGAGTGGATCACATGCGCGTAGGAGACCACGCTGGCGACCTTGTTGACCTGTAGCTGGCCGACGAAGTGCCAGGTCAGCCGGAGTCCCCACGCGGCGCACTGCGCCGCCTTGGGCGCCGCTTCCTGGTCCTTGTTCTCGCCTACGTCGGTGATCCCGAGCTCGCTCAGCAGGCGGATGTCCGACGCGGGGAAGGTCTTGGTGACCGCGACGAGACAAACCTCATCCTCGGGACGGCCGGCCGCCGCGCAGGCGGCAGCGATCCGCTCCCGGAGTGCGGCCAGGTTCTCGCGCAGCTCGGCCCTGCGGTCCTCGACGCCGCCGCCGGCGTCATCAGGCGGATCAGTCACCAGCAGACGTTAGCTCGGCGCGGATCACTTCAAGAAGTCAGGCACGTCGAGCTCGTCGTCTTCCTCGAAGACCACGGACCTGCGCCGGGTGCCGGCCGGGTCGGCCAGCCGCGGCGCGGCCGCGTCCGCCGGACGGGGCGCACCAGAGGCCGGCCTGTCCGCCGCGGACTCGCGGCCCTGGCTGGCCGGGCGCGGCGGGGGGACGACGTCAGCCGGTGCTGTGTCCTGGCTCGCGGGTGACCGGCCGCCGCCCTCCGGGCCGAGGCCGGACTGGCGGCCGTTCTCGGGCTGGCGCGCCGCGGAGCCCTCCGCCGACGGCCCGTGCCCGGACCCGGCCGTCCCGGATCCGGCCGAGGCAGCCGCACTCGACCCGGACCCTGCGGGGATAGACCACGCTGACCCGGACCCCGCTGACCCGGATCCGGCGGAATCGGACCCGGGATCCGCCGCGACCGGTGCCGCCGACATGGACGGGACCGCGGCCGACGGCGGCGCGGAAGCGGGCTCCCGCCGCTCGGGCGGGCTGCCGGCGCGCCAGCTCGGCAGGGCCGCGGAGCTATCCGAGGATCCCCCGGACCCGCCGAGCACCGAGCGGCCCGCCCGGGGCCTGGTGTCCTGCGGCTCATCGAAGCCCGCCGCGATCACCGTGACCCGCACCTCGTCGCCGAGCGCATCATCGATGACCGCGCCGAAGATGATGTTGGCGTCCGGCGCCGCGGAGTTGGAGACGAGCTGGGCGGCCTCGTTGATCTCGAACAGGCCGAGGTCTGAGCCACCCTGGATCGAGAGCAGCACGCCGTGCGCGCCGTCGATGCTGGCCTCCAGGAGCGGACTGGAGATCGCCATCTCGGCCGCCGCGACTGCCCGGTCATCGCCGCGCGCCGAGCCGATGCCCATGAGCGCCGAGCCGGCGCCCGACATGACCGACTTGACGTCGGCGAAGTCGAGGTTGATCAGGCCGGGCGTGGTGATCAGGTCGGTGATGCCCTGGACACCGGACAGCAGCACCTGATCGGCTGCCTTGAACGCGTCGAGGACGCTGACGTGCCGGTCGGAAATGGAGAGCAGCCGGTCGTTGGGGATCACGATGAGCGTGTCCACCTCGCTGCGCAGCCGCTCGATCCCGCTGTCGGCCTGCCCGGCCCGGCGCTGGCCCTCGAACCCGAACGGCCTGGTCACGACGCCGATGGTCAGCGCGCCCAGCGACCGGGCGATGCTGGCCACCACCGGGGCCCCGCCGGTGCCCGTGCCGCCGCCCTCGCCGGCCGTGACGAAGACCATGTCGGCCCCCTTGAGGACCTCCTCGATCTCCTCGCGGTGGTCCTCGGCTGCCTTGGCGCCGATGTCGGGATTCGCCCCGGCGCCCAGCCCGCGGGTGAGTTCCCGGCCGACGTCCAGCTTGACGTCGGCATCGCTCATCAGGAGTGCCTGGGCATCTGTGTTGATCGCGATGAACTCAACGCCCCTGAGTCCCTCTTCGATCATCCGGTTCACGGCGTTGACGCCGCCCCCGCCGATACCGACGACCTTGATGACCGCCAAGTAGTTCTGCGGTGCTGCCACGAGGAGGAACCCTTTCCGCTCGTTCGCTGTGCCGAGTAGCCGCAAGCCCGCGGCTACGGCCAGTTTCCCTGCCGCGCTCGGTTAGCTCCTGCTGCGAAGCTCGCCCGCCCGTGCCCCCGGCGCCATGGACAACCGTGCCCTCTACAGTCGTACCAGCTGCGGCAGTACCAGCTATGGTCCTGCCGTCGGCCGGGCAGATTCAGCGGATTCCAGCAAGTCAAACTCTCACCCTCAACTTGAGATTTAGAGTTATGTCAAGCTGCTGACTGATAGGGACAGTAGGGTTGCGCGCTACCTGCGGTCAACTAACTGGCGGCCAAGCGGCCGGCGTGTCGCCGAGTTGCCCCTGCGGGCCGGCACATCCGCTCGTCAGCCACCGGTCACCGCCACTCCCGGCGAGCTGAGGTCGTAGGAGCGGGCGCCGGTCCGCATCAGCGCCCGCAGTTCCCTGGCCTTGGCGGCCGAGTTGGCGGGACCGCCCCAGAGCACCGTGATCCGGCCCCGCAGGTGCAGCGTCACGGACCCGGCGTCCGCCGCGGTCACTGATGTCACCCGGTTCCGGATCGAGCCGGGCAGATCGCCCAGCACGAGCCCGGCGGCCCGGACGGCCGCGCTGCCGCGTAGCTGGGCCGGCGCCAGGGCTGACTGGAGCAGCGGCAGGGCGGCCGGGCGGCGGGTGACCGTGGCCATTACCACGCCGTTGACGTCCACCAGGTCGAACACTCCCCCGCTGGCGACCGCCAGGGCCGGCGTCCGCCGACGGACCGAGATGACCACGGTGTCCGGCCAGGACCGGGTCACCCGGGCGGACAGCACCCAGGCGATCTGCTCGACTCGCTGGGTGGCCGCGGCCGCGTTCAGCCGGGCCAGCGGGGTTCCCAGCGGGATGCCGGCGGCCGCGCGCACCTCCGCGGCCGGCAGGCTACCGCTGCCCGCCACCTGCACGTGGCGGACCACCAGCAGGCTGGAGCCCAGCAGCGCCCAGGCCGCGCCGGCCACGATGGCGAGCGCCAGGGCGACCAGGAACGCGGCTCGCCAGCGATCTCCCGCCCGGCGGCCCCGCCGCCCGCCGCCCGGCTGGCCGCCATCAGGCTGGCCGTTACCTGACTGGTCAGTGCCCGCATCCCCCGGCGCCGACTGCGCCGCGGCCGGGCCGGCCACGGTGATATCGCGGCCCCCGGCTGCGTTCCCGCGACGTGTCATGCCTGCTCACCAGCGCGCAGGCGCAGCTCGGCCACGATGAGCGGGCCGAGCACGGTGACATCGCCGGCCCCCATGGTCAGCACGAGGTCGCCGGGCTTGGCCAGGCTGGCCACGATCGCCGGCGCGCTGGCGCCGTCGGGCAGGAACTGGGCCCGGCCGCCGGGCACGGCCTCGGCGACCAGGCGGCCGGTGACGCCGGGCTCCGGATCCTCGCGGGCTGCGTAGATGTCGAGGACCAGGACCTCGTCGGCCTGTCCGAGCGCCGCGCCGAACTCGGCGGCGAAGATCCGGGTGCGGCTGAACAGGTGCGGCTGGAACAGGGCGATCACCTGGCCGCCCGCGACGACATCCCGCGCGGCGGCCAGGTCGGCGGCCAGCTCGGTCGGGTGATGCGCGTAGCTGTCCACCACCCGCACGCCGTCGGCCTCGCCCTTGAGCTCCATGCGGCGCCGCGCGCCACCGTAGGCGGCCAGGCCGGCGGCGACCTGGCCGGGCGCGAAACCGAGCTCGGCCGCGAGCGTGTAGGCCGCGGCGGCGTTGAGCGCGTTGTGCTGGCCGGGGACCGCGATCTCGACCGCCACCGGCCCCGCGTCGCGCGCCTGGGCGCCCGGCCCGGCGGTGACGGTCAGCCCGGTCGACATGCCGCGCGGCGCCACGTCGCTGAGCTGGTAGTCCGCGTCCGCCGCCGTGCCGTAGGTCATCACCCGCAGTCCCCGGCCGCGATCCGCGGCCGCGCGCCGGGCCAGCTCCCGGGCGCCCCCGTCGTCGGCGCAGGCCACCAGCAGCCCGCCGTCGGCGATCTTGCGTGTGAAGGCGAGGAACACGGCCTCGATCTGCGCCAGGTCGGCGTAGTTATCGAGGTGATCGGCCTCCACGCAGGTCACGACCGCAGCGTCCGGGGACAGCATGAGGAAGGAGCCGTCGCTCTCGTCGGCCTCCACGACGAAGGCCGCCCCGGCGCCGTGATCGGCGCCCAGGCCGGTCCCGGCCAGGATGCCGCCGATGACGTAGGAGGGATCGGCGCCGCAGTGCCGGAGGACGGTAGTGATCATGGAGGTGGTCGTGGTCTTGCCGTGGGTCCCGGCAACGGCGATGCCCTGCCGTCCCAGCATCACCGAGGCCAGTGCCGCCGCGCGGTGCAGGACGCGCAGCCCGCGCCGCCGGGCCTCGACCAGCTCGGGGTTGTCCGGCCGGATCGCGCTGGACACCACGAGCGTGTCGGCCTCGCCCAGGCTCTCGGGAGAATGGCCGACCGTGACCTGGGCGCCGAGGGCGGCCAGCTCACTGAGCTGCGGCGAGGATGCCGAGTCGCTGCCGGAGACGGGGATCCCGTCGGCCAGCATGATCCGGGCGATGCCCGACATGCCCGCCCCGCCGATGCCGACGAAATGCACGGTGCCCAGCTCGCTTACCGGCACCGGCTCCACCGGTGTGACCAGCCCCATGCCCGCTCCTTCCTGACCGCCGGCGGCACCGCCGCGCCGGCCGGCCCGCACTGATTCCTAACGGCGCCGGCGGCGTGACCGCCCCCGGCTCCCCAGGTCGAGAACCTCGCCAGCCAGTAGCTGATCAGCGTCCCGGTTGCCGGTCGCCGCCGCGGCCTTAGACATCGCCGCCACCAGCTCGGCGTCCAGCAGGACCGGCAGGAGCGCGGCGGCGATCCACTCCGGCGTCAGGTCGGCGTCGGCCACGATGAGGCCACCGCCGGCGTTCTCGATCGGCATGGCGTTCAGCCGCTGCTCGCCGTTGCCGTGCGGCAACGGCACGTAGGCCGCCGGCAAGCCGACTGCGGTGAGCTCCGCGCAGGTCATCGCGCCGGCGCGGCAGAGCGCGAAATCGGCGGCGGCGTAGCCCAGATCCATCCGGTCCAGGTACGGCAGCACCACGTAGGGAATGTCGCCGTCGGGGACCTGCACGTCCGCCGAGCGAGGTCCGATGATGTGCAGGACCTGGACGCCTGCCGCGGACAGCACGCCCGCCGCGCCGAGGATCGCCCGGTTGATCGACCGGGCGCCCTGCGAGCCGCCGGTGACCAGCAGCACGGGCAGGTCGGGCCGCAGACCGAAATGCGCGCGGGCCTGATCGCCGAGCGCCAGCCGGTCCAGGGCGGCGATCTGCCGGCGGATCGGGATGCCGATGTACCGGCCGTGGGCCAGCCTGACGTCCGGCTGGCCGGTGAAGACCCGCCGCGTCAGGCGCGCGCCGATCCGGTTGGCCAGGCCGGCCCGGGAATTGGCCTCGTGCACCACGATGGGCACCCCGCGCCGCCACGCGGCCAGGTAGCCCGGCGTGGCCACGTACCCGCCAAAGCCGACCAGGACGTCGGCGCGGACCTCGTCGAGCACCTCGGCGGCCGCGCGCACCGCCCCGATCATCCGGCCAGGGACCGACAGCAGCTGCGGCGTCAGCGAGCGGGGCAGCGGCACCGGCGGGATCAGCGCCAGGTCGTAGCCGCGAGCCGGGACCAGCCTGGTTTCCAGGCCGCGCTCGGTGCCCAGGCAGGTAATGCTCATGCCCGGCTCCGCCCGCCGGAGCGCGTCGGCCAGGGCGAGGGCCGGCTCGATGTGACCGCCGGTGCCGCCGCCCGCGATGACTACGCTCATCGCCATCGGTCCATCACTTCCCTTCGGCCGGGCTGGCCGGCGGCGGCCGCGATCAGCGGCGCCGCGGACCTAGGCCCAGCCAGCTTAGGATGCGGCGGGGCACGCCGGGACCGGCCTGCGCAAGTGCCTGCCGGGCGCCGGGCTCGTGCCGCGCGAAGCACATCAGCATGCCCAGCGCGGTGATCGTCACCAGCAGCGACGACAGGCCCGCGGAGACCAGCGGCAGCGGGATGCCGGTAATCGGCAGCAGGCCGAGCACTGCACCCATATTGACCAGCGCCTGGGCGACGATCCACACCGTCACGGCGGCGGCCGCCATGCGCATGAAGGTGTCCTGCATCCGGCGCGCGATCCGGATGCCCGCGTAGGCGATGCCGGTGTAGAGGAAGATCACCGACAGGGTGCCGACCAGGCCCAGCTCCTCGCCGAGAATGGCGAAGATGAAGTCGGTGGAGCTTTCCGGCACCCAGCCCCACTGCGACCGGCTGGCCCCCAGGCCCACCCCGAGCGGGCCGCCGGAGCCCAGGGCGTACTGGCCGTTCAGCTCCTGCATGCCGGCGCCGAGCGGCTGCGCCCCCGGGTTCAGGAAGCCCAGGAACCGCTGCAGCCGGTAGGGCTCCACGATGATCAGGACCACCACGACGAACGCCATCAGGCCCAGCATGCCGATGAACAGGCGGCCCGGGCTGCCCATCACCCACAGCAGGGCCAGGAAGATCACCAGCAGGATGACCGTCGTGCCCAGGTCGTTGCCCAGCAGGACCAGCAGGGCCAGGATCGCCGTGCCCGGCATCAGCGGGATCAGCAGCTGCCGCCAGTCGGTGAGCTGGCCGAGCTTCTCCTTGCGGGCCAGCAGGTCGGCTCCCCAGAGCACGAACGCCAGCTTGGCGAACTCCGACGGCTGCAGCGCGAAGCCCGCGACGGTGATCTCGCGGGTGGCGCCCTGGACCGCGTGGCCGACGGCCAGGACCAGGATGAGGCCGAGCACCGCCAGCCCCATCATCGGATAGGCGGATGCCCGGTACAGGCGCGGCGACGCCCGGGCCGCCAGCCACATCACCCCCAGGCCGAACACCGCCCCCAGCAGCTGCTTCTGGAACCCGGCGTAGGGGGCCTGATTGTGGTCCAGGGCCAGGGCCGACGAGGTGGACAGCACCATGGCCAGCCCGAGCGCCAGCAGCAGCAGGGTGCAGCCGATGATCAGGTAGTACGACGTGAGCGGCCGGTCCAGCAGCCCCAGCAGCCGGGCCGCCGACTCGCGCAGCCCGGCGGCAGGCGACGCCGACGGCGCCGCGGCCGGCTGGGCCGCCGTATCGTCGCCGGGGGGCCGGCCGGTCTTATCCCCCACTGCCAGGTTCATGTATCCAGTGTCGGTGGCCGCTGCCGCCACGGCCGGGACATCGGCCCGCGTGTCGCGCCCGGCGTCGGCCTGAATGCCTAGCCAGGCAGCCATTCGATGTAGAAGATGCCGAGCCCGAGCGCGATGCACAGGCCAGCTATCATCCAGAACCTGATCACGATCGTGGTCTCGGCCCAGCCGATCAGCTCGAAATGGTGCTGCAGCGGGGCCATCCGGAAGACCCGGCGTCTGGTCATCTTGAAGAATCCGACCTGGATGATCACCGACACCGTGATGACGACGAACAGGCCGCCGAGGATCACCAGCAGCAGCTGGGTCTTGGTGCAGACGGCCAGCCCGGCCAGCACCCCGCCCAGGGCCAGCGAGCCGGTGTCGCCCATGAAGATCCTGGCCGGCGGCGCGTTCCACCACAGGAATCCGAAGCACGCGCCGAGCACCGCGGCCGCCACCACCGCCATGTCCAGCGGATCTCGGACCGGGTAACACTGCGGGGCCAGGAACGTCGTGCAGTCGTTGCGCTCCTGCCAGATGCCGATCAGCACATAGGCCACCAGTACCAGGCAGGTCGCCCCGGTGGCCAGGCCGTCGAGCCCGTCGGTCAGGTTCACCGCATTGGACGTCCCGGCGATCAGCAGGACGATCCAGAGCACGAACGGCAGCACGCCGATGGCCGGCCCGACATCGCGCAGGAACGACAGGTGCGCGTCCGCCGGGGTCAGGTCGTAGCCGTCCGGGTGGCGCAGCACCTCCAGCGCGAACAGCGCGCCGACGACCGCCTGGCCGGCCAGCTTGGCGCCGCTGCGCAGGCCGAGGCTCGTCTGCTTGTAGATCTTGATGAAGTCGTCGATGAAGCCCACCAGGCCCAGGCCGGCCATCAGGCCCAGCACCTCCACCCCCGAGGCGGAAACGGGGTCGTTGGTGACCTCGTGTCCGACCAGGTAGCCGATCAGGGTGGCGATGACGATCACGGTGCCGCCCATCGTCGGCGTGCCCCGCTTGGTCAGGTGGGCGGCCGGCCCTTCCTCCCGGATGAGCTGGCCGTAGCCGCGCCTGCGCAGCACCCGGATCGCCAGCGGCGTGCCGAACAGCGCCAGCACCATGGACACGCCCGCCGCCACCAGGATGGTCTTCACAGGGCGGACCCCGGCACCTGAGCTGGCTCCGGCCCGCCCGCGGCCTGCTGGCCGGGCAGGGGCCGCTCGCCCGTGAGCGCGAGCGCGACCGACTGCAGCCCGACCGAGTGCGATGCCTTCACCAGCACCACATCACCGCCGCGCAGCCGCTGGCCTAGCGCGGCCACCGCCGCGGCCGCGTCGGGGACCTGCAGCAGCTCACCCTGCCACGACGGCACGGCCTTGGCCCCGGCCAGGATCGGCGCCGCGGCGGCACCGACCCCGATGAGCCCGGCCACCCCGGCTCGCGCGGCCAGCAGGCCGGCTTCCTCATGAAATATCCCGGCCAGCTCGCCCAGCTCGGTCATCTCGCCCAGGACCGCGAACCCGCGGCGGCCAGCGTCACCGCGGCCGGTCATGTCGGCCAGCGCCGTGAGCGCCGCCCGCAGCGACTCTGGGTTGGCGTTGTAGGCGTCGTTGATGATCGTGACCCCGTCTGGCCGCTGGGTGACCTCCATCCGCCACCGGCTCCGGGCCACCGCCTCGGACAGGCCGGCCGCGATGGCGTCCGTCCCCAGGCCCAGCTGGCCGGCCAGCGCCGCGGCGGCCAGGGCGTTCGTCACGTGATGCCGGCCGTGCAGCCGCAGCCGCACCGGCGCTGTCCCGCCCGCGGTCACCAGCGTGAAGGCGGCCCGGCTCTGGTCATCGGTGGTGATAGCGTCCGCCCGCACGTCGGCCTGCGCCGACTGGCCGAAGGTCACGACGCGGGCCCTGGTGTCCCTGGCCATGGCCAGCACCCGCGGGTCATCGGCGTTGAGCACCGCCACCCCGTCAGCCGGCAGCGCGGCCGGCAGCTCGGACTTGGCCCGCGCCACCTGCTCGATGCCGCCGAACTCGCCGGCGTGCGCGTGCCCCACGCACAGCACCGCGCCCAGGCGCGGCGGGGCGATCGCGCACAGGGCCGCGATATGGCCCGGCCCGCGCGCCGAGAGCTCCGATATCAGGTACCGCGTCTGCTCGGTGACCCGCAGGACGGTGAGCGGGTGGCCGATCTCGTTGTTATAACTCCCCCGGTTGGCCACGGTGGGACCGAGCGACTCGACCAGCTGGGCGGTCAGGTCCTTGGTGGTGGTCTTCCCGGCCGACCCGGTGATGCCGGTGATCGTCAGGCCCGGCAGGCGGGCCACGACCGCCGCGGCCAGGGTGCCCAGGGCGGCCTGCACGTCGCCGACGATGAGCGCGGGCACGCCGACGGGCCGCTGGGCCAGGACTAGGGCGGCGCCGGCGGCGAACGCGGCGCGAGCGAAATCGTGGCCGTCGGATCGCGTTCCCGGCAGCGCTGCGAACAGGCTGCCGGGCTGAGCTTCCCGCGAGTCGATGACCACCGGCCCGGCCACCACGGCCCGGGCGTCGGGCACCTCATCGAGCGCGCCACCGGTGATCTCGACGAGCTGCGCGATGGACAGCGGGATCACTCGTCCTCCGGTTGAGCTGCGGTGACGTCGGGGACCGCGTCCCCGTAGGGCGACCGGGGGCCAGCGGGGACGCCGGACATCGTCGCATCCTCGGCCCGGCGGCGTCGCGCCAGGGCCTGCGCCGCGACCTCGCGATCGTCGAACGCGATGACCGCCCCGCCCACGTACTGGCCGGTCTCGTGGCCCTTGCCGGCGATCAGCACTACGTCGCCCTTCCCGGCACCGGAGATAGCGGTCTCGATGGCGGCGGCGCGGTCGGGCTGGACGGTCACGTCCCCGCGCTGGGCCGGAGGCACCTCCACCGCGCCGGCCAGCATCTGGGCCAGGATCGCGAGCGGATCCTCCGATCGCGGGTTGTCGCTGGTGAAGATCGCGGTGTCGGCGAGCCTGGCAGCCGCCGCGCCCATCAGCGGGCGCTTGGCGGCGTCCCGGTCTCCCCCGCAGCCGAGCACGATCGTCAGGCTGCCCAGGGTGATCTGGCGCAGGGACGCCAGGGCCGCCTCCACGGCGCCCGGCTTATGGGCGTAGTCGACCAGGACGGTGAAGTCCTGGCCCGCGTCCACGCGCTCCAGGCGGCCCGGCACCCCCGGGCATGCCGCGACGCCCGCGACGGCACTGCCCAGGCCGATCCCCGCCTCGACGAGCGCGACGATCGCGCCCAGGGCGTTAGCGACGTTGTACTGGCCGGGCAGCACCGCGGCGGCGTCGGCCTCCACCCCGCCCGGCCCGATGACCCGGAACGTGCTGCCGTCCGCTCCGGTCCGCACGTCCGCCGCGCGCCAGTCCGCCTCTGATCGCCCGCTGGCGGAGAAGGTCGTGATCGGGACCTCGGCCTGCCGGGCCAGCCGGACGCCACGCGGGTCGTCGATGTTGACCACGCCCGCTGCGGCGTACCGCGGGGTGAACAGCTGAGCCTTGGCCGCGAAGTAGTCGTCGAGGCTGGCGTGAAAGTCCAGGTGGTCCTGGGACAGGTTAGTGAACACCGCGACGTCATAACGCGTGCCCGCGACGCGGCCGAGCGCCAGCGCGTGGCTGGAGACCTCCATCGCCGCCGCCATCACCCGCCGCTGCGCCATGACGGCCAGCAGCGCCTGGAGATCGGTCGCCTCCGGCGTCGTGAGCTGGCTGGCCAGGACCTCGTCGCCGATCCGGGTCTGCACGCCGCCGATCAGGCCCGTCGCGTAGCCGGCCGCGCGCAGCCCCGACTCCAGCAGGTAGGTCGTGGTGGTCTTACCGCTGGTGCCCGTGACCCCGATGAGCAGCAGCCGCTCGGCGGGGTAACCGTAGATCCAGGCCGCCACCTCACCCAGCCGCGCGCGGGGGTCGGCCACCACGAAAGCCGGCAGCCCGGCCCGCACCGCCTCGTCCCGGCCTGCCGGATCGGTGAGGACGGCCGCGGCGCCCGCCGCAGCCGCCTCGGCGCAGAACCGCGCGCCGTGGAAGCGGCTGCCCGGCAGCGCGGCATAAAGATCACCGGGCCGCACCAGGCGGGAGTCGTGGGTGATGCCAGTCACCCCGGAAGGACCGTTCTGGCCGGTAAATGCGTCCAGGGCATCCTGGCCTGAGGTCTTCAGGCCGAGAAGCACCGCAAGCCCCGCGAACGGGCGCGCAGGGACACGTTCGGGACGGAGAGCCGCTGGCACTGGCAGAGGGTACCTCCGTTCACGGCATCGTGAGCCTGATGGGGGGAGCCTGGGCACCCGTCGGCGGGATCTTGAGGGTCTGCAGCGCGAACTTCATCACGTGGTAGAAGACCGGGCCGGCGATCTGGTCACCGTAGTAGCCATGGGCCCGCGGGTCCTGGACGTTGACCGCGACCACGAGCTGCGGGCTCTGCGCAGGCGCGATGCCGATGTAGCTCGACCCGTACTGGCACAGGATGCATCTGCTGTGGGTGGGGTCGGAGACCTGGGCCGTGCCGGTTTTCGCCGCCACCGGGTACCCGGCGACCAGGCCCCACGGCTCGCCCTGGTTCGCGTCGACCTTCGGCACCTGCTGCAGGATCGTCATCAGCTCGCTGGCGGTCCTGGCGCTGATCACCCGGCGCTGCTTCGGCGACGCGGCGGCCACGTACTTCCCGTTACTGGTGGTCGTTCCCGCCACCAGCGACGGCTGGACGCGCACCCCGCCGTTAGCGATGGTCGCGTAGATGCTGGCCATCTGTACCGCGGTCACGCCCAGGCCCTGGCCGAAGGAGTACTCGTAAGGCGAGTCCCCCCAGTAGGTCGGTCCTCCCGGCCGGGGCAGCAGGCCCTGGCTCTCGCCCGGCAGGCCCAGGCCGGTGACCGAGCCGAGGCCGAAGGCGCGCAGGTAGTCGTACTGCTGCATCGGCGTGACGTGCTGGACGATCTGGACCATGCCGTCGTTCAGCGAGTTGGCCAGGATGCCGGCGACCGTGAACTTGATGGTCGGGTGCGGCTCGGCGTCATGGAAGAGGAAGCCGTGCAGATTGATCTGCGCGGGCACGGTGTAGGTGGTCATGGGCGTCTGGCCGCCCTTTTCCAGCCCGGCCGCCACCGTGATCGGCTTGAGCGTGCTGCCGGGAGCGAAGACGTTGGCCGCGGCGATGTCGCTGGTCGCCGCGATGCTCGCCGGATGGGCCGGATCGTAGGTGGGGTACTGGGCGATGGCCAGGACCTTGCCGGTGGACGGCTGCATGACCACGATGGAGCAGTTGCGCGCCTTGGTCTGCTGCACGCGCAGCTTGCACTGCTGCTCGGCCTCGTACTGAATGCTCGACTGGATCGTCAGCCGCAGGCTCCGGGACGGGACGGGCGCCTTCACGTCGGCCTGGGTCAGCGGGATCGGCACGAGGTTGGTGCCCGTCTCCACGGTCTCACTGCCGTCCCGCCCGGCGAGCAGCGAGTTGTACTGCTCCTCCAGGCCGGCCTCACCGACCAGGTCGCCGGCGCTGCCCACGCGATTGGTGAAGCCGGTCAGGCTCGCCGCCAGGTCACCGTTGGGGTAGGAGCGCGCGTAGCTGGCCAGCAGGTTGATGCCGGGCAGGCCGGGGCCGCTGCTGCCGGGCAGCCGCAGCGCGGCGATGCCCTGGGCAGTCGTCTGGCTGACGGCCTGCTTCAGCAGGACGTACTGCGGTCCGGGCGGATGATTGAGCAGGCCGAGGATGGTGGCCGCCGGCATGGCGAGCGGGCCGGCCAGGTCGGCGGCGACCTTCGGCCGGTCGGCCGCGGAGATCAGCGCGGGATCGGCCGAGACCTGGGCGGTCTGCACCGTCATGGCCAGCACCGTGCCGTCGCTGGTGGTGATCGAGCCCCGGACCGTGGGCACGGATATCCGCAGGGTTCGCTGCTGCTGGGCCAGCGTCCGGTACTTGGCCCAGTCCAGGCCCTGCATCTGCACCAGGCGTCCCGCGAACAGCGACAAGATGACCGCGATGACCAGCATGGTGGCGTTCAGCCGGTGCCGGGGGTTGCGGCGGCGCAGGATCATCCGGGCCCGGGCCCGGCGCGGCGCCCGGAGGGCCGCATCGGTCCGCTGCCGGGGCGTGCTCCGTGGCCTGGAGCCGCCGGCGGCCGGCCGGCCGGCCGTCCCCTTCCGGGACGCACCGCTCCTGGCGGGATCGTTCTGGCCCGCGCCGGTCCGGCCGGGGCCTTTCCAGGCCGCGCCGTTGGGAGCCGAGCCATGCCCGCCTGAGGCCGCCGCGCCGGTACCGTCTCTGGCCGCCCCGGTCCCGTCCGGGCCCGCGGCGCCGCGACCGGGGCGGCTCCGGGGACCGGCACCGGCCGGCCGGTGTCCGGTGCCGATCCTGGCGATGCTGCCTCGCCCGGCTCCGCCGCGGCCAGGGCCGCGGGCGTCCGCGCCGGCTTGCCTGTTCAGGCCCTGGCCGCGCAGCCGGTCCGGTCCCCTGCTCCCGCCCGGGCCGGCCGGTCGGCGCCCCGCCCGCCGGCTGGCCCAGCTCTCGCCGTCCGTTCCCTCGCCCCGGTCCATTTCTCCCCCGCCGCCCCCGCCCGCTCCCCCGCGACCGCCCCAGCCCCCGTCACGACTCACGGCGTGAACCCCGGAACGAGCATCACCCCGGGCAGGGTGGCCGGCTGCCGGTAGATGCGGCCGGTCCGGGCGTTCAGGAAGTTCAGGTGCTCCTCCGTGCGCATGCCGAGCTGATAGGCGCGGCGAGCGATCGTCCCCGGCGCCCGCTCGTTCGCGATCTGCTGCTCCAGCGCCTGCTCCTGCTGGGACAGCGTGGTGTTGGTTTGCTGCAGGTTGTTGATCTGGTAAGACGCGGTCGCCAGCGTCGTGTTGATGACCAGCAGGCAGGTCAGCCCGCCGCCGAGCAGGCCCAGGACGAGCAGCACGAACGGCGTGCGGGGTACTCCGGCCCGTCGGCCGGCCGGCGGCCGGCCGGCGACGCTGGCGTCGGCTCCGGCGGCGCCTGCGCCGTCGAGGTAGCCGCCGGTCCGCGGCCCCGTGGTCTGAGGCCCCGTGGTCTGAGGCGCCGTGGTCTGAGGCCCCGTGGTCTGCCGGACCGCGGGCCGCGGCGCCCTGGTCCGCGGCGGTCCAGCCGGAGGCGGTGCCGGGGTCGGCCGGGATCTCGTCCGCAGCTTCGACCGGGTGCGCGGAGCGGTCCTCGTCGTCGTCCGGCCCGGCGCAGCGTCACGGCCCGGCGCAGCGTCACGGCCCGGCGCAGTCGCCCGGCCGCCCTCGGCGCGCGGCGCGGTGCGCTGGCTTGCCCGCGGCCCGCGGCCTCCGGCCGCCTGGCTGGCCTGCCGGGCCTGCTCGCGTGTGCTCAGCTCAGTTCTCATCCGATGACGTCCGTTCTCCCCTGTCGCGCGGCCGTCCAGCCCGCTGTCCCCTGTCGCGCGGCCACCTGCACCCGCGCCCGCTTGGCCGGCGCCTCCGCCGGCTGCGCCCGCGTGGCCGGCGCCCGGGCTTGGGCCGGCCCGGCCTGCCGCTGCGACGCCCAGGCGCTCATGCCGCAGCCCTGACTCGCTCGGCGGCCCGCAGCCGGGCCGAGGCGGCCCTCGGGTTGGCGGCCAGCTCCTGCTCGTCCGGCCGCTCGGCGCCCCTGGTCAGCAGCCGGAACTGCGGACGGCTACCCGGCAGCGATACGGGCAGCCCCGGCGGCGTGGTGTCGGTCGTGCGCTCGGCCAGCGCCCGCTTGACCGCGCGGTCCTCCAGGGAGTGGTAGGCCAGCACCGCGATCCGGCCGCCCACAGCCATCGCGTCCAGCGCGGCTGGCAGCGCCTCGTGCAGAGCGTCCAGCTCCCCGTTCACCTCGATGCGCAGCGCCTGGAAGGTGCGCTTGGCCGGATTGCCCCCGGTCCGCCGGGCCGCCGCCGGGATGGAGTCGCGGACGATCTCCGCCAGCCGGAGCGTGGACGTCAGGGGAGCCTGGCTGCGCTCGCGCACCAGGGCGTCGGCGATCCTGCGCGCGAAGCGCTCCTCGCCGTAGGCGCGCAGCACGCGGGCCAGCTGGTCGGCCGGGTAAGTGTTGACGACGTCGGCCGCGGTGAATCCGCCGCCGGTGTCCATGCGCATGTCCAGCGGCGCGTCGTAGGAATAGGCGAAGCCACGCTCGCGGTCGTCCAGCTGCGGGGACGAGACGCCGAGGTCGAACAGGATGCCCTGAACGCTGGGCAGGCCCAGCCGGTCGAGGATGGCGGGCAGCTCGTCGTAGCGCGCCTGGACCAGGGTGATCCGGTCCGCGAAGGCCGCAAGCAGGCGGCGGGACTCGGAGATGGCCGTGGCGTCGGCGTCGATTCCGACGAAGCTCAGGGCAGGGTGCTCGGCCAGCAGGGCGCCGGCGTGACCGGCCCGGCCGAGGGTCGCGTCCACCAGGACGGCGCCATCGGGCTCGAGGGCGGGCCGCAGCAGCGCGAGCACCCGGTCCTTCATGACCGGCAGGTGCCCGGCGGCCGCCGCGCCTGTCGCGCCCATCGAGCCCCCTTTCTCCGCTCCGGCTGCCGCCGCGGCTCCAGCTGCCGGTACTGCGCTGCCGGAACCGTGCCTCAGGTACTGCGACTTCAGGTACTGCGACTTCGGGTACTAGATCGCGCCTCCGGCGCGATGCCCGGCCAGGCCCCCATCCGCGCCATGACCTGACGGCCGGCCTGCCGCCTGGCGCCGGGGAAGTGGCGTCAGCCGGGCTGGCCGTCCCGTCGCGGGTGGAGACCTCGCCGGGCATCTTGGGCGCGTGTCGCGCCCCCTACAGGACTCCTGGCAGCACCTCCTCCGATGCGTCGGAGAATGCGTCCTCCTGCTGATCGAGGTAGCTGGTCCAGGAGCTGGCGTCCCAGATCTCCAGCCGGGTGTTGGCGCCGATGACCACGCAGTCCCGCTGCAGGCCGGCGTACTCGCGGAGGGCGGCGGGAATGGTGACCCGGCCCTGCTTATCGGGCATCTCGTCGGAAGCGCTGGCGAAGAACACTCGGCTGTAGTCCCGGACGGCCTTGGCCGTCACCGGCGCGGTGCGCAGCGCCTCGGTGATGCGGTCGAACTCCGGCTGGGGAAACACGTAGAGGCAGCGCTCCTGTCCCTTGGTGATAACCAGCCCCGGCGCGAGCTCGTCCCGGTACTTGGCGGGCAGGAACAGGCGGCCCTTCTCGTCGAGACGAGGCGAGTGAGTGCCGAGAAACACTGGCCATCACCTCCCCAGTCCCCCACCGGCGGTACCCCGTGGCGCTCCCTGGCCCCACGGTCCACCACTGTACTCCACTCTCCTCCACCGTCAACGACTTCCGGCCGGTCAAGGTGGCCATTTACGGGATGACGCACGAGGTCAGAAGGGTGGAGCGAAGTGGAGCAGGCCGGTTTGGCCCGGCCGTAATCTCGGCGGGACCCCATGCGGGATCGCTTAGGAGCCACCCACGACGTACTGTCTGATCGCACGGGTATGTCAGCGGGGCCACGGGATCCGGGCGCGGGCAGCTGGACAACCGCGCCGCAGACCTGACGCGGGAGGACATGTGGTGGTGGATACTGGGCGTCCGGCCGAGCCCAGCCTCGACGAGCTAGGGGAAATCGCCCGTCGCGTCGCAACGTCTGTGGAAACTGTCCTCTCCGGCAAGCCGGCGGCCGTCCGGCTGGCCCTGACGGTCCTGCTGGCCGAAGGGCACGTGCTCATCGAGGACGTGCCCGGCGTCGGCAAGACGCTGCTGGCCAAGGCGCTCGCGCGGTCCATCGACTGCTCGGTTCGCCGCGTCCAGTTCACCCCGGACCTGCTCCCCAGTGACATCACCGGGGTGAGCGCGTACAACCAGGAGATCCGGGAGTTCGAGTTCAAGCCGGGGCCGATCTTCGCCAACGTGGTGCTGGGCGACGAGATCAACCGGGCCTCGCCGAAAACCCAGTCGGCCATGCTGGAGTGCATGGAGGAGCGGCAGGTCACCGTCGACGGGGAGACCTACCCGCTGCAGCTGCCGTTCATGGTGATCGCGACGCAGAACCCGATCGAGATGGAGGGCACCTATCCGCTGCCCGAGGCTCAGCGGGACCGCTTTACCGCGCGGATCGCGATCGGCTATCCCGACCCCGGCGCCGAGCTGGCAATGCTCGACTCGCACGGAACAGCATCGCCGCTGGATGACCTCAAGCCCGCCGCGCAGGCCAGCGATATCCGGGCCCTGGTGGCCGCAGTGCACGGAATCCACGTCGCGCCCCAGATCCGGCAGTACGTGATCGACCTGGTCAACGCCACCCGGCACTCGCCGGAACTACGGCTGGGGGCCTCCCCGCGAGCCGCGCTGCACCTGTTCCGGGCGGGCAAGGCCTGGGCCGCGCTGGACGGCCGCGACTTCGTCATTCCCGACGACGTCCAGGCCCTGGCCGTCCCGGTGCTGGCGCACCGGCTGCTGCCTACCTCCGAGGCGCTGGTGGGCCGGCAGCTGCCCGAGCAGGTCCTGGCCAAGATCGTGGAGCGCCTGCCGCTCCCCGGCCGCTAGCCGCCGCTGGCCAGCTGGCCAGCTGACCTGGGCGACAGCCCGGCATAGATTGGGATACGGCAGCCGGAACGAAAGGCCTCTGCGATGCGGTCGTCACTGCTGGCCGGGTTGACTACCCGAGGCACGTCATTCCTGACCGCCGGGGCTGCCACCATTCTGGCCGGGCTGCTCCTGGGCACCCGCGCCCTGCTGAGCGTCGGACTGGCGCTGATCGCGCTTCCGCTGCTGGCCAGGATCGCCGCCGGCCGGGCCCGGTACCGGCTGAGCTGCACCCGCTCCATCAGCCCGGCCCGGGTGCCGGCTGGCCACTCCGCGACCGTGACCCTGCGGCTGGAGAACGCCTCCCGGCTGCCCACCGGGCTCATGCTCGCCGAGGACAGCGTCCCGTACGCGCTCGGCACCCGGCCGCGTTACGTGCTGGACGGCATCGAGCGCGGCGGGTCCCGGGAGCTGAGCTATCCGCTGCGCTCGGACCTGCGGGGAAAGTTCGAGATCGGGCCGCTGGAGATCCGCATCGCGGATGCGTTCGGCGTGGTGGAGCTAGGCCGGTCGTTCTCCTCGCGGACTACGTTCGTCGTCACGCCGCGGGTGGTGCCGCTGCCGCGGGCCACGGCGAGCAGCAGCTGGGCGGGAGACGGCGACGGCAGGACCCGCACGACGGCCGCGGCCGGGGAGGACGACGTCATCCCGCGCTCCTACCGGGAGGGCGATGAGCTGCGCCGGGTGCACTGGCGGTCGACGGCGCGCTATGGCGAGCTCATGGTGCGCCGGGAGGAGCAGCGCTGGCGGAACCGGGCGCTGGTGTTCCTGGATACCCGCCGGTCGAGCCATGTCGGCACGGGGATGGCGTCCTCGTTCGAGTTCGCGGTCAGCGCGGCCGCCTCGGTGGGGGTCCACCTGGCCCGAGAGGGACTGGACGGGCAGCTCATCACCGATGCCGGGCCGTTCGACAGCGGCGGCATCTTCGAGGACGTCCTGCTGGACTCGCTCGCGGTGATCCGGCCGTCGGCCAACCGCGATCTCACCGGGGGCGCGTCCTCGCTCCGGACCGGCGACGGCGGCCTGATCATCGCCATCACCGGGAGCCTGTCGGCCGCCGCGGCCCGGCAGCTGGCGGCCTGCCGGCGCGACCAGTGCCAGGCGATCGCGCTGCTGCTGGCCGTCTCGACCTGGGCCGACCAGGCCGCCGCGGGGCGAAGCCCGGCCGGGAACGGGACCGGCGGCCGGGGCGGCACCGACGGCGAAGTTTCCGTTACTCATGAAGAAACGGCGGTCGCGGCGGCGGTGCTCCGCGGCGCCGGCTGGCGGGTGATCTCCATCGACGCGACGACGCCGCTGGCCGCCGCCTGGCACCGGCTGCCGCGCTTCGCCGACCAGCCGTCGCCCAGCTACGGAACCGGATTCGCCCCTGGAGCGGCACGATGAACTACCGGCTGACGATGACCGCGGCTGTGGCCGTCATTCTGGCGTCGTTTTCGCTGATAACGGTCATCCAGGGGGGCGGCTGGCTGTTCGCGGGAGCCGGGGCGGTCATCGTGGTGGTGGCGGCGGGCGTGGCGACCAGGCTGCCGACCATCCCGGCCGCCGCGGTGGCCACGGCGCTGGTGCTCATCGCCGAGATCCCGCTGCTGGCGTGGCCGTCCTGGCCGGCCCGGATCGCCGGGGTGGCGCTGGTCGCCCTCGTGGCCGCCAGCGCTGTCACCCGGCGGATCCTGCCGGCGCTGGCCGATATCGGGACCTACCTCGCCGCCCTGCTCATCTACCTCAACCTGCTCTTTGCCAGTGCCCAGTCGCTGGCCGGAGTCATCCCGACCGCCGCGTCGCTGCGGCACCTGGCCCGGCTGGCCTCGGCCGGTTACTACGAGCACAACTATGCCCCGCCGGTTCCCGGCAGCCGCGGCCTGGAGCTGATCGCGGCGGCCGGCATCGGGGCGGTCGCGATCCTCACCGACGTGCTCGCGGTGCGGCTGCGCAGCCCGGCCGTGGCCGGCCTGCCGCTGCTGGTGCTGTTCGCCGTCCCGGTCGCGACCGCCGCCAGGCACAGCGGGGTGGGCCTGACGATCTCGTTCTGCCTGGGCATCACCGGATACCTCGCCCTGCTTGCCGCCGACGGCCGGGAACGACTGCGGCTCTGGGGGCGCCTGGTGACCGTCTGGCAGGACGCCCCGGACGATGAGCATGGCCACGGCCCGGACACCCGGGCCCTGGCGGCCTCGGGACGGCGGATCGGCCTGGCGGCGGTCGCGGTCGCCGTGGTGGTCCCGCTGGCGCTACCGGGCCTTCAGCGGCACGGGCTGTTCGGCGGCGGCGGGGGCGGCCAGGGGACCACGCTGGTGTCGCCGCCCGCGCCGCTGGTCCAGATGAGCCACCAGCTGCTCGCCCACACGGCCGAGCCTGCCCTCAGCTACCACACCAACGCCGCCGATCCGCCGCAGCAGTACCTCCAGGTGTACGTGCTCAACTACGACGACGCCAGCGGCAAGTGGACACTGACGGACCACAGCCCGAGCACCGCGGTCGGCGTGCAGCCCCTGCGCGCAGCGCCAGGGCAGTCGACGGCCATCGCCACCACCACCGACACGACGAAGATCACCATCGATAAGGCCGGCGGCTACAGCGGCGGCATGAGCTACCTGCCGCTCCCGTACGCGCCGCAGTACGTCACGCTGCCGAGCAACGGCTGGCAGGAGACCAAGTCGACGCTCATGGTGTACGGCTACCATCCGGATACAGGCCTCAGCTACTCGGTGACCAGCAAGACGGCCGTTCCGACGCCGGCGCAGCTCTCGTCGCCCGCCCCGATCCCGGCCGACATCAAGCACGGCGGCTACCTCAGCTACACCAGCCCCGACCGGGCCACGCTGGCAGGAATAGCGCGGCAGATCACCAGGCGGGCGCGCGGCCGGTACGCCCAGGCCCTGGCTCTGGAGGATTACTTCACTGAGTCTGGCCTGTTCACCTATGCCCTGCGCGGCAACCTGCCGACGTCGCTGGTGCAGTTCCTGACCACCGACAGGATCGGCTACTGCCAGCAGTTTGCGTTCGCGATGGCCGTGCTGGCCCGGCTGACCGGCATCCCGTCCCGCGTCGCGGTCGGGTACACGGCCGGCACCCGGGCAGGCCACGGCCTGTGGAAGGTCACCACGGCGGACGCGCACGCCTGGCCCGAGCTGTACTTCGCCGGCACCGGCTGGATCCGGTTCGAGCCGACCCCGGGCGGCCCGGCCGCCCAGGGCACGGCGACCAGGCCCGTCTACTCCACGGCGACGCCCGGCAGCACTACGCCGCAGCAGAGCCCGCCCGGCCTCCCGACCGTGCTGCCGCCAGTGGCCGGCGGCCAGAATGCCTTGGCCCCGAAGAACCGCAAGCCGGAGGCCGGCGCCGGGACGCCCGCCGCCGGGCACGGTGCGGCCAGGACGGGCGGTTTTCCCGTCGGCCTGCTGCTGCTCGCGATCCTGGCCGCGCTGCTCGTCGCGCCCGGCCTGGCCAGGGTGGTGACCCGGCGCAGGCGCTGGCTGACCGCCGCCGATGCCGCCGCCCGGGCGCACGCCGCCTGGCGGGAGCTCACCAGTGACCTGGTGGACCACGGGCTGGGCGGCGCGGCCAGCGAGTCACCCCGGGCCCTGGCCGCGCGTCTGGCCGGCACCGGCACGCTGGGCGGCGCCGCGGAGCAGGCGGCAGGCCGGATCGCGGCCGCCGAGGAACGGGCCCGCTATGCCCGGACGCCGGGCCCGGCCGACTCGCTGAAGTCTGACGGGCAGCTGGTCCGGCGGGCGCTGGCCAGGAACGCGAGCCTGGCCGAGCGCTGGCGGGCTCGGCTGCTGCCCGCCTCGGCCCTCGCCCCGGTGATCGCGGCAGCGCGGCAGGCTCCGGACGTATTCGGCTGGCTGGACCTGGCGGGCCTGCGGATCCGCCGCGCGGTGGGCGGGGCGGTCCGGGCGCGCCGGGCGGACTGATCTCAAGGGCGGGGAGCGCGGGTGGCCTGATTCGGGCTCGGGCCACCGGGAGTGATTCCGGGGCGAGGCGCCAGGACCGATTCGGAGTCGGGCCGCCAGGTGTGGCAGGTGCGGGTCTTGCTGTGAGGGCGCTGACCCTCAGGCGCGCCGCTGCCGGGCGCTCTGCCGTTCTGCTGCTGGAACTACTCCGCCGCTCGAACTACTCCGGCGCTGGACCCGCTCTTAGCGGCCGCCGCGCTCCTGGCGACGGCGCCAGCGCTCCTCGATCCGCTCCATCATGCCCGGACTGGCTGCCTTGCCTGGCCGCCGCTCCTTGGCCAGCCCGCGCCCGGCCGTAATGCCCGCCATGTGGCGGTAACTCGTCACTGCCCACATGCTGCAGGCAAGCATGACGACAAAGCCGGCCACTCCGATCCACGGATCCTTGGTGGCCACGCCGGCTACCAGCAGGCCGACGCCAACGAGGAAGCCAAATGCCGCCTGGATGACTCTTCGGCGGTAATGAACCCGAGGATCGGTGGCACGCACTGCGCGGGCAAACCGCGGGTGCTCGGCATAGAGCGCCTGCTCGATTTGCTCAAGCTGGCGCTGCTCGTGCTCAGAGAGCGGCACGCTGCCTCCCATGGACTCACGCAGGGACCGGCTCGATGACCATCGTCACAGGGCCTTACGCCCAGAATACGAGCGCTGGTGCGTCATGGGGAAGGGTACACGGCGCCTCGGGCTGGACAGTCGTCGGCGCCAGGCCGTTCCACGTCACACAGGCCCCCTGGGTAACAGGCAGAGATCCGATTGCCCTGGCTAGCCGGGTGATGCCGGCCGGCCGGCCGGGTCAGGTCAGCCGCCCGGCCGGCTCGGCGGCGGGTCATGGTCCTCACGCGGCGCCTGATGCCCGTCTACCAGCGCCGCCGGGCGGACCGCCTCGGTCCCGAACCGGCTGGCGATCTGGTCCAGGGCACGCTCGGCCGCTCGCCAGGACTCCGGCCGCTCCCCCAGGATCAGCTGGGTCGCGGCGGCCGTAGCGGGGACCAGCCCGGTGACCCGCACCCCGACAAGCCGCAGCCGCGCCCGGGGACTCAGCCCCGATCCCTCGTGCAGCAGGCAGGCCGTCGCGTAGATCCGGTTCGTGACGTCGGTCGGCTCCGCCAGCGTGCGGGACCGCGTGATCGTGGTGAAGTCGGCGAGCCTCAGCTTCACGACCACCGTCCTGGCGGCATATCCGGAGGCACGCAGGCTGTGCGCCGTCCGGCCCGACAGCCGCAGCAGCTCACGGCGGATGACCTCCGGGTCCTCGATGTCCTCGGCGAAGGTCTCCTCGGCGCCGATGCTCTTCTCCTGCACCGTCGTCTCGACGCTGCGGTCGTCGCGCCCGGCCGCCAGGGCCGACAGATGAGCCGCCGCCGCCCGGCCGAGATCGGCTTCGAGCACGCCGAGCGGCGTGCTGGCGATATCGCCCACGGTCCGCAGCCCGAGCCTGGCCAGCGTCTTGGCGGTCTGCTGCCCCACGCCCCACAACGCCGAGACCGGCAGGGGGTGCAGGAAGTCGAGCACGCCGTCGGCGGGGATGACCAGGAGGCCGTCGGGCTTGCAGTGCACGGACGCGAGCTTGGCCACGAACTTGTTGACGGCAATGCCGACCGAGCAGCTGATGCCCTGCTGCTCCGCCACCTGCCGCCTGATCAGCGCCCCGATGGCGGCCGGCCGGCCGAGCCGGCGCAGCGCGCCCGATACGTCAAGGAATGCCTCGTCGAGGGAGAGGGGCTCGACTTCGGGGGTTATCGCCCGGAAGATGCTCATGACCTCCCGGGACACCGAGCCGTAGAGGCCATGGCGGGGCGGGATGATGACCGCCTGCGGGCACAGGCCACGGGCCCGCCCGACCGGCATGGCCGAGCGCACGCCGAACGCGCGGGCTTCGTAGGTGGCCGACAGCACCACGCTCCGGCCCGAGGCGTGCCCGACGATAACCGGGCGGCCGGCCAGCTCGGGCCGGTCCCTGAGTTCCACGCTGGCATAGAACGCGTCCATGTCGACGTGCAGGATGTTGCAGCCAGTGTCGTCCTGGTCACGGGCCCTGCCGCCCAAGCCGGTCTGGTCACCCGCTGCGGCGCCCTGGCCAGCAGGAGGTAGGCCCGAGCCACGCATGTGTCACCAGCATCCAAGTACTCCGCGCGGCTCCTGGGAGCCGCGGTCCTGCTTGCGCGATCTGCTGCCAGCCGATCGCCTAGGTCATCGGCCCGACTGTAGCGCGAGGGTCTGACAATCAGCTCTGTCGCCGCAGCACGCCCCCGGGGCGCCTGACCGAGGCGCCTGACCGGGGGCCTGACCAGGGGGCCTGACCAGGGGGCCTGACCGGCACCGGACGGCATTTGCGCCGACTCAGCTCTTCAGCCCGTCAGTCCTCGCATTATTCGAACACACATTCTACGATAACCCCATGACACCCATCAGTCCCACAGACGACATCATCATCTCCCGTATCAAGGGAACCGCCAGTCGCCACGCCCGTCACGCCCGCCTCACCGAGTCCCAGCACCACGCCGCCATCACCGAGCTCACTGACATCGCCCAGGGCCGTGCCGACCTTCTCGCCTACTGCGCCGGGACCACGGCCGGCTTCCATCACGGCGATCCCGACGAGGCTCACCACCTTCGCGCCGCCCAGTTGTGCATTGACGCAGGGGCCGATACGACCCAGATTGCCCACTGGACCCAGGAAGGACATCGCCGCGCCGCCACCGCGCGCGCCAGCAGAGCCCGGCACTAACGCCGCCCGCCGGCCACCCTCCGGCTTCGGCTTCCCGGACGCCCGTGCTGACGCATGGCCGTGCCAAGCGGAGGCCGCCGCAGCAGCGGGCACTGCGCAGCCAAGCCCGCCGCGGAAAGCAGCCGCGAGGGCCGTGCGGCAGGGCACGGGGCGGCGGCGCTAGAGGGCCAGGCCGGGCTTGAGTTCCAGCAGGCGGGCCAGCAGGCCGTTGACGAACGACGGCGATCCGTCGGTCGACAGATCGCGCGCCAGCTGGACGGCCTCGCTGATCACCACGGCATCCGGGACGTCATCCTCCCAGAGCAGCTCGAAGGTGCCGATCCGCAAGATGTTGCGGTCCACAGCCGGCATGCGGTCCAGCGTCCAGCCCTGCGCATGGGCGGAGAGAAGCTCGTCGATCTGGTCGCGGTGCGCCTGAACGCCCCGGACCAGATCAGCGGCGTAAGGAGAAACCGGCGGACTGGCCGCCGCCGTCCGCTCGTCGAGCAGCTCGAGCACGGGAACTGACCGGATCTCGGCCTCGAACAGGACGTCGAGGGCTCGCTTGCGGGCCTTACTGCGCGCTGCCACGACTGCTCCGGTCGCGCCTGGTCCCGTCACGTCTGGCCCGGTCGCGCCTGGCCCGGTGGCCGGCAGCCCGGTCGCCGGCAGCCCGGCGGTCACCGGGCACGTCGTCGCAGGTCACGCCGCTGCGGGGCGAGTCGTCGCGGGCCGGGCGGCTCACGCTCGGCCGAGGTAATCGCCGGTCCGGGTGTCCACCCTGATCTTCTCGCCGGTCGTGATGAACAGCGGCACCTGGATCTGCGCGCCAGTCTCCAGGGTGGCTGGCTTGGTGCCACCCGTGGACCGGTCGCCCTGCAGGCCGGGGTCGGTCTGGCTGACGGTCAGCTCCACCGCCGCCGGGAGCTCCACGTACAGCGGCACGCCGTCGTTGAAGGCGATCGTGGCCATCTGCTCTTCCAGCAGGTAGTCAGCCACGCTGCCGACCGTGGCCGCGGGGATGTGCGGCTGGTCGTAGTCCTGGGTGTCCATGAAGACGAAGTCCTCGCCCTCGCGGTAGAGGTACTGCATCTCCCGCTTGTCGACGTTGGCGACCTCGACCTTGACCCCGGCATTGAAGGTCCGGTCGACGACCTTGCCGGACATCACGTTCTTCAGCTTGGTGCGGACGAAGGCGCCGCCCTTGCCGGGCTTGACGTGCTGGAAGTCCACGACATTCCAGAGCTGGTTGTCGATGCTCAGGGTCATGCCGTTCTTGAGGTCGTTCGTGGTGGCCACGTCTTCAGGTCTCCTGCAATGCATCCGGGACCGCCGCGCCTCGGGTTAGAGGACGAGCAGTTCCTTGGTGGTCGCGGTAAGAATCTCGGCTGAGCCCGCCGCCCCGGCGCCCGCGCGGACCACCAGGGTGTCCTCAATCCTGACGCCGCCCTTGCCGGGCAGGTAAATCCCTGGCTCGACGGTGACGGGCACCCGGTCCATGAGTGTACCTGTCCGGCCATACCCGATGATCGGTGCTTCGTGTACCTCCAGGCCGACGCCGTGGCCCAGGCCGTGCTGGAAGCACCCGCCGTAACCGGCCGCCTCGATGAGGTCCCTGGCCGACGCGTCGACGTCGCCGACGTCCGCCCCGGGGACGGCGGCCGCGATTCCGGCCAGCTGCGCGGCCGCGACCAGCTCGTAGATCTCGCGCTGCCAGTCCGCGGGCTCGCCGAGCGCCACGGTCCGGGTCATGTCCGCGTGATAACCGCCGAATCGCGCTCCGCAGTCGATCGTGACCAGGTCACCCGGCTCTAGCCGGCGCTCGCCCGGCGCGTGATGCGGGATCGCGCCGTTGGGCCCGCTGGCGACGATGGAGTCGAAAGCGGTCCCGTCCGCCCCGCGATCGGTCATCGCCCGTTCCAGCGCGATGGCAATCTCCCGCTCACTGCGGCCGGCCGCGACGAGCGGGAGCACGTCGGCGAAGGCGGCGTCGGTGATCGCACAGGCCTGGCTGAGCAGGGCGATCTCGGTCTCGTCCTTGACCTTCCGCAGCTCCTCGATCACCCGGCCCAGGGACAGCAGCCGGGGGCCGCCGGCGAGCTCGCGCAGGTCCTCATAGCGCTCGACGGTCATCTCCTGGGCCTCGAACGCCAGCGTCCGCGCGCCGCGCCGAGCGGCCAGCTCGGCCAGCGCGAGCTCGGTCCCGCGCTCGGTCACGAGCTCGATGTCGCCGCAATCACGGCTCGCCGCCTCGGCGTAGCGAGAATCGGTGGCCAGGACGCCGGGGCCGCTGGCCGGCAGCAGCACCGCCGCGTTGGAACTCACCAGACCGGTGAGGTAACGCACATTGGGCGAACTGGTGATCAGCGCGGCATCAACGCCCAGGGTGGCGATTTTATGCTGGGCGCGAGCCCGGCGGGGGGCGTGCATCTCCGGCATACCGACGACTGTACGGGGCTCCGCCGTTGACATTTACTAAGTGCGATTATAATATGCACGCATGACTAATTCACAGCCAGCATTCACGTACGCGCACACCATCGAGACAGACGTCCCGGCCGCCCGGATCTGGGCGCTCTACGAGGACTTCAGCACCTGGCCCCGATGGGACCGGCAGGCTGAGGCCATCACGCGTGACGGCCCGTTCGCTGCCGGATCGGCCGGGACGATGAAGTTCTCCGGCCAGGACCCGCTGCCCTACAGGCTGGTGAAAGTCGACCCGGAGCGCGAGTTCGTCGACGAGACTCCGGCTGGCGGCCTGGTGATCCGCGTCTCGCACCTCCTGGAGCCAGCCGGCGGCCAGCGGCTGCGGATCACGCACGCCGCGCAGATCTTCGGGCCAGCCGGTCCGGCCCAGGAGATCGGTCCCCTGATCACGGCGGACTTTCCCGAGACGATGGCCTCCCTGGTGGCGCTAGCCGCCGGGTCCGCGTGACGGCCTCCCAGTACGCCGCGCCAGAGCAGAGCCCCGGGTTCCTGCTCTGGCGCGTCACCTTGTCCTGGCAGCGGCGGATGCGCGCGGCCCTGGCCCCGCATGACCTCACCCACGTGCAGTTCGTGCTGCTCGCCTCGCTGTGGTGGCTGCAGGAGCACGGCGACTCGCCGACCCAGGCCCAGCTAGCGAATCAGGCCGGCACGGACCTGATGATGACCAGCCAGGTCGTGCGCAAGCTAGAGCAGCGGGGCCTGCTCACCCGCGCCCCCGACGCCAGCGACAGCCGCGCCCGCAGGCTGCGGCTCACCCCGGCGGGCGCCGCGCTGATGGCCGGCGCGCTGGCTGACGTGGAGGCCACCGATCAGGGCTACTTCGCTGTCCTCGGGGATGACCGCGAGGACTTCGGCCGCGCGCTCGCGGCGCTCGCCGTGGCGCACCGGTAAGCGCCCGGCGACTTCTCCGCCGCCTGCGGGCCGGCTGACGACTTCTCCGCTGCCTGCCGGTCAGCTGCCTGGGTCAGCTGGCCTCAGGCGGATCGTCCCCGACGATGATGCCGCCGCCCCGGCTCCAGGTGAGATAACGCCACGAGAGGTTGACGAAGGCCACGATGCGGTTGCGGCCGCCGAGCAGCGTCCACAGATGCAGGGCCAGCCAGGCCAGCCAGGCCAGGGTGCCGCGCAGGCGCAGGCCCACCGGCAGCTCGACGACGGCCGACCGGCTGCCGATAGTCGCCATAATGCCCTTGTCGTGGTAACTGAACGGCTCGGTACCCTGGCCGGCCATCAGCCGCTGAATCTGCCGGGCGGCATGCCGCCCCTCCTGAATAGCCGGCTGGGCCAGCTGAGCGACCGGGTCGTCAGTGTTGACGGAGATATCGCCCGCGGCGAAGACCCGGTCCTGGCCCTCAATCCGCAGGTCCTGGCCGACCTGGAGGCGGCCCGCGCGACCATGGGGCAGGCTCAGCCGCCCGATCGAGTCCGGCGCGGCGACCCCGGCGGCCCACACCGTCACGGTGCTGGGCACCGTGGTGCCGTCGGCCAGCAGCACACAGTCTGGCTGCAGTTCCTTGATGGCCGTGCCCAGCCGCACGTCGACATCCCGGTGCAGCAGCTGCTGCCGGGCGTACTCCTGCTCCTTAGGCTGGAACGCGGCCAGCAGGGCCGGGGCCTGCTCGATCAGCGTCACCCGCACGGTGGCCGGGTCAATCTCCGGGAACGCGGCGGGCAGGGCGACATTCCGTAGTTCGGCAAGGGTGCCGGCCAGCTCGACGCCGGTCGCGCCGCCACCGGCGATCGTGATGTTCAGCCCGGAGGCGTTACCTTCCCAGCTTCTGCTCTCCAGCTCCGTCATCAGCCTCTCCCGGAGCGCGACAGCGTCCCGCCGGGTGTAGAGGCTCAGGCTGTACTTGTCGGCCCCGGGGATCCCGAAGAAGTTCGCGCTGACGCCGGTAGCCAGGATCAGGTAGTCGTAGTGGAGCTCGGCCCCGTCGTCGAGCCGGACGATCCGGCGGGCGAAGTCGGCCGCCACCAGCAGGCCCTTGTGAAAGCGCGCACCCGTCTTCCTGGTCACCGACCAGAGCGGGTAGGCCACGTCGGCGGCCGTCAGGCCCGCGGTCGCCACCTCATAAAGCAGCGGCTGGAAAGTGCTGTAGACGTTGCGGTCCACCAGGGTCACCGCTGCTCCGCTGCCCTTGAGCGCGCCGAGGGCCGACAGCCCGGCGAAGCCGCCGCCGATGACGACGACGCTCGGGCCGGCCGGTGACCGGGCGCGGGGATGGCGCTGCGCTCGCCTCATGCTGTCTCCGATCCTGCATCGCTTTCCAGCCTTCAGTTTCGCGTACCCCCCGGAGGCCGGCTGACACCGGTCCGGGCGGCTCTTGCGGTCCGGCTGGGACAGCCGCACGGCCGGGGCCGGCGGAATGCATGTTTAATTCCCGTCAGGCGGGCATCCCCGACTCTGTCCAATCAACGGGTCACCTGGAGGCATCACCGTGACGACAATGTCACTGCCTGATATCGCCGGTTCGGCGACGGACCTGATGGCCGGTACGGAGACGGACCTGGTAACGCGTGACGACCAGGACTTGCTCAGGCTGATCCATGCTCAGCCACGCGGGAGCGCGGTCCGGGCCGAGGCTTGCGAGGTCCTCGTGGTCCGTTACCAGTCGCTCGTGCGCTCGTGCGCCCGCAGGTACCAGGGCAGCCCCGAGTCGGCTGACGAGCTGATGCAGGTCGGCTACGTGGGGCTGATGAAGGCGATCAACCGGTTCGACCCGGAGGTCGGGACGAGCCTGGCACCCTACGCGCTGGCGTGCGTTAGCGGCGAGATCAAGCGGCATTTCCGGGACCGGCGCTGGCAGGTGCGGGTGAAGAGGTCCGCGCAGGAGCTGGTGCTCGAGATGCGCCAGGCCACCGCGGAGCTGGCCCAGCAGTTCCAGCGCACCCCGACCGACGAGGAGCTGGCTAATTACCTGCGGGTGACCCCCGCGGAGGTGCGGGCCGCACGTCGCGCCGACCTGAGCTTCTCGGCCTGGTCGCTGGACGCCCCGCTGTCGGAGGAACCCGAGGCGGCCAGCCTGGCCGAGCTGCTGGGCGCCGAGGATCCGCAGATGGAGCACACGGTGGACATGGCGGCGCTAGAGGCGCACTGGAGCGAGCTGCCGAAACGCCAGCAGCAGATCCTGCTGCTGCGCTTCTACGGCAACATGACGCAGGCCGAGATCGGGCAGCAGCTGGGCCTGTCGCAGATGCACGTCTCGCGCCTGATCACCCAGTCGCTGACGTATCTGCGCGACCGGATGCTCGGCGCCGATCAGGCAGAGATGGTCGGAGGATCATGAGGATCGCAGGCCTGATCATGCTCGCGGCGGGAGCCATCCTGGTCTTCGCGGTGAGCGCGCGGGTACCAGGGATCAGCCTGTGGCTGGCCGGCCTGATCCTCATCGTGACCGGCCTCATCGGGCTGATCGCGCCCTCCGGGGCTGCCGCCTGGGTGCGTCGCCGGGTGCTGTCGCGCGGCGCGGCGGCCGGCCCTGACCTGGGTGCTCCGGCCACGGGCGAGGCTGATGACGTCGGCTACCCGGCTTACCTGCTGCAGGATCCGGCCGTCCTGGCCGCCGAGGTGCTGAACGGAGTCAGGGCCGGCCGGGCCGGGACGGCGGCGGGCGCCGGATCACGCGGCTCGCAGCGCTTCCGCTCCGACGACCAGGGCTGGCCATGATCCGGCTGGCCGCGCGCCCGTGGTGGCTCAGCCGCGTGGTGGCTCAGCCCGTGGTGGCTGAGGCGGCAGCCGACGCACCTAACTTCCGGGGCGGGCGGGCGTCCCCCTCGCTCCCCTCCCGCCCGCCCCGGGACCCACGGCCCGCATCGACTTCGGAGCCCTCGTCGGTTATAGTCCTCGCTAACGGTGTCTACGACGCAGGCACACCCCTCTCCCACGCCGTCACGGCGTTGGTGGCGGTGGATGCTTGCCCGAACCCCCACAGCGCTTCTCGCTGAGCGAGCCTCAGCCAGATAGGCGCGGTAGTTGTTCAGCAGCTACCCAGGGGCTTACCGGATCCCAGAGCGCGGACACCTTTCCCGCTTTTTCCTCGCTGCTCCTCCGCTGCCTCCCCCGTGATCGTCGTGGCGATCCCGAAGGAGGAAGTGTCATGAGGATCGCCCTCGTCACCGGCCATGCCAGCCCCGACCCCGCAGCGCGGCGAGGCATCTCCGCAGATCCGCGCGGCCAGGCCCTCAGGGTGGCCGCACTCGCAGGCACCCTGGCCGACCTTGGTCACCAGGTGACCGTCTATGCCCGTAAAGACTCCCCGGCCCGGCCCCGGTCCGAGGACGCGGCCGGCGTCCGCTTCGAGTACGTGCCGGCCGGCCCGGCGGCAGCCCTGCCGGAGGACAAGCTCCTGCCCCAGCTGGGCGCGTTCAGCGACGCCCTCGCGCAGCGGTGGCAGCAGAACCCGCCTGACGTGGTGCACGCCCACTTCTGGACCAGCGGCCTGGCCGCGCTGGCTGCTACCAGGGGCACCCGGGTCCCGGTGGTGCAGACCTTCCACACGCTGGGCACGCCGCGCCAGGCCACGGTGCCGGCGCCGACGTCGGTGTCGGCACCGGACAGCGTGGTGCGGGCCCGCATGGAGCGGCTCGTGGCCCGCACTGTCCGGTCGGTCCTGGCGGGCAACTCGGCCGAGCTGAGCGAGCTAGCCGGCCTGGGCGTCCCCCGCGCCTCGATCACGGTCGTGCCGTTCGGTGTCGATACCAAGCGGTTCGAGCCGGGCGGCCCGACCGCCCGCCGCAGCAAGCGCCCGCGCCTGGTCGCCGCCGCTCCCTCCTCGGAGGAGCATGGCCTGGACACCGTCATCCGGGCCATGGCCGCCCTGCCGGGCACCGAGCTGCTCATCGCCGGCGGACCGCCGCGCGCGGAGATCTTCGATGACCCGGTGCTGCAGGGACTGGCCCGGCTCGCGGAGCGGGCGGGCGTCAGCGATCGCGTCATGTTCACCGGCAAGATGACCCCGGTCCGGGTGCCCGCGCTGCTGCGCTCGGCCGACCTGTTCGTGCACGTCGCCAGCGACGAGCCGACCGGCATCCTGCCGGTCGAGGCCATGGCCTGCGGCACGCCGGTCGTGGCCTCAGCCGAGGGCGCTGACCAGGACGCGGTGGTCGACGGCGCCACCGGCGTGCTGGTCCGGCCGGGCAACCCCAGCGCGCTGGCCCGGCGCATCCGCCAGCTGCTGTCCAGCCCGATGCTCCTGGAAGGCTTCGGCATCGCCGCCGCGGATCGCGCCAGGAGCCGCTACTCCTGGGAGCGCGTCGGCCAGGAGACCGTCGCCGCCTACGAGCGCGCTAGCTAGGACAAGCGCCAGCAGGGGGCGCTGATCGCCCCCGGGCGTGCCCCCTGCTGGCGTGATGGCGACCGTTTTCCCGCTTATAGCGCGAGAAAACGGTCGTGATCATCCCGCGGGTCAGGCGGCCAGGTCGCGGATCTGCTCGATCAGCGCGACCCGCTCAGCATGCGTGGCGGCCAGCGGCGCGACGTTCAGCGTGGTCACGCCCGACTCACGCATGGCGGCCACGCGCTCGGCCACCAGGGACCGCGGCCCGATGAGCGAGGTTCCCTCCAGCAGCGAGACCGGCACCATGGCCTCGGCCTCCTGCTTGCGGCCGGCCAGGTAGGCGTCCTGGATGGCAGCGGCCTCCTGCTCGTAGCCATAGCGGACCGCCAGGTCGTTATAGAAGTTGCGGCCGCGCGCTCCCATCCCGCCGATGTACAGGGCCAGCGCCGAGCGGCCGAGATCCAGCAGGCCTGCGGTGTCATCGCCGATGGCCAGCCCGGCCTGCGCGATGACGTCCAGCTCCGGCAGCGACGGGTCGCGCCTGGCCAGCCCCGCGGCGAGCGGCTCGGCCCACACCCGGGCGGCCTTCTCCGGGAAGTAGAAGATCGGCTCCCAGGCCTCGGCAAGCTCAGCCGCCATGGCCACGTTCTTCGGCCCGAGAGCCGCGACCACGATCGGGATCCGGTCCCGAACCGGGTGATTGATCAGCTTGAGCGGCTTGCCCAGCCCGGTGCCCTGGTCCGGCGGCAGCGGGATGGTGTAATACCGCCCCGCGTACTCCACCCGCTCGCGCCGCCATACCGCGCGGCAGATCTCGATCACCTCGCGGGTCCGGCCGATCGGCGCGTCGTAGGGCACCCCGTGCCAGCCCTCGATGACCTGCGGGCCGGAAGCGCCGATGCCCAGGACGAACCGGCCGCCGGACACGTAGTCGAGGCCTGCCGCGGTCATGGCGGTCAGCGTCGGCGTCCGCGAGTAGATCTGCAGGATCCCCGACGCCAGCTGTAGCCGCTCGGTCTTCGCCGCGAGGTAACCAAGCTGGCTGACGGCGTCGAAGCTGTAGGCCTCGGGAACGAAGACGATGTCGAGCCCGGCCTTCTCGTAGTCGGCCAGCTCGGCGGCGGTCTCCGCGAAGCCGCCGGAGTAGTTCAGTGCCATCCCGATGCGCATGCTGCCCAGCCTTTCACGCCCGGCTTGCCTGACTGGAGACAGGCGACTGGCCCTGAGCGGTCCGTTATGTATGTCCGGGCATGGTAACCGCAGGCCGGGCCGGCTTCCTAGGTGGTGGCGCCGGGGTCCCGGGCGGCCAGGACCGCGACGGCGCGCAGGGCCAGCTCGTAGGAGACCAGCCCGAAGCCGGCCACGGTGCCGTCGGCCACCCCGGCCACGACCGAGTTATGCCGGAACGACTCGCGCGCCGCCGGGTTGGACAGGTGCACCTCCACCAGGGGCGCGGTGCGCATCGCCAGGGCATCCCGCAGCGCGTAGGAATAATGCGTGAAGGCGGCCGGGTTCAGCACGATCGGCAGCCGCCGGTCGGCGGCCTCGTGCACCCAGCCGATCAGTTCCGCCTCGTCATCGGTCTGCCGGACGTCCACCGCGAGGCCGAGCTGGCCGCCGGTCCCCGCGCATGCCGCGGCGACGTCGGCGAGCGTCGCGGTGCCGTAGATGTCGGGCTCACGGCTGCCGAGCCGCGAGAGGTTGGGCCCGTTCAGCACGAGCACCGTCGGCACGGGGGGCTCCGGGGGGCCGTCCCCCCGGGCTGGCAGCGACATCGGTCAGCTCACCTCCGTGTACGCCTGCTCCAGCAGTTCCTCGGGCGGATCGGCCAGGATGGACGGCTTGGCCAGCCCGTCGAGCACCACCAGCCGCAGCCGCGCTGCGCGGGCCTTCTTGTCCAGCGTCATCGTCGCGCGCAGATCCGGCCACGCGGCGCCCCGGTACCGTGTCGGCAGCCCGACGGCGGCCAGCACCTCACGGTGCCGCCGCGCGGTCGGCGAGTCGAGCCGGCCCGCGAGCCGGCCGAGCGCCGCCGCGTAGGTCATGCCGATCGCCACTGCCTCGCCGTGCCGCATCGTGTACCGCTCGGCCCGCTCGATGGCATGCCCGAGCGTGTGCCCGTAATTGAGCATCTCCCGCTGGTCGGCCTCGCGCAGGTCGGCCGAGACCACGCCGGCCTTCACGGCGATGGCGCGCTCGACGAGTTCTCGCTCGTGCGGCCCGCCCGGCCGGCCGGCGCCGGCCGGGTCGGCCTCGATCAGGTCCAGGATGACGGGATCGGCGATGAATCCGACCTTGATCACCTCGGCCAGGCCACTGACGTACTCGGCCGGCGGCAGCGTCGTCAGCGCCGCGAGGTCGGCCAGCACCCCGGCCGCCGGATGGAAGGCCCCGACCAGGTTCTTGCCCTCGGGGATGTTGATCGCCGTCTTGCCGCCGATGGCCGCGTCGGCCATGCCCAGCAGGGTGGTGGGGACCAGCACGACGCGGACGCCGCGCAGCCAGGTGGCGGCGGTGAAGCCCGCCAGGTCGGTGACCGCTCCCCCGCCCACCCCCACGATCGCGTCGCGGCGGCCGATCTCCCGGGCCGCCAGCCGGGACCACAGGCCTGCGGCCACGCTGATCTCCTTGGCCGCCTCGCCGTCGGGCACGGCCTCGGCGTGCACGGCGTAACCTGCCTGCGAGAGCACCCGCACCGAGGCGCCGGCCAGGGCGTCCTGGCCACGGGCGTGGATAACGGCCACCGCGCGGGCCTCCGGTCCGACCAGCGACGGCAGCTCGCTGAGCACCCCGGTGCCCACGACCACCTCGTAGGGATGGTCACCGCCGACCTGGATCCTGGTGGCGGTCACTGTCCGGGCTGCCGCAGCGTGCCATCACCGGCAGGCCCCGTGGTGTCTGGAGGGCCCGGGTCTTCCAGGAGCGCGGCGACCTCGGCGGCGATCTCCGCCGGCTCGCGGCCGTCGGTAGTCACGGTGATCCGGGCCAGCCCGGCGTAGACCGGCTGCCGCTGCTCGAGCAGGGCCCTGAGCTGCGCACGCGGGTTGATGCCGATCAGCAGCGGGCGCGGCTTGTCCAGTCCCACGCGCTTGGCCAGCTCGGTGAAGCCGGTCTGCAGGTACACCACGCGGTGGCCGGCAAGCAGGGCCCGGGTGCCATCGTCTAGCACCGCGCCGCCGCCCAGGCCGAGCACGTAACCGCGGCCTGGGCCGGCCGCCGGGCTGTCCCGCCCGGCGAGGGCCGCCGCCACCGCCTCGCGCTCGAGCTTGCGGAAGGCCGGCTCGCCGTCCTCGACGAAAATGTCGCTCACCGGCTTGCCCGCGACCGCCTCCACGCTGGCGTCGGTGTCCAGCAAGCCGACGCCCAGCAAGCCGGCCAGCAGCGCGCCGACCGTGGTCTTGCCCGCCCCCGGCGGCCCGATGAGGATCGCCGCCGGGGCCAGCCCCGCAGCCGGGCGGTAGCCGGAGTCCGCGGAGCTGGAGCCGGCGTCGTGCGCGACTGGCCGGGGGGTGGCGTTATCTGCCTGGTCGGGGGTCACCGGATCGTCAGCGCCTTCAGGTAGTTCTCGCAGTTCCGGGCGGTCTCCTCGACCGAGTCGCCGCCGAACTTCTCCAGCGCGGCGTCGGCCAGCACCAGGGCGACCATGGCCTCGGCGACGACGCCGGCCGCCGGCACCGCCGTCACGTCACTGCGCTGGTTAATCGCCCGGGCGGGCTCGCCGGTCCGCACGTCGACCGTGGCCAGGGCGCGCGGCACGGTGGAGATCGGCTTCATCGCCGCGCGGACCCGGACCGGCTCGCCCGTGCTCATCCCGCCCTCGATGCCGCCGGCCCGGTTGGTCAGCCGCCGGATGCCGTCGTCGGTGCCCTCAATCTCGTCGTGGGCTTGCGAGCCGCGCCGGGCGGCCGTCGCCAGGCCGTCGCCGACCTCCACGCCCTTGATCGCCTGGATGCTCATCAGCGCGCCGGCCAGCCGCCCGTCGAGCCGACGGTCCCAGTGCACGTAGGAGCCCAGGCCGGGGGGCAGCCCGTAGACGACCACCTCGACGACGCCGCCGAGGGTGTCGCCGTCCTTGCGCGCCGCGTCGATCTCGGCCTGCATCGCCGCGCTCGCCGCCGGATCCAGGCAGCGGACCGGATCGGCGTCCACCCCCCCCGCGTCCTCCGGCAGCGGCACCAGCCCGTCGGGGGCGCGCACCGAGCCGATCGCCGCCACGTGGCTGACCACCTCGGCGCCGAGCGCCTGGCGCAGGAACCGGCGCGCGATCTCGCCGACCGCGACCCTGGCGGCCGTCTCCCGGGCGCTAGCGCGCTCCAGCACGGCGCGGGCGTCGTCGTAGCCGTACTTCTGCATCCCGGCGAGGTCGGCGTGGCCGGGCCGGGGCCGGGTCAGCGGGGCGTTCCTGGCCTGGGCGGCCAGTACATCCTCGTCGACCGCGTCCGGGGACATCACGGTCTCCCACTTGGGCCACTCTGTGTTGGCGATCCGGATGGCCACGGGGGCGCCCAGGGTGCGGCCGTGCCGGACGCCGCCGGTGAGCTCCACCTCGTCCTGCTCGAACTTCATCCGCGCGCCGCGGCCGTACCCCGCGCGCCGGCGGGCCAGGGCAGCGACGATGTCTTCCGTGGCCACCTGCACCCCGGCCGGCATCCCCTCGCAGATCGCCAGGAGGGCGCGGCCGTGCGATTCCCCAGCGGTCAGCCAGCGCAGCATGCCTCCGATCTTCCCACGCCGCGAGGGCTGGCGTTTGCCCGGCAGGCCATCGGGTATCACCCCGGCGCACGGCGGGAGCCGTCGCCGCAGGCCAGCTGGACAGCGCTGGACCAGGTGCCCCGGGGGGCGCACCGGGGCGACGGCTGCGTGCTTCTCGGGGAGGAAAACGTCCATGCGCCTGTTCAGGTATGCCATCCTGGCGGCCCTGCTCACCGTTCCGGTGCTGGTGGCCGCCGCACCCGCGGCTTATGCCGCGGACTCCATCGGCACCATTCATGCCTGGGTGACGCCGTCGCAGGCCACGCCGGGGGCACGGGTGACGTTCGCGGTGAACTGCGGGCGACAGATGTCCGCCGGGGCGACGCTGTTCGGCACGACGCTCGGGCTGCCCCAGCAGATCCCGATGAGCCAGGACGCCAGCGGCAACTTCAGCATCTCGGTGGACCTGCCCGTCAGTATCCAGGCCGGCACCTACCACCCGAGCATCGACTGCTCGGGAGGCAGTTCCACGACGGTCACGCTGATCGTCACGGCGTTCCCGAGCGGGGGCGGCGCCGCCACCGGCGACGGGACCACCTCGACCACCTCCAGCAACACGCTCCCGGCCGCGGGTATGGTCCTGGTCGGCGGTGGCGCGATCGCCGGCGGCTACGCGCTCCGCCGGCGCAAAGGGCGCCAGCGCGGCTGATCCCGGCGACATGGCCGGGCGGCCCCGGTGGCCAGGCGGCCTGCTGGCGTGCCAGCGGCGTGCCAGCGGCGCTGCCGTGGTTCATCGCGTCGTGAACGTGCGAACACTGCTGTTAGAGCAGCAGCGGATGCGCGGCCATGACACTCGTAGTGGCGGCCCGGGGGCTACGGGGCCAGGGCGATGGCAATGCCCCGGCGCAGCCGCGGGCCGAGCCGGTCCAGGACCGCTGAACCGATCCCGGCGGCCCAGTCTTCGGCGGCGGCGTGCCTCAGCCCGGCGGGCGCCGCCAGCTCGATCAGCAGGTCACCGCCCTGAACGCCGGGCCGGATCGCGAAGCCGACACCCTCCAGGCTGAGCCCGTCGGGGCCGGCCGACTCGGTGAGCACCGCGGCCACGACGTCCCGTACGTCGGGATCCTCATGCGGCAGCGGCACCGGCGTGCCGTCGGCCAGAGCGGCCAGCCGGGCTCCCTCGACCGCCAAGGGCACTGGCCCGGCCACGTCGATCACGACGGCGCAGGAGTCCTCGACGGCGGCCCGCCAGACCGCAGCCGCGTCGGCGGGAATCGGGCGGGCGGAGGGCCGCCACCGGGCCAGCGCTTCCAGGCAGGTGAACGCCGGGATCGCGCGGCGGCCGTCCCGACCGATCAGGGTGGGCAGGGCCATCTCGCTGGCCTTCTCGCCGCCGGCCGCTCCGGCGGCCGCTGGCCCGGCGCCGGCTGGAGGGAAGGGATGCGCGGGACGCTGTCCGCCAGGCTCGGGGCTCTCCGGCGCCAGCGCCGCAACAACCGGCACGAGGAGGCGGATGCCGGCCAGCGCAGTCAGCGCGGCGTGCTCGCTTCCCTCGGCGGCCGCGAACGCCTGGAGCGCAGCCGCCGCCCGGGCATCGGCGGCGCCGTCGTCGTCGCGGAAGCGCTGCCGCGCACTGCCCTGGAACACGGCCCCACTGTAGCGGCGGCAACCGGGCCTCCTGAGCTGGACAGCCCGCACAGCGGAGTTCCGGAAGGTACCCTTGCGCCCGTTACGACCTGGTCAGCGGAAGCACCGAAGCAGTTGAGGACGTATTTCGGGATATGAGAGTCTCATGACACTGCAGGACAGTCTGACCACAGGGGACAGGGTGCGCCAGGTCAATCGGACTCCCATCGCCGTCGAGCCGGGAACGCTGCTGCACAAGCCGATCCCGCCCCGCATGGTGGAGCCATACCTGACTGGTCGGCGGTCCGTCATCGCCGGGTTCGTGCACCGGGTCGCGGACAGCTCCTTCGCTCACCCCGCCGACTACTACCACGCGATGAGCCTGGGTTACGAGGGCTCGGAGTTCACGCCGGACATGGAGGAGCTTTACCTGCTGCGGTGGCGGGCCGTGGGAAGCGAGTCCTACCAGGTCCCTTACTCCGTCGCGCTGGGGGGCGACTGGGCCATGAAGCCGCCGTTCACTGGCACCGGCTACACGGCTGGCCCGGCGCATCCGCTACCTGAATTCTTCACTGACCCCATTCCGGTGCCGGTGGGGGCGGAAATTGTGAGAATCTGTGCCGGACGGGCCGATTTCATCGCCCGGTACGACGGCCAAGTCTGGCTTCGTCCGTCAGGGGGAATCTGACCGATGCGCTACCGGCTCATGGCGACCTACCGAGGGGCGCCCTACGAGGCTGGCATCGGGCCAGCTGACGGCGCCGTGGTGCTGTTCGCCGCGTGCCCGCCACCGGAGGAACTGGGCTTCGAGCCGGCCACCGGCCACTGGCGCAAGGAGCTGCAGATTCAGGACGTGCAGGCGGTGTGGCAGTCCAGGCCCGTCGGGATGTTCCGCGGGGACAGCTGCATCGTCCTGGATGACCTGGGCGACCGGCTGCACATCGGGTACCTGGGACACGACGCCTACCGAGCCGAGCAGCTCGGCTACTGGCAGGTGGACCGCGGCGTCTTCGAGCTCGTCGCCGGCCGGGACGAGGTCACCGACATCGTCGAGGAGCGGACCGACTATCAGCCGGGGATGAGCCCGCAGGCCAGCTACCCGCCGCTGCCGCCCCTGGCCGCTCCGGGGTACGCCCGGCCAGCCGGGCAGCCGTCGTCCGGTTACCCGGCCCCGCCCGAGCCGCCCCGGATGCCGCCCCCGAACGGCGGGGTAACCATGCCGACCGGGGGGTCCGAGCCGCCGCTGCCGCTGGAGGCGCAGGCGATGCGGGCCGCGTCGGCCGCCTCGCGCCGCGACCAGCTGACCGCCCCGGGGCCGGCCGGGCCTGCGCGCGATTCCGGGCTGTACGCCGCTCCGGTTTCCGCCGTGATGCCCGGTTCCCCGCCCGTACCCGCGCCGCGGCCGGGGCCAGTACCCCCCGCCGGGGGCTACTCCGCTGACGGGCTGTACTCCGCGACGGGCTACTCCCCCGCCCCCACGGCCGGGAGCTACGCGCCCGCCGAGACCTACGCACCGGGTCCGGCCGTCGGCACGCCGGCCGCGGCCGGCGCCCCGGCGGCGCCCCCGCTTTCCGGCAGCCCGGCGCCCCGGCGGCGCCGCTCCGGGGAACGGCGGATGGCCACCGAGCGGATTTTCGGCGAGCTCGCCAGCCTGGCGGCCATCCCGGCCGCCTCCTACTCCGTGGGCGAGGAGGTCGACGGGGCCATGTGCCTGCTGGAGACGGCAGACGGCTTCGAGGTCTTCAGCTGCGCCGGCGGGGCCCGGCATGAGGTGCGCGTCTTCTCCGACGAGGAGTCGGCCTGCTTCTACCTGTTCGGCGTCCTGGCGGCGGACGCGGTGCGCACCGGCGGCCTGGTCCCCGGAGCCGGCCGGGTCCCGGTCGCCGCATCGGTCGCGGACGGCCTCCTGCGGAGGTAAGCACCTCCGCGGCGGGCACGCTCCCCCATGCCTGGCTCCTGCGCGGCTTAACCCGGCCGCCCGCCGGGAAGGATTCCCGCGACGGGTCGCTGGGGGCGGGGGCAGACGATGCGCAGTGTCCGGCGCCGGGCTCCCGTCCGCGCCCGGGGATGGCCATGGCGACATGGCTAACCGCCGTCTGGGGGGTCGCCCGCTGGGTGGCCGCCGCCTGGGTGGCCTGTCCTGGCTCAACCTGACAGCTGTCGTGCTGATCGGCGCGGGAGTGATCATCGCCTTCGCCGGTCACGACACGCTGCGCTGGGCGCCGCCGCCCGTCCCGCCCGCCTGGGCCGGGGGCCGGCCGGCTGATCCGCCGCGGCACCTGGCCGCGGGGCGTCACGCGGCGGCGGAGCGGCTGTCCCCTTCGGTGCCGGTCAGCATCCAGATTCCCGCGATCAGAGTCCGCGCGCAGGTCATCGCGCGCGGCCTGGACCGGAACGGGAGCATCAGCGTGCCGCCGCTCAGGACGCCCTTCGTGACGAGCTGGTACGACCACGGCCCGACTCCGGGCGCACCGGGCGCATCGGTCATCCTCGGCCACGTCGATGCGGCCGGCGTCGGTCCCGCGGTCTTCTACTACCTGGGCAACCTGCGGCCGGGAGACCGGATCTACGTCCGGCTGCACAGCGGCCGCACGGCGATATTCGAGGCCTACTCGATCGCGTTGTACCGCAAGACCAGGTTCCCCACCGCCAGGGTGTACGGCTACACGAGCTGGCCGACGCTGCGCCTGGTCACCTGCGGCGGCAGCTTCGATCCGCGAACCGGCCATTACCTGGGCAACACCGTCGTATTCGCCAGTTACGTTGGCCAGCGCGCCGCTCCCTGAGGTCAGCCCGGCTGCGGCCCTTCCGGCGGCGCGGCGGCGAGCCCGGCCAGGACGGGGCAGGGACCCCGATGCGCGGCGTTTCTGTGATCATCGGGCCGCATGGGTGACGGGCCGGGTCCTACTCGGCACGCGGATTCCTAAACGTGTCATCGGCACTCTCCATGGAATCACTATTCAGCCCGCGCGATAGGCAGCATCCTTGACGCTCAAAGTTCCCCGGCCACCTCCGGAGCGGGGCGGCCGAGAGCCAGGCGGCCGGTCCCGACCGGCTCCCTGGGCGGCCCTTACCGAACCCTTGCGGTGTTGCCGAAGTTCGCACCAGCGAGATTGCGGGGCAGCTATGGTGCAATTGCCGGCGGGGCTGAAGGTCCCCCGCTCCCCAAGCAGCCCCGTCGGCACACTCCTTCTCCGGCCGCCCTAGCAGCCGCGCGGCGGCTGCCACGCTCGCAGGAAAAGGGCACCATGACCGAGCTGACCGCGGAGCCGCTGACGGGCACGCAGCACGACATCGCCGCCGGGGAGTACCGCGCTACGGTCACCGAGCTGGGCGCGGGCCTGCGGCGGCTGAGCTTCCGGGGACAGCCGCTCATCGGCGAGTACGCGGCCGACGAGCCGCCCCCCGCCGGGTCGGGTGAGCTGCTCATTCCGTGGCCCAACCGCATCGATCGGGGGCGTTACTCCTTTGCGGGCGCTACCTATCAGCTGGACCTCAGCGAGCCGGCGGCCGGCAACGCCATCCACGGCGTGACGCGGTGGGCCAACTGGCTGCCGGGCAGCCAGGAAGCCAGCCGCGTGGAGCTGCGGCTGGTGCTGCACGCGCATCCCGGCTACCCGTTCTGCCTGGACCTGTCGGCTAGCTACCGGCTGTCGGCCGATGACGGCCTGACCGTGTCGGTCACGGCGCGCAACGGCGGCTCACGGACCGCGCCCTACGGCACGGGCTCCCATCCGTACCTGACCGCGGGCACGCCGCTGATCGACGGCTGCGAGCTGCGGCTGCCGGCCTCGCGCTGGCTCGCGTCCGACGACCGCGGCATCCCCGTCGGGGACCCGCAGGACGTCAGCGGGACGCCGTTCGACTTCCGCACGGCGAAGGTAATCGGCGACACCCGCCTCGACCACGCTCTGACCGGGCTGAGCCGGGATCCGGCGGGGCGAGCCTGGGCCACGCTGAGCGGGCCCGGCGGCGAGGTCGCCTTCTGGGCCGGGGAGGGCTATCACTGGCTGCAGGTATTCACCGGCGACGCGCTGGAGGCCGGGCGCCGCCGCCGGGCGCTGGCCATCGAGCCGATGACGTGCCCGCCCAACGCCTTCGTGACCGGCACGGACCTGCTGACGCTGGCGCCAGGTGAGAGCGTGACCCGCAGCTGGGGAATCGTAGCCCGTCAGTCCTGAGCCGGGACCGGCGCCGCAGGTCCGCGGGGCTCGTCCGGCGCCAGCAGGCCGGCGATCCGGTCCAGGTCGGCGCGGGTATCGATGTCGTCCGGCCTGCCGGTGTCGCCGCATTCGACCAGCGTGACGAGCTCGGGATGGGCCCGCAGGAACTGCCGGGCGCCGGCGTCGCCGGCCGCCAGCGCGATCACCTCGGCCCAGTGCTCCCGGCCGAGGAGAACCGGGTTGCGCGGCCGCCCGGCGTAGGCGGCGACCGCCACGCTGGCCCCGGCCCGATGCGCGGCGATCAGCCGGCGGACCGACTGCGAGCCGACCAGCGGCTGGTCCACCAGCGCGACGACCGCCGCGGAGCACTGCTCGGGCACCGTCTCCAGGCCCACGGCCAGCGACGAGCCCATGCCCGTGCGCCAGCGCGGGTTATGCACGGTGATCACGCCAGCCAGGTCAACCGCCGTGGCACCGGTCACCACGATGACCGGCCGGGTGCCCCCCGCGCGCAGCAGGGCCGCGCCGCGGTCAGCTAGCGGCCGGCCGCCCACGTCAACGGTGGCCTTGGGCTGGCCGAGCCGGCTGCCCGCCCCGGCGGCCAGCAGGATCCCGGCGACGGGGGCTGCCATTGGCCCAGCCTACGAAAGCGGCCGCCGGCTCAGCGGGCGAGCCCGTCGGTGAGCCGCTCGTGGTGGATCCGGCCGGACGTCGCCGTCAGCGGCTGGCCGGAGCCGCCCCAGCGCAGCTGGATCAGCTCGGCCGCGATCGCCACGGCGGTCTCCTCCGGCGTGCGGGCGCCGAGGTCCAGGCCGATGGGCGAGCGGAGCCGGGCCAGCTCGCCGGAGGTCATGCCGGCCTCGCGCAGCCTGGCCAGCCGGTCCTCGTGCGTCCGCCGGCTGCCCATCGCCCCGATGTAGGCGGCCGGGCGGCGCAGCGCCACCTCCAGCAGCGGCACGTCAAACTTGGGATCGTGGGTCAGGACGCAGATGACCGTCCGGGGATCGGTGCTGATACCGGCCAGGTACCGGTGCGGCCAGTCGGTCACGACCTCGTCGGCGTCCGGGAACCGGGACGCGGTCGCGAAGACCGGCCGGGCGTCGCAGACGGTCACGCGGTAGCCGAGGAACTTCCCGGCCCGGGCTACCGCGGCGGCGAAATCGATCGCGCCGAACACCAGCATCTGCGGCGGCGGCGTGAAGGACTGGACGAATACCGACAGCTCGTCGCGCCGCCGCTCGCCGGCGGCCCCATACTGGCGCACGCCGGTGAGCCCCTGCGCGAGCATCCCGCGGGCGTCGTCATCGACCGCCTGGTCAAGCCGGCCCCCCGAGCCCAGCGACCCGGCGGAGGAGCGCTCGCCGTCGCCCCAGATCAGCCGCCGGGCACCCACCTGGCCCGGGCCGGCGATTACGGTCGCGACCGCCGCCGGCGTGCCCGAGCTCACGGCCGCGGCGATCTCCCCAAGGTCGGGGAACGACGCCCGGCTGACCGGCTCGACGAAGATGTCGATGATCCCACCGCAGGTCAGCCCCACCGAGAAGGCGGTATCGTCGCTGATTCCGTAGCGCTGCAGCACGGGCTGCCCGCTGGCCGCGACCTCGGTCGCCAGCTCATAGACGGCGCCCTCGACGCAGCCGCCCGACACGCTGCCCACCACCTCGCCCGCCGACGAGACCGCCATGGCCGCGCCCGGCTCGCGCGGCGCGCTGCTGAACGTGCGCACCACGGTCGCCAGCCCGAAGGGCTCGTCGGCGTCCCACCACTTGGAGATCATGTCCAGAATGTCGCGCACTAGCCGATCACCTCAAGGTTAGGCGAGACCCGCGCGGGCCGGGCCCGGCGCAGGTGGCGCCGCGTTTGACAGGGTCTGTGCAGCCAGCGTACGTGGCCGGGCCGCAAACCGCATGTGCCCGCCGCGCCACTCGCCCGGCCCGGCTGCGGCGCTCCAGGCCGCCGGAATCGGGCCCGGTGGCCGGCGCCCAGGTGGTTAGGTTAACCTAAGCCACGCGAGGTTAGGTAAGCCTAAGCTTCCCAGCGGACTGCCGGATGAGAAGTAACGGATGAGGAAGGGACGGATGATCACTCGACCCGGCCAGCTCCTGGTGCGGCACCGGACGGGCGCCCGGACCCCGGCCCCGGCCGTGGCGGCACTGGCCCCGGCGGCCGCCCTGGTCCTGGCCCTGTCCGCCTGCGGCGGGTCGCCGGCCGACTCGGCGGCGGCCGTCAGGAAGACCTGCCAGCAGGTCAGCGCCGTGCTGGCGGACGGCCCGGACCCTGTTGCCAATCCGGCCGGCCACGCGGAGGCGCAGATCCTGCCGCTGCGCCAGATCCACGCGCCCGACCGTCGTCTCCGGACCGCGATCGGCCAGCTCGACACCGCCTACCGGCAGCTGTTCGCCAGCAGCGGGCGCAGCAGCGCGGCTACCAGGGCCGCCGCCACGGCCACCAGGAGAATCCATGCGATCTGCCCGGGGGCGGCATCATGAAGCGAACGGCTATGCGGCACGCCGTGAGCAGGCACGAGATCGCCCGGCAGGGGGCGGGGCTGCTGGCCGCCGTGCTGCTGGCCTGCGCGGCCCTGGCGGGCTGCGGCAGTGCCAGCGGCTCGTCCGCGTCCGGGACGCTGACCCTCTACAGCGGGCAGCACGTGCAGACGACGCAGAGCCTGGTCGCGGCGTTCGAGCAGCAGACCGGGATCAAGGTGGCGATCCGCAGCGCGGACGAGGACACGCTGTCCAACCAGATCGCTACCGAGGGCGCGAACTCGCCCGCGGACCTGTTCTACACCGAGAACAGCCCGCCGCTGCAGAACCTGGCTGGCAGGGGCCTGCTCGCGAAGGTCAGCCCGGCCACCCTGAGCCACATCCCCAGGCAGTACAACTCGCCGACCGGCCAGTGGGTGGGGATCTCGGCGCGCACCAGCGTGATCGTGTACAACCCGCGCCTGATCGCGGCCGGCCAGCTGCCGACCAGGATCAGCCAGTTCGCGGACCCGCGGTACAAGGGCAAGCTCGCGATCGCGCCGCAGGAGACCGACTTCCAGTCTGTTGTCACCGCCTATGACCGCGCCTACGGCAGGGCCGCCACGCTCAGCTGGCTCGGCGCGATCAAGTCGAACGCCGCCGGGAACATCTACTCCAGCAACGAGACGGTCCTGTCCGAGGTCAACCAGGGAGCCATTGCATTCGGCCTCGTGAATCAGTACTACTGGTACCGGATGCGCGCAGAAATCGGAGCCGGCCGCACGCACGCGCAGATCACCCATCTCGCCGCGCATGATCCTGGCTACGTCATCGATGTCTCCGGAGCGGCCGTGCTCAAGTCGAGCAAGCACCAGGCCGAGGCGCAGCGCTTCCTGGCCTTCCTGGTCAGCCCGAAGGGACAGGAGATCATCGCCCATCCCGGCACCGGTCCCGGCGAGTCGCTCAGCTTCGAGTACCCGCTGGCCTCCGGAGTCACCACCCTGGCCCCGGAGACGCCGCTGAGCCGGCTCCAGCCCTACCCGATCACCATCGGTGAGCTGGGCACCGGCACGACGGCCATCGCCCTGATGCGCCAGGCCGGCCTGCTGTGACCAGCACCCTCGTGCGGCCGGTCACGGCCCGGCCGCGCCGAGCCCGCCGGCCGGCCGCCCTGACCGCGGTGAGCCTGCTCATCGCGGCACTGCTGGCCCTGCCGCTGGTCTTCCTGCTCATCGAGACCAGCGGCGCCGGGGTGCACAAGGTGGCCGGCCTGATCGCCCGGCCGCTGACCGGCGAGCTGCTGTGGAATACCGTCCAGCTCACCCTGGCCGTGACGGCGCTGTGCGCCATCATCGGCACGGGGGCCGCGTGGCTGGTGGAGCGGACGAACCTGCCCGGCCGCCGGATCTGGGCCGTCCTGCTGGTCATCCCGCTGGCCATCCCTGACTTCGTGGTCAGCTTCGGCTGGGTGTCGCTGTGGAGCTGGGTGCACGGCTTCCGCGGCGCTGTCCTGGTCATGACCCTGGCCGTCTACCCGCTGGTCTACCTGCCGGTCGCCGCCAGCCTCCGGTCCGCCGACCCGGGACAGGAGGAAGTGGCCCGGAGCCTGGGCACGGGCCGGGTGGCCACCTTCTTCCGGATCACCCTGGCCCAGGCCCGCGGCGCGATCCTGGGCGGCTGCCTGCTGGTGGCGCTGGTCCTGCTGGCCGAGTACGGGGCGTTCGAGCTGCTGGGCTACCAGACGTTCACGACCGAGATCTTCACCGAGTTCAACCTGTCCTTCAGCGTCCCCGCGGCGTGCGCGCTCTCCCTGGTCCTGGTCGGGCTCAGCCTCCTGGTGCTCGGTGGCGAGGGCCTGGCCCGCGGCCGCGGCCGGGTGGTCAGGACGGGCGGGGGCACCCAGCGAGTCAGCCCGCCGCTGCCGCTGGGCCGGGCGGCCTGGCCGGCCGTGGCCGGCGTCTTCGCCCTGGTCGTCCTGGCCCTCGGCGTGCCGATCTACGCCAGCATCTACTGGATCTTCCAGGGTGGCATCCCGTCGGTCACCGGCGGCAGCGTGTCCATGCTGGACGCCATCGCGCACACGGCTGCCTACGGCGCCGCCGCCGGCCTGATTGACACCCTGGCGGCCCTCCCGGTCGCGCTGCTGGCCATCCGGCACACTGGCCGCGTCCGGCACTTCCTGGAGCGCAGCACCTACCTGGTGCTGGCCATGCCCGGTGTCGTCATCGGCTTCGCGCTGGCCTACTTCACCGAGCATTACGCGGCCGGGCACGGTTACCAGACCGCGCCGCTGCTGGTGATCTGCTATGCCATCATGTTCTTCCCGCTGGCCCTGGTCGGGGTGAAAGCCGCGGTCGCGCGGGCGCCGGCCAGCCTCGACGAGGTGTCGCGCTCGCTGGGCCTGTCCCGGCTCGCCACCTTGCGCCGGGTCACGCTGCGGCTGGCCGGCCCGGGCCTGGCCGCGGCGTTCTGCCTGGTCTTCCTGTCCGTGGTGACCGAGCTCACCGCCACGCTGCTCCTGGTCCCCACGGGCGTGCAGACCCTGGCCACCCAGTTCTGGCAGTACGAACGGGACAACTCCTACGCTCAGGCGGCCCCGTTCGCCCTGGTCATGATCGCTGTCGCGGCCGTGCCGAGCTATGTGCTCGGCCGCTTCTTTGACCGTTCGGCTAGCGAGCGAGGATAGCCACGTGACCGAGCTGACCGTAACCGGGCTGACCAAGGCATTTGGCAGCCACCCCGTCCTGACCGGGCTGGACCTGACCATCCCGCCGGGCTCGCTGACCGCCATTCTGGGCCCCTCGGGCAGCGGCAAGACGACGCTGCTGCGGATCCTGGCCGGGTTCGACCAGGCCGATGCCGGGTCCGTGACGATCGGCGGCACCACCGTCGACGGCCCGGGCGTGCACGTGCCGCCCGAGCGGCGGCGAATCGGCTACGTGCCCCAGGAAGGCAGCCTGTTCCCGCACCTGACGGTGGCGGCCAACGTCGGCTTCGGCTTGCGGGCGCGCGAGCGGCACGGGCCGCGCATCGACGCGCTCCTGGACTCCGTCGGCCTGGCTGGCCTGGGCAAGCGCTACCCGCACCAGCTGTCCGGCGGCCAGCAGCAGCGAGTGGCCCTGGCCAGGGCGCTGGCCATCCAGCCGACCGTCGTCTTGCTGGACGAGCCGTTCGCGGCGCTCGACGCGCACATGCGGGCCAGCGTCCGGGCCGACGTGCAGGAGATCTTCCGGGCCGCGGGCACCACCGCCGTGCTGGTCACCCACGACCAGGACGAGGCCCTGTCCATGGCCGACCGGGTAGCGGTGCTGCGGGACGGCCAGATCGCGCAGTGCGCGGCGCCGCAGGATCTCTACATCCGCCCGGCCGACCCGCAGCTGGCCGGCTTCATCGGCGACGCCAACCTGCTGGAGGGGCAGGTGGTGACCGGCGGCACGGCGAACGGCGACCAGACCGTCCGGACCATCTTCGGCGAGCTGTCCCTCGCAGCCGCCGGCCGCCCCGGGCTGGCGGCCGGGCCGGTTACCGTGCTGGTCCGCCCGGAGCAGCTGGAGGCGGAGCAGGATCACGCCGCCAACGGCGACGGCACCGAGCGGGGCTGCGTGCGGGGCCGGGTGCTCGCCTGCCACTATTACGGCCACGACGCGGTGCTCCGCGTGCAGCCCGCGGATAGCGCCGGCGTACCGGAGATCATCGTCCGGACGGCTGGCGGCCCGCAGCTCGCGCCAGGCGCCCGTGTCCTGCTCCGGGCCAAGGGCCCCGTCCTGGCCTGGCCTGGCCCCGCAGCTAGCCATCGTGGATGTCCGATCGGTAACCAGCGGGTGTTACCAAAGGGACATCCACGATCGCGTCAGGCGGGTTGCTGGCGGACGGCGCGGAGGACGAGGGCCGTTTCCAGGGCGGCCAGCACGGCCTCCCAGCCCTTGTCTTCCGAGCTGCCCTCGGCTCCGCTGCGGTCCACGGCCTGCTTGATGTCGTCGCAGGTCAGAACGCCATTGCCGACAGGCGTAGCGGTATCGAGCGCCACCCTGGCCAGGCCGTAGGTCACCGCGTCGCAGACGTACTCGAAGTGCGGGGTCCCACCTCGGATAACGGCGCCGAGGCAGGCGACCGCGTCGTGCCGGCGGGCCAGCTCGGCCGCCACCACCGGCAGCTCGACCGCGCCGGGCACCCGCACCACGAGCGGGTCTGGCACGGCGCAGGCGCGCGCCGCCGCCAGCGCCCGTTCCACCAGGATATCGGTCACCTCGGCGTGCCAGCGGGTGGCCACGATGGCCAGGCTGACCCCGGCCGCGTCCACCACCGGGCCTGCGGGCCGGCCGGCGCCGCTCACTGGACGCCGGCCGGGTGCCCGGCGCCCTCCGGCAGCTCCAGCTGGTGACCGAGCCGGTCGCGCTTGGCCATCAGGTACCGCAGGTTGTCCTCCGTCGGCACCACGGGCAGCGCCACCCGGCCGGTCACCTTGATGCCGAAGCCGGACAGCCCGGCGATTTTGGCCGGGTTGTTGGTGAGCAGCCGGAGCGACTCCACCCCCAGGTCGGCCAGCATCTGCGCTCCTGTCGAGTACTCGCGCGCATCCACCGGCAAGCCGAGATCGGTGTTGGCGTCCACCGTGTCAGCCCCGGCGTCCTGGAGCTGGTAGGCGCGCAGCTTGCTGAGCAGGCCGATGCCCCGGCCCTCGTGGCCGCGCAGGTAGAGCACGATGCCGCGGCCCTCCGCGGCGATGGCGGCCATCGAGGCCTCCAGCTGCTCGCCGCAATCGCAGCGGCGTGAGCCGAAGACGTCTCCGGTCAGGCACTCGGAGTGCATCCGGACCAGTACGTCCTCGCCCGGCGTGGTCAGGTCGCCGAGCACCAGGGCCAGGTGCTCGATCCCGTCTACCGAGTTGAGGTAGCCCAGGCCGCGCCACTGCCCGTGCTCATTGGGAATCCGGGTCTCCGCCACCCGGCTGACCATCCGCTCGACCCGCCTGCGGTGCTCGATGAGCTGCGCGATGGTGATCAGCGCCAGGCCGTGCTCGTCGGCGAAGGCCCGCAGCTGGGGCAGCCGGGCCATGGTGCCGTCGTCATTGACGATCTCCGCCACCACGCCGGCCGGCGTCAGGCCGGCCAGCCGGGCGAGATCGACGGCGGCCTCGGTGTGCCCGGGCCGGCGCAGCACTCCGCCCTCGGTGTAGCGCAGCGGGAAGATGTGGCCCGGCCGGACGATCTCGTGAGACTTGGTCGCCGAGTCGGCCAGGGTCCGGATGGTCCTGGCCCGGTCGGCGGCGGAGATCCCCGTGGTGATGCCGTGCCGGGCGTCGACGCTGATCGTGAAGGCGGTGCCCATGTGCTCCTGGTTGTCGGAGGTCATCGGTGGCACCTGCAGCCGGTCCAGGTCCTTGCCCAGCATCGGCACGCAGATCAGCCCGCGCGCGTAGCGGATGGTGAAGGCGAGCAGCTCGGGCGTCGCCTTGCTGGCCGCGAAGATGATGTCACCCTCGTTCTCCCGGCTGGCGTCGTCCACCACGATGACCGCCCGGCCGGCCCGGATGTCCTGCACGGCCCGCTCGACCTCGTCCAGGCCCGCGGCGACCGCCGCCGGGGCCGGCACCTGCGGGGCAAGCTCAGAACTGGTCACAGCTGCCTCCCGGCGAGCAGTCGCTCCACGTACTTGGCGATCATGTCGACTTCCAGGTTGACCACCTCGCCGGGCTGCCTGCTGCCGAGCGTGGTCCGCGCCAGGGTCTCCGGGATCAGGCTGACCTCGATCCACGGTTCACCTGACCACGGGTCGCCTGACGGCGCGTCCTCGTCCTGGGCCGGGCTCAGCGCCGATACCGTGAGGCTCACGCCGTCGACGGCCACCGAGCCCTTTTCAATGAGATAACGGGACAGCTGGCCGGGCACCGAGATCCGCACGACCTCCCAGCCGTCAGCCGGCCGGCGCGCCGCGATGACACCGGTCCCGTCCACGTGGCCCTGCACGATGTGACCGCCCAGCCGGCCGTCGGGCCGCATCGGCCGCTCCAGGTTGACCGGGGCCCCCGGCGCCAGGACGCCCAGGCTGGAGCGATTCAGGGTCTCCCCCATCACATCCGCCGTGAACTGCCCGTCGCCGGTGAGCGTCACCGTCAGGCAGACGCCGTTAATAGCGATGGAATCCCCGCGCCTGGCGTCGGCGGTCACTTCCGGCCCGCGCACCGTCAGCCGGGCGCTGTCGGTGCCCCGCTCGATGGCGACGACCTGGCCCAGCTCTTCCACGATCCCGGTGAACAACCTGTCCTCCTCCGGAGCCTCACTGTCCTCAGGCTCCGGGGATGCGCGAGAGCGCAGCGCGGCACGCACTGCCGGACCCGGATCACCCGGGCGGCCCTGCTGCGCGCGTGCTGCCTCCCATCCGGACTTTCACCGTCGGTCCCGGAATTTCACCGGATCAGCTAGCCGATGGCCTCGGCCAGGTCGCGGACTGTCACCGCCGGCTCGGAGTTTCACCGACCCCGGAGCACGCTTAACTCGCTAACCAGTGTGCCATGCCCGGTATTCCGCGCTTTCGGCCGCCCGGCGCATGCGCAGGGAGCGGCGCCCTCAGCGGGCGCCGCTCCCTTTGCGCAGTCCGCCTCCCGGATAACGCGGAGGGCGGGATGACCAGCTAGACCGTGCTCCGGCCCCGCCGGGTGAGGGCGTCGACCGTGACGGCCGCGAGCAGGACCAGGGCCGTCCACATGAGCTGGGCGGACGGGGACAGGCCGAGCAGCTGGAGGCCGTTGGCGATCACGCCCACAACCAGGCCGCCGAGCAGGGCATCCATCATCTTGCCCCGGCCGCCGAACAGGCTCGTCCCGCCGATGACCGCGGCGGCCACGGCGTTGAGCACGTTCTGGCCGCCGTTGACGCCGCTGGAGATCGAGCCCAGGTAGGAGGAGAGGATGATCCCGGTGATCCCCGCGGTGAGACCGCACAGGGCGAACGCCGCCACGCGGATCCGGTTGGTGTTGACACCGGCCCGCCGGGCTGCCTCCGCGTTGCCGCCGATCGCATAGATGTAGCGACCGAACCTGGTGCGGCTGAGCAGCGTGCTGTAGAGGACCAGGATCGCCAGCACGACCAGGACCACCCACGGCAGCCCGCGCACCGCGAGCAGGAGCGTGCCGCGGTTGGTGTTCCCCACTAGCACCACCACGACGCCGGCGATCGCGACAACGGCGATCTTCAGCAGGGTGATGGACAGCGGCGGAGCGACCAGGCCGGCGGCGCGCCGCCGGTAATCGCGCAGGTACATCATCAGTCCGGCCAGGGCGACCAGCACGATCATCACGATCCAGCTGGCGGTGGCGCTGAGGGCGCCGCCCTCGATGTCGTTGAGGACCGTGCTGTTCAGCCTGATGACACCGCCGTTGCCGATGCTGCCGGTGGCGCTGATCAGGAAGAGCAGCACGCCTGACAGGCCGAGGCTGCCGGCCAGCGTGACCACGAAGGAGGGCAGCCGGAGCCGGGTGATGATGAAGCCCTGCAGCGCCCCGTAGGCTCCGGTCGCGGCCAGCGTCACGAGAACGGCGGCCCACCACGGGTAGCCCTTGGCCACCATGTACAGGGCGATGACCGCGCCGCAGGCCGCCGTGAAGCCGGCCGCCAGGTCGATCTCCCCGAGCAGCAGGACGAATACCTCGGCCATGCCCAGGGTGATGATGAAGGCGGCCTGGGTCATCAGGTTGACCAGGTTGCCCGCCGACAGGAACAGCGAGCTCTTGACCTGGAAGATCAGCACGATGACGATCAGGCCGATGATGACCGGCAGGGCGCCGCTTTCCCCGCTGCGGATCCGCTTGAGCCAGATCTTTCCGTAGTCGGCCACCGAGTTGGCGACCAGGTCAGCGGGTGCCCCGGCCACGACCGCGGCCTCTTCAGCTTTAGCCGAGCCCGGCGGGAAGTCAGTGCCGACCGCGCCCTTGTCGGCCTCGGGATTCTTGGATGCCAAAGGTCAGCCCTCCGGGCCGCTGTCGAGGGTGCGGGCAGGGCCGTTTTCGCCGCGCGTCCGGTGGGAGACGCCCGACGTCATCAGGTCCACTGCCGAGGCAGTGTCATAGTCGGAAATCGGACCGACCGAGACAAGCTGGCCGAGGTACAGGACCGCGAGGCGGTCGGCGACCTGGAACACGTCGGTCAGGTTGTGCGAGACCACGAGCACGGCGATGCCGCGCTCGGACAGCCGCTTGATAAGATCGAGCACCAGCTCGGTCTGCGAGACCCCCAGGGCCGCCGTCGGCTCGTCCATGATGACGAGCTGCGCCTCCAGCATCACGGCCTTGGCCACCGCCACGGACTGCCGCTGACCGCCGGACAGCGAGCCGACCGGCTGGCGGATGTTCCGTACCGTGACGACCCGCAGGTCCTTCAGCGTCTGCTTGGCCGTCTGCTCCATGGTCACTTCGTCCAGCAGCAGATGCCGCCGGACCTCGTGCCCCAGCAGCATGTTCTGCACGATATCCAGGTTGTCGCAGAGCGCCAGGTCCTGGTAGACGGTCGCGATCCCGGCCGCGGTGGCGTCCCGCGGGCTGCGGAAGTGGACCGGCCGGCCCCGCCAGACCACCTGCCCCCCGGTGGGCTCCCAGATCCCGGCGATCGTCTTGATGAGGGTGGACTTGCCCGCCCCGTTGTCTCCGACCAGGGCAGTAACCTGCCCCGCCGGAATGTCGAGGTCAACCCCGCTCAGCGCCTGCACGGGGCCGAAGCTCTTGCCGATGTCGCGCAACTGCAGCAGGGGCTGATCGATGGTTGCTGCTTCCTGGCCGGCGCCGGACGGAGCCCGGCCCGCGTGCGCGGGCCGGGCTCCGTCTCCGGGGCTACCGGTCACTGCTGGTGTCCCGGATAGTCATGCCACTCCATTCGTCAGCCCGAGATTCCCGCGGCCTTGCACGGCGCGGCGTACTTGCCCGTGCACAGCTGAGAGGCCGGGACGAACTTGTCCGCGATCACCGTCGCGTTCATGTTGGTCGGGGTGACCCACGTCGGGGTCAGCAGCACCGAGGAGACCGCGGTCTTGCTGGTGGAGTCCTGCGTGGTGCCGTTGACGAAGGCCGCGGGCGGGGTCTTGCCGGCCCGCGCGTACATGGCCAGCGCCGCGGCGGCCTGGGCCTCCAGGTAGATCGGCTTGTAAACGGTGCCGCACTGGTAGCCGAGGAGGATGTTCTGCAGCCCGGTCAGGGTGGCATCCTGGCCGGTGGTCGGGAAGGTCTTGGCCTTGATGCCCTTGCCCTGCAGGTAGTGGATGATCGGCGCGCCGTTCTCGTCGTTCGGGATCAGCGCGGCGTTGATGTTCGGGTGCGCGGTGAGCTGCTGCTGGAACTCACTCAGCGCGGTCGGCGGGTCCCAGGTCCCCGCGGGGTTGCTGACGTTCTTCCAGCCCGAGCTGAAGTGCGGGGCCAGCACCGCGTCGTAGCCCTGCGCGAAGAGCGTCGCGTTGTTGTCGGTCGGGGCGCCCTTCATCACGATGACCTGCGGGCTCTTGAGATGCCACGCAGCGACGCAGGCGACCAGGCCAGCGCCCATCTTGGTGCCGACCAGGACGTTGTTGAAGCTGACGTAGTACTTGCGGGTGCCGCCGAGGGTCAGCCGGTCGTAGTCGATCACGGCCACGCCGTGGGACTTGGCGTAGGACTCGATGTGGGCGCCGACGCCCGAGTCGAGCGGGTCCACGACCAGGACCGTCGCGCCCTTGGTGATGGCCGTCTGGGCGTCGCTGAACTGGGTCGAGTCGCTGCCCAGGGCGTTCTGGACGGTGTACTGCGACGTCGAGAGCCCGGCCTTCTGGAAGGCCTCCTTCAGGTACGGGGCGTCAAACTCGGTGTACCGCGTCGAGGAGACGGTGTCCGGCAGGATCACGGCGATGTTGCCCTTGCCGGCGGCGACCAGGGGCTGCAGCGCCGACATGGCCGTGAAGCTGTTGTTGAGCGAGGTCACCGAGATCGACGGCACGGCGGCGGCACTCGAGCTGGAGCCGCCGGCCGCGCTGCTGGAGGAGGAGCTGCTGCTGCAGCCCGCGATGACCAGCGCCGCGCTGGCCGCTATGGCCGCTGCAGCGGCTGATTTCGTAACTGAATGCAAGAAAACCACCTCGTTGATGGGCGGAACGATTCGGATCCGCGGCCGCTGTCGAGCCCGCATGACCGGTCGCCGCTGAGACAGGAACCTCTTGAGCAAACCTTAGGGCGCATTGGGTGAACGTCTCCGTTAACATCCCGGTAACCGCGTGAAAATTTTGTAAACGACAGAACTGCAGGTCAGGGACTCAGCATCGGATAATCCGGCGCTGCTGGCACCCAATCGGGTAAATCTGCCGCGATTCTGTAACCTGCCCGTGGCTGAGTCAAGATAATTGGCACTCCCCCATCGGTCTCCAGCTTCGCCCGGAGCCGTCGGACGTAGACCCGGACGTACTCGGTCTCGGTCTCGTACCCGTGGCCCCACACCCGGCGCAGCAGGTGGGCGTGCGTCAGCAGCTTCCCCCGGTTGACGGCGAGCTCGCGCAGCAGCGCGAACTCGGTCGGCGTCAGGTGGACGGCCTGGCCGCCCCGGGTCACCTGCTGCGCGGCGAGGTCCATCCTGAGGTCACCGATGATGATGACCGTCGGCGTGCTCTCCGGCGCCACTGCGGGCCTGGTCCGGCGCAGCGTCGCGGTGATCCGCGCCAGCAGTTCCTCGATGCTGAACGGCTTGGTCATGTAGTCATCGGCGCCCACGTTCAGCGCGGTGACCTTGTCCCGCTCGCCGCCGCGGGCGGAGACCACGATGATGGCCACCGCGGACCGTTCGCGGATCTGGCGGCACAGGTCAAACCCGTCGATTTCCGGCAGCATGAGATCCAGCAGCACGATGTCCGGGGCCTCGGTCTCCAGCAGCCGCAGGGCGCGCAGGCCGTCGGCGGAGACAACGGTGTCGAAGCCGCGGACGGCCAGGTTCGACCTGATCAGGTCCACGATGTTCGGATCATCCTCGACCACGAGCGCACGTGTCCTGATCGCCTCGTCATGCACTGGGGGCGACTCCGATCTGCTGCTGGCCCGCGGGCCGTGTCCCTGCCTGGGTGGCCTTGACCGCGGGCGCCCTGGCGGCAGGCTCGGGCGCCGTGACGGCGGGCGCGGGCGCCTTGACCGCGGGCCGGGACGCCTTAACCGCGGGCGCCTTGACAGCGGGCGCCTCCACGGGCAGCCGGATGCTGAAGCAGGTCCCGCGCTCGGCTGGCGCCAGGGCGATCTCGCCGCCGTGCGCGACCACGATGCCGCGGGCGATCGACAGGCCCAGGCCGGCGCCGGAGGTCAGGGTACGGCGGCGGCGGGCCGGCTCGAACGGCCCGGCCAGCAGGTCCGCTGGCAGCCCGGTGCCGTCGTCGGCCACGCTGACCAGGACGTCAGCGGGCCCGCCGGTCCGCGCGGTGATCGTCACCGTGGTGCCCGGCGGGTTGTGCCCGAACGCGTTGCTCAGCAGGTTGACGAAGACCTGCTCGAGCCGGTCGTGGTCGGCCCAGACCACGGGCAGGCCGGGATCACAGGCCACCGCCACCAGCGGCGCGGCAGCCGGGGGCAGGCAGGCCACGGCCGCGTCCACCACCAGCGAGATATCGCACCAGTCTCGCTGCAGCCGCATGATCCCCGACTCGATCGCGGAAAAGTCCAGCAAGTCGTCCACCAGCCGGCCCAGCCGCGCCGACTCGGCCGCGATGCGGGCCAGGAACCGCTGCTGCGACTCCCCGTCCCAGGTCACGTCGGTCTGCAGCAGGCTGGAGGCATAGCCGCGGATAGCGGTCAGCGGGGTGCGCAGCTCATGGCTGAGCCGGGACAGGAACCCGCGCTGCAGTTCCTGAGAGCGCCGCAGCGCCACTGCCTCCTGGTGCGCCACCCACGCTTCCTCGCGCTCCAGGGCCAGCTGCAGCGAGTGCGCCGCGTCCTCCAGCAGCGCCTTGGCGTCGGCGGGGGGCAAGCCGTGCGGCCAGCTGGCCACCAGCGCGGCGCCGCCGCCCGGGGCAGCGAACGTCACGGTCAGCAGCCGCCCGCAGTCACCATTGCCCCGGTGCACGGCGACATCGTCGCGGCGCAGCACGCCGAGCACGCTCGCGGCGGCATCGAGCAGCCCGGGCGAGGCGCTCTGCGGCGCCGGGCTCCCGGCAGGCCGGCCTTCCGCGCGCCTGGCCAACCCGCGGCAGCGGGACAGCTCGCCCGGCGCCCTGGTCACCAGAGCCACCTCGGCGGCCTGTAGGCCGTGCCGCAGCGACTGCAGGGCCACGCTGAGACCCTCGGTTACGGGCAGCGGCCCGGCCAGGGTCTCCAGCATCTCCCGGATGGTCTCCAGCACCCGGTTGCGGGTGGTGACCTCCTCCAGCAGCCGGTCCCGCTCGATCGCCCCGGCCGCGTAGCCCGCGTAGAGCGTGACTAGTTCCAGGTCATCGCGCTGCGGCCGCCCGGCGATCCCGCGCAAGACGGTAATGACCCCGACCAGGCCGCCCGGCCCGAGCACCGGCACCGACCAGGAGGCCGCCACCTTGGCCGTCCGGGCCAGGTCGCCGAACGTCGCCCAGCTCAGGCCGGCCCGCGCGCTTTCCTCGATGACCGGCGCCTGGCTCGCCGCGGCCAGCCCCACCGGCCCGCCGGCGGCTCCGGTCGGCAGCCGGGACCAGGCCGATTGCAGCGTCGCCGGCAGCCCCAGGGAGGCGTTGCACACCAGCGAGTCACCCTCTACCAGGTGGATGCACAGCCGCTCGCTGCCGAGCGCGGCGCCCAGCGCCGACAAGATCAGCGACAGGCTCGACGAAGGGTCGGCGGAGACCAGCCGGTCGGCCAGCCCGTGCAGGCGGGTGAGCTGGCGGCGGGCCGACGAGTCGACCGCCTGGCCGGACAGCAGCGCCACCACGTCGTCGGGGTGCACCTCGCCGGGCCGGACCTCCGCGACCACCCGGCCGTGCCGGAGCACCACGATGCGGTCGGCCATCCGGAACATCTGATCGATGTCGTGGCAGGCCAGCAAGATCCCGGTGCCCTGGTCGCGGAGGGCGGTGATCATCTTCTCGACCTGCTTGGACACCCGCACGCCCAGGGCGGCGGTGGGCTCGTCCAGCAGCAGGACCCGGGGCGCCCGGGAGATCGCCCTGGCCACGGCCACCAGCTGGCGCTGACCGCCCGACAGGGACCGCACGCTGCGGGTGGTGTCCCGCAACGGCACGCCCAGCCGCGCCAGCAGCTCCCGGGCCTCGGTGTGCATGCGCACGTCAGAACGGAGGTGCCAGCGGCGCTCGCGGCCGAGCATGAGGTTGGCCGCGATGTCGAGGTTGTCGCACAGGGCCAGGTCCTGCCAGACCACGCCGACACCGTGCCGGCCGAGTGCCGCCGGATCGGCGGGCATGACCTTGCCCTCCATCCGGACAACCCCGGCGGATGCCTCGATGTCGCCGCCGATGCAGCGCACGAGCGTGGTCTTGCCCGCGCCGTTCTCCCCCGCCAGGGCGACGATCTCACCCGGATGGACGGTGAGGCTGACACCGTCGAGCGCGCGAACCGGGCCGTAGCTCACCGCGAGGTCCGCTACCGACAGCAGCGGCCTCGCGCTCGGCACATCAGGCAGCGAGGCGGCGGACATGTCCCCCATTGTGGCCGCTAGCCGCCGCGTCCACCACTTGAGGGAGGCAGGTCAGGGGTCGGCAGGGCCGCCGAGGGCGGCCAGCCGCCCGGCCAGGAAGGCCCGCTCGGCGTCGTTCTCGGCCAGGGCCAGGGCGGCCTGGTAGGCCCGGGCCGCCTCCTGATCGCGGCCCTCGCGGCGCAGCAGGTCGGCCTTGGCCGCGGGCAGGTACCGGTAACCCGCCAGCCGCTTGTCGTGCGCCTCGAGCTCGTCGATCTGGGCCAGCGCGGCGGCCGGGCCGGCCACCATCGCTAGCACCACGGCCCGGTTCAGCGCCACCACCGGCGAGGGCCACGCCTTCAGCAGCTCGTCGTAGAGCCCCAGCAGCTGCCGCCAGTCGGTCGCCTCGTAGCTGGGCGCCTCGGCGTGCACCGCGGCGATGGCCGCCTGCAGCGCGAACCGGCCGGGCCGGCCGCCGCGCAGCGCGCCGAGCACCAGCCCGGTGCCCTCGGCAATGGCCGCCTGATCCCAGCGCGTCCGGTCCTGCTCCGCCAGGAGCAGCAGCCGGCCGTCAGGGTCTAGCCGGGCCGCCCGCCGGGCGTGGGTCAGCAGCAGCAGCGCGAGCAGCCCGCGGATCTCCCGCTCGTCCGGCATCAGCTCGCCGACCATCCGGGCCAGACCGATCGCGCGCTCGGCCAGGTCGTCGCGGGCCAGCTCGGCACCCGCCGGCGCCGTGTGCCCGGTCGTATACAGCAGGTGGATCACCGTCAGCACCGCGTCGAGCCGGTCCGGAAGCTCCGGCGCGGCCGGCACCCGGTAGGCGATCCGCGCGGCCGCGATCTTCTTCTTGGCCCGGGTGACCCGTGCGGCCATGGTCGCCTCCGACACCAGGAACGCGCTGGCGATCTCGGCGGTGGTCAGGCCGCACACCAGCCGGAGGGTGAGCGCGACCTGGGCCTCCCGGGCCAGCGCCGGGTGGCAGCAGGTAAAGACGAGCCGGAGCCGGTCGTCGTCGATCACGTCGTCCTGCCCGGCGGCTGGCGGCTGCGGCCCGGGCTCCGGCTCTGGCTCGACCAGCAGCGGCAGCTTGGCGCGCAGCGTCTTGTCCCGGCGCAGCGCGTCGAGCGCCTTGCGGCGGGCCGCCGTGGTCAGCCAGGCGGCCGGGTTGTCCGGCACGCCCCGCCGCGACCACGCGTCCAGCGCCGACACGTAGGCGTCCTGAACGCATTCCTCGGCCACATCGAGATCGCGCACCACGCGGGCCGTCGCCGCGAGCACGAACGCCCACTCGCGCCGGTGCGCCTCGGCTACGGCCGCCCCCGCGTCCGCGGTGACCGCCTCTGAGCTGGCCGCGTCCGGGCTGACCCCGGCCGGGCCAGGGCGGCCCGCGGGGGCCGACGAATCGCCGGCCCCTGCCCCCGCTACCGGGCCTACCTGCTCGGTCACCAGCCCTGCTTAGCCGCCGGAGGTGTCCATCACCGGGCGCACCTCGACGCCGCCGTACGGCGCCGGGCACAGCTTGCCGATGTCGAGTGCGTGGTCGAGGTCCCGGGCCTCGATCACGTAGTAGCCGCCGAGCGCCTCCTTGGTCTCGGCGAACGGCCCGTCCGTCACGACGTCGCCGCGAATCGAGGTGGCGGTGGCCGTCGGCTGCAGCGCGTCGCCGCCGACGATCTCGCCGCCCAGCTCCTCCACCTGCTTGGCGAACCTGCCGTGGGCCTCCATCGCCTGCTGCCATACCTGCGGCGTGGCGTCGACGTACGAGCTCTCGTTCTCGTAGATCAGCACTAGGTACTTCGCCATCAGAGCCTCCTTGAGCCTGGCGTTCCTGGTCTGGTACTGGTCCCGGCGAGCACGTCGCCTCTGCGCCCCAGGTTCCCGGGTAGCGGGACCAGCTGTTATCCCGACGAGCGAGATCCCGCGAATCGACAGCGTCTCGCAACATTCCGGTTCTCACCACTCACCGGGCCGCCGCCATCTCCTGGCCAGTCCCGATCACCACCGTTTTGGTGAGCTATGTGAGCAAGAAAGCTGGTGATCAGGCAGCGACCAGGCCCGGCCACGCGGCAGGCCCGCAAGGTGCCGCGACCGGTGCGGGCGCACTGGCCGCGAGGAGCCGTTACCTCATGAATGTCGGCATCCTGGCCGCCGTGGCTGGCCCGGCCGGCCTGGCAGCTAGGCCGATCCGGCGGCTGGCTGGCCGGCGGCGGCGCGCAGCGCCTTCACCCGGCTGGCCGGGTCGTCCGAGCCGAACACGGCCGAGCCCGCGACGAACATGTCGGCGCCGGCCTCGGCGCAGCGGCCGATCGTCTCCTCGGTCACGCCGCCGTCGACCTGCAGCCAGATCGACCCGCCGCTCGCGCGCAGCAGATCGCGCGCCCGGCGGATCTTGGGCAGGACGATATCGAGGAAAGGCTGGCCGCCGAACCCGGGGTCGATGGTCATCACCAGCAGCATGTCCATCTCGGGGAGCAGGTCAGCGTAGGGCTCGACCGCAGTGGCGGGGTTGATGGCCAGCCCGGCCCGTGCGCCCGCGGCCCTGATGGCCCGCAGGGTCCGGACCGGCGCGCTGGCCGCCTCGGCGTGGATGGTGACGTTGCGCGCGCCGGCCTCGGCGTAGGACGGTGCCCACCGATCGGGATCCTCGATCATGAGGTGACAGTCAATCGGGAGTCGCGCGTGCCGGAGCAGCGCCTCCACCACGGGCAGGCCAATGGTCAGGTTCGGCACGAAGTGGCCGTCCATCACGTCGACGTGCAGCCAGTCGGCTACAGCCGAGACCGTCTCCGCCTCGTCGGCGAGCCGGGCAAAATCCGACGCCAGCAGGCTGGGCGCAATCTGGACCGTCATGTGGTTGCCGCCATCAGAGCCGAGTGTAGGACGCCGGCGAGGTCGGCGCCCGCACCGCCCCGGTCAGGCCGGGGACTGGGGACTGCGGGCGGGTTCGCGCAGCGGACAGCGGCGCGCGAGCCGCGGCGGTAGCCTCACCCGTGACGCAGCGCCGCGACCACGCACCGCGGTATCGCGCCGCCGGGACCACGGCCGCCCCGCGGCTACGGCGGCCAGAATGTCACTGCCCGCCGCTACCGTTCGATTAAGTATTCGAATCTTCGACTGGCGAGGAGGCCCCACTTGACCACCGAGGCGCCGGATAAGCTGCTGGACCGGGTGCGCAAGCTGCTGGCCAAGGCAGAGGACGAGAGCTGCACGCCGCCGGAGGCGCAGGCGCTGACGGCCAAGGCCGCGGAGCTGATGGCGAAGTACGGCATCGACCGGGCTTTGCTGGCCGCGGTCCGGCCGGAGACCGACGCGCCGGGCAGCCGGTTCGTGGAGATCGACAATCCGTGGGGCCGGGTCAAGGCGCACCTGCTGTGCGGGCTGGGGTCGGCTTTGCGCTGCCAGTGCATCATGATCACCACGCGGGGCGGGCTGCGGATCCACGTGTTCGGCTACGAGTCCGACATCGAGCGCACCGACCTGCTGTACACCTCGGTGCTGATCCAGATGTGGCACGGCCTGGCCGGGGCGCGGGTCCCGGACCGGGCCAGCCCGCGGTCGTGGCGGCGGTCCTGGCTGCTGGGGTTCGCCGCGGCGGTGATCTCCCGGGTCCGGCTGGCCGAGCAGGCCGCCCGGGCCCGCGCCGACCAGGCCGGCCCGCCGGGCGAGCCGTCGCGGGCGGCGCTGGTGCTGGCCGACCGGTCGCTGGTCATCCGCCGCCAGGTCGAGCAGGAGTACCCGGTCACCCGGACCGCGCGGCTGACCTACAGCGGATCGGGGTACGGCGCGGGCTATGAGCAGGGCCAGCGCGCCGACATCGGCAACCGCCGGGTCGCCCGGCCAGGCGGCCGCGCGCTCACCGGCGCCGGCAGCTAGCCCTCGGCAGCGGCGCAGGGACGGGCTGGCCAGCTCAGGGGCCTGCGCGGCTCAGTGGCGCCCTGTGCAGGTCAGGAGCGCCCTGTGCAGGTCATGGGCGCCCGTGCAGGTCATGGGCGCCAGGTCGGGAGCGCACCTGCTCAGCCGCCGGCTGCGCGCCGGAGCAGAGCGAGGAAGATCGCGTCGGTGCCGTGCCGGTGCGGCCAGAACTGGGCGTAGCGGCCGTGGGGATCCGGGCAGGCCAGGCCGGGCACCTCCGCCAGGACCCCGGGGGCGTCGAGTACCTCGATATCCCGCCGGGTCGGCAGCACATCGGCCAGGACATCCCTGGTCTCGGCCAGGTGCGGCGAGCAGGTGACGTAAGCCACGACGCCGCCGGGCCGGACCGAGTCCAGCGCCGTGGTCAGCAACCGCCGCTGCAAGCCCGCCAGGCCGCTGATGCTGTCGGGCGAGCGCCGCCAGCGCGCCTCGGGCCGGCGGCGCAGCGCGCCCAGGCCCGAGCACGGGACGTCCGCGATGACCCGGTCAAAGGTCCCGGGCCGCCAGGCTGGCCGCGTCCCGTCGGCCACGACGACGCCGGCCGCCCGGGTGGCGCCGACGGCCTGCGCCACACCCGGGGCCAGCCCAGGATCCGGGGCCAGCGCTGTGTCCGGGACCAGCACGGCGCCGACGGCGGACTGCACGAGCCGGGCCCGGTGCGGCCGCAGCTCGGCCGCCACGAGCCGGGCCCCTGAGCGAGCGGCCAGCCCGGCCAGCAGCCGGGCCTTGCCGCCCGGGCCCGCGCACAGGTCCAGCCACCATTCGCCGTCGCGAGCGCCGAAGTCATCCCCGGCGCGAGCGGGCACGTCTACCCGGGCCAGTGCGATGGCGGCGAGCTGGCTGGCCTCATCCTGCACGCCCGCGCGATGCTGGGCGACGGCCGGAATCCGGGCCGGGTCCCCCTCGCCGAGATACGCGCCGAACTCCGACCAGCGGGCCCGGGGGGCGCCGGCCGCGGTGAGCTCGCCGGGCCCGGTCAGGCCGGGGACGGCGCACAGGGTTACCCGCGGGCGCTCGCCATCGGCGGCGAGCGCGGCCTCGGTCTCGGCCAGGTCGCCGTCCGGGTCCTCGCCCAGCGCTTCCCGTAGCGCAGTGACGATCCACGCCGGGTGGCTATAACGGATCGCCAGGTGACCGGCGAGGTCGTCCGCGCGGGTCGGCGCGGCGATATCCAGCCAGGCCTCGAGGTCACGGGTCGCGACGCGGCGCAGGACGGCGTTGACGAACCCGGCCGGGCGCGGTCCGACCACCTCCCGGACCAGGTCAACCGAGGTGGCCACGGCGGCGTGCGGGGCGACCCGGGTGGCCAGCAGCTGATGAGTGCCCAGCCGCAGGATCTCCCGCACCGCGGGCTCGAGCGTGGCCAGGCTGCGATCGCTGCAGACGGCGAGCACGGCGTCGTAGGTGCCGAGGCCGCGCAGCGTGCCGTAGCTCAGCTCGGTGGCCAGCGCGGCGTCGCGGCCGGTGAGCCCGCGCTGGGCGAGCGTGGCCGGCAGGAGCAGGTTCGAGTAGGCATCCCGCTCGGCCACGGCGCACAGCACGTCGCAGGCGGCCCGGCGGACCGGGTCGGCCCGGCCACGGCGCCGGGGCCGACCGCCGCCGGGCTGCCGCGGCGGCGGGGCCTGGGGGCGGCCCTGGCCCCGTCCGTCCCTGCCTCGCGCGGCGTGGCCCTGCCCGCCCTGACCCTGCCCGCCCTGACCCTGCGCGCCCTGACCCTGCGCGCCCTGGCCCCGCGGGGGCGCTGGACCGGCCACCTAGCCCAGCACCGCCTGGCGGTCCTGCAGCCGCAGGCCACGGGCCCAGTCGGTGGCCGGCATCCGCCGCTTGCCGTCGGCCTGAACCTCGCCCAGCTGGACCGGCTGCGTTCCGGTTCCCACGAGCACCCGGTCCCGGAGCACCCGCAGCTCGCCGGGGCCGGGTACCGGCTCCGGCGAGGCGTCAGCCGACACCACCGGGCCCAGCTTGATCCTCGTCCCGTCGAGCCCCGTCCACGCCCCCGGCGCCGGCGTGCAGGCGCGGACGAGCCGGTCCACGGCCCCGGCTGGCAGCTTCCAGTCCACCTCGGCGTCCGCGGTAGTGAGCTTGGGCGCGAAGCTGACTCCGTCGGCCGGCTGCGACCGGGCCTCGAGCTCGCCGGTCTCGATCATGTCCAGGGTGGTGACCAGCAGCCCCGCGCCCGTGACGCTGAGGCGTTCCAGCAGCGAGCCAGCGGTGTCGTAGGGCAGGACGGGCTCGGTGAGCACGCCGAAGGTAGGCCCGGCGTCAAGCTCGCGCACCAGCCGGAAGGTGGTGGCTCCGGTCACCTCATCGCCGTGCAGGATGGCGTGCTGCACGGGAGCGGCGCCGCGCCAGGCCGGCAGGAGCGAGAAATGCAGGTTCACCCAGCCCTGCGCCGGGATCTCCAGCACATGATCCGGGATCAGCGCGCCGTAGGCGGTGACCGGGCAGCAGTCCGGGGCGATCTCGCGCAGCCGGGCGACGAACTCCGGATCGCGTGGCCTGGCCGGCCTGAGCACCTCGACGCCCGCTTCCGCGGCCCGCCGCGCCACCGGGCTCGGGCCGAGCCGGAGCCCGCGACCCGCCGGAGCGTCCGGCCTGGTGACGACCGCCGCGACCTCGTGCCGGGAATCCAGCAGGGCATCCAGCGTCGGCACAGCGGCCTCGGGGGTCCCGGCGAAGACCAGCCGCATGGGCTAGCTGACCTTGCCGTGGGTCGGGTGCGGCGACGCTCGCACGACGGGTACCGGCTCGCCCCACCACTCGGCCGCCCGGATCTCCTTCATCGCGAGCTTGCGCTGCGCCGGGTCGAGCCGGTCGATGAACAGGACGCCGTCCAGATGATCGGTCTCGTGCTGCACGCACCGGGCCAGCTGTCCCGTGCCCTCGATCGCGACGGGCTCCCCGTACATGTCGAAGCCGGTGGCCACCACCCCGTAGGAGCGCGCGGTCGGGTACTGCAGCCCGGGGAAGGACAGGCAGCCCTCGTCGTCGATCTCCTCTTCCGCCGACAGCCGGAGCGTGGGGTTGATCAGGTGGCCGAGCACATCGTCGATGTTGTAGGTGAAGACGCGGAGCCCCACGCCGATCTGCGGGGCGGCCAGGCCCAGGCCCGGCGCCTCGAGCATCGTGTCGCTGAGGTCCTTGACCAGCCTGCGCAGCTCGGCGTCGAACACGGTGACTGGCTCGGCGGGGGTCCGCAGTACCGGATCACCGAACAGACGAATCGGCTTGATACTCACCAGTTCCTCCTGGCCCGGGGCCCACACGCTGTCGCGACGGGCCTAAGTCTACGAACCCTGGCTGGCGCTGGCGCCCGCCGAGCGCGCCTTGAAGGCGGCCTTGCGCGCGGCCCGCGCGACACCGGGGTCGGTATGGTGCTCACTGAGCGCGGTGAGCAGGTCCACGACGCCCGGGTGGTCGACCTGCCACAACCCGGCCACGATGTCCGCCTGGGCCTGCGCCGGGACCTCGGGCAGCAGCTCCGCGACCACGTCCCGCGGATCGGCCTCCTCGAGCAGGCCGGCGCCGAGATCGACCAGCAGCCAGGTCCGGTCCTCGCGCCGGAGCTCGGCTTCCTCACCATGCTCGTGCAGCCACACCGCGGCGTGGGCGCGCAGCAGCGGATCGGCGAGTGCCGCCCGGATATGGCCGACCGCCGCCCCGCCGATCCGGTCCAGGACGGCGAAGGCGGCACCGCGCAGTCCCGGCGACCCGCCGGCCGCCGCCCGGATCAGCTCCGTCGCCGCCTGGCTGGCCGTGCGGCCAGCCAGCCACGCGCCGATCTCGGCCTCACCATCCTCGGCATCACAGCTGGCCAGCGTCATGAGCAGCCCGACCGCGCCATCGCGTCCGGCACTGCCCAGGACCGGAACATGCCAGCCCTGCCCGCGCAGGCGGCGGTGCACGCCCCAGATGCCCAGCGGAGACAGCGCGACGGTCAGGCCGCCGGCGGTCTCCTCCGTCCCGAGCTCCACGACGCCGAGGTCGGCCAGCGTCTCCAGGGCACGCGACAGGGCCGCCGCCTCATCGGGCTGATGCGTCCGGCCGGGCTTGACGGGCTCGCCCTGATCCTGCCGCGGGGTGCCGGCCGCGGCGGTATAGGCCTCGAACAGCGCGTCGATCCGTACCGGTGCGCCGACCGTGTACAGGGCCGTGGCCAGGCCGTCCAGGTCCTCGGCGTCCAGGATGGCCGCCAGGGCGCTATCCCAGGCGCCGAGCACCTCAGTGGAATCCCAGCGGCTCGCGCTGTCGCTCCCGCCCGCCCTCAGCAGGCCGGTCGCCACGACGACCCGCCAGGCGGCATCGACTTCGTTCGGCGTGAGATCCAGGGCGGCAGCGGCCGCCTGGGCGTCGGCCGGTGTCAGCACGTCATCACCAGCGGCCCGGCCGGGCCGCCCGGTGACCCAGGCACTCAGGTCGGCGGCCGCTCGCAGCAAGGGCGCGACCCGGGCGGCCGCAGCCAGCTCATCGCGCGGAGCCAGCCGGACCGGCGGCATGCGCGGCCGCTCGCCGCGGCCAGCGCCGGCGTTTCCCGGCGCGGCCTTGCTGCCGCGCGCGCCGGGCGCCGTGTTGCCTCGCGCGCCGGGCGCCGTGTTACTGCGCGCGCCGGGCGCCGTGTCCCCGCGCGGGCCGCGGGAGGTGTCGCCGGGCGCGCCGGGGGCGGAAGGATCACCATCGGGCGATG
>Ga0208589_1000026_pt1 | contig 74156 bp, 77 predicted proteins | sample NGESurshal092012_2_FD_184486 | JGI IMG/M metagenome (GOLD analysis project Ga0208589, IMG submission 184486) | Arctic peat soil microbial communities from Barrow, Alaska - NGEE Surface sample F53-2 shallow-092012 (SPAdes) | ecosystem: Environmental > Terrestrial > Soil > Wetlands > Peat ...
GCGCAGGTCTTTCGCCGACTCGAGCAGGTCACGGGCGACGCCACCTGGACAGACCTCGTCGAACGCTGTTGGAACACCGTGGTCAACTCCGGGCTGCCGCAGAGGACCGAGCCAGGCTTCTGGGACAACAATGGACGGTGCTGCGGTACCGCAGGCGTGCTCGCGCTTGCGTGCGACCGAGCCGAAGAGGGTCGCGGTGACCTCAGATTCGCCGAGGAACTCGTGGACGACCTAGGCGCACGGGCGACACGAGACGCCGACGGCGCTCGTTGGTCGAATGTGGAGTACCGCAAGGCGCCGAGCGAGCTGACCCCCGAGGTCGGTTGGGCGCAGGGAAACGCGGGCATCGTGCGGGAGCTCCTTCGCTTCACCCGATGCGTTCGAGGCGAGGACGCGTCGTACGTCGTCACCGTTCCCGACCAGCCGGACACGCGCGCCACCTAGCGCTCAAGCTCCCGCCCTCAACCTGTCCGAACAGGGAGAACGCTGGCGAACCGGGGGTTCGAACATAGTCCCGTTACGTCCACAAAATTGGAATGCGCGAACAGGGACGGTGCACAGATTTCGTGATCCGTTCGGACATGGTGGCGATGGATCTCAGTGGTTCAAGATCGATACGCGTCTGCGCGATGTCTGATCGCAGTGACCTTCACCGTGTGCGTGGCGTCATCAATGAAGTAGAGGACCCGATAGTCGCCGCGGCGCGCTGAGTACGCCGGTGCCAACGGTGGACCGAGAGGTTTGCCAACACGATGTGGATTCTCAAGTAAAGGACCCGTGATGAATTCGTACACCGCATGTGAAATTTTCTCGGGGAGCACGTCGGTAAGTGCCAAGGCTGCTGAGCGGACGACTTTTAGGTTGTAGTCACCTTTATTTGGTGTCGACACTGCGACCGGCATTCTTCATTGCCTGCGCCAGCTGATCGGCGTTGACGGCGTCGTCTGTCGCAAGCTCTCGAACGCCCACTTCGTGAGCCAGTAGAAGGTCCGAGTCGGACAACACGGCAATCGTCTCGCGCATAGCGTCGTAGTCGTCGGCCCCCATGAGTACGGCGGCTCGGCGCCCATTTTTTGTGATTTCGAATCGTTCGTGGGTGGAACTGGCATCGTCGACCAATTTGGACAATTGAGCCCGAGCATCGGCAATGGGTAGCGTTGTCATGTACAGAATTATAGCGTAAATGAGGAACCGGAAGTTGGCGGGTTCTTATTGTGACCCAAGGTCCACCAGACCTCAGCGCCCACCAGTCAGAGGCCAAGTGAATGTTGGGTTTTACTCTCTAGGACGACGATCTGGATTCGCACTCTCCCTCAAACGAACCCTCACTCGTGAAGTTTTATTGAGAGGTGATCCGACTCCATGAGTGGAATGCCCTTGAAAAGCCAACGAAACGAATGAGGTCGGCCTGCTGATTCGTTTGACCAGTTTTTGCCTATTGACTCGGTGGTGACCGACATTCCCGGTGGAGGGGCGGAGACCCCAGATTTCAACACGGTTCCGATTACGTGTTTGCGTGGGCAATCCCAAACCATGGCGGACAACGGCGATGACTGACTATATGGAAAAGTTCCGAACGTTCAGTTCGCAGCCTCAATCTGCCAAGGCGACCGAATGAAATTCCAGGCGCCGTTCTCCATCCAAAGCACCTGCCATTGATCTCCAAGTTCCAGCTGAGTTTGCTCTGCAAGGACTCGGGCACTTTGATAGAAGGAAACCCAACCAGTGGCAGCGTTCCGACCATCGGAAGAAGACTTCGCCAATCTGCAGCCCCAATCATTCCATCTTTGCAGTTCATCCAGGAGTGAATCGGTCAATAGATTGCTCCACGGACGTGCTCTTCCAGGGTCACTAACAGGGGCTCCCCGCCATCCGCTGCCAACCGGCCTGTCGGAGACCTTCATCATGTCTTCGTGTGAAGTAACGATCCAGATTCCGGACGCGCCAAAGTCGTAGTCGACCAACGCTCGCTGCACAGAGCAATCATGTCACTTGAATGTGTGTTCGACAAGATACTCACGTGTCGGGGGCCCGACGTGAATCCGCACGCGTCGACGATGCCGATACTTCGAGAAAGTCCATTTCAATGGTCGCGCTTTCAATTGACCAATTTGCCAGAAGGATCTCAGGCATCGATCTCTTGGCCGCCATTGCAGTTCGGAGGTGGCTACTCAAACTGCAAGCGGATCGCCTCTGTTTGGTGAGTTAGAGGCGTGCTTGAAGCCGCAGGACGGCTGCTTCAAGTGGCGGAAGATCCTCCATCACAGTTGCTTCGACCACTGCTCGGGAGGTGTCGAAGTAGTGGTGAGCAAGCCAGTCGCGCATTCCGGCTGCGTCCGACCACTTGACATCCGGCTCGCTCGCGACGAGCTTGGGATCTAACAACTTTACCGCCTCACCAATTTCGATCAGACGTAGCCGAACGGCATCGAAAACGAGTCCATCGGAAAGGTCGCCACGGGTGAGGTGGCTCCTGATTGCAGTTATCGCGTCAACAATGTCGGAGAGGCGCTCGTCGTCGCGTCGTGCGTTCATAGTGGGATGGCCTCGCGTTCGACCTCTTCTCGAACGCGAGGTCGAAGGCAGTCTGATGGGGCGACGTCAACTGGAACACCGAGAATCTCCGAAAGCTCCCGACGGAGTGCTTCTAAGGCGAATAGGCCTGTTCCCTTATCCAGGTCCACCACCAAATCGACGTCGCTGTCGGGCCGGTCTTCGCCCCGTGCAGTGCTTCCAAAGACGCGGACGTTACTCGCGCCATGGAGCGTTGCACAAGCGAGTATCGAGCGTCGGCGCTGGCGGAGTCGGCGACCGAGAGGGGTGTCTGGGAGACCGGGCGGATAATCGCCCGAGCGCTCGAGATCGAGCACTAGGTGATGTCCCGTCGCGCGCACGAGACGTTCGAGCATTGAGACCGAAGGCTCTCTACGACCGGACTCGTAGGCGCTGATCACGCTCTGAGCGACCAGAGCACGACGTGCGACTTCGGTCTGTGACAGTCCGGCGCTGATGCGCGCCTGTCGAAGGAACTCTCCGGCTGAAGTCTCCTCTCGATATGTCATATTCTAACTTTAGTACTTATCGTCTATGAGCAGATACGTAAGATCAGGGAATCGCCGGCTTTCATGGTGCGCTTGGACTGGTCCCCGTCAGCGCAGTGGGCTCCTCGATGGGCGGTGCGATTTGTGAAGCCTGGGCACTCCACTATCGCGATGACGTAGCGAAACTCGTGTTATCGAACAGTTGGGCCGAGCAGGACCCGCTCCTCGACCCGCTGTTCGGGCACTGGATGGCCCTTGCGATGGATGGTGCCAACGACCGACTCGCAGAAAGCTTGCTGATGGGATGCTTCAGCGGTGAGTACTTCAAGCGCTTCCCGGAGGTCATTCCCGAGTTTCTCGCCACGCCGCTTCCCGACCTGGACAGCCTCAAGGCCGCGATTGCGGCGTGCCACGGCCACGACCTGCTGGACCGACTCGTTGAGATCGACATCCCGACGCTCGTCATCAGCGCGAACAATGACGTGGTCGTACGACCACAGATGTCCTCTCGCATGGCCGATCGCATTCCGAAATCACGACTCGTGGAGATCGATTCCGGTCACATGATCATGTGGGAGCAGCCCGACTCGTTCGTAGACGCAATCAAGTCCTTCCTCAAGGAACACTCCGTAACCGCGCCCAGTACTCTCTAACTCTCAAAGGAGTTCTTGAATGTCAATAGTTCGTGTTCACAACTTTGGAATATCGCTTGACGGCTACGGCACCGGTGAGGGGCAGTCCTTGGAACAGCCTTTCGGGCACGCCGGAAATAGGTTGCTCGAGCGATTCCTCACTACTCGTACGTTCCAAGCGATGAACGGTGACCAACGCGGGAGCGGGAGCTTCGGCGTCGATGAGGCCTTTGCCAGTAACTGGGGAACGGGCATCGGTGCAGAGATTATGGGGCGCAACAAATTTGGACCTCAGCGTGGCCGCTGGGCTGACGAGAATTGGAAGGGCTGGTGGGGCGACAATCCCGTCTTTCACACACCGGTCTTTGTCTTGACGCACCATCCGCGCCCGACGATCGAGATGGAAGGCGGGACGACGTTCTATTTCATCGACGCCACGCCCGTCGAAGCACTGAAGATCGCCCAGGAGGCCGCTGGTGAACTCGACGTGCGCATCGGCGGCGGACCATCCACTGTCCGTCAGTTCCTTGCCGCGGACCTGATCGATCACCTGCACCTGATCGTCTCGCCCATTGTGTTGGGGCGCGGAGAACGACTCTGGGATGGACTCGAGGGACTCGAAGAACGCTTTGACGTTGAGGTGGTCAGTACGCCGAGCGGCGTCACCCACTACACGTTCACTCACCGATAGAACTGGGCCGAACCCCGAACCTTGCCTGTGCGGGGTTGGCCCGTTACTCCAGTTCCTTCCAATGCTGTCGACCGAAAAGGCGTCCGAATCGAGCGGTGAGAGAAGGCCCCTCGTCGTGCGCGGTGTCGGGGTGAAGGACGAGGGTACCTTCGGGCGCTGGTAGGGACGCCGCTTCCTCGTCGGTCAACGCGCAACGAACCGTCGTGGTGGTGATAGCCGTAATCTGATCTCGGTCAACGAAGCGAAGTCCGTCCTTTGTCTTTATGGCGATGCCGTCGAAAATATCCAGTTCCGGGATTTGCAAGACGTGCTCGACAGTGCCGAACTGAGTATTCGTGGAGCTGAGTACGGCCGCGCCAACGGGCAGCGCCATGTACGAAATCTGTTGTCCGTCATCCATCGGCTTCTCCTCCTACTTCGTCTGACTCTATCTTTGGCGCTCGACGCGGGTGCGGTCGGCTCTCATCATGGCGTCCGAGCGCCCGGGCCTCGCTGGTGTTATACATGGCGTTGTGACCGATCACGAGCGCGACGTCGACGTCGAACCCGCCAAGGACGTGGAACGACGGGCCGGTGATCGCCGAGGTAACGACGATCGACGCAAAAAGGATTCAGGGCCACCGGATGGCGCCGAGAAACGCAAAGGCGAACGCCGCCAAGGTGAACGCCGTGCAAAGGGTGACGAGCCTACCGATTGATTACCGTCATTCCAACGTGTCTCGCGTCAGAAAAGTGACGTGGGTCGAGCGAATGATTCGCCCAGTACGTACGTAGAGAGAACCACGTGGATGTTGACCTAGGAACCACGTCCAGCGCACGACATTGGTTGGCAATTGGTTGAGTAGGACCAACGCCATTTGTCTTGAAGCACTTTCGCTGGTCGTCGCCGTGTGAACTTTTGGACGAGCACGTCCAACGCTCAGAGAACGTGGCGCGTCCTGAAATGTTTTCACGTCGCGACGGTGACTCAGAGAATCTGGAGTGTTAGCGTCAAAAACAATTCAATCTGAAGTATCCCTCCGTCTTAGTTGATTGAAGGACTATTTCGAAGCGTCTCCGGGGGGATATGAGCATTCTTTGGATCAGTGTGGGGATGGGACTAGCGGTCGCCGCAATCCTCGCACTCTCATCCGTCGCCTTTACCCTCGAGTACGCGGTGAGCCGCGTGGTGAACCTGGCCCACGGTGAAGTGCTCACTATCGGCGCCTACGCCGCGTACGTCAGCGAGACGAATTTCCACCAGAGTCTTTACGTCTGTGCGATCATCGCCACCGTGGCTGGGGCGCTCGCGGGCATGGCGCTCAATTTCGGCCTCATCGAGCGCTTCCGCAATCAAAAGCCACTGGCAACACTCATCGCGACCCTTGGCGCGTCGCTCATCCTGCAGAATCTCTTACTCATTGGCTTTGGCGGCGCGAGTGTTTCGTACCAATTCTCGCAAGGATCGCTCCTGCACGTGGGTCCCTTCTTGTGGACGACACTGACGATCAAGGTGATGGCCTCCGCCGTCGCCGTCGCGGGACTTATCTACCTCCTCTTACAGCGCACTCGATTGGGCAAGGCGCTGCGCGCCGTATCGCAGAACCGCGAGTTGGCCCAGGTGAGCGGTATTCCCGCTCGGCGCGTTGTGATGCAGACCTGGGCCGTCGCCGGCGCCGTATCGGGATTCGCCGGCTTCCTCTACGGTGAGACGATCGGCACGATCACGCCGAGCATCGGGAACGGTTTCCTTCTCCTCTCCATCACCGCGGCGGTAGGCGGGGGTCTCGGCCGTCCCTACGCGACCCTCGGCGGCGCCGTCGTGCTCGGTCTCGTCATGTCCATCGCGGGCACCTACACCTCATCGGCCTACCAGCTGGTGATCGCCTTTGGCTTCCTGGTCGTGATGTTGTTGATCAAGCCCAACGGGATGTTCGTGCGGGGCCGAGCGCTCGCGGTGCGTGCCTGATGCTGCAGTACTGGACCGCGATTCTGACCGAGGCGACGATCTTCGGTGTCCTCGCACTCGGCATCGACATGATCTGGGGTTGGGCCGGCGACTTCGACCTGTCAGCCTACGCCTACTTCGCCCTCGGCGTGTACATGACGATCATCATGACGGTCGGCAAGGCGAAGGCGCCCGTCGAGTACGTGCTCGGTTGGCATTTGCCCTATCTCCTCGCCGTACCCATTGCCGTTGCGGTGGTCGTGGCCTTCGCTTCGATCATTGGCGCCATCGCCTTACGCAACCTGCGCGACGTGTACTTTTCCATCACGACCCTCGGTGCCGTGTGGGCGATCTACTACGGGGTGGAGAACTTCACGCCCCTCTTCAACGGCTACAACGGCGTCTTTGGACTCTTCGATCCTCTGGGCGGGAAGCTCTCGTACAACGCGTACCACTACTTCTTCTTCGCCTTCTGCCTTCTCGTCTTGTTCCTGGTCTACTTAGTCGTCCAGCGACTCTCGAGGAGTCCGTTCGGCCGAATGGTGCGCGCGGTTCGAGACGATGAGCGTGCCGCGTCCGTGTACGGACGCAACGTCTTTTGGGCGAAGTACCGCACGTACCTCGTCGGGGCGGGACTCGCCGGTCTCTCCGGTGGACTCTTCGCCGCGTACATCGGGGCCTTCAACCCGCTCGACTGGAGACCAACGGAGATCTTCGTGCTGTACGCGGCGATCCTCGTGGGGGGACGCGGCAACCCACGTGGTGTCGTGCTCGGTTCGTTCATCGTCTACGTCGGTTTCGTCGAGATGACACGCTACATTCCCTCGCCCGCGGCGCGGCCCGAACTGGGACCGGCTCTCCGCCAGATACTCATTGGTCTTTTGATCATCCTCATGCTCAAGTTCCGCCCCAGTGGACTCCTGCCTGAACGGTTAGGTACGGACGGGACGAGCGCGCGACGATCGTGGCGAACGTGGTTCACGCGCGCGAAGTTCCTGCCCGATCCCCGTCGTGACGACGTCGTGGCGGAACCCCTTCCGCGAGTTGAGACGTGACGACGGCGCTCCTCGAGATCGAGGGTCTGTCGAAGTCCTTCGGCGGGGTCGTCGCCGTCAACGACTGCTCCATGACGATCCACGAGGGAAGTGTCGTGGGGCTCATTGGACCTAACGGCGCCGGCAAGAGCAGCGTGATCGACCTGGTCTCGGGCTTCGAGCAGCCCACCTCGGGCCGTGTTCGATTCGCCGGGGTGGACGTCGTCGGGAAACGTCCAGATCAGATCTCTCGCCTGGGCATGATCCGTACGTTCCAGACGCCTCGCGAATGGCGCGACCTCTCCGTCATCGACAACGTGCGCGTCGGTCGCTCCGACCTCGAGAGCGAATCACTCTGGCGTTCGTTCACGTCGGCTCGACGACTTCGTCGACAAGAGGAGATCGATACCGCGGAGCTTCGTGAGTTGATGGAGCACTACCGCCTCGACGACGTCCGAAACGCCCGTGCGGTTGGCCTCAGCGGGGGACAGAAGCGATTGTTGGAGTTCGCTCGCATCGCCGCGGCGAAACCACGTCTGACGATACTGGATGAACCCATGGGCGGCGTGAACCCCGTGTTGGGTGAGCGCATCGGCGAAGCCATCCGCGAGTTGAAGAACGCGGGCAGCACCGTGGTCGTCGTGGAGCACAACCTGCCCTTCATTGAAAAGACCTGTGACGAGGTGGTCGTCATGGATCTGGGTACGGTCATCGCGCAGGGTCGCTTCGATGAGTTGCGTGACAACAAGCGCGTCGTGGACGCCTACTTAGGGAATGACGACGAATGAGTGACGCGTACCAGGACGCGCCGGTGGTCCTTCGCGTGGAGAAGGTCACCGCCGGCTACGGAGGTTCCCCGATCATCGAGGACGTGTCGCTCGACGTTCGCAAGGGCAAGATCACGGCGATCGTTGGACCGAACGGCGCCGGCAAGTCGACGCTCTTGAAGGCCATCAGCGGTGTCATCAAGACCTCGAGCGGTCACGTCTTCGTGCTCGATCGTGAGACAACCAACTTGCCGCCCGAGAAGCTCGTGCGGCACAAACTGGCCTACGTGCCCCAGGTGGCGAACACCTTCCCCGATCTCACCGTGCGAGAGAACATGGAGATGGGCGGTTACACGCGCAAGCGCGGCGTCGCGCAGCGGATCGACGAACTAGGTGAGCTCTTTCCTGACTTGAAGAAGTCCCTACGCCGTAAGGCGGGAGCGCTCAGTGGGGGCCAGCGCAGCATGCTCGCGATGGCGCGAGGGCTCATGCTCGATCCCGAGGTCATGCTCCTCGACGAACCGAGCGCCGGACTCTCTCCCATCTTGCAAAGCGCGCTGTGGGAACAGATCGAGAAGGTCGCGTCGACGGGCGTGGGGATCTGCGTCGTCGAACAGAACACCCGGCGCTCGCTACGTCACGCGCAGTGGGGCTACGTGATGGTTCTCGGCAAGAACCGCCTCGACGGTCCCGCCGAGAAGCTTTTGCATGACGAAGAGGTCATCGATCTCTACGTCGGAAGGATGTCGTAGTGCGACGACACGAGGTCTCGTAAGAGAGATGACTACAACGAGGGGGGTATGCATTGAGAAACATTAGGAATTTGATAACCGTTCGGACTGTGACGGGCGCCGTAGCTTTGGCCACGGTGCTCGGCAGCGGGGTGGCCTTCGGTACGCAAGCGACGGCGGGGGCCACTTCGGGCACCGTGTCGTACGGCGTACTGTCGTGCTTCACCGGTCCGTTGGCGAGTCTGGGCGAAGGCATCGACCAAGGTGCGCAGATCGCCCAGGCGCAAGTGAACGCCGCTGGTGGGGTGCTGGGCAAGAAGCTCCTCACTCCCACGGGTGACACGGGTTGCGACCCGGTCGAAGGAAAGACGGCGCTGTTGAAGCTGCTCTCGGGCGGCGGTATCGCGGGCATCATCGGACCGACCACGCAAGAGATCAACGCGGTCGAGCCAGTGTTGAAGGCGAACAAGATCATCGACGAGTTCCAAGGTGGTGACACGACGCGCGACACGCAGACGGATCCGTATCTCTTCCGCGACAGCCCGTCGGACAGCCAGCTAGGTGTCGCGATGGCCACGTACGCCCACATCAAGGGCTACAAGACGGCAGACCTACTCTTCTACTCTGACGCCGCGGCACAGACCATCGTGTCGCCGGTGAAAAGGACGTGGATCAAGTTGGGCGGCAAGGTGATCAACATTTACAACGTCCAGGCCGACCAGTCTTCGTACACCAACACGGTGGCGCAAGTCATCGCTGACAAGCCCAACGTGATCTTCTCCCAGACCGACGCACCGACCGTGGCCGTGCTCGAGACCGAGTTCAAGCAACTCGGCTCGACCATTCCGTGGATCGGTACCGACGTCACGACGAGCAGTGACTACATCAAGGCGTTCGGCGCCTCCAACGCCCACGCGCACTTGACGTCGGTGATGGGGACGTCCGTGACGGGTCAGGCTGATTCGTACTTCTTGGCAGGGTTTAAGAAGATGTTCCCGAGCCAGGCGGCGGCGGGTCCACTATCGGGCTCGAACTACGCCTACGACGCGGTGATCACGTTGGCGTTGGCCGACACCTACGCTAAGACGACGAAGGGGTCGACGGTGGAGAAGGACATGACCAAGGTCACGAACCCACCGGGAACGAAGTGCTACTCGTACAAGTCGTGCGTGGCGCTCTTAAAGGCGAAGAAGAAGATCAACTACGAGGGTGCCAGTGGCAGCATCGACTTCAACAAGTATCACAACACGTTCGGTCCCTACGCGCCCTTTGTTGCGAACGCGTCGACCGGAAACGAAGTACAAGGTACGCCGCTGTCGGCCAAGATATTGGGTGACGTGACGAACTGCACCACCACCACCGCGTGCCTTGCGGTACTGAAGGCAGACGGTGTGAAGTAGGGGTGCACGCGGGGCGTCTCGAGGTTGGCGCCGTTGGCCACCTCGAGGCGCTCTCGCGTTGTTCACGAGTGACGCTGCCTTACGTACTTCGATGAAAAGGATAGGACCCGCTTGAGTGACGTTCCCGACAGTCAGAGTGCCAGTGACCAACGTGGGCCGCTGGCTGGCGTCCACGTCCTCGACTTTTCGAGGGTGTTGGCCGGACCGTACGCGACGATGGTCCTCGGTGACCTCGGCGCCGAGGTCATCAAGATCGAGCATCCCGGCACCGGTGACGACACGCGCCTCTGGGGCCCTCCGTTCATCGAAAGCGCCGCCGAGCGTGAGAGCACCTACTTCCTCTCGGTGAACCGCAACAAACGCAGTGTGACGATCGACATGAAGGACTTTGAGGAACGACCCTTCATAGAGGACCTGGTCCGATGGGCGGACGTCGTCGTCGAGAACTTTCGCCCCGGCGTGATGGACCGACTCGGGCTCGGCGACGAGCGATTGGAAGAACTGAATCCCGGATTGGTGCGCTTGTCGATCAATGGCTTCGGCGACGACGGTCCCGACGCCCGTCGGGTCGGGTACGACCATATTCTCCAGGCCGAAGGCGGTTTGATGTCGCTGACGGGCCCTCCGGAAGGCCCAATGGTGAAGGCGGGCGTCCCGATCGCCGACGTCACGGCCGGACTGTTCGGCGTCATTGGCGTACTTGCCGGCCTGGTGGAGCGAGCCACGAGCGGTCGTGGTCAGCGCGTCTCCACGTCTTTGTTAGCTGGGCAAATTGCGCTACACACGTTTCAAGGCACGCGCTACCTGGTCGCGGGGGAGGTACCGCCGCCGTCGGGTAACCAACACCCCACGGTCTGTCCTTACGGCGTCTTTGCGGCCAGCGACGGGCCCGTCGTGATCGCGGTGGGTAACGACAACATCTGGAGTCGATTCGCACCACTCGTGGGTGTTGACGCGCTCGACGTTCGATTCGCCACGAACGACAAGAGAATCGCGAACGTCGCGGAGCTCAACGAACTTATGGCTCCTGCGCTGGCCTCGAAGAGCGTGCGCGAATGGTTGGTCTCACTCGACGGGGTGGGCGTGCCGGCCGGTGAGGTCAAGAAACTCGACGCCGTGTACGCGAGTGCCCAAGTCCGTCAACAGAACCTCGTCTGGACGGCGGACCACACGACCCTGGGTCCGATCGAACTGCCCGGCAGTCCGCTTCGCTACAGCCGCAACACGGTCTCCCTTCGTCGCCCGCCGCCGACGCTTGGTCAACACTCGCGAGAGGTGCGCCACGAGATGGGCGCGGAAGATTCGAGTCGTGACGGCTAGGTCCCTGAGGGGCGCTCGGGTGGTACGAGCGACACGTGCGAGGAGGCCGACGTGACGTCGATGTCTCGACTCAGTCGTTCGGTGTCGAGGTTGCAGTCACAGACGAGCAATCGTTGGCGACGATCGACGAAGTGGATCCACGATCGTCGCCGCCACCGTCTGGCGATTCCGCCGCCGACAAGGCTCGAAACCCAAGTGCACAAGAACGGCGTCTTCGAGATTCGCCTCGCCGGGGGCGATCGGCGAAACGTCCTCGGTCGCACGACCATTGATCACCTCGAAGCATTGGTCGCCGGACCACCCGACGGCACGAGGGTCATCGTGATCACGGCCGCTCCGCCGGACTTTTGTGCTGGTTACGACCTCGTTGAGGCGGCCCACGGCGACGCCGAGGCACTCGTCGCCAACGAAGGAAACTTTGAGGCACTTCGTCAGTCGACGATCCCTATCGTCGCGGCGCTGCAAGGCAACGTGATCGGCGGCGGCTTGGAGTTGGCGCTGTCGGCGGACGTTCGAGTGGCGTCGCCCGAGACGAGGCTCGCACTGCCCGCGTCGAAACTCGGCCTCGTGTACTCAGAAGCGGGGATTCGCCTCGTGGTCGCGATGGTTGGCGAAAGTGTGGCGCGAGCCCTTTTCTTGGCGGGACGGGACCTCGACGCCGACACGGCTCTCGCCATGGGTCTCGTCACCGACATCGTCGGGCGTGAACAGCTGCGTGGTCGCGCGCTCGCAGTGGCGGACCAGATCGCGTCGTGGTCGACGGTCGCGACGTCCGGTAACCGTCAGATACTTGATGTCGTTGCTGGCAGGACCTCGGTGAACACCGTCGAACTACGTCTCGCGAGTTTTGCGCCCGACAGTGACCTGCGGCACAGCATCGCGCACTTCGTCGCGCGACGCAGCAGGACGCTGCGTCGAAGCGGACGGAAGTAGCGCAGCGCTTACGTGAAGGGCGTCGCTAGCTGAACGTAGTTTCCGTCCACGTCTTCAATCGTGGCGAGCCAGAAGTCGTTACCCTCCTGGGGCTGGTAGGGGCCGGCCACGACGGGGGCGCCGAGTGCCACGAGCTCGTCAAAGGATGACTTCACGTCGTCAACTTCAACCATGATTATGACGCGCTGAGGGACACTGCTCTTGCCGTGAAGTTCGCTGTGAGGACCGATCATGAGCTGGGCGCCAGAGGTCCAGCCGCACCATTCGCCGTCTCGGAAACCGGGATCGCCGAGGACTTTCGCGTAGAACTCACCAGGTGCTACGGGGTTCTCTGAGCCAATCATTACGCCGCTGAATTTCATATCGCGCCCTCCAGTGCTCGCCGCGTCGAACCGCGTTCATCCTCACCGTATTTCGAACGATTGTCAAGATTCGTGCTCATTTCACGTGGCGTAGCGCGAAACGCCCTTGGTACGAAGGTCGCTCAGGAGCTCGCGTCTCGACGGGCTCTATCGAACCTAAATGGGGGTGTCTAGGACTTCAAAGTGAGACTGACGGGACAGTGGTCACTGCCCATGATGTCGGCGTGAATCTCGGCGACCGTGACGCGCTCGACGAGGCTCGCCGACACCAGAAAGTAATCGATGCGCCAGCCGACGTTTCGAGAACGAGCGTTCGAGAAATTCGACCACCACGAGTAGTGGCCGTTGCCTTCGTGAAACAGTCGAAAGGTGTCGACGAAACCGGCGTCGAGAAAGTTCTGAAAGCCCTGGCGCTCTTGCGTCGTGAATCCCCGCTTTCCGGCGTTGGACTTTGGATTGGCGAGGTCGTCGGGCGTGTGCGCCACGTTGAGGTCGCCGCAGAAGATGACGGGCTTCATCCGTTCAAGTTCCTGGACGTGGTGCAAGAACGCGGGGTCCCACTGACTGTGACGAAGGTTCAGCCGTCCGAGGTCGTCCTTCGCGTTCGGGGTGTACACGTTCACGACGAAGAAGTCCGCGAACTCCGAGGTGAGGACGCGCCCTTCGTTGTTAGGGTCACCGAACGTATCGCCCACGACGCCGAACTTGTCGATCGACGTCTGGGGCAGTCCCGGCGTCACGCTGATGGGCGCGACCTTTGAGAAGTTCGCGGTACCGGAGTAACCCTTCTTCTCCGCGGAGTTCCAATGCTCCTCGTACGCAGGCAGATCGACTTCCGTCTGGAACTGCTGCGCCTTGGTTTCTTGCAAACAGATGATGTCGGGATCGAGCGCTTCGACGAAGGGCGTGAAGAGACCTTTCTTACATACAGCACGGATACCGTTGACGTTCCAAGAGACGAGGCGCACGTAGAGAATGTACCAACCAACGGGGTGCGGTTCGACGAGCCAAGGCGGACCGCAATACCCATTCAGTAGCATGAGCCTCAGGGCGTCAACGGAACGGAAGGTACATGCAGGCCGAACAGAGCGTGCAGACCATCCTCGTCGTCGTGTTCATGGTCGTCGCGTACTCTCTCGTCCGAAAGGGTCGCCTGGAGACCAAGAACGCGACGCTCGCGCCTCGTCAACGCATCCGACCCGTCCTGTTGGAGATGCTCGATCCGCTGCTGGCGATCATCGTGGTCGGACCGGTGTTGGCCCACGAGCTCAACGTCGACGTGTGGCACGTCCTCGCGGGCCTCGTGGGAATGGCGGCCGGTGTTCCGATCGGGCTCTTGCGGTCTCGCGTCCAGTACGTGCGCGCGATCCAGAGTTCGAAGAGCGTGGTGTTGGTGCGATCGCGCGCGGAGTACGCCTTGATCTTCTTGCTGGTCATTCTTCGATCGTCGGAGAGCTCGATTCGTCAGAACCACTCCACGTCGGTCACGCTGCTCTTTGCGATGCTCCTGGCGCTACCAATTGGTGAATCGTGCGCGAGAACGTACTCGTTGGTGAAGAAGTATCGACGCGAGATCGTCGAGTCCCCGTCGTTGGGCGTCTCGCAGTAGCGCTCGTTTTCTCGCTCGAACTACTGGGAGCAACCCCGAGCGTCGACGTCCATCACGCCAAGGACCACGTCACCTCGAACCAACCAGATCAGGTCGTACTTGTCAACGGTGGGATCGCAGTGCGGCGGCACCAGCGCCAGTCGATCACCTCGACGAAAGGGGTCGTGGGCGCCTCGCGTCACCATGCCGTGTTCGTCGCCGAGGAACTGGTAGCTGACCTCGTCTTCGTGACCGGCGATGAGCGGAACGCCCGCGTCGGTGGCCATGGCCTTCAGACCGGCGTCGACCGTCACGAAGCGCTCATGGTTGACAGAGATCACGGTGGTCTCGATGAAGAGGCTCTGGGCGAACCGACCCTCAACGTCATCGCCGAGCGCGTCACGGTACTCGCGGTCCATGAACACGTAGCTCCCGCACTGCAACTCGTTGAGGAGTCCCAGTTCCACGTCGATCTCCGACGTACCCGTCCCGCCACCCGTGCGAAGGGCGACGACATGACCGTGTGACTCGAGCGCCTTGACGACTCGGCGTAAGACGTCCGTCGACTCAATGGTCGCGGCGCGACGTTCGTCGCGACCCGCGACGTGTTGGAGATGACCGGCGTACCCCTGAACACCGCCAAGGCGCAGATGCGACGTGGACGTGATTCGCTCGACCACGCGTAACGCGTCGCTGGAGCTCGCGACACCGGTCCGTCCGAGGCCCACGTCGACGTCACAGAGGACGGTGAGTTGGACGTCCGCCGCACCCGCGGCCTTGCCCAATTCGTCAACGCCGTCGGTGCAGTCGACGACCACGCTGAGGTCACAGAGTCGGCTGAGGTCGATCGCGCGTCTTGCCAGTGCGGGTCCCACCAACGGTGACGTGAGAAGAGCGGATACTCGCGCCGGTGTTCCCTCGCGCGCTAGGCCGGCCACGACGGCCTCCGCTTCTGAGAGTTTGGCGAACGCCAATCCTGCGGCGCCGGCTTCGAGCTGGAGCCGAGCGACGAAGGCCGATTTATGTGATTTCACGTGGGGGCGAAGCGCGACGTCCGAACGCGTGATCTTCGCCGCCATGGACAAGACGTTCTCGACGAGGAGGTCGTAGTCGCACACGAGCGCCGGCGTCGTGAGGTACGAACGAGATCCCTCGTCGCCGAGTCGATCACGCAGAGCGTCGTAACGAGGTTGGTCGTGTCGAGATTCGTCCATCTCTCAATTGTCACATCTTCGACGGGGCGCGTCGCAAAACTGCGCGGCGTAGCGCGGCGTAACGCTCCCTGTAGAGACTCGCGTGAACCGGTAGGAGGAAAAGAAGGGAACCTTAACCCATAGAGGTCGCCTCTCGCCGGACTAGATGAAGCCGACGGTCCGGTGAGGTTGGTAGTCCCTTTCGAGCGACGCGATCTCCGCGTCGTCAAGACGGAGGTCCACCGCGGCGATGGCGTCAGTCAAGTGTTGAGCCTTCGTGGCGCCCACGATGGGGCTTACGACGGCGGGCTTCGAGAGGACCCAGGCCAGTGCGACCTGAGCTGGCGCGACGCCTCGGCGCCCAGCGATGTCGATCACGGTGTCGACGATTGGTCGGTCGATGTCGAACGAGAGAGACCGGCCGAACGGGTCGTTCTCCGATCGATTCGTCTGCTGCTCCCACGGTCGCGTCAGACGACCGCGAGCGAGCGGACTCCACGGAATGGATCCGACACCTTGGTCGAGACAGAAGGGGAGCATCTCTCGCTCCTCTTCTCGGTACAGCAGGTTGTAGTAGTTCTGCATGCTGACGAAGCGAGTCCATCCGTTGAGATCGGCGGTGTACTGCGCTTGGGCGAACTGCCAGGCGTACATCGACGACGCCCCGATGTACCGCGCCTTGCCGGCCTTGACGACGTCGTGAAGGGCTTCCATGGTCTCCTCGATGGGCGTGTTGTAGTCCCAACGGTGGATCTGATACAGGTCCACGTAGTCGGTTCCGAGACGTCGAAGGCTTTCGTCGATCTCGGTGAGGATCGCTTTACGTGACAGGCCCTCTCCGTTGGGACCAGGTCGCATTCGTCCGTTCACCTTGGTCGCGATGACCAACTCCTCGCGCGGTGCCATGGACAAGAGGGTTGGGCCCGTGATCTCTTCGCTGCTGCCCGCGGAGTACACGTTCGCGGTGTCGAAGAAGTTGATGCCAGCGTCAAGCGCTTGGCGAAAGAACGGCTCGGACTCCTTCTTTGCGAGTGACCAGGTCTGGTTACCCCTCGCGGGCTCACCGTAACTCATGCAGCCGAGGCAGATCTTCGAGACTTTAAGTCCCGTAGTTCCCAGCGAAACGTACTCCACGTTGATACTCTCCTGTACTTGAAGGCGGAATCTCAATGTACCGGCTGAGTATCGCTCTCGTGCGCGCGGCAGTATTGAAAGTGAAAGTTCCTTGAACGCGCGAAGCACCATTCACTGAGTGAATCGCGTCAAAAAAAGCAGTCGTAGCCACGGTGTCCAGGTAAGTGAAATCAGTAACGTAGCCGAAACATGCGCGTGATATGAAAGGTACATCAATTCATCTTTCGTGGGCGTTGATCCATCTCTTGCATGGGATGAGGAGTTTTCCGCGCCGGGGGTGGCCCGGCCCGTTTACCGCGAGATCGACGACGTTCTCGGTGACCTAAAGACCGTCGACGTCCGCACGCGTTTCGATCAGATCGGACGAACCTTTGCCGAACGCGGCGTAACGTTCGCCTTCGGCGGAGAAGAGCGTCCTTTTCCACTCGACTTGATTCCTCGGATCATCGCGGCGACGGAATGGGGCGTCCTCTCCTCAGGCATCCAACAGCGGGTGACGGCATCCCGGCCGGGTACGTGGCGGGCTATTCGTACGCCAAAGGAGAAGCGGACGTAGGGGAGAAGGTCGTCGGCGAAAGCCACGCCTGGGTCGTGTACTTTTGTAGCGACTGGGTGGGCATCGATCCCACGAACGGTGGCCGCGTCGGACTTTTCACGTCGTCGTCGCGAAAGGTCGTGAGTACTGAAGGGGATCTACCACGGCGATCCCTCGATCTCGCTCGGCGTGACCGTGGAGATCACCCGGGTCGCCTGACGCCAGCGGGTCTTTCGACGCAGTCGCCACGCATGAACGTCGATTATCGGGGCATCGACACCCACCTAAGGTATTCGTGACGTTCAGCCGATTATCCGAGGAGTCCCAACCATGTCCACCCCTCCCACCGTTGTCGTTTGTGAAGGCGACCAGACGGGCCAGGAGTTGCTCGACGAGGCGCTTCGCGCGCTCGAGCCGTCCGTACTTGGCTTCGAACTCGAGTTCCTTCGCTACGACCTCTCGCTCGCCAGTCGTGAGAAGACCAACAACGGCGTCATCCACGAAGCCGCCGCGAAGATGCGAGAGACGGGACTCGGTCTAAAGGCCGCGACGGTCACGCCTACGGAGATCGGCAGCGTTGGTTCGCCCAATCGCATCCTTCGCGAGGGCATCGACGGCAAGGTCATCGTCCGTACGGGACGGCGAATCCCGGGGGTCACCCCGATCGTGGCCTTGACGCACCCGGTCGTCGTCGTCCGCATGGCAGTCGGCGACGCCTACGGCGCGGCCGAGGGTCGTGACGGCGAGCCCGGGGCGGTCGCGGAGTCGGCGTGGCGAACCGAGCGTATCGACCGTTCCACCTGTCGCTCGGTAGCTGAGTTCAGTTTTCGTTCCGCGGCGTCGCTCGGAGGACTGGTGTACGGCGGACCGAAGTGGACCGTCTCGGCGACGTACGAAGGAATGCTGAAAGAGGAGATGGACGCCGCGGCCCTTCGCCACCCGGGCGTTACCTACCGACCCATGCTCATCGACGCCGCGTACGCCGGACTGATGACCGAAGGTTGGGACACGCCGGTCGTCATCCCGGCGCTCAATCGTGACGGTGACTGCTTGAGTGACCTCGTCTTGGCGATGTTCGGCTCGATCGCGGGCGCGGAGTCGGTGCTCCTATCGCTTGACGAGAACCTTGCCACGCGCGTCGCGATGGCCGAAGCGCCGCACGGGACTGCGCCGTCGCTCGAAGGCAAGAACGTGGCGAATCCCATGGCAATGTTGCTCGCGTGCGCGGCGGTATTGGAGCACGCTGGTTATCAAGGTGATGAACGATGCGAGCGGGTGTCCTCGGTCCTTCGTCACGCCACGTTGAGCGCTGCGGCGGACGGCGTTCGAACGTTCGACCTTGGCGGTGACGCCTCCACCAGCGAAGTGGTGGACGAGGTCATCAAACGGGTGCGCGCACACCAGGCGTAAGCGCACTTCGCGAACGAGTCGTCACCACTCGCATCGAGCGAACTTCACTTGCTCAGATTTATGGAACGCAGTATGGAGTGGGTGAAGGAGTTCGACCTCGAGTACACCTTTCGCCGGACGTAGCGCGTGGCGTAGGCGCTTGGACCGTGGGCCGCCGCTTGGACGTTGCCCAGTAGTCGCGCGTCGCGATACAACTCGGAACGAAGACTGCGATGACGGGCCACATTCACTCCTCGGTCTCGACTCTTTCTAGCAAAGCGGACGACCTCGCGTGGTGGTGGCAGAATCGAGAGAGCCCGCCCGACCGAGGAGACCTACGTGGACAATCGACAGTTGGTGCTTGTAGAGCGCCCCATGGGAGCGGTCAACGACGCCACGACGAAATTGGTCGTGAGTCCCGCGCCGAATTGTGGCGAAGGCGAGGCACTGATCAAGGTCGCCATGTTGAGCATCGACCCGACGATCCGTACGTGGATGAACGACGCGCCGGGTTATCTTCCGCCTATTCAACTGGGCGACGTGGTCCGCGGCGCTGGTACCGGTGTGGTCGTCGAGTCGCGCAACGAGCGCTACAACGTCGGCGACGTCGTCTTCGGGATGACGAACTGGCAAGAGTGGGTCGTCGCGAACGAAGAGAACCGGTTCACTGTTATTCCCAAGGGTCTCGGATTGGGACTCGCGACGATGATGAACGTGCTGGGGGTGACAGGCATGACAGCGTACTTCGGACTTCTTGACGTCGGCCAGATGAGGGAAGGCGACGTCGTCGTTGTCTCGGGTGCGGCGGGTGCGACGGGATCCGTCGTGGGCCAGATTGCCAAAGCTCGAGGCGCGAAGCGCGTGGTCGGCATAGCGGGCGGCCCTGAAAAGTGTCGCGACGTCGTGGAAACGTTCGGCTTTGACGAGTGCCTCGATTACCGCGAGGAGCACCTCGGTCGTCGGCTACGCGAAGCGTGTCCGCAGGGCGTCAACCTCTACTTTGACAACGTGGGCGGCGAGATTCTGGACACTGTCCTCGCCAATTTGGCGATGAACGCGCGTGTCGTGCTCTGCGGCGCGATCTCTCAGTACAACGCGACGGCTGCTCGACGAGGCGTAGAGAACACGTCGATGCTGATCACGCGGCGCGCTCGGATGGAGGGATTTCTCATCCTCGACTACGCGCAGCGCTACGCGGAGGCCCAGACGGAACTCGCCACCATGGTGCTCTCGGGCGCTTTGCATCACCAAGAGCACCTGGTGGCGGGGCTCGAACGGGCCCCCGAGGCGTTGAATCTTCTCTTCAGTGGGGGCAACCACGGTAAGACGCTGGTCGTCGTGGACGAGAGCGTGCAGATTGGCTGACGCGTCAATGGACGCAACCACGCGCCGTACTTGGTACCACGTCACGGTGGCGCTGTTCCTCGTCGCGCTGGTCGCGGGCTTCGCGCAGTTTGGCGCCGTCGCGTCGCTCGACGACGTCGCGCGTCACTTCGGCCATCACACGTCGAGCCAATCGCTCCAGAGCGTCGTTGGTCTTTCGGGGTCGGTACTGGGCATAGGTCTTGCGATACTGCGCTTCGCGTCACTCGGCGCGTTGCCCTTGGCGTCCCTCGCCGATCGCTGGGGACGAACCAACGTCTTGCGTCGAGCGCTGCTGGTGGGCCTCGTCATCACGGCGTGCGCGTCGCTGAGTCCGACGTACTGGGTCTTCGTCCTGTGCTTCGCGCTCGCGCGACCGCTACTGTCCACGACGTCGGTCCTCGTCCAAGTGATAACCGTGGAGCTCTCGAGTACGAAGGGCCGCATCGATCGCTTGATCATCATCGCGGCCGGTGGGGGCCTCGGCGCCGGCATGGCCGCGGTGTTGCACGGACTGATTCGCGGCTCCGCCTCGTTTCGCTGGCTCTTCGCGTTGGCGATCCTGCCGATCTTCTTCGTGCGACCGTTGCTCAGAAACATTCCCGAACCGACGTTTCATCGAGGAGACGGCTCCTTCGCACGAATCGGCGCCGTGCCGCGTGGGGTTCGTGGACGCGTCGTCATCGTCGGAGTCATGGTCTTCATCGTCGGCGTCATCTCGGGACCGGCCAGCGGCTTCACGTTCGTCTACGGCGAAGGGGTCCTCAAGATGCGTCCGAGCGTCGTGGCGAGCGTCGTGGCGCTGAGTGCCGCGACTGGCCTCGTCGGCCTGCTCTTGGGTCGTTACTTTTCGCGCACGCTCGGCCGGCGATGGACGATCGTGCTCGGCGTGCTGGTGACCGCGGCGACGGCGTCGCTCGCCTACAGCGGGGGAAGGACCGCGTTCATCGTCGGCTACATGAGTGGCGTCGCTGCCGGGGGCCTCTTGGCTCCGGCGATGGTGGCGTTGAGTACCGAGCTTTTCTCCCACGCGTTTCGTGCGACGGCGGCAGGATGGATCGGCGTGGCGGGCGTACTTGGTGCCATGACGGGACTCCTGATCTTTGGACTGATCGGCGACAGTGTCCACGTGACGGGCGCGGGGTCGTTCCGTCTCCCCGCACTACTTACGTTCTTGCCCTTGTTACCCTCGCTGTTCTTGTTGACGCGGCTACCCGAAAGCTCGACGATGCACCTCAGCTAAAGAAGTTCGAGGTCTGCGACGAGGGCCATATGATCGCTGCCGCCGTCGCGCGTGAAGCTTCGTGTCGACTTCCAGGGTCCTCGACCCAGGATGTGGTCGATCTGCGAATGAGGACGCGGCGCCGGCCAGGTGCGTCCAGTCGCGAGCGTGTGCCACCCAGGCAAGAGCAGTCGCAGCAGCGGGCGCCAACTGTTGAAGTCACCGCCAATGAGTAACGGCACCGCGGGATCGAGCGTCTCGACGAACTCGCTGACGCGTTGGTACTGGCGATGCGAACCGTGACTGAGGTGCGCGCCGTGAATGGCGAGAACGTAGAACGATCGGTGGTTCTCCTTCAGCCGCGCCACCACGAGGGCGCGCTGCACGCGCTCACGGGGAAGTCGTCCGAGCGAGATGACGCGCACCTCTTCGATCTCCAAACGAGTGAGGAGTCCGAGCCCCCAGGTGCCGGGTTCAAGATGTTGGAGTCGCGCTCGACTGGTGAGCTGGGTCTTCGTGAGCGACCGGTGTCCACTGAAGAAAAGTCCACGCTCACCGAAGAAGTGCGCGAGGCGCGGCTGCCACGTAGGGCCACCGACGCCCGACGTCACGCGTTCACCGTGCGCTAACGGCGCGAACGCACCGTCGAGCTGTAATGAACTCTTGAGGTCTTCGTAGAAATCCGTTCCGTCGTCGGCCCGCCAGAGTTCCGGAAGAATGAGTACGTCGGCGTCGAGTTCTCTGATGACCTCGAAGACTCGAGTTGGCCGACCCCAGCCGTCGACACCTGCGTGAAGGTTAAACGTCGCGACACGCACCGTCAAACACTACCCAGGCTCGTGGCGTGATGTGGCAGTCTCTAAAGGTGGAATCCGTGGACGTAACGTTCGGACATCGTCTGTGGTGGGTGGACGCGTTCATCGGTGACAACGAGCGCGGGAACCCCGCGGTCGTGGTGCTGTTGGAACATCCTCTGCCCGACGAGGAGCTCCAACGCGTCGCGTTCGAGCTTGGCGTCTCGGAGACGGCGTTCGTTCGACGCGTGGGCGACCAGTGGTCCCTTCGCTGGTTCACACCCACCGTGGAAGTGGAGCTCTGCGGCCACGCGACGCTCGCCACCTTGCACGTACTCCTCAACGAACTAGGCGCGCCGGGCGGTGAGTTCTACTTCGCCACGAGGTCGGGCGTCCTCTCGGGGCGGCGACTGGGCGAGGGTCTTCTAGGTGTCGACCTGCCGCGCGCCTACCTCGAGCCACTTGATCCCTCGGTCTTGAACGACACGCTGGGCGTCGTGCACGAGCTCTACAGCGCCGGACCGTCGACGATGCTCGCCATCGTCGAGGACTACGACACGCTGTGTGGGCTGCTCGTCGATCCCATGAGTCTCTTCTTGGTCCCGAGTTCGATCGTCATCGCCGCGTGTTACGACGGACCCGACGTGGACGTGTCGATCCGGGTCTTCGCGCCGCGACTCGGTCTCGCTGAAGACCCCGTCACGGGCAGCGCGATGTGCGCGGTCGCGCCCTGGTGGGTGGAGAAGGTCGGAGCGCCCACCGTCACCGTTCGCCAAGCCAGTTCGCGCGGGGGCGTCATGTACGCGCGACTCTTCGAGAAGAACGTCGAAGTCGCGGGTCTCGCACGGACCTTCCTCAGTGGTGAGATCCGTCAATGAGTGACGACGTGCTCGGTCCCGGACCGCGCACGCGCGTTCGGCGACTACCCGCGAAGGCACACTACGACGAAGACACCATCTTTTCGATCCTCGACGAAGGTCGACTCTGTCACGTCGCGGCGACGGTGCACGGAAAACCGCTGGCGTTGCCCACGCTGCACGCGCGAGAGGGACGCACGATCTTCCTGCACGGCAGTCCCTCCAACGAGGTGTTGAAGTCGGTGGTTCGAGCCGGGGAGGCGTACGTCACCGTCACGCTCTACGACGGGCTTCGCCTGGCGAGGAGCGGTTTCGAGTCGTCCATTGCCTACCGATCGGTCGCGGCGGTGGGCGAAGCACGTGAAGTTGTCGACGAGACGGAGAAGCGACGGGTACTCGATCTCTTCGTGGACCGTGTCCTACCGGGGAGGTCCACGGAGGTCCGTCCCTCGAGCGATCAAGAGCTGCGACTCACCATGGTGGTGGCGGTGTCGATCGACGAGGCGTCGGCCAAAGTCTCTAGTGGTCCCACCGACGACGACGACGAGGACCAGGAGTTGCCTATATGGTCCGGCACTGTCCCCGCGCGCGTCGTCTTCGATGGTCCGGTCGCGGACACGAACGGCGCCATGGCGAGCGGCGACGTCGCGCTACCCGCGTCGGTGCGTCGACTCTTGGATGAGCAGTGACGACGGAGACCTTGCTTCAACAAGTGCAGTTCCTCACGCCAGTCGACGACCGGGAAGAGCTCTCCATTGCGTTGACGCTCGATCGCTTGACGTGGCCGGGCGATCCCTTCTCTGAGAGCGAGCACGACCATCACGTCACGGCGTCGTCGTTCGTCATCTCGTCACGCGGCGTGGTGTTGCATCGCCATCGTCGCCTCGGTATCTGGGTGCAGCCAGGCGGACACGTCGACCCCGGCGAAACGGCCGAGGACGCGTGCCTGCGTGAGACGGTAGAAGAGACCGGGCTGGTGGTGCGCCACGTCGATCCCGTCGTTCTCTTTCACGTCGACGTCCACCCCGGCCCGCGCGGGCACACGCACTACGACCTTCGCTACGTGCTGGTCGGCGAGCCACTCGATCCCGAGCCGCCGGCGAACGAGAGCCCCGACGTCTTCTGGTTCGACTTCGACGCCGCCATAGAGCGTGCGGAGCCGTCCTTAGCGGCCGCGCTGGCTAAGTTGGCCGGGGCGAGCGCGGGTTTTGGCGTGTCAGACTGACGACGTGAGTGATTCCGACGCCCTTCGAGCGCTCATGGAGGCTGATCGCTGGATCGATCGGGTCAGCAGCCAAAAGACCCACCTTCCAGAGATCGGCGAACTGGCCACGTTGGAAGTGGAGCTGCGAGCTCTCTTGAAGGACCTCCACGAAGCAGAAGCCGGTCTCGTGCCCATGGCGAACGAATTCGAGAAGGTGTCGCGCGAATCGGCCCGATTGAAGGGCCGAGCGAGTGATCTCGACGCCACCCTGGCGACGTCGACCGCCAACGTTCGAGAGCTAACCGCGTTGCAGAGCGAATTAAGCCACGTGCGTGAACTGCTCGCCGCGAGCGAGGACCGTGAACTCGAGTTGCTCCTCCAAGTGGAACCTCGTGAGGAGGCCATTGAGTCGATCAAGCGACGCGCCCAACCGGGCGTCGCTCGACGCAGCGAACTCATCGACGTGATCACCCAACTTCAGGGCACGCTTGACGAAGAACTGGTCTCGCTGCGCCGTGACCGAGAAGAGCGCCACGCGGCCGTGCCGGACGCGTTGCGCGCGCGCTACGACGTCGCGATGACGCGCGCCGGAACGTCGGGGGCCGCGCAGGTGGTCGAGGGGCGCTGCGACGGTTGTCGAATCGCGCTCGCGCCCTTGGACTATGACCGTTTCAAGTCCCAAGCACTCGACACGTTCATGGACTGTCCAGAGTGCGGGCGCCTCTTGTTGCCGTGATCATCCTCGTACGTCACGGTCAGACCACGACCAACGCGCAGAGCCTCTTGGTGGGGCGGAGCGACCCCGAGCTAACCGAACTCGGTCAACGTCAGGCACTCGCGCTCGTCCCGTTTTTAGACGGCGTGTGCGAAGTGTGGGTCTCTCCACTCGCGAGAGCTCGCCAGACCGCAGCGCTGGCGTTTCCCGGTCTTGACGTGGTGGTGAAGAAGTCCTTCATCGAAGTCGACTACGGCGACCTCGACGGTCAACCACTCACCGCGATCTCGCCCGAGAGATGGCGCGCGTTCGCACACGACCACGCCGCGGCCTTCGGCGGCGGGGAGTCGCTCGCGAGTGTCGACGCACGCGTCCACGCCGAGCTCGACGACCTCTTGAGTGACGAGACGAGCTTGTTGCACGATCAGCATCGTCATCTCGCCATCGTGAGTCACGTCTCGCCGATAAAGTCCGCGGTCGTCTGGGCGCTCGGGGTCGCGGGCTCGACGTCGTGGCGAACGAGACTCGATAACGGCTCGATCACCACGATCGGGCTACGTGGGACAACGCCACAGCTCGTACGCTTCAACGCCGTGCCAGCGCTCAGCTAATCAGCGCAGGGCCACGCTCAAGGCCCAGAAGTTAAGGCCCGCGCCCACGAGCGTTCCCGCGTGAAAGAGTTCGTGATACCCAAAGACGCGCGGCGAGAGTTTGGGCGTCTTGAAGGCGTAGGCGAGGGCGCCGAGCGTGTACGCGAGACCGCCCCCGACGACCAGGGAAAAGCACAGTGGTCCGCCGCCGCGGTAGATCTGGGGCATGACGGCGACAGCGGCCCAGCCCACCACGAGGTAAGGCAGGGTGTTCGCCCACTTGGGCGTGTCGAGGGCGAGTTGGCGGATGGCGATACCCACTACGGCGCCACCCGCCACCAAGAGCAGCAGGACCAGGCGGATCGATCCGTGCATCGTGAGGCCGGCGAGGGCCAGGTAGCTTCCCGCGATGGCGAGGAAGATGGCGGAGTGGTCCGCTCGTTTGAGGATCCTTCGCCGTGCCGGCGACCACAGGACGCGGTGAAAGAGCGCGCTGGTCACGAGCATCACCTCGACGCCGACCAGGTAACAGAGGACCCAGCCGACCTGGACCCAGGTTTTCGCCTCCACCAACAAGATTGGCGAGCAGGCGGCGAGGATGATGGCGCCGGCGACGTGCAGCCATCCGCGAAGGAGTGGCCGCACGAACGCACTCGGTGTTTCACCAGAAAGAGTGTCGGACACGTCTCAACCCTACGGCTGGCCCAACATGGCCCTAGAAACAACGGAGCCCGTCTGCTCTGAAACAGAACAGACGGGCGCTCGATGTTTGGCCCCCCCAGCCAATAGCCAAGAAATTAGTTCGTTCTCGGGTACTACTGTGAGCGCCGAGGCCTTTAAACACGGTCTCGTGAGCAATTTCACATGAAGGAGTCGCGATGGAACGTCGAACGTTAGGCCAGGGACTGGAAGTGTCCGCTGAAGGACTCGGCTGTATGGGCATGAGTGAGTTCTACGGAAAGGGCGACGACACCGAGTCACTCGCCACAATTCACGAAGCACTCGAACGCGGCGTCAACTTCTTGGACACGGCCGACATGTACGGTCCGTTCACCAACGAACGCCTGGTCGGGCGCGCCATAAAGGATCGCCGCGACGAGGTCGTGCTCGCGACGAAGTTCGGCAATCAACGAAACGAGGACGGCTCGTTCCTCGGCATCAACGGCACGCCCGAGTACGTGCTCTCGGCGTGTGACGCGTCGCTCGGGCGACTCGGCGTCGACGTCATCGACCTCTACTACCAACACCGCGTCGATCGCAGCGTGCCGATTGAAGAGACCTGGGGCGCGATGAAGTCACTCGTCGACGCGGGCAAGGTCCGTCACCTCGGCATCTCCGAGGCGTCGTCGGAGACGATCGAACGCGCGAACGCGGTTCACCCGGTCACGGCACTGCAGAGTGAGTACTCGCTGTGGTCGCGTGACCCTGAAGACGGCGTGCTCCAGACGTGTCGGCGCCTGGGCGTCGGGTTTGTCGCGTACAGTCCACTCGGCCGGGGGTTCTTGACGAACGAAGCCGCCACGGACAAGAGCGCAGAAGGCGACTTTCGAAGCCACAACCCACGATTCTCAGGCGACGCCCTCGAGGCGAACTTGAGTCTCGTAAAGAACCTCGAAGCGATCGCGACGTCGAAGAACGTGACCGTCGCCCAACTGGCCCTGGCCTGGGTGCTGTCGCGCGGCAGCGACGTGGTGCCCATTCCGGGTACCAAACGTCGTCGCTGGCTGCACGAGAACATCGCCGCCACGGACATCGTGTTGAGTGGGGCCGACGTCGAGGCGCTCGAGGCGGCCGTACCGCGGAGTGCTGTCGTCGGAGAGCGTTACCACGCAGCCGGGATGAAGAACCTCAACGGTTGACCCACGAGAGCTCCGCACCGCGCAGTTCGAGTACCTTGTCGCACCAGCGAACGACGTCCTCGTCGTGGGTGGCGATGATCACCGTGGCGTTCGTCGAGCCGAGAAGGTTCAAGACGTCGCGCGTCTCCTCTCGTCCGAGACCCGCCGTGAGTTCGTCCAGCACGTAGACGTCGGGGCTCGTCACGAGCGCGCGCGCGACGGCGACGCGCACTCGCTCGCCGCGTGAGAGTTCCTCGAAGCGCGTCGTTCGTTCGGTCACGAGACCGAGCGCGGCGAGGTCGTGCTGCGGATCTCGTACGCTGGGCCGTCCGAGCGTGACGACGTCGAGTGCGAAGCCCCGCGTGAGGCCCGGTTCACTCGGGACGTACGTGAGGTGCGCACGAAGCGCCGCGTCACTGAGTTCGTCGAGACGCACACCGCCGACGCTGATCGAACCACTTGTCACGGTGTCGAGCGCGGACATCGCGCGCAGCAGCGTCGATTTGCCCACACCGGACTCGCCGACGAGGGCGACGCGCACGCCGGGTTCGACGCTGAGCGTGGCGCCGCGCACGAGCACTCGACCGTCTTCCGCGAGCGTCACGTCGTCCAGACGGACGGTGCTCTCATCGGGCCAGGGGAGCGAACCGAGTACTGCGTCACCTTCGAGCGCCTCCAGTCGTTCGCCGCCGCCGCTCACGTCGACCGCCGCCTGCAGTGACGATCGGACGCTCACGAGTGCCTCGTAGGTAGCGAGCGCGATCGCCGCGGCGACGACGAGCCAGACGCTGGACGTTCGTGGATGCGACGTGACGGCGACCAGGGCAAGCAGACCCCCAGCGATGACGAGTGCACTCGAGGCGCGCCGTTGTCGACGGAGCGCTCGTTCCGCCCTCTCGACGCGCGCGACGGCGACGTTCGATCGACGAGTCGCGAACTCGTCACGTCCGAGCAGCACCAATTCCGGCGTCGAGGAACTCAACTCCACGAGCTGCGCGCGGTACTCCCCGCGAGCGGCGCGAAGCTCTCGGTCCTTCGTGAGCTCACCTCTCGCGAAGTAGGTAAGTCCGACGACGGCGAGGAACTGAATCGCGATGAGTATCGAGGCGAGCGCCCACCACTGTCCGTGCGGGGCCAAAAAAGCCACGACGACGTCGCCCACTACCATCACGGCCACGGTGTCGACGAAGGGCACGACGAAGCGAAGCCAGAGGTCTTGCAGTTCGTCCGTGTCACGAAGGGCCCGCTCGAGGAGATCACCGGACGCGTAGCGGCGCCACTGTGAGAAGTCGAGTTGGCCAACCGTTTCGACGAGCCACCGTCGCCAGTGCGTGACGGCCGCGTAGCCCAGGCGGTGCGCGGCGAGACGCTCACGAAAGCGAAGGGGAGAACGCAGGAAGGCGAAGAGTTCGGTGACGACGAGGACGACCGCGACGGCGCGAAGTCCCGGTCGCGTGGCACTTTCGACCAAGAGCGCGACGGCGCCTACCAAGAGCGCGACGTTGGTCGCCGTCGCGACGAAACCGGCGACCAGCGCTCGCGCCAGCGCGGCGCGCGGCGGCTGGGCACGATGAAGCCAGCGGCGAAGTCGGGTCACGTCGTCGTTCACGCTCGAAGCTCGAGACGTTTCGTCGTGTCGCTGAGGAGTGGCGTGTCCACCGTGGCTTCGAGGACGGCGAGTTCGGGCAGTGCGTCGAGTGCGCGGCGAACGAGGTCACGCGCGTCAGTGTCGAGAACTCCGGCAACGTCGTCCAGCACGAGGAGCGACACGTCGCCGAGCAAGGCGCGCGCCAACACGAGTCGGACGCGCTCGCCGGAACTGAGACCCCGTCCGTCACTCAGTAGTTCCGTGTCGAGATCGGCGAATCGTTCTCCCACGAGTCCGAGCGACCCCAGACGCTCGCTGACGTCGTCGTCATGAAGAACGACACCCAGCGTCAAGTTGTCGCGAAGAGATCCAGAGAGCAATGTGGTCTCGACGCTGACGTAACCAATCGGTGCGTTCGTGACGGCGACCGCTCCCGTAACGGGAAGACGCCACCCGAGCACGGTGTGCAGGAGTGTGGTCTTGCCCACGCCCGACGGACCGGTGATGACCACACGGTCGCCGCGACGCATGACGAGGTCGATGACACCGGCGTTGGCTTCGGTGACGAGACCCTTCGCCGCGAGGAGTTCCTCGTTCGACGTGGTTGAGCTCAACGGTCCCGACGCGCTCAGTGTCGCGAGGGCGCGTTGAGCGTCGTCGCGGCGATGGAACTCGACGCCAAAACGTCGTACTTGGACGAAGAGTTCACTCGTTACGAGGACCGCCGCCAGGGCGCGCACGAGACTGAGCCGACCGTCGAGGAGTCCGAAACCGACGACCATCGCGACGAGGCCGACGCTCACGCCACTCAAGAACTCGGTCACCAACGACGACTCGAGCGCGACACGAATGGCGCGCAGGGCCAACGTGTGTTCACTGTCCGAGATGGCGGCGATCTCGTTCGCGCCGTAACTGACGGCACCAAGGGCTCGTAGTTCGGTGGCGTGCTGGAGCACCTCGAGCTGGCGAGCTTCGAGTAACGCCCGACGCTCTTGGTACTGAGCGGCCATCACTTCGCTGCGACGACCCGCACGCTGGTAGAAGGGCGCGGCCACGCCGAGGAGAACGACAGTGATCAACAACGGCAGCCACCCGGCGACCTCAAAGATGATCACGAGGCCGAGAAGCGACGTACCGGCGCTGACCTTCAGTCGCTCCAGCGCCGGTGACGTCGAGGCCTGGTCGACGGCGAGGGCGAGATCGCCTCGTGCTCGCTCACCCTCTCGACGTGGCAACGCGAAATGTTGGACGAGGACGGCTCGCCACGTGGAGCGAAGTCGCGCGGAGGCAGTGTCGCCCCATTCGTCGAGGGCGACCGCGAGGGCCCAACGAAGGGCGACGACGCCAACGAGCAGCCAGACGCCCGTCACGGCGTCCCCGTGGGCGAGGTTGTTAAGGGCTACGGCGCTGAGCGCGGCGAGCGCGAAGACGAGGAGCGTTGAGAGAACGCCGAGGACGCGCGCGCTACGAAGATACGTGGCGCTCATCGGCGGTACGGACGATGTGAGGGCCACCGTTCAATGCTAATGAAAGCCCTGTTCGCTACAGAGGGTCGTCGCGGTGGGCGAGCAAGCGCGCCGGACCGTTCAACCAGTCCCTGAGAGCCTTCGTCGCGCGACAGTCATCTTCGTTGTACTCGAGGAGCCGCGTACGAAAGGCGAGTGCCTCGTCGGACTCGGGACCCGTCGCCTTCTCGTACCAATGAATGGAGGCCTCGCCGCTCGGATTGGGGTCGCGCCACGTAAAGCCCGCGCCGACCGCCAGCAACTTCAATCCCAAGGGACCCTCAGTCTGGATCTGGCGCTTCGCGACGTCGTGGAGGTCGATCCACTGGGCGGGAACACTGCGGCGAAACGCCACGAGGTCATCTGACGTCGGGCCGCCGTCCAGCGGAGGAGTGACGGCCCGATTCATCGCGCCGTCCTCGGCTTGCGCCCAGAAGCAGTACGCCGCGAACGTGCGCCCTTGGTCACGACAGGCGTCGCGCACTGCTTCGAGCCACGTCCAGAACTCCTTGAAGTTGAGGGACTCGGCCTCGCGGGTTAGTGGCCCCCATTCGACGAAGGCCCGGTAGCCCCTCGACACGCCCGAGGTCGGTTGGTTGAGCGTGACGTGCGCGCCCCAGAGGTACGTCGCGTCCTCGTAACTCTCCATGTCGACGTCGACTTCGACGTCCGCCGTCACGCAGCCCATGCGCTCCGCGTCGATCACGCGGAGCGACGAACCGCTCTCGTGCGCGCGCGCTCGGTAGATCAGGTCATCGAGTTTGTCGATGGTACGACCCAAGAGCTCCTCGGTCGCGTGAGGTTCGAGTGGGTTGATCACCTTGTTGCGCGTTCGTCGCGCGAGGTCGGGACTCAGTCGCGCGAGACGCGCTCGAGTGTCGACACCCTGTTCTCGAAGGAGCAGTTGTTGATCGAATGACGTGAACCGCACCAGCGACACGTCGTCGCGTGCCTCGAGTTGCTCTTCGCAGTGTTCGCTGTAGGGGCACTCGGGACAGTCACGGTGCCAGTAGGGCGCCGTCGGAAACGGACCCTTCAACCGTGCCCACTCGTCGTGCGCCGCGAGGACGCTCAGGCGCTCGTCGTAGAGGTGGTCGTACGTCGACAGGTTGAAACGCGGATAGTTGGTGCCGTCGAGTTCGAGCCACCACAGACGTCGTTGGCGGTCGACGATTCCGGCGCGCGCGTTGGGATCGGCGTGCCCGAGCGCGGCCAGGACGCGCGTCGCCTGCGCGAGGGAGAGACCGCTTCGGGTCATGGGCAGCGCGCCGCGCGTCCCCACACCGTCGTGATAGTTCGCCTCGCTCGGTCGTAGGTGTTCGAGCGTGCCTTCGAGCGTTCGCCGCGTCGTCGCGACCTCGACGACCTCGTGGTTCTTGATCAACATCGGCGCGTAGGTGAAGCGCTCGTCTACTCGTCCCACGCGAACGAGCGCGTGCACGGAAGCACTTCGACGGCCGACCTCGTCGTTCGCCAGGCGCGGAACCAGGATGAGCTCACAGCCTGCGGCGAGCAGCTCGGTCGTTTCGTTCTGTCCCGACGGGGTCGTCGCCTCCGGGTGGAGATGGCGGAGGAGTTCGAGCGTCGAGTGGCGATGGTCGCGTGCGCTTCGACGTCGACGATCCATCTCGGGCGTGATCGGCGGCGCGACGAAGTCGAAAGGGGCACCGCGGGCGAGGGCCACGCGGTGCACGCACGAGAGTATCTCGTCACTGCGTAGGTACTCCGCCACGAACGAATCCTACGAGGCGGCTGGCTTCTCATTACGCCAGCTGCTCCATAGCGCGGCGTACTCACCGTCCAACGCCACGAGTTCGTCGTGCGTGCCGAGCTCGGCGACGACACCGTCGATGACGACGCATACGCGGTCGGCGTCGTGTGCCGTGTGCAATCGATGCGCGATGGCGATCACGGTGCGTCCGTGCAGCACCGCGCTGAGGGAGCGTTCGAGGTGGCGCGCGGCTCTCGGGTCGAGGAGCGCCGTCGCCTCGTCGAGGACGAGCGTGTGGGGATTGCTCAGGACCAGTCGAGCGAGCGCGAGCTGCTGGGCCTGGGCAGGCGTGATCTGATAGCCGGTCGTACCGAGTTCGGTGTCGAGACCCTGGGGGAGGAGTTGGACCCATTCGAGCGCGTCGACGGCGTCGAGGGCGTCTTCGATCTCTTTGACGCTCGCTTCGGGGTGGGCGAGCGCCAAGTTGTCGTGCACGGAACCAATGAAGATGTGATGCTCTTGGGTCACGAGTGCGACGTGCTTGCGCAGCGTGGAGAGTGGCATCTGGGCCAGTTCCACCTCACCCACACGCACCGACCCACTGCGCGGCGCGTCGATACCGGCGAGGAGTCGTCCGATAGTCGACTTGCCGGCGCCCGAGGGACCGACGATGGCCAGTCGCTCGCCGGGCTGGACCGTCAGCGTGACGCCGTTCAAGACGTCGTAGCCCTCACGGTACGCGTAGCGCACGTCGTTCATGGTGATCGTTTCGTCGCTGGGCTCGGGCCCACTCTTCGGTCGGTCATCCTTCACCACCGAGACGCCCACGAGGCGAGCGAGCGCGGTCTGGCCGATCTGGAGCTCGTCGAGCCACGCGACGATGCGGTCGAGAGGATCGTTGATCTGCACCACGTAGAGGGTGACGGTGGTGGCGGCGCCCAGCGCGAGGTGCCCGTTGATGACGAGCCAGCCGCTCCATGCCAACGTCGCCGCGACGGCGACCGCGAAGGCTCCTTCGACGGTGGGGAACCACACCATGCGCAGCAAGAGGGTGTACATCTCGGAGTAGAAGGACTCGCGAACGTTGTCCTCTATCCGCGTCGACTGACGTTGACCCAGTTGGTGGGCGTCGACGGTGCGAGCACCCTCGGCCGTTTCGGCGACCGAACCCGACATCGTCGCGTAACTGATGCGCTCGCGTCGATAGCCGGGCGTCGCGTAGCGCAGGTAGCGGCGAGTGGAGAAGAAGAGCACAGGAAGTGACACCAAGCTCGCCAGGGTCGCCAGTGGACTCACGAGCAGCATGGCGATCAACGTGAGTACGGCTTGGAGGATGGCTACGAGCCACTCGGGCACCGCGAAACGCACGGTTCGAGAGAGCGACTCCATGTCGTTGGTGGTGCGGCTCAAGAGGTCGCCCGTGCCCGCGCGCTCCACTTCGATGAGGGGAAGTGCGAGCACGCTTTCGAGAAACTCCTCACGCAGTTGGGCGAAGACCGTCTCGCCGAGCACGTAACTGCGTCGGCGCGCGAAGAACGTGAGGACGGCGTACGCCAGGGACGACACGAAGAGCGTCCCCACGTAGAGCGTGATCTTGGACGTCGTGAGTTGACGCGCGGAGGCGAAGTCCGTGATCTGACCAATGGCCCACGCGGGGATGAGCGCCATGACGGCCGCGAGCGCGTACAGGGCGAGCATGCGAGTCAAAGGACGCCGGTGCTGGCGCATAAGCACCTTCGCGTAGGCGAGCACGACTTGGGAGTTGGCGACAGGGAGTTGCACTAGCTCTCCTCTCGCAGCACGATCTGGCGGTACGTTGACGATCGCTCGACGAGTTCGCGGTGCGTAGCGTGCTCGGTCACTTGCCCGTCGAGTACGACGAACACGACGTCCATCTTTTCGAGCAGCAGTGGGCTTGACGTGGCGACCAGGGTCGTGCGATCGCCACGGACCTCGCGCAGTCGCGCGGCGATGCGTCCCTCGGTGTGGGTGTCGACCGCCGACGTGGGGTCGACGAGGATGAGCACCTCGGCGTTGGTGAGGATGGCGCGCGCGAGACTGAGCCGTTGGCGCTGTCCACCCGAGAAGCCGCGGCCGCGCTCCTCGACGGTGGTGGAGAGTCCGTCCTCGAGCGCGTCGAGGACGTCGAGGGAACTCGTCGCCCGGAGTACGTGCAAGATCCGCTCGTCGTCGACGAGGCCGTGGGGCATGAGCTCGTAGCGCAGCTCACCGGAAAAGAGGCGTGGTTCGATCTCGCTGACGATGACGTGCGAGCGGACGTCACTGAGGGCGTAGGAAGAGATGGCGACACCATTGACGAGGACGTCGTCGGTATCGGGGGCGAAACGACCCAGTCGATCGACGATCACGGCGGCGTGGTCGGGCGTGTCGGTGACGAGGGCGATGAGTTGACCGCGCTCGACGACGACGCCACTGCGCAGGTCCTCGAGACGTGACACTTCAGCGGGCCACGCGACGGGATTCTCCGGATCGGTCACCGTCGGCACGATCCTCAAGATGCGCAGCACTTTGCTCGCGCCCACGTAGGCCCTCGTCGACATGATCACGTAGTCGATCGCCGTGCGCAGCGGCGTCGTCAGGAACGACGCGTACCCGAAGAAGGCGACGAGCTGACCGGGCTGCAGTGACCCGTTCATGACGTCGCGCGCGCCGAGGAAGGTCACGGCGCCGGTCAAGATCGCCGGCAAGAACACCTGACCTGATTCCAACCCCGCTTGGGGCGCGGCAATCCGCGTACCGGCGACGCGCACCTTTTGGCTCTGGGCGCGGTAGTTGTTCAAGAAGACCTCTTCGCCACCGACGCCGCGAAGGATCCGCAGTCCCGCGACCGTGTCCGAGCCCAGGGCCGCGAGACGTCCGGCCGCTTCGCGCTGGGCGGCCTGGGTCGCGTGCAGTGGTCGCATCAAGGGCACCGTCAGCGAACCGAGGATGGGCACGCCGAGCAGCACGATGAGCCCGAGTTGCACGGACGTGGAGAGCAGGATGAAGGACACGACGATCCACGCCACGATGGCCCCGGAGAACCGGGCGAAGCTGTCGTAGGCCCCGCCCACGCGCATGGCGTCGGCGGCGACGGTGTTGACGACGTCACCGGCGGGTATCTCGTCGGTGAGAGCCGGACCGGTCGTGGCGACGTGACGACCGATGAGTTGGATCGTGCGGTACGAGGCGCTCATCCAGTTGGTGACGGCGAGCTGGTGGCGCAATGCGCCACAGCCCGCTTGGATGAGTCCGAGGGCGACGACGACCGCGACCCACTTGAAGAGCTCGGCGTCACTGTGTCGTTGGATGCCGTGGTCGATGGCGGCACCGACCGCGGCCCAGACGAGGGCCTGTGAGACCATCCACCCGATGCCGAAGAGGGCGTTCAACGACAAGAGCCACTTCTGGTGTCGCGCCAACCACGCCAAATAGCGAAGTGGTGAACCGGTGTCGGGCGTGCCCGGATCGCCCACGGGCAGTTCGCGGTAGGGCAGGTGCAGCACGGTTCATCCTTTCAAGTAGTTGGTTCGTGGGACAGAGGGATGGTGAGTCGACCTGTAAGCGGGGTTCTGTCCACCTTCGTGACGAAGGGTGGGCGGCCATCCATCTCAGCGATCTACCTCGGGAGTGCCTCTTTTACAAGGCGTGCGGGCTGCCTCCCATGTTTGATCTTGCTCCGGGTGGGGTTTACCGAGCCACCTTGATTACTCAAGATGCTGGTGCGCTCTTACCGCACCGTTTCACCCTTACCTGTGCTTGGTTGCCCAAGCCATCGGCGGTCTGTTCTCTGTGGCACTGTCCTGCACGTCGCCGCGACTCACGTTTCGTGAGCACCCTGCCCTGTGGAGCCCCGACTTTCCTCACCGCTTGTTGCCAAGCGGCGCGGCCACCCAGTCGACTCACCATCCGCCTCTAGTCTGACACAACTTTTGAAATCCATCAAGCCTTGAGGTCTTGTGACGCCCGGGCGGTAGCCTCACCACGTGCTGTCTGACATGTCGAGCGACGAGCCGGTTCTCGAGGTAGGCGAGTTCTACCAACTCCTCACCGCGCACCTCGAGTCGAGTTTCGGTCGTCGCCGACCGCACTGGGTCCGCGGCGAGATCGCCAAGGTCTACGAAAAGGGACACGTCTACGTCGACCTCGTCGACGCGGGATCGGCCTCGTCGGACACGAAGCGACCGGTGCTGAACGCTCACTGCTGGGCGACGCCCTGGGCTCCGTTGAAGCGGCGGCTCGCGGACGAGGGGATCTCGCTCAAAGTCGGGATGGTCGTCAGTTTTTACGGCTACGTCGACGTCTACGCGCCCCAGGGAAAGATCGGCTTCTCGATCACCGAGATCGACGTGGAAGGTCTCTTAGGTGACGTCGCGCGCCGTCGCCAGGAGCTCATCGCTCGATTGCGCGCCGAAGGTCTCCTCGAACGCAACAAGCGCACGGTCTTGGCGCCCGTGCCGCTTCGCGTGGGTCTCGTGGCGAGCCCCGGCACCGAGGGTTACCAGGACTTCACGGGACAGCTCTTGAACTCGCGGTTTAGCTTCGAGGTCGTGCTCGTGAAGACCCTCGTCCAAGGCGAAGCGGCGCCCGCGCAAATCGTGGGCGCCTTGCAAGCATTGGACGCCGCGGACGTCGACGTCATCTGCGTCGTGCGCGGCGGTGGCTCCAAGGGCGACCTCGCGTGTTTCGATGACGAACGTGTCGCTCGCGCCATCGCCGCGTCGTCGACGCCCGTCTTCACGGGCATTGGCCACACGGGCGACGAGTCAGTGGCGGACCTCGTTGCGCACACTCGCGCGATCACGCCCACGAAGCTCGGCGAGGAGATCGTCGAGTTGGTGGCGCAGTGGTACGACCTCAACGTGCAGCGACCTGCGCAGCGCGTCCTTGACGCCGCGACCGACGTGCTCGACGAGGCGACGTTCTATCTTGCGGAGCGCCGTCGCACCGTGGTCTTCGCGGTGCGCGACCGTCTTCGCGCGGAAGAGCGTCATCTGCTCGGTACCCGCGAGCGCCTCGTGATCCAGGGTCGCCATCTCGTCGAGTCGGCGACGCGGATGCTCGCGAGTAACCGTCAACTCCTCGCGGCGTACGATCCCACGCGCCGCCTCGCCCAGGGTTGGTCTATCGTGACCGACGCGAAGGGCGTCATCGTCAAGTCCCTCGAGGACGTCAGCGTCGGCGACGAGGTGCGCGTCCTCGTGAGCGACGGTTCGTTCACGTCGAACGTCACTCAAACGAAAGGAACAGCCACATGAGCGAGGTCACTGATTGGAATGAGGCGTCGGGTGAACTCAACGCCATCGTCGCGTCTTTTGACGAAGGCGAGGTGTCGGTCGACGACCTGTTCGTGAAACTCGAGCGGGCCACGACGATCATCGAAGCCCTCGAAGCGCGCCTGGCACTCACGAAAGCCAAGGTCGAAGAACTCACGCCGAGAATCGCCAAGGTCGCCGAGAGCGAATGAGTGAGAGTCTCTACTTTCGTCAACTCCTCGCCGGACGCGACTTTGCGGTGGGCGACGCGCTCGCCACGTCCATGCGGAACTTCACCTACGTCGTCGGTGATCGCCAGACCGGTGAGGTCGTCCTTGTCGATCCGGCGTATCGCCCCTCTGAGCTCCTCGACCTCGTCACGGCGGACGATCTTCGCCTGATGGGCGTCATAGCGACGCACTATCACCCCGATCACGTCGGCGGCAAGCTCATGGGCGAGCAGTACGTCGCGGGCGTCTCCGAACTCCTGCGTCTCGTCACGGTGCCGGTGCACGTGCAGTCGCCAGAGGCCGAGTGGGTGACGGCACGCGCGGGCGTCGCTGACGAGGCGCTCGTGCTCCACGACGACGGCGATCAACTGAACGTGGGTGGCGTCGTGCTCACGTTGCTGCGTACGCCCGGGCACACGCCAGGAAGCCAGTGCGTGCTCGTCGAAGACCGGTTGCTGAGCGGTGACACGCTCTTCATCGACGGTTGTGGTCGCACCGACTTTCCCGGTGGTGACGCCGCCGAGATGTACCAGTCCTTGAGTCAACGATTGAGTCACGTGAGCGACGAGACCATTCTCTACCCGGGGCACTTGTACGCGCCGGAGTCGTCGATGGCGATGGGCGACGTACGAGCGCGCAACTTCGTGCTGGCGCCGAAGAGCGAAGCCGAGTGGCTCGCCATGTTCGCCTCGTGAGCCACCTGCAATCGGGTGACCACGTCGTCGTCGTGGGCGCGGGCGTGGCGGGATGGCGATTCGTGGAGTCGTTGCGTCGTGAGGGGTACGCGGGCGAGTTGACCCTCGTCGGTGACGAGCGCCACGTTCCCTACGACCGACCTCCCCTGTCGAAGCAGATCCTTTCGGGCAAGTGGGATTTCGAGAAGGCCACGTTGGCTACGAAGGAAAAACTGGACGCGTCACGGGTCAACCTTCGCCTCGGCGTTCGCGCGACGCGCCTCGACGTGGAGAACACGACGGTCTACCTAGCGGACGGTTCACTACTGAAGGCGAGCCACGTCTTGCTCGCCACGGGATCGGTGGCCCGACCGCTGTCCTACCCATCGTCGGGCGCTCTCGCGACGCTTCGAAACTACGACGACGTCACGCGCCTCATCGAGACACTGTCCTCGCTGGCGCCGGAGAGCGTCGTCGTGATCATCGGCGGGGGCTTCATCGGCGCTGAAGCAGCGACGTCGATCAAGGCACGAGGACTCACCCCGATCGTGCTCGAGGTCGCCCCCCGACCCTTGATCGGCGTGCTCGGCGACGAGGTATCGCTGTGGCTCGCCTCGATCGCCGAGGACTTTGGCGTCGAGGTTCGAACGAATCAACGCTTGCGCGACGTTGCGTCCCACGGGGACGAGTTCGTCATCACCTTCGAGGACGGCTCGACACTCGCGGCCAGCGCGGTCCTCGCCGCCGTCGGGTCCGCGCTCGACCTCCAGTGGCTCGAAGGATCCGGCCTCTCCCTCGACCACGGCGTCGTCGTCGACCACGACCTTCAAGCGGCGACCAACGTCGCGGTGATCGGTGACCTCGCGTGCTTCATCGTGACGTCGGCCCTCGGTGAAGAGGCCGCTCGAATCGAACACTGGGAGGTCGCCACCGAGCACGCCGCGGAGTTGGCCCGTTACTGGATGAGCGGCGAGCGTTCGAGCGCCGTCACCATTCCCTATTTCTGGTCCGATCAGTACGCTAAGAAAATCCAAATGTTGGGTCATCCCCGTCCGGACGACGACGTCGTCATGGTCGAGGGGAGTCGCGAACTGGGTAAGTGGCTCGCGCTCTACTCGCGCGAAGGGTACGTGACGGGGGCCGTGTCGCTCAGTCAACCCCGAGGTCTCGCGCTCAGCAAGAAACTGCTCGAAGAGCTCTCAACACTCAAGTTTGCGCTCGAGAGCGCTCCGTGGTCGGCCTAGAACGCGACGGCTGAGAGCTCGGGAATGGTGGCTCGCGCGCGCTCGACGACGCTGCGCCACGCGTCGCGCGTCGCTTCGCGTTCGTCCTCACTGAGTAACGGCGTCGCGACGTAGCTCGGCGACCAGAGAGCTTCCACGCCGTTGAGGGAGAGATGACCCGCGGCGACGAGTGCCATGAGGCCCGCGCCGCGTGTCGTGGCTTCGCGCTCGGACGAGACCGCGACGTCGTGGCCGGAGAAGTCGGCGAGACGCTGCACGAAGAAGCGATTCGCGCTCATGCCCCCGTCGACGCGAATCTCACCGAGTCCCTCGCCGATCTCCTCGTGCGCCGCGTCGAGCAGGTCGGCGCCGCGATGGGCAACGCCCTCTAACACCGCGCGCACGAGATGCGCCGACGACGAGCCTCGCGTGAGTCCAAAGAACGCTCCTCGCGCACCGAAGTCCCACTTCGGCGTGCCGAGTCCCGAAAACGCCGGAACGAACGAGACGCCGTCGCTCGAGGAAAGTGAACTCGCGAGCTCGTCACTGTCACGAACATCGCTGATAAGTCCGAGGTCCCGTAGCCACTCGACGCACGAACCCGCACTCAAGATGATGCCTTCGACGCCCCAGGTCGCTGAGCCTTTGTCACATCGAACGACCGTGGGGTAGCACCCCGAGTCGTAGCGATTGAGCGCCGCGGGCGCCTTGTCACCGTGAACCACGTCGAGCATCGCGCCAGTGCCGAACGTGATCTTCGCGCCGTGCGTCACGCATGACTGTCCAAAGAGCGAGGCCGGCTGATCACCGATCATGGTGGTGATGGGAGGAGAGCCCGCGAGTGCGCTCGCGAGGCCGAGCGAACCCATCGTGTCCGTGATCGCGGGCAGCATCACCTCGTCGAGCCCTAAGAGCGACAGGACGTTCTCATCCCAGTGCGTGACGGTTCGATCGACGAGCCCCGTGATGCCGGCGTTGGAGCGGTCCGTGGCGAAGGTGGATCCCTCGCTGAGGTGCCACGCGATCCACGTCTCGATGGTGGCGAAGCCAAGCGTCGACTGGTCGCGACCGTACTGGTCCACGAGCCACTTGATCTTGGTCGCGGACTGGTTCGGGGCGAGCCGAAGGCCCTTGGCCTGCAGTCCGAGACAGTCCAGCACGGTGCGCAGGTCCTGCCAACTGAGTGCGGGACCCACGGGTTCGCCGGTCGCGTAATCGAAGACGATGGTCGTGGCGCGTTGATTCGTGATGCCGACGGCGTCACAAGGTCCGCCGTCTTCCAGGGTGCGCGCGGCGAGCTCGAGGGAGAGTCGCGCGATCTCCGTGGCGTCGAGTTCGACCTCGCCGGGACTGGGCGAACGAACCGTCAAGGGACATTGGTTCGTCGCAAGGACCTGACCGGCCTCGTCGACGAGTGACGTCCGCACGGACGACGAACCGACGTCAATGGCGAGGGCCTTCACCACGGCGGACCTCCGAGACCGAGGACGCCAGGATTCAAGAGATTGTGGGGATCGAGTTGCGCCTTCACGTCTTCGAGGATGCTGAACGCCGGACCCAGCGCGTCGGCAGCGAAGCGCGCTCGCGCACGACCAACGCCGTGATGGTGACTTATCGCGCCACCGACGCGAAGAACTTCGCTCATCGCGTCGTCCCAGGCGCGGCGGTAGAAAGCCGTAGGGTCGGCGACGGGCTGGCCAGCGAACGTGAAGTAGAGGCAGGCGCCGTCGAGGTAGGCGTGGGACTGGTGCACCGAGACGTTGAGCATGCCGTCGATCGAGGTGAGGGATCCACTGACGCGTTCTCGAAGGGATTCGAGTATCGCCCAGGGCCCCGAGACCTCAATGGTGTCGACGACGTAGCCCCGTTCCCAGAGCGGCGCCAACGCACTGACGTCGTTGCGTCGAGCGAGCCAGTGTTCGATGTACGAGGAGTCGAGGGTCGTCGCCCCGGCACACTCCTCGCGCACCACCTGCATGGTCGCCTCGACGAAGAGCGCGTCACCCTCGTCGAGCACGATGAGGACGCAACCGTCGACACCGAAGTTTCGCTGGGACTCGACGTCGTCGTAGAGGCGAAAGACCGCGGGGCGCGCGTCTCGCTGGACGACGCGTCGACAGGCTTGCATGCCGTCCTCGAAGGAGCCGAACGTGTAGGCGCCACGCTGTTCGCTCGGGGCGAGCGCGTGCACGAGCAACGTCGCCTCCGTAATGATCCCCAGTGTTCCCTCCGAACCAATGAAGAGTTGCAAGAGATCGGGTCCTACAGCCTGACGAGGTCCGTGTCCACCCAAGGTGACGACGTCGCCGCTCGCGAGCACGACGGTCAGGGCCCTGACCATGTCTTCGATTTTTCCGTAGCGATTCGAGTACTGACCGGCGCCGCGACACGCGATCCAGCCACCGACGGTCGCCAGGTCGAAGGACTGGGGAAAGTGGCCGACCGTGTAACCGAGGTCGTGGACGAAGTGCTCGAGGTCGGGTCCGAAGACACCGGCCTGGACGCGTACGGTGCTCGACACGGTGTCGAGCGCGATCACTTCGTTGAGTCCGGTGAGGTCGAGGGCGATCGAGCCGGGTCCGGGGACGGCGCCACCCACGACGCCTGAGCGGCCACCTTGCGCGGTGACCGCGACGCGGTGTTCTTGCGCGAGGCGTACTGTCGCGCTGACGTCGCTCGTCGAGTGCGCGCGCACGACGACGCCGGGCCAGTTCTCGACGTGACCGCGCGCCACGTCGGGTAGCAGGCGGGGCCACCAGTCGCGCGCGTGCTCTGCTCGTTCACTCGTACCAACGTCGAACGACACGCCGGCCTTCGTCAGCTCGGTGAGTAACGCGTCCGGCGCGGCGTCGGGGGCTACGAGGACGCCCGGTGGATAGTGGTTCGGCATTGTTGGTTCACTCACGTTGACGCCTAGAGCGCGAGTCCGGCCGCGGAGAACTCGTGTTCCACGAGCGCGCGGTACGACCCGACCTGGGTCGTGACGTCGGCGTCACTCCACGCCATGTCGGCGGCGACGAGCGTGGCGATCGCGAGTGCGGCGTCAAGCGTCGCACGGGCGTCGTGAAGATGCGCACGAGTTCGTCGAGTGAGGAGATCCACGAGGGACGTCGCCATCTCTTCGCGAGCACTGAAGACGAACTCCGCCCCCACGTACGGCTGCCCCTTGATGGCGACCTCGCCGAGCGCGGGGTCGGCCCTTACGAGGTCGAGAACGCCAACGGCGTCATCACCGAAGCGGTGGTACAGATGCTCTTCGAGTTCATTCGCCGGGCGCCATCTGCCGACACCGTAAAGGCGAAGCCCCTTCGTGCGAACGCTCGTGAGGCCGTTGACGTACGGCTTCAACGCGTTGACGGCGTCCTCCGCCATCTGTCGATACGTTGTCCACTTGCCTCCGGTCACGTGCACGACACCGTCGCGTGAGTCAATCACCTGGTGTCGTCGCGAGAGGTCGGCCGTGCGCTCGCTTAACCGCTTGCCCTTTTCTGGGGCGAGCAGCGGACGAAGTCCCGCCCAGACGCCGGTGACGTCGTTGGTCGTGAGATTCGACGACGTCGCCGCGTTCACCGTCGTGAGTAGGTAGGCGACGTCGTCGGGGGTGCACGTCGGGTCGTCGATCGCGCCGTCGTAGGCGGTGTCGGTGGTGCCGACGTACGTGAAGGGCGCGTCGTCGAATGGTACGACGAAGATGCTCCGACGGTCGTTCGGAACGCTGAAGACGGCCGCGACGTCCGCAGGTAGTCGTTCACGCGCGACGCTCACGTGGACCCCTTTCGCTGGTGTCACTCGATGAGAGGGCTGGTGTTCGGTCATCGTGAAAATACTGTCGGTCCAGACGCCCGTCGCGTTGACGATCGAGTGGGTCGCAATGGTGAACGCTCTTTCGGACAGTGCGTCGCGGCACACGACACCATTGACGTGGCCGTTGGCGCCCTTCGTGACGTCGACCGCGCGCACGTAGTTCGCCACGTGGGCGTGAAACGTCACGGCCGCGGTCTTCGCGAGCATCAACGCGACACGGGCGTCGTCGCCGCGCGCGTCGTAGTAGAGAAAGCCCGCGACGAGGCGGTCCGTGCGCAACGTCGGAAGGTGCGCGAGCGTCTCTTCTTTCGTGATCCGGCGGTACCGGTGACCGATCCGCCATCCGCCACTCAGGTCGTAGATTCGAAGCGCCGTGGCGTAGCCCTTGACAAGCGCTTTCGACGCGACACCGTTCGAACCGAACAGGGGGATCAGAAACGGCAGTGGCTGGACGAGATAGGGAGCGTTCGCGAGGAGTCGCTGGCGCTCGCGAAGGTTCTCGTAGACCAGGCGAAACTCCTTCTGCTGGAGATAGCGAAGTCCGCCGTGCACCATCTTGGAGGACTTGGAACTCGTACCCGACGCGACGTCACCGCTGTCGATGAGTGCCACGCGGAGCCCCCGCGAAGCGGCGTCGAGGGTGACACCTGCGCCCGTCATGCCGGCGCCGATTACCACGACATCGAAACTCGACGATGCGAGCGCTTGCACCTCGTCGTTTCGTCGCCACGTCGCCATCACGCCATGTTGACACAAGGCGCGAATGGCCCTGATTCTCGAGGTACGGGACGCTTGGCGCGATGTCAGAGGTTTACGCTCGTGAGACATGAGAATCAATTCTCTTCGTTCTCGACGTAGAAACGTGACGCTCGATGAGATAATCAAACGATGACGTTCATTGTCCAGTGACGCGAGGAGCGAGCTCACACGTCGTCGGTAGCGGCCACGTGATAGTTGAGCACCGACAGAAACCGTGGTTCGATTAGTCCTCGAGACGTGCTTCGTCGACGTCCGGCGTCGCGCTTCGAAGCGTCACGAGTGAGAAGCCAACCCACACGGCCGCGAGGATCAGCCAGATGACGAGTCGGATCCAGGGATGCAGACCCAGGCCCAGATAATCCGTCGAAGTGGTAAACGATAATGAATTCTTGTTTTGGAGGGGTGCGTAACCCGTCCAGCCAGTGAAACCTCTGGTACCCCACGTCATCGCCCAGGCGCCGAAGAAATAAAGAGCAATGCCGGCGCCCACCACGACGACGATCCGTTGCGAGTGGTTCAGTGACACGCGTTTCATGAAGGAATTCTGTCATAGACGTTTCGTCGAGGTCACGCGAAATGACCTCGTACGCAATATCTGGAACGACGTTGCAAGAAGCAACTTGATGGCGGTGAGGGGCTTCATCGGCCAAAGTACGTTCGGGTCCAGGGAGTAACTTGCTGGTTATGGACTTCGAACTCTCTAGCGAACTGCGAGAACTTCAACTCAGCGTGCGAAAGCTCGCGCAGGAGAAGATCCGTCCTCGAGCAAGGGAGATCGACTCGTCGGGCGCCTATCCCCAGGACATCTTCGAGGAGTTCCAAAAGGCCGATCTGTTGGGTCTCTGCATCCCCGAGCCGTACGGGGGATCGGGCGCGGGGATCATGGGACTCACCTTGGCGATAGAAGAAGTGACCAAGTACTCCAACGTGCTGGGTCTCATGTTGTTGCTCACGCGTCTTCCGACTGGCCCGATCATGATCGCGGGCAACGAAGAGCAGAAGCAGCGTTACCTCCCGGGTATAGCGAACGGATCGAAGCGTGCGTCGTTCTGTCTCTCGGAGCCGAGTGCCGGCTCCGACGTCGCGGGTATGAAGTCGCGGGCGACCGAAGACCCCGACGTCGAAGGCGGATTCATTCTCAACGGCACCAAGTGCTGGATCTCAGGGGGCATGCAAGCCGACTGGTTCGTGGTGTTCGCGAAGATCGGCGATCCGACGATACGCAACCATACGAACATCTGGGGCTTTATCGTCGACGCCGACACGCCAGGCGTGTCGAGACCCCGGGTCGACAAGAAGATGGGCGTGAAAGGCATCGACACCGCGGAGATCGTCTTTGACAACGTGCACGTCGGCCCCCGACAGGTGATCGGCGGCGGCTTCGCCATCGCGATGGAGTCACTCAACGCCATGCGGCCTATCGTCGCGGCTCGCGGCCTCGGTCTCGCCGAAGGCGCCCTCATGTACGCGACGAACTACGTGAAGGAACGTGAAGCGTTCGGCAAGACCGTCGCCGAGTTCCAAGGGATTCAGTGGGAGATCGCGAAGTGCGCCACCGAGATCGAAGCCGCGCGTCTCTTGACCTATCGCGCCGCGTGGCTCGCGGATCAGGGCAAGTTCTCGAAGGAGTACGTGCCCATGCTGTCGATGGCTAAATACCACGCCACCGAGGTCGCCGTGAAGGCTTCGGGACTCGCGGTGCAACTGCTCGGCGCGGCCGGGTACATGGAGGACCACCCGACGGAGCAGTACTACCGAGACGCTCGTCAACTCACGATCGTCGAAGGCACCAGCCAGATCCAACTCGGCCTCATTGCCCGTGGCGTCCTCGGTCGCGATCTTTGGTGGGACTAGTCACGAGCGCGAAGACGGGCTCACGTACACTGACGCTGTGAGCGGGCCACTGACGGGACTGAAGGTCCTTGAGTTAGCTGGTATCGGCGCGAGTCCCTACGCCTGTATGTTGCTCGCGGACCTCGGCGCGGAGGTGTTGCGTCTCGAGCGCGGTGACTACGACGCGGCGACGACGACCACGTGGGACGTTCTCACGCGCTCTCGTCCATCGGTCGCACTCGATTTGAAGAACGACGCCGGACGCGAACTCGTCCTCGAACTTTGCGAGCAGGCCGACGTCTTAATCGAAGGATTTCGTCCGGGCGTCACCGAGCGACTCGGACTCGGACCCGAGGACGTTTGGCAACGCAACAAGCGTCTCGTCTACGGGCGGATGACCGGCTACGGCCAAGAGGGACCGTTGGCAGCGCGCGCGGGCCACGACATCAACTACGTCGCGGTCTCGGGTGCGCTGTGGCCGCTTGGTCGCGAGGGCGAGCGACCAGTCCCGGCACTCAATCTCGTCGGTGACTTCGGCGGCGGCGCCCTGTTCTTGGTCTTCGGCGTCCTCGCGGCAGTGTTCTCCGCACAACGCAACGGCGAGGGCCAGGTCGTGGACGCTTCCATGGTCGACGGGACCGCGTCGATGATGGCGATGACTCACTCCTTCATCAACGCCGGGTACTGGAAGGAGGAGCGTGGCGTCAACATCCTCGACAGCGGCGCGCACTTCTACGAGGTGTACGAAACCAAGGACGGTCGATTTGTTTCAGTCGGCGCTATCGAACCCAAGTTCTACAACGAACTGCTCCTCGGGCTCGGGCTGGACGTGAACGATCTGCCCGCCCAGATGGACCGATCGACGTGGCCCGAGATGAAGGAGCGTCTCGCGGCACTCTTTCGCACGAAGTCCCGTGACGAGTGGACGGAGATCTTCGCCGACCGAGACGCGTGCGTGACGCCGGTCCTCTCGCCAACGGAGGCGCCCGCTCATCCGTACAACACCGCCCGCAACGTCTTTACGATCGAAGGAGCGACGCAACCGAATCCGGCGCCACGCTTCTCGAAGACACCGGGGAGCGTCAGTTCACCACCGCGGGCACCTGGATCGGGCACGCGAGCAGGACTGTTGGCGTGGGGCGTGAGCGAAGATCGTCTCGCGACGCTACGCGCCGCGGGAGCGTTCGGCTAGATATTGACGACTGGGCAGGTCAAGGTGCGGGTGATCCCTGGCACCTTTTGGATGGCGCCCACGATGAACTTGCCGAGGTCATCGACGCTCTCGGCTTCGCAGCGAACGATGACGTCGTAGGGGCCCGTCACTTCGAACGACTCGAGCACGCCGGGTACCGCGCGGGTGGCGAGAACTACTTTTTCGCTTGAGCCAATTTCGGACTGAATCAAGATGTACGCCTGGACCGCCATGGGAGACCTTTCGTTTTGAGTCCCACCATATTGCCCGTTTTCCAACGTTTTCGCTAATCGTCGCGAAAGCGCTTGCCCACGTGCCACTGGTGGCAGTAGTCGCATTGGTAGGCGTTGAGATCGGCGCCGTTGAGCGTCCACGCGAGCTGCGCGGCGTTCTGCGCCTCGCGTTCGGTGCGGTAGGGATTCTTCGGTGTGCCCTCGCGCGTGAAGTGTGACGCGACGCGACCCAGGGGGCGAGTGGAGGGCAACGGTCGGCGGCGACGCTTCATGGCGTACAAACACTACGTGTTCTGGGTAAATTGTTGGACGTGAGCGTGCAACTGGAGACCAACGTCGTCGTCGAGTCAACGACGCGCACGGACGACGGCGATCACGAGCGATTCACCCACCTGGTGCTCGAGGGCTACACCCCGAAAAACGGTGAGTTCGTCGCGCTGGAGAACTCCGTCGTCGAGGGCATGATCAACGCGACGCCCGTTCGTGCGTTGTGCGGCAAAGTCTGGGTTCCCGGTCGAGACCCGAAGAAGTACCCGATCTGTCCGACGTGCAAGGAAGTCGCCGAGTCGCTCGGGTGGCCCGTACCAGGAGGCTGAACGGGGGAGCGCGCAGGCCACTTCACTAGAGTTGAAGCACCATGTCGCGCGTTCTTGCCCTCCGTCACCACTACGAAGACCGTCCGGGACTCGTGGGCGAGGCCTTTGAGGCACGCGGCTACGAGGTCGACCTCGTCATGATGGACGAGACCAGTGCGACGCCGTCACTCGAGGGTTACGACGCGATGTTCATCCTCGGATCCAAGTGCGCGGTGTACGACGAAGAGGTCGAGGCGGCGTGGTTTCACCGAGAGTTGGCGCTCATCGGCGAAGCCGAGGCCCGGTCACTTCCCATTCTGGGCATCTGTTTCGGTGCCCAAGCGCTCTGTCGCTACTACGGCGGCGACGTCCGTCGTGCGGACGACGGAGAAATCGGCTGGTTCGAGATCGACGTCGTGGACGGCGTCGACCTACCGAGAGGACCGTGGTTCGAGTTCCACTTCGACCACTGCACGTTGCCCGATTCGGCCGAGCTGTGGGCCACGTCGCCACGCGCGGTGCAGGCCTTCGCGATTGGCCCCAACGTCGGGGTGCAGTTCCACCCTGAGATCGACGAGGGGCAACTGAAGGAGTGGTTGGGCGCCGACGAAGCGGAGACGAGAGACCTTGGACTCGACGTGGCGACCCTGTTGGCTGAGACCGCGCGCGAGACGTCGGCGGCGCGGGTACGAGCCCAAGAACTCGTCGATCTTTTTCTACGTCGTGTCGGCTAGGCGACGATCATGAGCGAGCTCTCGTCGGACGAGACAATGACGGTTCGGATCGATCGCGCGGCCACCGGTGGTGGAGTCGGTCGAGCCGATGACGGACGCGTGATCTTCGTGCGTCACTCCCTGCCGGGAGAATTGGTCCGCGTCGCGGTGAACGAGACGACGTCGAGCTTTTACCGAGGCGACGCCATTGAAATTCTTGACCCGAGCCCGGAACGCGTAAAAGCCCCGTGCCCCTACGCGCACCCAGGCGGGTGCGGCGGCTGTGACCTCCAGCACGCGTCACCGGTCGCGCAACGCTCGTGGAAGGCCTCGCTCGTCGGCGAACACCTCAAGCGGATCGCCGGCGTGGAGATAGACGTCGAGGTGACGCCGGCACTCGGAGAAGTGAAGGGCTCACGCACGAGGCTTCGCTGCGCCGTCGACGAGGAAGGTCGACTCTGCCTGCGCGCCGCAAGATCGCACGACCTCGTCGCCATTGACGCGTGCTGGATTGCTGATGACGCCTTCGAAACAGCGCTTCAGTCCACCTGGCGCGGCACCGCGGAAGTCGAACTCCGCGCCATCGGCACTGGCGAGCCCTTCGTCGTCGCCCGCCGTGAGACTGAGCGAGGCACCACCTTCGAGCTTCGTTCACTCACCGGCGCGCCGCTCGAACCCTCGACGCACTCGCGCGTCGCGGTTGGTGGTCACGTGTTCTCTGTAGGTCCACTCTCGTTCTGGCAGTCTCACCGCGAGGCGCCGAAGTTGCTACTCGACTCCGTTATGGAGTTCGCGGACGTCTCGGCGGGTGACGACGTGGTCGATCTCTTCAGTGGTGTTGGTCTCTTCGTGGTGCCGCTCGCCAAGGTGGTGGGTCCGGGTGGTCGCGTGACGGCGGTGGAGTCGTCGTCCTACGCGGTGCGCGACGCGCGAATTAACGCTACTGGCCTCAAGCAGCTGAAGGTTCGTGAGTGGTCGGTCACGCCACGCTCGGTGAACGACACCGTGCGCGAAGGATCCGTCGTCGTCTTGGACCCTCCGCGTCAGGGCCTCGCCAAGGGTGTCGCCGAGAGTCTGGTACGACGTCGGCCCCGTCGGCTTGTCTACGTCTCGTGTGACGCCGCGACCTTCGCGCGCGACCTTAAGATTTTCTTAGGTAACGGCTTTTCCCTGCGAGAGTTGCGAATCTTCGACCTCTTCCCCATGACCGAGCACGTCGAGCTCGTCGCGAGCCTTGACAGCCCCTGGTAAAGGGTGGATAGTAAAAGCGAGAACGAAAATCTCGTTTCCCGTAGAGGGGGTTGAGAATGTCGATCAAGTTAGATCACCACCACCGCGTTACCGCCCAGAAGCTGTTCTGCCACCCGCTGAATCACAATATTCAGTGGCATGACGTGTGTTCATTGCTCGCACGTTTCGGTGAGGTCCACGAGACCCATCGCGGCAATTGGGCTGTAACGGTGGAAGGCGAAACTGTCTCCTTCGGATCAACGCGCACACGCGAGTTGACCGAAGACCAAGTGGTGCGAGTTCGAAACTTTCTTCGATCATTCGGTCTCACGAAAGAAAAGTTGACTGCGGCTTAACGCGTCGACCAGTACGGTTAGGAGTCGTGACCAAGCGACTCATCGTGTTGATCCCTCCGTCGTTGGGTAAGTCATTGGGCGGTCGCCGCCGGAGTAAAGAGGGCGTCTTCGACGTGGAGTTGGACGGGCCACGTCGCCAAGTACTCGACGCGTTGCGTGATTTCGTCGCGCGCGCGACACCGCGTGAACTCGAGATCACGTTCAACTCGAAAGGCGAACTACTGCGGCGCGCCGTGGACGCGACGAACGACGTCGTGCTGGGACGAGCGCTGGTGGCGCCAGCGTGGCGACGCTACGAAGGGATCGTCTGGAACCATTTGGACCCCTTCACGCTCACGCCGGGACAGCGAAGACGGGTGCTCGTTCCTTCAGGGTTGTACGGACTGCTGTCGAGTGAAGATCCCATCGCCGACTACCGACTTCGAATGAACGCACGACTCAGACCGTTGCCTACGTTGGCCCAGTTTTGGCGACCAATCGTCACGCCACTGCTGGAGGAGAGAGCGAACAACAGCACGATCGTGAACTTCTTGCCACAAGAGCACGCGGCGAGTGTCGATTTCCAGACCCTCGCGCAAAGTCACCGCGTCGTCCACGTTCATTTCGTCGCGAACGATGAACGGCGCGCGGTTGGACACGACGCCAAGGCCGTCAAGGGGATTCTCGCTCGCCACGTCTTGACCGAAGGTCTCGACGCGATCGAGTCGGTCGAGTGGCGAGGGTGGCGCGTGCGACGACAGGGGAGTGACGTCATCGTCGCGGCGCCGTAGCTATCCGTTTGGGTTGCGCGATTCGTACGCGGCGGTACAGTGGCGCCATGGCACTTGAAGGCGAGTACGAACCCAGTGCGTGGCAGTGGGTGAGGGAACAGGTCGCCGAGTATGAAGCCAGTGGGGGCGAGCGGGCGAACACACTTCGCGACTCGGGCCTACCGGTCATCATCGTCACGACGCGAGGAAACAAGAGTCACAAGATTCGCAAGTTCGCGCTCATGCGCGTCGAGCACGAGGGTGAGTACGCGCTCGTCGCGTCGCAGGGTGGCGCCCCGACGAACCCTTCGTGGTACTTCAACTTGATCGATGACCCTTCGGCTCTCGCCATTCAAGACGGGCCGACGCCCTTCGATTTCACGGCTCGCGTCGTGGAAGGTGATGAGCGCGCGTTGTGGTGGGAGAGAGCGGTCGCTGCCTACCCTGACTACGCGGACTATCAGACGAAGACGAGTCGGACGATTCCTGTCTTCGTCGCGACGCGAACGGCTCCTTAACAGTACGTTCTTGCGTTGTTCGTAGTTGACGAACTTTGCGTCGTGTTCGTCGACCAAAGGAATAGAAACTTCTCAATGAAACGTGGTGCCCACGAAAACTGACGTACTGCCCGCCGCCGCGGGATCGCGGGAACTCGGCGACGTGACCGTGAACCGAATCGGCTTCGGTGCGACGCGCCAGCGAGTAGAGCATCCCTTTCCGGAGGTGTTTCGAACGACCGCATCATTGATCGGTACGACGGTACTGAGATGAATCTCATCTCCAACAATGGCCAGGGTAAACCCTGAACATCCTTGGAGATGGAGGGATTCGAACCCTCGTGCTCCAGCTTCTTGGTGAACATTCTCCGAGCGCAGCTAACAGGAGATTGTCGGGAGCGTCACTGTTGTCAGCGCCGGTGGCGTTCCTTAGTTAGCTGAATTGTCCCGACTAGATCACTAACGAACCTTGTCGGTAAGCCCTACTTTATGACGTCCGTTTACTAAACCGCAGGGCTGGGTCTAGGCGGACGTTGCTACCTAAGCAGCAAGCGCAAGCTGAGGCTTGGCGTTTATTTATTGTTTCCGGCTCTTTAACGTGGTTCCGGAAACCACGGCTCGCTTCTTTCACCTCGACGTCTGAAGTCGAAACCAATTCATCCCCTCGTCGCGTCACAACCGAATTGGCTGCACCAAAAGCATACCGCCCGCTGCCTCTTCGCGACCCGGATCACCTGGTCCAGGGCGACGTGCTAGCCAAACTTTTCCATGTGGCGTGCCGCCCTCGCCATATCACGCTCGGCGTCGCGTTTGGCGAGGGCTTGGCGTCGATCCTGCTGTTTTCGGCCTTTCGCCAACGCGATCTCTATCTTGGCGCGACCCTCTTTGAAGTACAGCTTCAGGGGAATGATCGTGAGTGACTGGGTATTCATCTCGTGCTCCCATTTGACGATCTCTTTGCGGTGCGCGAGAAGTTTTCTCTTCCGATCGGGGTCGTGGCTACCGAAACCCACCGCGAACTTCCAAGGTGGAACGTGCATCTGAAAGACCCAAAGCTCATCATTATCGACCCGAACGTAGCTCTCGGCGATTTGGGCAGTCCCTTCGCGGAGAGACTTCACTTCAGATCCCATTAGCACGATGCCGCATTCGAGAGTGTCCAAGATCTCAAAGTCGTGTCGGGCGCGTCGATTGGTGGCGACGACACGGTCACCGCCTACTTCGTCACGCTTCTTTGCGCGTCGCTCCTGAATTTGTTTGGCTCTGGCCACGAAGCAAGCGTACCGAAGAGTGGACGAGGATTCGACGGCGGTTGACTAGCGTAACCACGTGCTTACTCTCAGCTCAACCCAACGAGACGCCATCGTGGCAACGTGCATCCGTGCACTACCCAACGAAGGATGTGGACTTCTTCTTGGCGACATCGACGGCGTGGTGCGAGAAGTCGTCGCGAGCACGAACGTGGCGGACTCTGCCAAGGTGTACGAAATCGACCCCAAGGTGCTGCTTCGTGCCTACCGACGCGCTGACGACGAGGACATAGAGGTGATCGGCGTCTTTCACTCGCACACCCACAGCGAGGCGTACCCGAGTCCCACCGACGTCCGTCAAGCGCCCGATCCGTCGTGGCATTACGTGCTCGTCTCGCTTCGCGACATACCAACGGAGATTCTCAGTTATCGAGTGGTCGACGAGACAGTTTCGGCGGAAACTGTGAAGATTCTTAACTGACAACGGCACCCTCAATTTTCGGGCACAACGTCGCGGAAAGCAGATAATGTTGACTCAGCAGGTCATGTATTGGCCTGGAAAGTCGAAAGAGGCGTTATGGCGGCTGTGCTGCGAATCCCCACCGTGCTTCGTCCTGCCATGGGCGGCGAGAGCGTCATCGCGGTCGAAGGTTCCACCGTGGGCGAAGTGCTCCTCAAGCTCACCACGACGTATCCCGCTATCAAGGGCCAACTCCTCAACGAGGACGGGACCCTGCACCGCTTCCTCAACGTCTACGTCAACGACGACGACGTGCGGTACCTCGGCGGCGTCGAGGCGTCCGTCACCAACAACGACGAGATCACCCTTCTGCCCGCTGTCGCGGGCGGCGTTTGGTAGTGCCGCGCTACGAATCCGTACTCGAACTGATTGGCAACACGCCGGTCGTCGACGTCAGCGCGCTTTCGCCAAAACCTAACGTCGCGATTCTGGCGAAACTCGAAGGTCGTAACCCGGCCGGCTCGGTGAAAGACCGCGTCGCGTTGTCGCTGATCGAAGCCGCCGAACAGGACGGTCGACTGATACCTGGTCGGTCTGGCCAGACGCTTATCGAACCCTCCTCAGGTAATACTGGCATCGCGCTCGCCATGGTGTGTCGCCTGCGTGGCTACCACTTGAAGGTGGTGCTGCCAACGAACGTCTCACCGGAACGACGACAATTGCTGCTCGCCTTCGGGGCGGAGATCATCGATTCGCCGGGAAGTGAGGGTTCGAACGGCGCGGTGCGTCTCGCACAATCGCTCAGCGAAGCGAACCCCGAGTGGGTCTTTCTGTACCAGTACGCCAACCCGGCGAATCCACTCGTCCACTACCAAACGACCGGCCCTGAGATCTTGGCCGACGTCCCGGAGATCACGCACTTCGTCGCGGGACTCGGCACGTCGGGCACGTTGATGGGTGTCGGCAAGTATCTGAAGGAACATCGTCCCGAGGTGCAGATCTGGGCCGTCGAGCCGCCGAGTGGCGAAATGGTCGATGGACTGCGCAGTCTCGACGATGGGTACGTTCCGCCGATCTTCACTGACAACGACGGAGAGCACCTCCTTGACCGCAAGGTCATCGTGCGTCCCCGCGAGTCCATCGAGTGGACTCGCCGTCTCACGGAAGTGGGGCTCTTCGTCGGACTCTCCTCGGGCGCCGCGATGGCGGGCGCGGTGAAGTGCGCGTTGACGATTGACGACACCGACGCGGCGACGATCGTCACGATCATCGCGGACGACGGTTGGAAGTACCTCTCCACTGGCGCGTGGAGCGACGACATCGATGACGTGGTCGAGCGCGCCAAGGCCACCATCTACTTCTAGACGGTCGCCAAAGGACGAATCTCCACTACCGTTAGCACGCACTCATCGTGTGAACTAAGGAGAAATATGTCAGTACTTCGCGCCGACGGCCGCGCGTTCGACGAGGCTCGACCTCTATCCTTCGAGCGTGACTTCACGGAGATGGCCGCGGGGTCGGTCCTCGTGAGTTTCGGTCGCACCAGAGTGCTCTGCACGGCGTCGGTCGACTACGACGTGCCTCGATGGCTTAAGGGCAAGGGCCGCGGTTGGGTGAGCGCCGAGTACTCGATGTTGCCCGGCTCGACGCCCGATCGCGCGAACCGTGAAGCCGCAAAGGGGAAGCAGTCGGGTCGTACGCAAGAGATCCAGCGACTGATCGGTCGCTCGCTTCGAAGTGTGACGCAACTCGAACTGCTGCCCGACGTGCAGATCCTGGTGGACTGCGACGTCCTCCAGGCGGACGGTGGCACGAGGACGGCGTCGATCTGTGGCGGCTACGTCGCGCTGCACGACGCCATCTCTCGCCTCGTCGGCACGGGTGTCATTGCCCGGCACGCACTCAACGACTCCGTCGCGGCGGTGTCGGTGGGCATCGTCGGGGGCGTCGCGATGCTCGACCTTCCTTACGAGGAAGACGTCCGGGCCGATACTGACATGAACGTCGTGATGACCGGCTCCGGGCGCTTCGTCGAGGTGCAAGGAACCGCCGAACACGAAGCCTTCGACCGTGACGAGCTCAACCAGCTCTTGGACCTCGCGGCGCTCGGCATCGGTCGAATCCGGGACGCGCAGCGTGACCTCTTGGCGACGCCTCCCGCCCCACGTACCGCGTGAACAGGTTCGTGCTCGCGACGGCGAATCCCCACAAGACGGACGAGGTCCGTCGCGTGCTCGAGCCATTCGACGTCGAACTCCTCCCACGTCCCCAGGACGTGACCGACGTCGACGAGACCGAGGAGACGCTCGAGGGCAACGCGCTTTTGAAGGCGTGGGCTCTCACGAGGGCCACGGGTGAGGCAGCGATCGCTGACGACACGGGACTCTTCATCGACGCCCTCGACGGTCGACCCGGTGTCTACAGCGCGCGCTACGCCGGCGAGCGAGCGTCCTATGCGGACAACGTACAAAAAGTTCTCGCTGAGCTCGACGGCGTCGACGAGTCGCGGCGCACGGCGCGCTTTCGCACGGTGATCGCCGTGACCTACCCGGACGGCGCGTCGTGGTGGGTAGAAGGTGTCTTGGAAGGGGCGATCCTCACGAGTCCACGTGGCGACGCGGGCTTCGGCTACGACCCAGTGTTCGCGCCGGTGGACCTCGGGGGGACGTCACTGGCCGAACTCGCGCCCGCGGAGAAGGACGCGATCTCGCACCGGGGCAGGGCGCTTCGAGCGCTCGCCGAAAGACTCTCGAATTCGTAGTCTGCTTGCGAAGTGTTCACCCGTAGGCTGGCAACGTGACGAACCATGAGCTGGCCATGTTCCCCTTGGGGATGGTCGTTTTTCCACACCAGACGGTTGGGCTCTGCGTCTTCGAACCGCGTTACCACCAACTTCTCACGGACGTCGAAACGGAACAACGCTTCGGCACGTGTCTGATCGAGCGGGGCTCCGACGTGGGTGGTCAGGATCAGCGGACCTTCGTGGGCACCATCGTCGAGATACTCGGTTCACACCACTTGACCAACGGTCAGACATTGATCGTGGTCGAAGGTATGGAGTGCTTCCAGGTCGGGGAGTGGTTGGTCGACGATCCGTATCCTCGCGCGCGCGTCGAGGATCGTTGCTGCGACGACGTCCCCATCGAGCCGTCCCTGCTCAAATCAACTGAATCAGCCGTGCGGGCGCTGCGAAACCTGCAGAGTGAGGTATTCGCTGATCAGTGCCTGCAAAGGAACTGCGCCATGGATGAAGATCCCAAGGTTCGAAGCTGGCAACTCTGCGCGCTCACGCCCATGTCGATACTCGACCAGTTCAAGGTGTTGAGTCTGAGTAATCCGAACGACCGACTACGTCTCGTGGCCGAGATCTGTTGCGAACGCTACGGCGACTACCAGCGGATGCTCGCCGTTGACGAGCAACGCGCGCCGCTGACCTAACGGAGTTCGAGCAGGTCGACGACGAAGATCAGCGTCTCGTTGGGCGCGATCACGCCGCCCGCGCCACGTTCGCCGTAGCCGAGGTGCGAAGGAATGACGAGGCGACGTCGTCCGCCGACTCGCATGCCCACGACACCTTGGTCCCAACCTTTGATGACGTGACCGGCCCCCAGTGGGAAGTCGAAGGGCTCGCCGCGATTCCACGACGCGTCGAACTCTTCTCCGCTGGTGACGCCCACGCCGACGTAGTGCACGACGGCAGTCTGGCCGACCTTGGCCTCTTCGCCGTCACCGACGACCATCTCTTCGATGAGGAGATCGTCGGGGGCGGCGCCGAGGTGGGGTTCTACGAGTGGTTTCTCTGACATGGTCGACGACCTTAGTGGCGTCGAGCGCGCCCGCCGCCGGCGCCAGCGCCCACGACACGAACGTTCTTCGCTTCGCGTCCCTTGGGACCCTGCGCCTCTTCGAACGTGATCTTCTGACCCTGGCTGAGCGACTTGAAGCCGTCGCCCACGATGCTCGAGAAGTGAATGAACAAGTCGTCGCCCTTGGCGTCCTCGGCGAAGCCGAAGCCCTTGGAGTCGTTGAAGAAACTGACGACGGCTTCGTTGCCGCGCGGACGGGCGGAACTCTCGGCGCGCGCGGGCTGGGCGTCGCGGCGTTCGAAGTTTCGAACCGGTCGTGTCTCAGTCTCGCTCGAATGACGTTCGCGGCGAGCGGCCGTGACGCGCTCACGAGGTTCGCGGCGTTCGAAGCTACGCGGCGCGCGTTCGCGCTCACGCGGCGATGACTCAACACGGCGCCTGGGGCCGCGCTCGTCGAGTCGCTCGGCCGCGACGGCGTCGTCAACGGCCCCGAGGCGAATCGCGGGCGCGGTCTCGCGCGCCTCGATCGACGGATTGATGCCGAGTGCGCGCTGGAGGCGCTTCACCTGGCCGATGACGTCTTCACCCACGAGGGAGATCACGGCACCGGTGGCACCCGCACGGCCCGTACGGCCCGAGCGGTGGAGGTAGTCCGTGGCCTGAGCCGGTGGGTCGTAGTGCACGACCACGGGGAGGAGGTCGATGTGGATACCGCGGGCGGCGACGTCGGTAGCGACGAGGACCTGGATCTGTCCACTCTTCACGCTGCGAAGCGCTCGTTCGCGCTGGGCTTGGGACCGGTCACCGTGCAGGGGCACGGCGGAGATCCCGCGCTCGCCGAGTTGGCGGGCCAGGCGGTCAGCACCGTGCTTGGTGCGGGTGAAGATGATGGCGCGCTCGTAGGTTTCGATGATGTCGGCCGTGATGTCGGGACGACGGTCGCGCGGGACCTTCCAGAAGTAGTGGTCGACGTCACTCGGGGCTTCGTCACCGACGACGTCGTGGATGGCGGCGTTGTTCGTGAACTCTCGCACCAACGACGAGACGTCGGGTCCCATCGTGGCGGAGAACAACATGACGTGACGGTCGGGCGAGGTGGCCGCGACGATGCGACGCACCGCGGGCAAGAAGCCCATGTCGGCCATACGGTCGGCTTCGTCGACGACGACGGTCATGACGTCACCGAGGTCGAGGGCGCGCTGTTCGAGCATGTCCTCGAGACGACCGGGACAGGCCACGACCACGTCGACGCCGAAGTTGAGGGCCTTGCGCGCGACGTTGTACGAGGTGCCGCCGTAGATGCAGATCACGCGGCGACCGTGGTCGTCGGTGAGCTGGGCCATCTCTTTTTGCACCTGCGCGGCGAGTTCGCGTGTCGGCACGAGGACGAGCGCAACGGGTTTGCGGGGGCGGGCTTTGGTGAGGCGTGCGAGCAACGGCAGCGCGAACGCGAGTGTCTTACCCGAGCCCGTGATGGCTTTACCCACCACGTCGCGTCCTTCGAGCGCGTCGGGAATCGACGCCTCTTGGATGGGGAAGGCCTCGGTGATGCCGCGGGCGCTCAAGCGCTCCACGAGGCGTGCGGGGACGCCGAGGTCGGCAAAGGACATGGACATAGAACTCCTACGAGTTGAGATGAGCCCAACTCGCAGAATTACGTCGAATCGGTCTCTATCGCGAGATGCGATGAAACAGCGTTTTCAATGTTAGCAGACGACCTCGCGTTTCGTGACGCGCGTCGATTTCGTGCGGGCGGAGGGACTCGAACCCACACTCCGAAGAACTGGTACCTAAAACCAGCGCGTCTGCCAATTTCGCCACGCCCGCGAGCGTCCCCACTCTAGGCGTTAAGGGAGGCCGTTTCGAGTCTCGCAGGGTAGATTGGTCCAATGATTACATCAGCAATGTCCGACGGATTTGGCGCGAACGATCTCAATCAACGCTTATTGCGCGAACGAATCGTCTTTCTCGGCTCTCAAGTGGACCAAGAGACGGCCAACAGGATTTGTGCGGAGTTACTTCTCCTCGAAGCGGAAGATCGTGACAAGGACATCAGCATCTACATCAACTCACCTGGTGGGTCGGTGACCGATGGACTCGCCATCTACGACACGATGCAGTACGTCAACTGCGATGTTCGTACCATCTGCATCGGCATGGCCGCCTCGATGGGCCAGTTTCTGCTCTGTGCCGGCGCGCCAGGTAAGCGTTTCGCACTTCCCTACAGTCGTATCTTGATGCACCAACCTTCGATGGGAGGAATGCAGGGCCAAGCCTCTGACATCGCTATTCAGGCGGAACAGATCATCTACATGAAGAAGACACTTGCTGAGCGCACGTCGTTTCACACCGGTCAGCCGATCGAGCGCATCGAGATCGACTCGGACCGCGATCGTTGGTTCACCGCGCAAGAGGCAAAAGAGTACGGCTTCATCGACGCTGTCATCGAGCGTTCGGCCATTCGTCAAGGGGTCTAGTGAGTGACGCCCCTTCGGCGGACCCACAGCGTCGTTCACTCGAGGACACGCCGGTTCGTGTCGTCAGCGCGCGCGCCACACTCTCGGCCCGGCTACAGAATCTCTGGTCCCGTCGAGAGTTGCTGCTCGGGCTGATCTCGTCCGACATTCGTATCAAGTACAAGAACTCGTCGTTGGGCCTCTTTTGGTCCATGATCTCGCCCGCGTTCACGCTTGGTGTGTACTACCTGGTCTTCTCGGTGTTCTTGAAGAACGGGATTCCCAACTTCGTCATTTACCTGTTCTCGGGCCTCGTCGTCTGGAACATGTTCCAGAACTCGATCAACACCGCCACGGGCGTCATCGTCGATCGCGCGGCACTCGTGAAGAAGGTCTCCTTCCCGAGAGAGATCTTGGCACTCTCGAACGTCGGCGCGTCCGTTGTCTACTTCGTCGTCCAACTCTTTGTCCTCGTGCTCTTCGTCGCCGCGGTGGGCCACGCGCCGGCTTGGAAGTTCCTCATCATTCTGCCGATTTCATTTCTCTCGTTGTACTTCTTCACTTCGGCGCTCGCCATGGTCATGTCGGCGGTCAACGTCTATTTACGAGACATGAAGCACCTGATGGAGGTGCTCTTACAGCTCTGGTTCTGGCTGACCCCGGTCGTCTACTCCTACGAGAATTCGATCGCGCCACATCTCGTGCACCGCGGACTTTCGTTCGTGTACTTCTTGAATCCCGTGACCTTGATCGTCGTCACGTTCCAGCGGGTCTTCTACGTGAACACGATCGTGCACTCGACGGTGGCGCCGCACCCGGTGATCAACGTGCTGCCGACGTGGTCCTTCGAGAAGTTCCTCTACCTCAACGGCGTACTCCTCGCCATCGCCATATTTTCGTTCTTCGTCGCCGAAGCGATCTTCGGTCGCCTTGAGGGCAACTTCGAGTCGGAGTTGTAAATGGCGAGCGTGATCGACGTCCAGGGCGTCTCCAAACAATTCAAGATCCACCACGAGCGCCACCAGTCACTGAAGGAACGACTCCTGCATCCCCGTTCGGGTTCGACCGAGGTCTTCAACGCACTGTCGGACATCAACTTCACGGTGGGTCAGGGCGAGACCGTCGGCATCGTCGGTCACAACGGCTCGGGTAAGTCCACGTTGTTGAAGTGCATCTGTGGCGTGTTGAAGCCGACGACGGGCGAGATTCGACTGCGCGGGAGCCTCGCGGCGCTGCTCGAACTGGGCGCCGGCTTTCAAACGGAGCTCTCTGGTCGCGACAACGTCTACCTTTACGGCGCGATGTTGGGGTTTTCGAAGAAGATGGTCGACGGTATCTTTGACGAGGTCGTCGCCTTCAGTGAGATCGAGCAGTTCATCGACACGCAAGTGAAGTTCTACTCGAGCGGCATGTACGTCCGCCTCGCTTTCGCGGTCGCGGTGAACGTGAATCCCGACATCTTGGTGGTCGACGAAGTACTCGCCGTCGGTGACGAACGCTTTCAGGCGAAATGCGTGGACCGTATCCAACGATTCAAAGAGGAGGGTCGAACGATCCTGCTGGTAACGCACAACGCGGACCAGGTGCGCGCACTGTGCGACCGCGCGGTGGTGCTCGAATCGGGCGACATGATCGCCGACGGACCGACGCACGAGTCACTGCGAATCTTTCGCGAGCACCTGCTCGAAGATGCCGTCGAACACGACAGCGCCCGACTCAGTGAGGCCATCAAGATTGAAGCCGTCACGTCGCCGACGGGATCGTTCGAGGTTCGAAGCGGCTCGGCTCTACACCTCGACGTGAGCGTGCACTCGACCGCCGCCTACAGCGGAAATTTCGTCATGGAACTGTTCACGAGAGGTGGCTTGCTGATCAGTCGCAGTGACGCGCAGGGTTCGCCAGTCAATTTGGTGCCGGGCCACAACGTCATCGGCATCGACCTCGCGCAACTACCGCTCCTCGACGGTCTGTACGACCTCAACGTGGGCGTTGTCGATCACCACGGCCACACGGTGATCGCGTGGAGCGAACAGGCCGCGACGATCCAGGTCACCTACGAGGGTCGAGAGGCCGGGGTCATCGAGCTCGGCGCCACTATTCGCCAGCAGTAGCTCTCCAGTCGGAGGCGTCACCCTTCAAGCGAGGGAAGTTGCGTAGCGCGCCCAAAAGTCCGAGTTTGCCCACGTCGTAGGGATGGGTCGCCCCGCGAAGGAGCCGTCGGTCGCCCCGAGAGTTCCCGTAGGCGTAGATGATGGGCTCGACGCCGGGATGGTGTTCCTCGAGCCAGGCCGTGAGCCGACGCATCTTCTCGCTCCCGCGACAGTTCTTGCCCAGGTAACTCCCCGTGAGTTTGCCCCGGGCGTCAACGGCGAGACGCGTGCCGAGCCCGCTTTCGACCTCGAGGTACTCCGCGACGACGTCGACGTAGATCTGAGGTGACGCGGAGACGAGCACGACGTCGTGACCTTCGCGAAGGTGCCAGCGCAGGCGCTCGATGACGCGAGCTCGACCGCGCGCTTCGAAGTGAGCGAGCGCGAAGACCCGAGAACGCGCCTTGACGTCGTCGACGTCGAGTCCGAGGAGCAGCTTGCGAAAGAGTCGTTCCTTCGCGTGATCGGCCCATGGTCCGCTGCGAAGCGCTCCCACGACGAGGGGCCAGAAGAGTCCGAGCGCCGCGAAGTACGTCGCGCGACGTCCGCGCAAGTAGCGCAGCCACTTGAAGACGCTGCCGCCCTCGCTGAGTGTGCCGTCGAGGTCGAAGGCCGCCACGATCGGCGTCGGGGGAGTCGTCATTGTTCTAGTTTCACAGGCGCTTCGTAAGGGCGCGATGAATACTCTATAAAGCCGGTGGTATTTTGCGAGATTTAAGAAATGGCCGCTAAGGTGTGCGAGTGCCGTCGAATGACTGGCACTTCGCACACAAGGAGTGATCATGGCAATTCGTTTGGGCGACGAGGCCCCCGACTTTACGGCGGAGACCACCGAAGGAACCCTGAACTTTCACGAGTACCTGGGTGACGGTTGGGGCATTCTCTTTTCGCACCCCAAGGACTTCACGCCGGTGTGCACCACGGAACTCGGTGGTTTCGCCGCGCGTAAGGCTGATTTCGACAAGCGCAACACCAAGCTCATCGGCGTCTCGGTAGACAACGTCGAGTCGCACAACCGCTGGAAGGCCGACATCGATGAAGTGCAGGGCACCGCGCTGAACTTTCCCATCATTGGTGACGAGGACCACAAGGTGGCCGACCTTTACGACATGATCCACCCGAACGCCAACGACACGTTGACCGTGCGCAGCGTCTTCATCGTGTCGCCGGACAAGAAGGTGAAGCTGACCTTGACCTACCCGGCGTCGGTGGGACGCAACGTCGACGAGATCGTACGCGTCCTGGACGCACTGCAGCTCTCGGCGAAGTTCCCCGTCTCGACGCCCGTCGACTGGAAGGACGGCGAGGACGTCATCATCTCGCCTTCCGTCAGTGACGAGGACGCCAAGGAGAAGTTCCCGAAGGGGTTCCGCAAGGTGAAGGACTACCTGCGATTCACGCCGCAGCCCAACAAATAAACTCCCTTCATGTAGTTGACGTCGACGCGGCCACTTTGTAGTGGCCGCGTCGGCCATTTCACCCCCACAGCGAAGGAGTCATCGTGACGACCGACCTCGTATTTCAATTAGGAAATGAAAAGATCAATCGACTCGGTTACGGTGCCATGCGGATCACCGGTCCCGGCATCTGGGGCTACCCCGCCGATCGCGCCGAAGCGCTGAACGTCCTTCGCCGTGCGAGAGAACTCGGTGTTGACTTCATCGACACCGCCGACTCGTACGGGCCGTCCGTGTCAGAAGAGTTGATCTTCGAGGCGCTGCACCCCTACGTTGACGTGAAGATCGCCACGAAGGCCGGGCTGCTTCGAACTGGTCCCGACGTCTGGGTGCCGTGCGGCATTCCGGACTACCTACGCCAAGAGTGCGAACTATCACTTCGACGACTCGGCCAAGAGTCACTCGACCTCTTTCAACTCCACCGCATCGACCCGAAAGTGCCAGCCGACGAGCAGTTCGGCGTGCTGAAGGACCTGCTCGACGAAGGAAAGGTGCAGGCGCTCGGTCTCTCGGAAGTCTCCGTGGACGAGATCAAGGCGGCGCAAAAGGTCATTCCCGTCGCCACCGTGCAGAACCTGTACAACCTCACGAATCGACAGAGCGAAGAGGTCCTGGACTACTGCGACGCGCAAGGTATTGGCTTCATTCCTTGGTTCCCCGTGGCCTCGGGCTCGCTCGCTCGTCCCGGCGGCCCGCTCGACGCGCTCGCGAAGGAGAAAGGCGTCAGCGTGGCGCAACTTTCACTCGCGTGGCTCTTGCAGCGCTCGCAGTTGATGATTCCGATCCCCGGCACGTCAGAGGTGGCGCACCTCGAAGAGAACGTCGCGGCGAAGGACGTGGAGCTCGATGACGACACCTTCAAACAGCTGAGTGACTTGACGAACTAGTTCGCCCTCGTCGACGCGTCGATCAGCGACGCGCGAAGTTCTCGCTTGAGCACCTTGCCTTGAGGGTTGCGCGGTAGGGCCTTCGAACGAAACACGTAGCGAGTGGGCACTTCGAACTTTGCTAAGCGTGCCGCGACGTGACGCGCGATCTCCTCGGCCTCGATCGCTCGACCGGGGCGAAGGACGATGACGGCGGCGACCTCTTCGCCGTACGTAGGGTGGGGAAGACCAATGACGGCGCAGTCCGCGACGTCGGGGTGATTGAAGATCGCGGCTTCGACGATGACCGAGTAGACGTTCTCACCGCCGCGAATGATCATGTCCTTCGCGCGGTCGACGATGTAGACGAAGCCTTCGTCGTCGATACGTGCGATGTCACCGGTGTGCAACCATCCATTGGTGAAAGCCTCCGCGGTGGCCTCGGGTTTGTTCCAGTAACCGCGCACGACGTTCGGGCCCTTGATCCAGAGCTCGCCAACGACGTCGGGACCACGCGGTAGGTCATCGGTCGGCTCTAATTCTTCGAAGCCCTCCGGCACGACGACCATTTCGTTGACCGGGTAGGCCGGGCCGCAGCTACTTGGCTTGGCGAGATAGTCCGGGCCAGCGTTCCCGCACACACCCGCCGACGTCTCGGTGAGCCCGTAACCGTTACTTGCTTGACCTCCCGGGAACGCCGTTCGAAGGCGGGACACGAGATCGGGCGGAGGCGGGGCGCCGCCGTAGGCGATGCTCTTCACGCTCGACGTATCGAACGTGGCGAACGCCGGATCGTCCAGGATCTGCATCGCGATGGTGGGCACGCCGCCGATACCGGTGATGCGCTCGGACTGAATGAGCTCGAGCGCACGTCGCGAATCGAAATGATGCATCATCACGATCTTGTTGCCCGCGGCCGTCGCGGGGATCATGAACGCGTGACAGCCAGTCGCGTGAAAGAAGGGGATGTTCAAAAGACCCGAGGCCTGTTCGGCGGGTCCGGCGTTCGGCGGCCCGAAACGCATCGTGGATCGTTGCCCGGCGAAGAAGAGGTTCATCAAGTTCGTGATGACGTTGCGGTGTGAACCTACCGCCCCCTTCGGATGACCGGTGGTACCCGACGTGTAGAGCATGGTCGCGTCGTCGTCGGGCTCGATGTCGACCTCGGGTGGCGTCGACGTGGGTTCGACATCCCCGAGGGCGTCGGCGAACGTCATGACTCGAAGTCGCGCGTGTGCTTCGCCGAGTCGCGTCGGTCGTGAGAGGTCGTCACTTAAGACGACGACGGTCGAGAGCTCGGTCAGCTCGCCGAGTCGCGGTCGCACCCGCTCGAGTCGCTCTTCGTCGACGAAGAGGACGGACGTCCCCGAGTCACTGAGACCGTAGATCAGTTCGTCGGTGGTCCACCACGCGTTGAGGGGCACGACGACGGCTCCCGTCACGACCGATCCCCAAAAGGCCATCACCCACTGCGGGAGATTTCTCGACGCGATCGCGACCCGATCACCTTTGCGAACACCGAGCTCCACGAGTCGCCTGGCGAGCGTCGCGGCGCCACGGTAGTGCTCGTCGAAGGTGTAGCGCTGGTCTTCGTAGACGAGGAAGTCACGCGTGGCGTGGTTGAGTGACACGTCGAGGATTTGACGCAGTGAAACGGGCGCGTTCTTCCAGACGGTCAGTTCTCTGCCGTGCACCACGGCGCGCTCGGTCTCGAACATCTGTCCTGGTGCAATGAGGCGCGCCGTCGCCTCTTGGAGCGAGAGTTTCACTTCACTCATGGACGAAGAGATTAGGTCGTCTCGTTGACGGGTTGAAAGAGGGTCGAGCGGTAGTGCACGAGTTCGCTGATCGACTCGCGTATGTCGTCGAGCGCACGGTGCGACGACTCCTTCTCGGGCAGACTCGCCACCACGTCGGGATTCCAGCGCCGAGCGAGTTCTTTCAGCGTCGAGACGTCGACGTTGCGGTAGTGCAAGAACGCTTCGAGCGTCGGCATGTACTCCTGGAGGAAACGGCGATCGGTACCTATGGAGTTGCCGCACAGAGGCACGGTGCGGGCTTCGGCGATGTGGAACTTCAGAAAGTCGAGGGTTTTCGTCTCCGCTTCTTCGTGCGTGATGGTGGACGCGACAATGGCCGGCAGCAGGCCCGACTTCGTGTGCATCTCGGTGACGAAAGGACCCATCTCGGCGAGCTGTTCGGGTGTGGCGTGCAGGACGAGATCGGGACCTTCGGCGACGACGTTGAGGTGGTCGTCGGTGATGAGCGTGGCGATTTCCACGATGACGTGTCGCGAGGGCTCGAGTCCCGTCATCTCCAAATCCATCCACACCAGCACAGTGCGACACTACTTCCCATCCAGCAAACGCGGTTGATCGTGGAGTACGGCAAGTCACGCATCACACCGAAATCTGAGCCCAACTATCTCCTACGCGCCGACTGCTGGTGGCGTTTCAGTTGACGCTTCGTCGGGGTGCGCCGTTGCAGCAAGTTTCTGCTGTGCGGGACTTACCTTCCCTCCACGTCCAGTACCGGAGCTTGTCCCCGGCAGGCCTTGTCGGGCCAGGTTGGTGGTCGCGTTGAGGTCGCGACAGAGTGTGAGACCACAGGCCTCACAGTGATACACCCGCTTGTCGATGGGCAGTGTGGCTTTGACTATCCCGCATCGACTGCAGGTTTTTGAGGAGGGGTAGAACCGGTCGGCGCGCACGAGGGTAGAGCCGTACCACTTGGTCTTGTACTCGAGTTGGCGCGCGAACTCACCCCACGCGGCGTCTTCGATGTGCTTGGCAAGGGCGTGATTTTTCACCATGCCCGCCACGTTGAGGTCCTCGATCACGATGACGTCGTAGCTCTTCGCGAGCATGGTTGTGGTTTCGTGGATCAGATTCTTGCGAGCGTTGCGCACATCGGCGTGGATCCGCTGAACCCGTCCGATGGACTTCTTCCACCGGTTCGATGGAGCGGTGCCCTTCTTCGGACCCTGGCGGCGTGAGGCGATGCGCTGCACGTGCGCCAGTTTCTTCTCGGCGTGCACGTAATGGCGGGGGTTCTCCACTTCGAGGACGTGCTCACCACCTGGAGTAGCACCGGTGTAGAGCGTCGTGATGCCAGCGTCGATGCCGATGATCCGCTCGGGGGCTCGAGGCGCGGGAATCGCCTGAGTGATTTCGACGGTGAACGAGATCGTCCACTTCCCGCCACGCTCGGACACCGTTCCCGCCATAATCTTGCCGGTTCCGCGCTCGAGGTGCCGGTAGAGCTTTCGGGTGGACTCGTAGGTCTTTATCTCTCCGACGCGAGCAATACGCAGGTGGTGAGAGTCGGTGAGACGGACGGTGGGTCCCATGAACCGGACCGATCCGCCCGATCCCTTGCGCTTGAAGTTTGGGAACTTCGCGCGGCCCTTATGGAAGTTGGTGAAGACCTTCGACAAGCGCTGAGCCGCGTCGTTGTAGGTACTCGAACCGTTCTCCGCCCACCACGGCGCCGCCTCGTCGCGGTGCTCGGCCCAGAGGTAGAGAAGACCGAAGTGGCCAGTGTCGATCCAATCCTCCTTCGTGACCTCGATCCCCGCGTCCTTCTTCACGCGGTTGTCGTCCCAGTTGTCCTTCACCAACGCGAGCAACGTGTTGTACGCGAACCGTGATCCGCCGACGTGGCTTCGCAGCGTCGAGATTTGCTCAGGCGTGGGGTCAAGAATGTAGACGTAGGCGCGAGTGATGACGGCGGTCATAGAGGGGCCGTTCACGAGATCAGTATCTGCCCTTGGTGTGACATTGCCCGCACTCCACCGCCGACCGAGTTTGCCGCAGGTGCACTACTTAAAGTGGCTGGCCACCGTGTGTAGCCTTCCCGCTATGGAAATCTTCACCAAGGTGCTACATCCCGACGCTGTACTGCCTCATTACGCGCACGAAGGCGACGCGGGGTGCGATCTCGTGGCGATCGAGTCCTGCGTACTTCGCGCCGGCGGGGGCCGCGCGATGGTCGCGACGGGTCTCGCCGTAGCGATTCCCGAGGGTCACGGGGGCTTCGTCTTGCCGCGCAGCGGACTGGCCTCGAAACACGGCGTGACGTGCGCCAACGCGCCGGGCCTCATCGATCCGGGCTACCGCGGCGAAGTAAGGGTGGCGCTGGTGAACCTCGACCCCGAGCTCGACTACCACGTCGAGAAGGGCGATCGCATCGCGCAACTGGTCGTGCTGCCCGTGACGGCGGCGAACTTTCAGGTCGTCGACGAACTCCCGAGTTCCGCGCGCGGCGCGGGTGGCTTTGGCAGCAGCGGACGATGACGAAATTCCTCGGTCCGCTCGATAGTGCCTTCATCCTGCTCGAGACCCCGGGCACGTCGATGAACATTGGCGCCGTCATTGAACTCGAGGTCGGCGACGTCATCGATCCAAAGGAGCGCTTCGAGCGAATTGAGTGCAGCATCGCCGCGCGAATTCACGAGATCCCTGTCCTGACGCAACGCGTCGTGCGTGCGCCCTTCGACATGACGTGGCCGATCCTGGTCGAGGACGAAAAGTTCGACGTCAGTCGTCACGTCGTTCGCGCGGCGCTTCCGACACCGGGTTCGCGCGAACAGTTCGACGCCTACGTGTCGGAGTTCTTGTCGCGCTCTCTCTCGCCTCAACGACCACTGTGGCAACTCCTGGTCATCGAGGGTCTTGAGGACGGTCGAGTGGCGCTCGTTATGAAGGCGCACCACGCACTCGCCGACGGCGTCTCCTTCGCCGAGACGTTCGCCAACCTGTTCGACATCTCTCCCGAGATCCGCGAGCCCGGTCCCCGTGTTGACGTCGACGAGGTAGAGCCCACCGTGACGACGTCACTCGGTCTCCTTCGACAGGCACTCGCGCGAGTACGCCGCCACCCCCAGTTGTTGGTGGAGAACGTCGTGTCGTGGGGACGTCGGCTCTACGAGATCCTTCGCGCGGTCGTCACCGTCATCTCAGAGCACAAGCGAAGAAATGCGACGCCCAACCAGCCGTCGATCTTCGAGGCCCGACGTACGTCGCTCACCGGGGCTTCGGGGATCGAGAAGACGTTTCACCGTACGCGCGTGCCACTGGCGGAGGTGAAGCGAGCAGCGAAAACGCGAGGCGTCTCGGTGACGGACTTCGTTATGGCAACGACAAGCGGCGCGTTGAAACGACTGCTCGACGATCGCGGCGACGTCCTCAAGCGCGACCTCATCGCCTTCGTGCCGATCAACGTGCGCGGCGAAGGTGACACCGCCGACCTCGGGAATCAGATCTCCGGCATGCTCCTCGCGCTGCACACGGACGCGGCGGACCGCGAAGAACGCCTGCGCGCCATCTCCATCGACTCCGCGAAGACTCGAGGTGAGCAACGTCGTCATCGCGCCAAGATCTTTCAAGACGTGCCTCGCGTGCTCGGCCCGACGCTGTTGTCCTTCGGCGGAAAGGTCGTCTCCGCGTTCGGGCTCTTCGATCATCTTCCGGTCGCGAACGTGATGATCTCCTCGGTAGCGGGGCCGCCCATTCCACTGTGGTTGAGTGGTTACCGCGTCACGTCGGCCGCGCCCTTCGGGCCGCTACTCGGTTCGTTCTCACTCAATATCACCGTGCTCGGGTTTGAGGAGAATCTGGAGTTCGGGCTCCTCGGCTGCGCCGATCGAATGGACGATCTTTCGACGCTACGGGACTACCTATTCGAAGAAGCGACAGCGTACATCGAGTCCACGCCGTCGTAGAGGGCGCTTGGTAGCGCGACGCGCGTCGGCTACAATTGAACCACCACGCGGACGTAGCTCAGTTGGTAGAGCGCGACCTTGCCAAGGTCGAGGTCGCCGGTTCGAGCCCGGTCGTCCGCTCCAAGGGGTTTGTGGCTCATCGGATTCTGACGGGGTGAGCTGATCACGAGAGTTGGCTGTGACACGCAGATGAACCGGAACGTGTCTCACTAATCGGCTGCTGTCGACCCTGTCCCTGAGAGACTGATGGTGTGGACGAGATTTTGCCGGGCGGCGTGGCAAACGCCGGACGAGTTGTGCGGCGCGACGAGTTGTGCGGCGCGACGAGTTCGTCCTGCGACCCTCGAATCCCCACTCGAAGTGGGTGCACACCTTCTTGAGGAAGCTCCGCTCGACAGGGTTTGAGGGAGCATCGCTGCCGGTCGAGATACTGGACGACGGACGTGAGCGGCTGGTCTTCATCGAAGGAGACGTTCCCGTTCCCCCGTTTCCGGCCTGGTCCCAGACGGACGACGCCTTAGCGTCGATTGCGACGTTGATGCGTTCGTTTCACGAAGCGTCTTCCCAAGTGCCTGTTGAACTTGGAACTTGGAGTGAAGAAATGGCCGATCCCGTGGGCGGGTCAATTATCTGTCACAACGACGTCTGTCTCGAGAACGTCGTGTTCCGGGATGGACGAGCAATCGGGCTCCTCGATTTCGACTTTGCTGCGCCGGGGCGACCGATCCGCGACCTTGCCGCATTCGCACGGATGTGCATACCGATCGACGATGATTTTAACGCCATTCGACTCGGATTCGAAGCGAACGATCGTCCAGTTCGCCTGCGGCTGGTGGCAGATACCTACGGGCTCGATGCAAGCGGGAGGCAGGAGTTACTCCAGCATCTCGACCGATCGATGCGCGGCGGCGGCGCGTTTGTACAGCGTCGAGCTGATGCCGGTGACCCGAATTTCATCCTCATGCTGAAAGAGATGGGCGGCATGGAACGCTACAAGCGAAGGCTGCGCTGGTGGGAAGAGTCCAGACATCACTTCGTCAGTGCCCTTTCATGAACCCTTTCCAAGTAGTGCCGCACTCGGATTCGCGGAACTAACTATCGCGAGCTCGGACTACCAGACCCCGCTGAAATTCGATGAGCCGGGTTTGTACCTAATTCTGGTTTTTTGAGCACCGAATTCCTGGCTTCTCGAAAGAAGGCCGGGAATAGTGCGTTTCGAGGGATAACCATCTATCGCCGGCTGACGAGGACGTATCGTTCGTCACTGATGGAGCCACCCCAAAGAGTGGCGTCATTCAAGAGCGTTACCTCAGCCTCCTTTCGGTGTCGTAGCACGAGCTTTGAGACATCGGCGGCAGTCATACCCGCCTCCGTCCACCATCGACCGTCGATCAGTACAAGGCGACCGGTGGGAGTCAGCAGGCCAAGCCAACGAGACAGTGCTACATCGGGATCGACCATGGCCCAAAGCACGTGACGGGTAAGGACCGCGTCGAACGACCCGCGCGCCCACGGAGGAGCCGAAGCGTCCCCTACTGAGAACTCCGCCATGTAGCCGGCTTCCGCGAGCTTTTCGCGCGCCAACTTCACCATCGCCGGCGAAATGTCCAACCCGTGAACTTCGTGTCCAGCTTCAGCCATGAGCAGGCTAAGCGAGCCGGTCCCACAACCAACATCGGCCACGCGGGCTGGCACCACCGGCAGCAGCTTGAGGAGTAACTCGCTCCATGCGGTCCGCACGGCCGGGTCTCGTAGGCCGTGGTCCGGCCTCTCGTCGAACGCCTTTGCTTCGCCATCCCAGAACTCTTCTTCTGACACTCTTCTCACTCGTTCTCTGGTCACGTGACTCCTTCGCGCAACGTTACGGTGTCGCCCCGAGCGTTAGCGTCAGAAGAACGCCCTTGCGCGGATCTACTGCTGAAAGGCACGAGTCACCACCTCCGTACCTAAGGAGACCGCGCGTTACGTATTCGTTCGAGGGCTACGCCCGGCCTTGGGCGCAAAATCGTCAGCCAGGAGAAGGCTGATTTATTGTTAAAAATCAACTCCGAAAATTCTCACGGCCCAAACGTACATTGGTCTCTCGAATTAGGCACAAACCCCTCCAAAGAAGTAGGCGCTTTCATCCCGGTTTCTCCCGCGAGAGCCGGGATTCGGGCCTTTCGCGATTGACAAATCCGCAGTCCTCATTTCCGACCCGGGAAGCGGGATGACGTAGTTGGAATGTATCGTGCTTCACGTGCCAAACGACCGGAAGTGGGACGTGACGGTTGGTTGTCGCATCGAACACGTGACTGATCAGGAGGCTTTCCCGGATTTGCTCCGGGCGGCACTTGCCAATGAGGACTCGCTTTCAGTCGTTCAGTTCGATCGGCCGAATTGGCCGCACACGACCTCAGTCATTGTCCGACTCACGGCGATCAACAAGAAGGACGCGGAGCGTCGGGGCAAGGAGATCTTGCTTCCCCTGCTTTTGACTGTCGCTAGCGACATCATCGATGACGAACCCTTCGGTTGGACGTTAAGGGTTGATGCGGAACCTGCATCGCACGGAGCGTCCTAATGCTTCGAGATCGGAAATGGCTAAAAGTCTTCTCGTGTTTCGCTGGTTGCCCTCGCGTTACTTGAAGAGTATGAGTTGGCCGGTGACGAGACCGACCGCAGTCAGCCACGCCAGCGCGCCCAACCCCCGCTTCATCCAGACGTTGGTCCAGTCGACGCCTTCACGTCCAAAGAGCTCGACGATGCCGATGACCACTCCTGGTAGCAGAAGCACGAGGAACATCGTGTCGACGGTACTGGTCGACGGATTGAGACCAAGCAGATGGAAGGACAAGAACGAGCCGAGGATCAACATGAAGAGAAAGCTCGTCAGCCCACGCGGCAGCCATCGGTGGAGCAACTTCACGTTGGGAAGTTTCTCTTCGCTCATCTTCAAGATGCCCGGAATCGCGAGCAGCGTCGCGGCGATGAGCGTCCGAAGCGTCAGACCGAAGTACGGGTCCATGACGACGAGGAAGAGAAGGAACTTGAAGCCCAACGACGCCGCGACGTACCGAGGTCGAGTTGACACCAACTTCGTGGGCTGCACCGTTTTGGATCGCTCGGGGTAGTAGTGGAGCGCAGCGTCTTCGCCCAGGAGTCGAACGACGATCATGATCCCGACGAGCCAACGTATGGCACCGAGGTTCGCGACGCTCAGAATACTGAGTCCTGAGAGCCCGTCGAGGGCTTTGGCCATCGACGCCGCGGCGAAGGCCACGAAGATCGGCATCATGACGTAGTCGAAGAGCCGCTCCCAGCGTTCGCTCACGTCGCTCAACACGTAGCGCCGAAGCGGTCGGATGGCGTGGGCCAGCAGGGGCACGGTGATGAACAAGACGCCGAGTCCAAGCAGCGTTCGGATATCGGACCATCCTTGAAGGGAACCGCCGACGAGAGAGGCGACCGCAATCACGAGCCAGGCGATCGTGCACGCGATCGCGTCAAGGATCCCGAGTCCAATGAGCAAGAAGATCAAGGGAACGGCTGGGACGAAGGGCGCGGCTGAGTGGAAGAAGACACTGAGGACGCCGAGCGCGAGACCCACGACCCACAACAACGTCGACCAACCACCGAGCGTCGCGCGAAGCCAGGATCCGTCAACGATCACGCGCGGCAGAAGTGCCGAGAAAGGTCCGACGGTGACGGGCAACTCGCGTGACAGGCGGTCGATTCGTTCGGTGTGCGGACTTCGCCAGGTGGACGAGCGATCGCCCCACGCCTCATGAGTGGTGCCGATCGCCTTGAGCTTCTTCGTGACGGCGCTCGCGACTTTGCTCTGATGGTGCGACCTGCGTCGCCCGAGGACCTCGAGGGATCCGTTCGCGGCGCCGCCCGCGCCCGCTAAGGCGAGGAGTGATCCGCCGCCTACGAGGAGACCGACGGTCGTTCGCGAATGACTGGCGACGTCGTAGATCGGTAGTCCGAAACGAAGGGCTCGCTGAAGCCGCGGGTCGTTGATCCCCGAGAAATTCGTCAGTGGCGCGGGCTGGACGATGGTGCCAAAGGTGCCCGTTGCAGTCTTGATGAAAGCTCCGACGAGCGTCACCGGTTGACCTTGGTAGACGGCGCGAATGACCAAGACGTGGGCGCCAGGTTGGAGTGAGTCGGGCAGGGTCGCCGCGCCCGCGCACGTTCCTTGGGCGCTCGAGAGTCCGTTCATGATGATTTGCGGTGTCGAGTGGACTTCAACGGTGACCGCGGTACCGGGATCATCGGCGACGGCGCTCACCGTGACGTGGGTTCCAGCGACGGTCGTATTCGTCGTCGCGTCGATCTGAGCGACGAACTGTAAGCCTTCAGTCGAGCTGAACGTGCTGTCGTTCGACGGGATCGGCGTTGGAAAGGTCGTCAACGCTGGAGGGGCCGAGCTCGACGGCAAGGTCGTCGTCGGCGCCGCGATCGGAGAGGTCGTCGTCACCGATGAAGGTTGCGTCGTGGTCGTCGTGGTGGTCGATCCGGACGTAGGAGTGGTGGCGGCGGTGGTCGTCGTGGTGGTCGATCCGGACTTCGGAGTCGTCGTGGTCGTGGACGGCGGCTTCGTAACCGGGGGAGCAATGGT
>Ga0208589_1000028_pt1 | contig 73655 bp, 67 predicted proteins | sample NGESurshal092012_2_FD_184486 | JGI IMG/M metagenome (GOLD analysis project Ga0208589, IMG submission 184486) | Arctic peat soil microbial communities from Barrow, Alaska - NGEE Surface sample F53-2 shallow-092012 (SPAdes) | ecosystem: Environmental > Terrestrial > Soil > Wetlands > Peat ...
GCGGCGGGCGGCGCGGCGGCGGCGGCGGCGGCAGCAGCGCGCCCAGCGGCGACGCCCTGGTCAGCCCGATGCAGGGCACGATCGTCAAGATCGTCGCCGCCGACGGTCAGCACATGTCCGCGGGTGACACCATCGTCGTGCTGGAGGCGATGAAGATGGAGCAGCCGCTCACCGCGCACAAGGACGGCACGGTCAGCGGCCTGACCGTGCAGGTCGGCCAGACCGTCTCGGCGGGCGCCGTGATCTGCCAGCTAGGCGAGTAGCGCCCATGGCCCGGCTGCCCGGCGATCCCAGCGTGGCCGGGTGGCTGCGGTTCGCGGTCGGGTTCCGGCTCCCGCGCGAGAACCAGGACTGGGTCCGGCATGAGCTCACCGACGCGGGCTGGCGGGGCCGGACCGTGCTCCGCCACCTTGCCGTTATTATCCCGGTTTGTGCCGTTCTTGCGGTCCTGGCCGGCCTGCTGCTGCCCGCCCCGGTCTGGCTCATCCTGATGACCATCGCGCTGATCCTGTCCGGCAGCCTGTTCACGGTGGCGGCCTACGCCGATGACATCCGCACGTCCCGGCTGCGCCAGCACGGTCTCCAGGCCCCCGACGACCCGGACCTCGGCCACCCCTCCCACTAGCCCGCGGCCCGCCAGCCGAGCCGTTCAGGCGGGACGCTACCGGCTGGAGGGGCGCATGAGCTTGCGCGCGGCCTCGGTCAGGCTGCCGGACAGGGAGGGGTACACGGCGAAGGTGTGCGCCATCTGATCCACGGTCAGCATCTGCTCCACGGCCAGCGACACGCCCAGGATCAGCTCGCTGGCGCGGGGGGCGACCACCACGCCGCCCAGGACGGTACCGCCGCTGCGCTGGGCGAACAGCTTGATGAAGCCGTCCCGGAAGCCCTGCATCTTGGCTCGCGCGTTGGTGGCCAGCGGCAGCTTGACCACGACTGCCTGGGCCTCGCCGCTGTCCACGTCCTGCTCAGTGATCCCCACGGTGGCGATCTCGGGCTCGGTGAAGATCGTCGCGGCCACGTGGCTCAGCTGCAGCGGCTGGACGGCCTCGCCCAGGGCATGCCACATCGCGATGCGGCCCTGCATGGCGGCCACGGAGGCCAGCATCAGGACGCCGGTGCAGTCACCGGCGGCGTACACGCCGGGCAGCGAGGTCCGGGATACCCGGTCAACCGGGATGAACCCGCGCTTATCCACGGTAACTCCGCATTCGGCCAGGCCCAGTCCGCTGGTGGCCGGCACCATCCCGACGGTGAGCAGGCAGTGCGATCCGCGGACCGTCCGGCCGTCCTGCAGGATCACCGAGACGCCGCTGCCGGTGCGCCGGACCTCGGTGGCCCGCGAGCGGCCGAGGACGTTCATCCCGCGGCGGCGGAACACCTCCTCCATGACGACCGCGGCATCGGTGTCCTCGTGCGGCAGGACGTGCTCGCGGGACGAGACCAGCGTCACCTGCGAGCCGAGGGCCTGGTAGGCGCCGGCGAACTCGGCGCCGGTCACCCCGGAGCCGACCACAATCAGCTGCGTTGGCAGTTCCGGCAGGTCGTAGAGCTGGCGCCAGGTCAGCACGCGCTCCCCGTCCGGTTCGGCACCGGGCAGGATCCGGGGCTGGGCGCCGGTCGCGATGAGCACGGCGTCAGCGGCGATCTCGCGGTCCCCCACGACGACGGACCGGGGCCCGGCCAGCCGGGCGGTGCCGGCGATGACCTCCACGCCCTCGGCGCACAGCCGGGCGGACACGTCGGCCGACTGAGCCTGGGCCAGGGAGCGGACCCTGGCGTACAGGCGCGGGGCGTCGACCGTGGCGCGGGCCGCCCCGACCTGGATGCCCAGCGCGGCCGACCCTTCGAGGGCGGTCATCAGGCCGGAGGTCGCGATCAGCGTCTTGGAGGGCACGCAGTCGGTGAGCACGCACGCGCCGCCCGGGCCGTCCCGCTCGATGATGGTGACGGCGGCACCCAGTTGCGCGGCGACCAGGGCGGCCTCATATCCGCCTGGCCCGCCCCCGATGATGACGATCCTTGGCTGCGGATGACTCACGATGCCCCATTGTGTCGCACCCGGTGATCGCGCCCCGGCCAGGGCACCGGACGGTGCCTGCCCCCGGCTCCCGCCGGGTCTCCGCCCGAGCCCTCGCTGGCGCGCCGCTGGGGCGCCGCTGGGGCGCCGCTGGGGCGCCGCTGGGGCGCCGCTGGATGTCTGCTTGATAACACCCTCGCGTTACCCGGCTGCAGTCGCCGTCAGGCTCGTACGCTTGGCAATCGTGGCGATATACGCGGCCTACGGCAGCAACATGAACCCGGCGCAGATGGCTGAACGGTGCCCGCACTCGCCCTACTGCGGCACCGGCTGGCTGGACGGCTGGCGGCTGACTTTCGGCGGCGAGGACCTGAGCTGGGAAGGCGCCCTGGGCACGGTGGTCGAGGACGCCGGCGAACGGGTCTTCGTGGTGCTCTACGAACTGTCCGAGGCCGACGAGGACGCGCTGGACAGCTGGGACGGGGCGACGCTCGGCTACTACCGCAAGTCCATGGTCCGGGTGGCCACCCTGGACGGCGACGTGGTCGCCTGGCTCTACGTGATCAACGCTTACGAGGGCGGCCTCCCCTCGGCCCGTTACCTCGGGATCATGGCCGATGCGGCGGAGGCGGCCGGCGCGCCCGCCGACTACGTGGCGGACCTGCGCGGCCGCCCGTGCTCGTCGGTCGGCAGCTAGAGCGGGTCTCCCCTGTCTGTGAACGTGGCGGGCGGCAGCCGGGACGGGTCACGAGGACTGGATCGCGGTTTCGCGCGCTGAGTGACGAGCAGCGGGAGCGGACCGAGCCGTTGTTGCCGTCCGCGTGCATCACCTGGACCCGTACCTAGGGGAGCCGACCACCAGCACGAGCTTCCCGCGCACGAGACCGTCCTCGCTGACGCGGTGCGCCTCCGCGACCTCGGCGAGCGGGAAGGTCTGCGCGACCGGGAGCGAGAAGCGCCCGGACCCGATCAGCTCGCCGATCTCGGCGAGAGCGTGGACCGCGCGGCCAGCGTCCCCGCTGCTGAACGTCACCCCGTGCTCCTGCGCGCCGACGAAGTCTGCCATCGTCACGACGTGCTCCGGGGCGCCCGCGAGCCCGATCAGCTCGGGCAGGACGCCGCTCCCGGCGACGTGGAGCGCGGCGTCGACGCCGTCGGGCGCGAGGGCGCGAACCCGCTCGACGAGGCCCGCGCCGTAGCCGACGGGCTCGGCCCCCAGCGAGCGAAGGTACTGGTGGTTTGCCGGACTGGCGGTGCCGATCACGCGTGCACCGCGCACCACGGCGAGCTGAACCGCGGCGCTGCCGACGCTTCCGGAGGCGCCGTTGATGAGCAGCGTGCTGCCGCTCCCGACGCCGAGCTGGTCGAGCGCGCGCGTGGCCGTCTCGATGGCGGCCGGCAGCGCGGCAGCGCCGGGGAAGTCAAGCGACGGCGGGATCGGCGCATAGGAGGACAGCACCGCCAGCTCGGCCTGGGCCGCCCCCTCGGCGGAGAAGCCGAACACGCGATCGCCGACGGCCACGTCCGCAACGCCGTCGCCGAGCTCGTCGACGACGCCCGCCGCCTCGTGGCCCATAGTCTGCGGGAGCTCCCCATCCATCATGCCCTTGCGCTTCTTCCAGTCGCTCGGGTTGACGCCGGCCGCGCGCACCGCAATCCGGACCTGGCCGGGACCCGCATGCGGATCGGGGAGATCCACGATCTCGAGGACCTCCGGGCCCCCGAACTGGCTGAAACGGACTGCCTTCAACATTCGCTCCGATCTTGACTCAGGGGTGTCGCGGGTTGCTGCGCGTACGACAGTCTGCCAACCTCGCGGCCGGCAGCTGGTTCTTCAAGCCCGCTTGAACAACCCGGCCCGGCCGGTTAGCCTCCGGGCCATGGCCACCGCGTCCCGGTACCTGACGATCGCGCAGCTGTCCGCGCGCAGCGGGGCGGCACCGTCGGCGCTGCGGTACTACGAGGACCTGGGGCTGATCAGCGCCGAGCGCACGACGGGCAATCAGCGCCGGTACCCCAGTTACGTGCTCCGGCGGATCGCCTTCATCCGGGCCGGCCGGCAGCTGGGCCTGTCGCTGCGCGACATCAGGACTGCGCTGGATACGCTGCCCGACGGCAAGGCCCCGACCAAGGCGCAGTGGGGCCGGGCCGCCCGGACCTGGCAGGCCCGGATCGACGAGCGCATCGCCGAGCTGCAGCGGCTGTCGTCGACCCTCGGCAGCTGCGTCGGCTGCGGCTGCCTGTCCCTGCGCAGCTGCGCGCTTTACAACCCGCAGGACACCGCGGCCCGTCTCGGCGCCGGAGCGCGGTGGCTGCTGGGCGACGAGCCGCCGGACCCGGCGCCTACCTCGCCAGGATGACCGCGATCAGCGCGGCCAGCGGGATGAGCACGGCCGCGATCGGCCGCCAGGCCCAGCTGGCCGCGACCAGGCCGGCCGGCGTACCGCGCCGCCGGGCCTCCTCGCAGCGCCGCGCGAGCTCAGTGGCCATGACGTGGCTCGGGTGCTGGCTGGCGATCTCCTTGGCCTTGTCGGGCATCCGCCCGAAGGCCGTGGCGTCGGGCACCTCGAACCGGCGGCGCGCCCGCATGTCGTGGCGCTCCCGCTCCCGGCGGGTCCCGAAGCCCACCCGCAGCTCAGCGCGCGCCCTGGCCCGCCGCGGTGAGTACAGCGCCCAGCTGTAGACCGGCTTGGGCGGCCTGGGCGCTGGCCGCTCGCAGTGGATCTCTGCGGAGTCGCCGAGGAACACCCCGGCCACGCCGCCCCACGGCACCCGGTAGTCCCGGAACGGGTTGCGGATGGTCAGGCCGTCGGCATCACTGATGATCTTGGGGTGCACCGTGCAGGCGTACATGATACCGGTCCCCACCAGCAGGCCGGCCGCGATTTCCAGGGAGAACCAGTCGCGTGACTGAATGACCAGGTCGGCCAGGTTGATCACGGCGAAGGCGACCCAGCCCCACCAGAGCACCAGCGGGGGGATGAGACGGAAGACGGTCCGGCCGTCTTCCTTGGTTCGCCAGGCCGACTTCAGCCGGCTGCCGGGCAGGCCGGGCGGGACCGGACGGCCGCCGGCCGGGGTGGCGCCCGGCGAGACCTGACTGGGCGGCACGGGGCCCCGCGGGGCCGGGCTCGGCGGGACCGGACCCTGCTGCGGGGCCGGGCTCGGCGGGACGGGGCCGGGCATCGCGCCGGGAGCGGGCAGCGCGCCGTCTGGCCGGGTGCCCCCGGCGGACGCCTGATCCTGCTGTGACGACACGGTAGCCCGCTCCACTGCCTTCGGTCCGGGACCGCCGGGCCGACGATCCAGCGACCAGCCTATGTCCCCTAGCCGCAGGCCATCCGTCCCGGAGGTCAGGCTAGTGCCGCGCCCGGCAGCTGCACTGACATGGCCGGGCCGCTGCCGCCCATCGCGGTCAGGGCGGTCGCGGCCATCAGCCGGACGCCAATGCCGATGGCTCGCTCGTCCACGTCGAAGGCAGCCTGATGGATGTCGTAGTCCGCGGCGGATCCGGGGGTCCGGGTGCCCAGCCGCGCCAGCGCGCCGGGGATGGACTCCAGGTACCAGGCGAAGTCCTCGCCGCCCAGGCTCTGCGCGGCCGGGGTCACCGCGTCCGGGCCGAGGACCCGGTCAGCGGCCGCCTCGATCATCGCGGTGCAGATGGCGTCGTTGACGGTCGGCGGCACGTTGCGCTGGTAGGTGATCTCCGGCACCACGCCGTAGGCGTTCGCCACCGACTCCACCAGCGACTTCACCATGTCGGGAGCGGCGTGCCAGGCCTCGTCGTCCAGGCAGCGCACCGTCCCCTCGACCATGCCGTCGTCGGGGATGGCATTGGCAGCCGAGCCCGCCATGACCCGTCCCCAGACCAGGCTGAGGCTGGACCGCGGGTCCACCCGCCGGGAGAGCGCCGCGGGCAGCTCGGTGATGATCTTGCCGAGCGCGTAGACCAGGTCCGCCGTCAGGTGCGGCCGGGCCGTGTGGCCGCCCGGCCCGGTTACCTTCACCATGATCTTGTCGCAGGCCGCGGTGATCGGGCCGGCCCTGGTGCCGATCTTGCCCACGTCCAGTCGCGGGTCGCAGTGCAGGGCGAAGATCCGGTCCACCGAGGCGATGCCGCCCGCCGCCATCACGTCAATGGCGCCGCCGGGCACCTCCTCGGCCGGCTGGAAGATCAGCCTGACCCTGCCGGGCAGCACCCCGGCCGCGCTGGCCTTGGCCAGGAAGAGCCCGGTCCCCACCAGGACAGAGGTGTGCACGTCATGCCCGCAGGCATGGCAGGCGCCGCGCGTGGTCGACCGGTAGGGGACGTTCTTCTCGTCGATGATGGGCAGCGCGTCAATGTCGGCGCGCAGCGCGACGAGCGGCTCGTCGGCCGATCCGCCGCCGACGTCGACGATCAGGCCGGTGCCCTTGGGCAGCACGGCGGGCCGCAGCCCGGCAGCCTCCAGCCGCAGGGCGATCCGCCGGGTGGTCCGGTACTCGTGGTAGCCAGTCTCCGGGTGCGCGTGCAGATCCCGCCGGAACCCGATGAGGTCTGCTTCGTGCTCCGCCAGGAAGGCATCGAGCTCGCCCTCCAGGTCATGCTCGGCCATGAACCGCCTCCTCCGGGCCCACGAAGCGGTCCTCGGCAAACTCGGCCACCAGCGTGTCCACGACGTCGGACAGGTCGCCGCCCCCGGCGACCACCGCCCGCTGCCGTTCATAGGACGCGCCCTGGTCGAGCACCTCGAATGCCACAGCTAGCTCAGCTGCGCAGCCCAGTCGCTCCGCCACGGGCTCCAGCTCGTGCACCAGCTCGTAGAGCTGGTCGCGGAGCGGGGCCGTCGACCCGTAATCATCAGTTATCACCATCGCGTCCAGGCCATACCTGGTGGCGCGCCATTTGTTATCGCGAACAACCCAGGCAGCCGGGCACGGCAGCGTGTAACCGCGATCGAGCTGGGTGTCGAGCAGGTGAACAAGAGATTGCGACAGTGCCGCAGCCATGCCGATCTCGCGCAGTGTGGGCAGGCCGTCAAACATCCGGACCTCGACCGTGCCGAAGTCCGGGTGCGGGCGGATGTCCCACCACACCTCCTTGATGCTCCGGATCGTACCGGCTCGAAGAAGCGTGTCCATGTAGTCCTCGAACCCACTCCAGTCCGCTAATAGCTGCGGCGGCCCCGAGGTGGGCAGCCCGCCGAAGATGACGGACCGACTCGAGGCGAGCCCTGTGTCGTGCCCGCTCCAGAACGGGCTTGAGGCGGTCAGCGCCAGGAAATGCGGCAGGTATCCGGCCAGCGCGTTAACGATGGGTATCGCCTTGCAGCCGTCGCGAATACCCACGTGCACGTGCACGCCGAATGTCTGGATCCTGCGGGCAAGCCACTGCAAATTCTCGAGCAGCTCGGCATATCGCTGAATGGGCGCCATCTTGGCATCCCGCCAATCGCTGACGGGATGAGTACCAGCACAGGCCAGCATCGTACCGCGCTCAGCGGTAATCCGCTGAAGTTGCGCGATTGTCGTAGCGAGGTCCCCCTTGGCCTCCGCGACGGTGCTGCAGATCCCGGTCACGACCTCGACCGCCGACTGCATGAGCTCATACCGCATCTTGGGATGCTCTCCGGACTCCGACAGGTCAGGCAGCGCGGCGAGCACCTCGCGGGCATCCTGGCGGAGCATCCGGCTGCGGCTGTCGATGAGCTGCAGCTCCCACTCGATGCCCAGCGTGGGCCCGCGTGATGGGTTCCAGATAATCGCGACCATGCGCCTTGCGTGCCCTTTCGTCCGGTACCACGCGGAGCCCGCAGGTGCGGCGCCTGCGTCGTGCTAGCTGCCCCGTCCGCATCATGCGTCCCACCCGCACCTGCAGCTGGCCCGCTGGTCAGTACGCGTCCGCTGGCTGGTAGAGCCCCCAGACATCGCGCAGCGCATCGCAGACCTCACCGACGGTGGCCAGGGCGCTGAGCGCGTCCCGCAGCGGGTACAGCAGGTTGTCCGCCCCCGCTGCCGCCCGGCGCACGGCCTCCAGCCGGCGCGTGACCTCGGCTGAGTCCCGGCGCTCGCGCAGCTCAGCCAGCCGCTGCGACTGCTGCTGCTCAATCGCCGGATCGGCGCGCGCCGGCTGGTACGGCTCCGCGTCCGGGGTGACGAACGCGTTCACGCCGACCACCTTGCGCTCCCCCGAGTCGATCTGCCGGGCGATCCGGTAGGCCGAGCGCTCGATCTCGGACTTCTGGAAGCCCTGCTCGATCGCGCCCACGGCACCGCCGAGCTCCGCCACCTTGGCCATCAGCTCGATGGCCTGCTCCTCGATGTCGGTAGTCATCGACTCGATCGCGTACGAGCCGGCGAACGGGTCCACCGTGGCGGTCAGGTCCGTCTCGTAGGCCAGGACCTGCTGGGTGCGCAGGGCCAGCCGGGCCGCCTTCTCCGAGGGCAGCGCTATCGCCTCGTCGTAGGAGTTGGTGTGCAGCGACTGGGTGCCGCCCAGCACGGCCGCCAGGGCCTGCAGGGTGACCCGGGTCAGGTTGACCTCCGGCTGCTGGGCGGTGAGCTGGACTCCCGCGGTCTGGGTGTGGAAGCGCAGCATCTGCGAGCGGGGATCGGCCGCCCCGAACTCCTCGCGCATGATCCGCGCCCATAGCCGCCGCGCGGCCCGGAACTTGGCGATCTCCTCCAGCACCGTGGTCCGGGACACGAAGAAGAACGACAGGCGCGGGGCGAACTCATCGATGACCAGGCCGGAGGAGAGCGCGGCCCGCACGTACTCGCGGGCATTGGCCAGCGTGAAGGCGATCTCCTGCACGGGCGTGGCGCCGGCCTCGGCCATGTGGTACCCGGAGATCGAGATGGTGTTCCACTTCGGGATCTCCTTCCGGCAGTAGGCGAAGGTGTCGGCGACCAGCCGCAGCGAGGGCTGGGGCGGGTAGATGTAGGTGCCGCGGGCGATGTACTCCTTGAGGATGTCGTTCTGGATCGTGCCGGTGAGCTGGCTGGCGCTCACCCCCTGCTCGGCGGCCGCCAGCTGGTAGAGCAGCAGCAGCACGGCGGCCGGGGCGTTGATGGTCATCGAGGTCGACACCTCGTCCAGCGGGATGCCATCCAGCAGCAGCCGCATGTCCTCGAGCGAGTCGATCGCCACGCCGACCTTGCCCACTTCCCCGCGAGCCTGCGGCGCGTCCGAGTCGTAGCCCATCTGAGTGGGCAGGTCGAAGGCCACCGACAGGCCGGTGGTCCCGGCCTGGATCAGCTGGTGATAACGGCGGTTGGAGTCCGCGGCGGTGGAGAAGCCGGCGTACTGCCGCATGGTCCACGGCCGCTTGACGTACATCGTCGGGTAGATGCCGCGGGTGAACGGGTAGGCTCCCGGCTCGCCCAGGTCCGCGGCGAGGTCCAGGCCTGACACGTCTTTTGGCCCATAGACGTTTTCGATGGGTGCCCCGGACTCCGATATGCGGCTCATACGACCAGATTATGGCGCGTGTGGGTCGCAGCCTAGGTGGGGAAGTTCACAGCGAGTAACACGCCGGGACGGGCCAGCCACGTATGCTGCCGCAGCGCGGCCCTTTTGCCGGGTTCGCGCTCGCGAGTCGGCGCTGATGATTGAGGACGCGATGAGAGCTGGTCCTACCGCACGGGGTGCTGTCCTGGCCGCGGCGGCCGGGGTCCTGGCGCTGGCGGTGGCGCCGGCCGCGCTAGCTGTCGCCCCGGCCGCATCGGCCGCGCCGACCATATCGGCCGCGCCGACGTCGATGCCGGGCCACGCCGCCCGGCTGGTCGTGGGCGGCGCGCAGCTGGGGACGCCCGGCGTCGTGGTGAACTATCCGGCCGGGAAGTTCCCGCGCCTGCCCGTGGTTCCCGCCTCGGCCTACATCATCGCGGACGCGACGACCGGGCAGGTGCTGGCGGCCAGGGATCCGCATGGCGAGTTCGCCCCCGCCAGCACGCTCAAGGTCCTGACCGCGATAACGCTGCTCCCGCGGCTCAGCCCGGATGCCATGGTGCTAGCTACCCGGCAGGCGGCCGACACCGAGCCCAACGACGTCGGCCTGATTCCGGGACGACGCTACGCGGCCGCCGATCTGTTCAGGGCCCTGCTGCTCATTTCCGCCAACGACGCGGCCGTTGCGCTCACCCAGGCCACCGGGTCATCCGCCCAGGGCATGAGCCTCATCAACGCGGAGGCCCAGCACCTGCAGGCCTACGACGTTGTCGCCAAGCAGCCCAACGGGCTGCCCGCCGCCGGCCAGGTGGTGTCGGCCTACGACGAGGCGCTGATCGCCCGGCAGGCACTGGCCATCCCGGCGTTCATGCACGACGACTCGCTGCTCGCGGCCAGGTTCCTGGTCAAGCCGAAGCACTGGGTCACTCTGGTCAACCAGAACTACCTGCTGACGCAGTACCGGGGCGGCATCGGCGGCAAGATCGGCTGGACAGCCAAGTCCAAGGCCACCTACATGGGCATGGCCCGGCGCAACGGCGTCACGCTCATCGTGGCCGTGCTGCACTGTACGCCGCTGGAAGAGATCACCGCAGGAGAGCACCTGCTGAACTGGGGGTTCGCCGCGGACGGCCGGGTCCGGCCGGTGGGCACGCTGGTCTCGCCGCTGCAGCCCGCCGCCATCGCCCGCCCGGCGGTCAGGGCCAGCAGCCCGGCCCCGCCGGCACCCAGGGCCGCGGTGCACGCCAGGGCGGTTCGGCTCGGGAGCGCGGCAGAAGCCCGGACAAGCGGCGACACCGCCGGCCTCGCCGCGGGAGCGGCGGCAGCCCTCGCGGTGGCCCTTGCCGTCGGCCTGCTCGCCCGGTCCCGGCGCCACAAGGCGACGTCCGGCCGCAGCTAGCCCGTTGCGCCCACCCGCGCCCGGCGCCCGGCGCGCCCGGCGCCCGGGTCAGGGCTGGGGCGGGGCCGGGTGCCGGGGCTCGTAAATCGGGAACTCGCTCCCGTCCGGCAGCCGGATGGCGGCCAGCAGCCCCCAGCCCTGATCTGAGACTTCCCGAGCGACCTCGACCCCCCTGGCCGTCAGGTCGGCCAGCGTGGCGTGGATGTCATCGCACATCAGGTACAGCTCGTGGTGGCCCGGCCCGTCGGCCGCGTGGACCGCCAGCTCCGCGGGCGGCAGGGCGAAAATGAGCCAGCCTCCGCCGGCGTCCACTGAACCGAGGCCCAGCACGTCCCGGAAGAATGCCCGCACCTGGTCGGCCTGCGGGGAGAACACGATCGCATGCACGCCGTTGATCACCCCGCGATTCTAGACCCCGGGCGCCGCGTCGTCGCAGCTCTGCAGCCTGCGAAATCGGGCGGCCAGGAAGACCGGGAAGCGCGCGGCGTCGCGGCGCTCGGCGACCCAGTCAGCCGGCGGGGCGGGCTCCGCGATGGCATCTAGCCACAACCCGCGACGGTGCAGCGCGGCGAGGTAGGTGCCCAGCGTCCGGTGATTCGCCCCGACTTGGCGGCGAAGCGACGACAGCTGCCCTGCCGCCTGCCACCAGCCCTCGTCGTAGGACGACCCCTCAGTCGGCCAGGAGCCGGAGACATGCTCCCCGCCCGGGAAGCAGGGATGCAGGATGCTGAAGACGAGCCGGCCGCCGGGCTCCAGCAACCGGGCCACGCTGGCGAGGGCATTGTCCAGGTCGTCGATGTCCGACAGCCCGAAGTTGCAGGTCACCATGTCAAGCCGCGTCGCCGGCTGCCAGCTGTCAGCGGACCCGCCCATGGCCGCAGGCCAGGTCCAGGACGTGCAGGCCCGCGACGTCACCGGTTAGCTCCAGCGGCGATCGGGTCGCCGGATCCTCGCACAAGTCGTTGAAGGCCGCCACGTAGAAGTCAGCGATGGTGTCATAGCGCGCGCTCTCCACGATCGGACCCTACGCCGACGGCCCTGCCCGCCCAGCCCGGCAATCGTGGATGTCCCATAGGTAACGCGTGGAGGTTTGGGGGTTACCAAAGGGACATCCACGATCGGCTGGACGCGATGGCCTGTGACGGAATGGGCCATAGGTAACTGAGCGACGAGATGGACCAGGGCTAACGGGGCGGGAGTGGCTGAGTCGCCGGGAAGCCGGGGGATCAGCGCTGCGTGGCCCGGTCTGCCGGGCGAGACGGGTGCGCGCCCGGGCGCGCGGGGCGGTGACCGGCATGGCCGGAATCTCGCTCCGGCTGCCCGGGGAGCTCCAGCCGGGCGGTCCGCTCCTGCCACCCGGCGGTCTCCTGCCCGACCGCCTCCAGCTCGGCGGTCTGCTCCGCCTGGGCGGCGGGCTCCAGCTCGGCGGGCTGCTCCTGGGCGGGGTGCTCCTGCTGGACAGGCTGCTCTTGCTGCTCGCCGGGCTCGCGGGTGGCGCTGGCGGACTGCCAGATGTCGGGCACAGAGAGCGGCGGCTGATTGATGGCCGGCATGAACGAGGTCAGCGCCGAGCTGGCCTGGGCCACGGCCTGGCGCTTTTCCTGCTGTTCCTCGGCCCGCACGGCGGCCGAATCCAGCCGGTCACTCATCTCGCGGAGCCGGTTAGCTCGCGCTCGTGTCTTGAGGCCGCGATCGACCATGTAGGCCACGAGCACCGCACCGACCAGGACCAAGATGAGGAGGCCAGCCACCCGAGCTTCCCGCCCTTCGCCGAAGAGGTCTTCCGGACCGCTCCAGGCTATGCGAGGCCGGGCGCTGCCCAGCTGATGGGACCAGGGCCATGCACGGGCCAGCTCAGGGTCAGCCGATAGCCACGGCGACGATGGCCTGGGCCTCGTTCTGGATCTCGGCCAGGTGCGCGGGTCCGCGGAAGGACTCGGCGTAGAGCTTGTAGACATCCTCGGTGCCGGACGGGCGGGCGGCGAACCACCCCGAGGCGCTGACCACCTTGAGGCCGCCGATCGGAGCACCGTTGCCCGGCGCCGTGGTCAGCGCCGCGATGATCTTCTCGCCGGCCAGCTCGTCGGCGGTCACCTGCTCCGGGGAGAGCCTGGCCAGCGCCGCCTTCTGCTCCCGGGTGGCCGGGGAGTCGATGCGGGCGTAGGCGGGATTCCCGTAGCGGGCGGTGAGGTCGGCGTAGAGCTGTGATGGCGAGCGGCCGGTCACGGCGGTGATCTCCGAGGCGAGCAGGGCGAGGATGATCCCGTCCTTGTCGGTGGTCCACACCGAACCGTCGCGCTGCAGGAACGAGGCACCGGCGCTCTCCTCGCCGCCGAAGCCGACTGAGCCGTCGAGCAGCCCCGGCACGAACCACTTGAACCCGACCGGCACTTCAAGCAGCCGGCGCCGCAGTCCCTCGGTCACCCGGTCGATCATCGAGGAGCTGACCAGGGTCTTGCCGACCGCGGCCGACGGCAGCCAGCCATCGCGGTTGCGGTACAGGTAGTCGATGGCGACGGCCAGGTAGTGATTGGGGTTGAGCAGGCCCGCGTCGGGGGTGACGATGCCGTGCCGGTCGGAGTCGGTGTCGTTCCCGGTCGCGATGGTGAAGTCGTGCTGACGGGCGATCAGGCTGGCCATGGCCGACGGCGACGAGCAGTCCATGCGGATCTTGCCGTCCCAGTCCAGGGTCATGAACCGGAAGGTCGGGTCCACCTCCGGGTTGACGACAGTCAGGTCAAGGCCGTACCGGTCGCCTATCTCGCCCCAGTAGCCGACGCTCGCCCCGCCGAGCGGGTCGGCGCCGATGCGCACCCCGCCACCCTGGGTCCCGGCCCTGATCGCGGCGAGGTCCACGACCTGCTCCAGGGCCGACACGTAGGCGTCCAGGAAGTCGAAGCGCCCGGTGGTATCGGCCGCGAGCGCGCGCGCGTACGGGATCCGGCGCACCCCGGCCAGGCCGCTGGCGAGCAGCTCGTTGGCCCGGTCCTGGATCTGGCGCGTGATGTCGGTGCCGGCGGGCCCGCCGTCGGGCGGGTTGTACTTGAAGCCGCCGTCCGAGGGCGGATTGTGCGAGGGCGTGACGACGATCCCGTCGGCGCGGGGGCCGGACCCGGACGCGTTGTGCGCCAGGATGGCCCGCGACACAGCCGGCGTCGGCGTGTAACCGCCGCGGGAGTCAAGCAGCACGCGGACCCCGTTGGCCGCCAGCACCTCCAGGGCGCTGACCCAGGCGGGCTCGGACAGCGCGTGAGTGTCCCAGCCCAGGTAGAGCGGCCCGTCGATGCCCTGGCTGGCCCGGTACTCGCAGATCGCCTGGGTGGTGGCGACGATGTGATCCTCGTTGAACGTCGTCGTCAGCGCGGAGCCGCGGTGGCCGGAGGTGCCGAACGAGACTCGCTGGGCAACCTCGCCGGGGTCGGGATGCAGCGCATAGTAGGCGGTGACCAGCTTCGGCACGTCTACCAGGTCCTCAGCGGTGGCGGGCTGGCCCGCGCGCGGACTCGTCATGGCGTCATCCTGGCACGCGGGGCACGACGGCAGCCACCGGGCCGACCTCGATGACGGCCGATGATCTTCGTTCGGGACCGGCAGCCGGGCTGGTGAGCGGCCGTCAGCGGGCAGGCAGGAACCCGACCCGGTCGCGAACCGTGGCCATCGTGGCCCCGGCGATCTCGCGGGCACGGGCCGCGCCGACGGCCAGCAGCGCGTCGAGCTCGGCCTCGTTGGCCAGCAGCTTCTCGGTCCGCTCGCGGACCGGGGCCAGGGCGTCCACCACCACCTGCGCCAGGTCTTTCTTGAACGTCCCGTAGCCTTCCCCGGCGTACCGCTGCTCCAGGCTCTCGACGCTGTCGCCGCCCAGGGCGGAGTACATCCGCAGCAAGTTGGTCACGCCCGGCTTGGCCTGGTCGTCGGCCCGGACCTCGCCGCCCGCGTCGGTCACCGCGCGCATGATCTTCTTGCGGACGGCGCCGGGGTCGTCGAGCACGTCGATGATGCCCTGCGGCGAGGAAGCCGACTTGCTCATCTTGATCGTCGGATCCTGCAGGTCGGCGATCCTGGCCACCGACGGCAGGATGTAGGCCTCCGGGACCACGAAGGTCGGGCCGAAGCGGTGGTTGAACCGCTGGGCGATATCCCGGGTCAGCTCCAGGTGCTGGCGCTGGTCCTCGCCGACCGGGACCTGGTCGGTGCCGTACAGCAGGATGTCGGCCGCCTGCAGGATCGGGTAGGTGAACAGCCCGACGCTGGCCGCGTCCGCGCCGCCCCTGGCCGCCTTGTCCTTGAACTGCACCATCCGGCTGGCCTCGCCGAATCCGGTGATGCACGACAGTACCCAGGCCAGCTCCGGGTGCTCGGCGACGTGACTTTGCACGAAGACGATGGACCGCTCCGGGTCCAGGCCGGCGGCGAACAGCTGGGCGGCCGCGACCCTGGTCCTGCGCCGCAGGTCGGCGGGCTGCTGGGGCAGGGTGATGGCGTGCATGTCGACGACGCAGTAGACGGTGTCATGGGTCTCCTGCAGCGCCACCCACTGGCGCAGCGCGCCCAGGTAATTGCCGATATGAAACGAATCGGCCGTGGGCTGGATGCCAGAGAATACGCGTGGTCGGGCCATGCGCGGAAGTCTAGTCGCGGCGACGTGGCGGGCCGTCGCGAGTAACCGTCGGGCCGCGGTCCCGGGGCGCACGGCCGGCGGGCGGGCGGGCGGCGGGCCTCAGGCGCTCCCAGCGGTCCCTGGCCGGCGGGCGCGCCTAGCGGGGAGCCGCGCTGGGCGTGACCACGACCTCGACCCGCTGGAACTCCTTCAGGTCGGAGTAGCCCGACGTCGCCATCGTCCGCCGCAGCGCCCCCATCAGGTTCATCGAGCCATCCGCCATGGTGGACGGCCCGTGCAGGATCTGCTCGATGGAGCCGATCGTGCCCACCTTGACGCGCGCGCCGCGCGGCAGGTCCGGATGGTGCGCCTCGCTCCCCCAGTGGTACCCGTGGCCGGGCGCCTCGAAGGCGCGCGCGAACGGCGATCCGACCATCACCGCGTCCGAGCCGAGCGCCAGCGCCTTGGCGATGTCGCCGCTGTGGGTCATCCCGCCGTCGGCGATGACGTGCACGTAGCGGCCGCCCGACTCATCGAGGTACTCCCGCCGCGCGGCGGCCACGTCGGCGATGGCCGTGCCCATCGGCACCGCGACGCCGAGGACCTTGGCCGTCGTGTGGCCCGACCCCCCGCCGAAGCCGACCAGGACGCCGGCCGCGCCGGTGCGCATCAGGTGCAGCGCCGCGGTGTAGGTGGCGCAGCCGCCCACGATCACCGGCACGTCGAGCTCATAGATGAACTGCTTGAGGTTGAGCGGTTCCGCCTGGCCCGACACGTGCTCGGCCGAGACCGTGGTCCCCCGGATCACGAAGATGTCGACCCCAGCGTCAATGACTGCCTTGTAATAACGCACGGTTCGCTGCGGCGACAGTCTCGCCGCGGTGGTCACCCCCGCGGCCGAGATCTCCTCGATCCGGCGGCCGATCAGCTCTACCTTGACCGGCTCGGCGTACATCTCCTGGAGCCGCCGGGTCGCGGCCGCGTCATCCAGCTCGGCCGCCTCGGCCAGCAGCGACTCGGGGTCCTCGTAGCGCGTCCACAGCCCCTCCAGGTCGAGCACCGCCAGCCCGCCCAGCTGGCCGACCTGGATCGCCGTGGCCGGCGACACGACGCTGTCCATGGGCGCGACGACCAGCGGCAGCTCGAACCGGTACGCGTCGATCTGCCAGGCGATGGACACTTCCTCCGGATGCCGCGTGCGGCGGGACGGAACGATGCCGATCTCGTCGAGCGCATAGGCCCGGCGGCCGCTCTTGCCGCGGCCGATTTCCACCTGAGTCACGTAACAAAGTCTCCCGGTCTATCCCCGTGGCCGGTCCCGGCCCTGGGGTCGCGTCAGGTCCGGCGGCCGCCGTAGTTGGGCGCCTCGGCCACCATCTGGATGTCGTGCGGGTGGCTCTCGGCCAGCCCCGCCCCGGTGATCTGGGTAAACCGGGCCTGCTGCAGCGCGGCGATGGTCCGCGCGCCGCAGTACCCCATGGCCGCCCGCAGCCCGCCCGTGAGCTGGCCGGCGACGGCCGCCAGCGGCCCGCGGTAGGGCACCTGGCCCTCGACGCCTTCGGGGACCAGCTTTTCCTCGCGCAGCACGTCGTCCTGGAAGTAGCGGTCCTTGGAGTAGGACCGGCCGCGCTCGACGTTGCGCATGGCGCCGAGCGAGCCCATGCCCCGGTACAGCTTGAACTGCTTGCCGTGGATGAAGACCATCTCGCCGGGGCCTTCCTCGCAGCCGGCCAGCAGGCCGCCGAGCATCACCGTGTCGGCGCCCGCCGCGATGGCCTTGGCGATATCCCCCGAGTACTGGGCCCCGCCGTCGCCGATGACCGGGATGCCGGCCGGGCGGGCCGCCAGCGAGGCCTCGTAGATGGCGGTCACCTGGGGTACCCCGACGCCCGCCACGACCCGGGTGGTGCAGATCGAGCCCGGCCCGACCCCGACCTTCACGGCGTCGGCCCCCGCGTCGATCAGGGCCTGGGCCCCGGCCCGGGTGGCGACGTTGCCGCCGATCACCTCGACCCGCGCGTTGGCCTTGAGCTGGGCCACCATGTCGAGCACGGACTGCGAATGGCCGTGCGCGGTATCCACGACGAGGAAGTCCACGCCGGCCTCCGACAGCGCCTGGGCCCGCCGTTTCGCGTCCTCGCCCACGCCCACCGCCGCGCCGACGATCAGCCGGCCCTCGTCATCCTTGGTCGCGCTCGGGAACTTCTCGCTCTTGGCGAAGTCCTTGACGGTAATCAGACCGCGGAGCCGGCCGTCGCCATCGACCAGGGGCAGCTTCTCGACCTTGTTGCGGCCCAGCAGCGCCAGCGCCTTGTCACGCTGCACTCCGACCTGCGCGGTCACCAGCGGCATCGGCGTCATCACGTCGGTGACGCGACGGCGGTGATCGGTCTCAAAGCGGATGTCCCGGTTCGTCACGATGCCGAGGAGAGTCCCGTCGTCACTGGTCACCGGCACGCCGGAGATCCGGTACCGGCCGCACAGCTCCTCGACGTCGGCAACGGTCGCCTCGGGCCCGCACGTCACCGGATTGGTGATCATGCCCGCCTCGGATCGCTTGACCATGTCGACCTGCTGCGCCTGCTCCTCCACCGACATGTTGCGGTGCAGCACGCCTACCCCGCCCTGGCGCGCCATGGCAATGGCCATCCGGGCCTCGGTCACGGTGTCCATGGCCGAGGACACCAGCGGGATGCGCAGGCTGATCCGCCCGGTCAGCCGGGCGGTGATGTCCGCCTCGCTCGGCAGGATCGCTGAGTGGGCCGGGAGCAGCAGCACGTCGTCGAACGTCAGGGCGGGCGGGCCGAACTTCACGTCGTCGCTCATGACACCTTCCGTAGGCCGAGTTCAGGGGATGGACTCATCCTAGTAACCGCGCCGGCACGGCTCGCCCATTCCGCTCACCGCCCAGGGGCTTGCCCGGGGCCGCGACGGGATGCACGGACCCCGGGCAGGCCCGGCGGATCCCGGCGGGCCGGGCTCCCTGCCACGGGGGAGCAGGGAGCCCGGCGGCTCACCGGGCCGGGAGCCCTGCCGCGGGGCAGGGATCCGGGGCGGCCGGCGCCACCGGGGAGTGGCGGCCAGGCGCGGCTAGGCGAAAGACTCCTCGCGAGCGATGACCCTGAGCCGGTTGAGCGCGCGGTGCTGGGCCACCCGCACCGCCCCGGCCGACATCCCGAGCGCGTTGCCGGTCTCCTGGGCCGACATCCCGGCCAGTACCCGAAGCCTGAGCAGCTCGCCCTGCTGCACCGGAAGCCGGCCCAGCAGGGCGCGCACGCGCTCGGCCTCCAGGCAGGCCACGGCTGTCTCCTCCGGTCCGGGCCGGTCGTCGGCCGCGTCCGGCAGGTCCGCGGTCGGGATGGCCAGGCTGCCCGCGCTGCGCACGGCGTCGGCGACCTTGTGCGCGGCAATGCCGAACACGAACGAGGCGAATGGCCGCCCCATATCGCGGTATCGCGGCAGGGCTGAGAGGAGCGCTATGCACACCTCCTGAGCGACATCATCCGCAGCCTGATAATGTCCGGAAATACGACCGAGCCGGGCCCGGCAGTAACGCAGGACCATTGGCCGGACCTGCCGTAATAGCGAGTCGATCGCGGCGGGCTGACCGCCCACGGCCTGCGCGGTCAGGTCCCGGATGTTGACCTTGGTACCCCCATCTAGCTGCGGATTCACTAGCTCCCCCTCGACCACTGCGGTAGCTCGCATCGGTAGGTCCCCGAGGGACTGATGCCCGGCCAGGCGCACACTCACAACCTGGAATGCGGCAACAGAATGGTCACATTAATGTGTCGCCAGGATACGGAGCGCATTTAATTACAATGAGTAGTTAGATGATTACTCTAAGTATTCAGATGCCTCATTGCCCAGACTATTGCAGTGGGCAAATGGCGGCCAAAGGCGGCCATTCCGTTCCTGTCGCGGACAAGCCGCCTCGCCGCGCAGAACTGCCGGGCCTCCTGCGCGTCCGGCGGCCCCCGGACGCGCAGGAGGCCCGGCGCTGTCGCGCCGGGCCTCCTGATGGTGAGACGGGCCAGGGTTAGTGGGCGTGCCCGTGCCCGTGCCCGTTGGCCTCCGCAGCCTCCGGCTCCGGCTTCTCGGTCACCAGCACCTCGGTGGTGAGCAGCATGCCCGCGATGGAGGCGGCATTCTGCACGGCCGAGCGGGTCACCTTGACCGGGTCGATGACGCCCTGCGCCATCAGGTCGCCGAACTCGCCGGTCGCGGCGTTGTAGCCGTGGCCGGGCGGCAGGTCGCCGATCGCCGCGACGACCACGCCGCCCTCGGCGCCCGCGTTCTCCGCGATCCACCGGGCCGGAGCCGACAGCGAGCGGCGCACGACCGCGACGCCCGTCGCCTCGTCGCCAGTGAGCCCGAGGTCACCAAGCGCGGCCGCGGCCTGCACGAGCGCGCTGCCGCCGCCGGCGATGATGCCCTCCTCGATGGCGGCGCGAGTGGCCGAGATCGCGTCCTCGAGGCGGTGCTTCTTCTCCTTCAGCTCCACCTCGGTGGCGGCGCCGGCGCGCAGCACGGCCACGCCCCCGGCCAGCTTGGCCACACGCTCCTGGAGCTTCTCGCGGTCCCAGTCAGAGTCCGTGGCCTCGATCTCGTTCCGCAGCTGGCGGATCCGCTCGGCGACCTCGGGCGGGTCGCCCGCGCCGTCCACGACCGTGGTGGTGTCCTTGGTCACCACGACCCGGCGCGCCTGACCGAGCACTTCCAGGCCGACCGAGTCCAGCTTGAGGCCGACTTCCTCGCTCACGACCTGGCCGCCGGCCAGCACGGCAATGTCGTCCAGCATCGCCTTGCGGCGGTCACCGAAGCCGGGAGCCTTGACGGCCACGACGTTCAGCAGCCCGCGGATCTTGTTGACCACCAGGGTGGACAGCGCCTCGCCGTCGACGTCCTCGGCGATGATCACGAGCGGCTTCTTGGTCTGCGCGACCTTCTCGAGCAGGGGCAGGAAGTCGGCCATCGCCGAGATCTTGCCGGCGTCCAGGAGGATGTAGGCGTCATCGAAGACCGCCTCCATCCGCTCGGGGTCGGTGACGAAGTACGCCGAGATGTAGCCCTTGTCGAACTGCATGCCCTCGGTGAACTCGAGCTCGAGGCCCATCGTCGGCGATTCCTCGACGGTGATAACGCCGTCCTTGCCGACCTTGTCGAACGCCTCGGCGATCAGGGCGCCGATCTTGGGGTCCTGGGCGGAGACCGTCGCGACGTTCGCGATCTCGCTCTGCTCCTCGACCTCGCGGGCCGATTTGAGCAGGCTCTCGGAGATCGCGGCGGACGCGGCGTCGATACCGCGCTTGAGCGCCAGCGGGTTGGCCCCGGCGGTCACGCTGCGCAGGCCCTCGTGCACCATCGCCTGGGCCAGCACCGTCGCCGTGGTCGTGCCGTCACCGGCGACGTCGTTGGTCTTGGTCGCTACTTCCCGGGCCAGCTGGGCGCCCAGGTTCTCCTGCGGGTCCTCTAGCTCCACCTCACGGGCGACGGTCACGCCGTCGTTGGTGATGGTGGGAGCGCCCCACTTCTTGTCGATGACAACATTGCGGCCCTTAGGTCCCAATGTCACCTTGACGGCGTCGGCGAGCCGGTTCACACCGCGCTCTAGCGCACGCCGTGCGTCCTCGTTGAAATCCAAGCTCTTGGCCATTGAGTACCTCAGCCTTATCGCGGGAATGTGGTGTCACGCGGCGGGCGGGCGGCCACCTTGCCGTCCTGCCCAGTGCGCACGCGTGCCCGGCACGGGACATCACCCGGGCCGGGCACGAGCACGTTCCGCTTAATTACTTCTCGATGATGGCGAGCACGTCGCGCGCGGAGAGCACCAGGTACTCCTCACCGTGGTACTTCACCTCGGTGCCGCCGTACTTGCTGTACAGCACGACGTCACCGACGCTGACGTCCATCGGAACGCGCTTGGCGCCAGCGTCGTCGAACCGGCCCGGGCCGACAGCCAGGACTTCGCCCTCCTGGGGCTTCTCCTTGGCGGTGTCCGGGATGACCAGGCCGGACGCGGTGGTCTGCTCAGCCTCGAGCGGGCGCACCACGATCCGGTCTTCGAGTGGCTTGAGAACAACCTTGGTGGCGGTCGTCACGATCTGACCTCCCCCTCCGGAAAGGGCTAGCTGAATGTTAAGAGAGGGCGACCATGCCGGCCTGTCGTCGCGGGTGCCAGACCAACCTTGTCGCGTTAGCACTCTACCTTAGTGAGTGCCAGTTCCGAACACTAACGTCGCGTCGCGCGCTCGTCAAACCCCCGGCGGCAGCGCGGCAGCCCGGCCGTTCCCGGCCCACCGTACTACGCTGCGCAAACGACACAGGCCGTCCGACCCGCCGATCCTGGAGGCCCGGTGACTCTCCACGCACTGCTCGCCCGGCTCGGGGTACCGGGCGGGCAGCTGAGCCAGGCCGCGGACCTCGGCGATACCGGGACCACCGAGGGCACCGGGGACACGGCGACGGCCCTCCGGCCCGCGCCGCCGGCGGCGGATCCGGGCCCGCTGCGGTCGTTCGACCCGGTCGAGATCGGGCGCCTGGAAGCCGCGGTGTGGGCGGCCTACTACCGGCGGCAGTGGCTGCGCCTGCTGCTGCTGTCGGCCGCGCTGGTCCACCGGGCGTTCGGGATGGACTGGCCGCGGACGGTGCACGGCTCCTGGCTGGTGCTGCGGGCCAACCAGCTCTGGGCGCCGTACCCGCGTAACGACCCCGACGGCGCCCGGCGCTGCATGCGCCGGTTCTACGCGCTGCTGCGGCTGGCCCACGGCGCCCCCGCCGACCCGGCCCGCGCCGCCGTCCTGGAGGTGGCCTGGTGGGCAGCGCACCGGGCCCGGCAGCATCAGCCGGGAGCCGCCGCCGCGCCGGAGGTGGCGGCCGCGCTGGCCCGGCTGTATGCCTACCTGTACGGCGTCGGCGAGACCGCCGTCTGGGCGGCGGCCGAGCAGCGCGCCGCGGCGATGTCCCTGTCCGACGAGTGGGTGGCCCAGGGCTGCCCGCCGGGCAGTGCCCTGCTCACCGCCGCCCGCGCGGCCCTGGTCCGCAGCTACGCCGCCCTGCTCGCCGCCGTGCACTACTAAGGCCGCCGGGCAGGGGTGCCGGAGCCGCCGGTCAGGGCGTCAGGACGCTGGTGACCGGCAGTCCGGAGTCCGCGGCAAAGTCCAGCGACGACGGGGCGGCCCCGCGCGCGACCAGCTCGGCACCGAGGGCGGCGACCATCGCGCCGTTGTCGGTGCACAGCCCCGGCCGCGGCACCCGCAGCGTGATGCCGGCCGCCTCGCACCGCTGCGCGGCCAGGGCGCGCAGCCGCGAGTTCGCCGCCACGCCGCCGCCGATCACCAGGTGGTCGACCCCCTGCGCGCGGCACGCGTCGACTGCCTTGCGGGTGAGCACGTCGGCCACCGCCTCCTGGAAGGAGGCCGCGACATCGGCCACGGGCACCGGCTCGCCCGCCGCCTCGCGCGCCTCCACCCACCGGGCCACGGCCGTCTTCAGGCCGGAAAACGAGAAATCAGCGGTCCCGTCGCGGTACTTGCCCCTGGGGAAATTAACGGACCGCCCGTCGCCGGCCACCGCCGCCCGGTCGATGTACGGTCCGCCGGGGAAGGGCAGGCCCAGCACCCGGGCCACCTTGTCGAAGGCCTCGCCGGCCGCGTCGTCGATGGTCGCGCCGAGCGGCACGACTTCGCTGATGAGATCGGGCACGAGCAGCAGCGAGGAATGGCCGCCCGAGACCAGCAGCGCGATCGCCGGAGACGGCAGCGGACCGTGCTCCACCTGGTCCACGGCGACGTGCGCGGACAGGTGATTGACCCCGTACAGCGGCTTGCCCAGGGCCAGGGCGTAAGCCTTCGCGGCACAGACGCCGACCAGCAGCGCCCCGGCCAGGCCCGGTCCGGCGGTCACCGCGATGGCATCGATGTCGGTCATCTTCACCCCGGCGGTAGCCAGCGCCCGGTCGACCGCGGGCACCATCGCCTCCAGGTGGGCCCGGCTGGCCACCTCAGGCACCACTCCGCCGAACCTGGCGTGCTCGGCCACGCTGGAGGCGACCGCGTCGGCGAGCAGCTCGTGCCCACGGACCAGGCCGGCCCCGGTCTCGTCGCAGGAGGTCTCGATGCCGAGCACCAGCGGGGCCGTCATCGCGTCCCTCCCGGTGCCGGGCTTTCCGCGAGGGGCCGGCGCATGACCAGCGCGTCGGCGCCCGAGGGCTGGTAGTAACCGCGCCGCACGCCGATCTGCGCGAAGCCGCGGGTGCGGTACAGCTGCTGTGCCTGCAGATTGTCCACGCGTACCTCCAGGAAAACTTCGCTGCAGCCGCGCCGCCGCGCCTCGGCCAGCAGGGCATCCAGCAGCGCCGCTCCGGTCCCCTGGCCCTGCCGCGGGCCGGTCACCGCGATGGTGACCACGTCCGCCTGGTGGCCCGCGGCGAGCAGGCCGGCGTAGCCCACCACCACCCCGTCCTGCTCGGCCACCAGGTAGTGCCGGCTGGCCGGCTGCTGGGCCAGCTCGCCCTCCAGCATCGGCCGCGACCAGGCTTCCTCGCCGAACAGCTCCAGCTCGAGCCGGAGCACCGAGTCCAGGTCGGCCGGCGTCATCGCGCGCAGCGGAGCCGGGCTCATGGCGTGACCCGCTTGCGGCGGCCGGGCTCCCGCGCGTCCGGACGGCGCAGGTACAGAGGCTGCGGGGATGCGGCCGGGATCCCGGCGGTGATCCGCTGCGCCGCGAGGGCAGCCAGCCGGGCGGCGGCCGGGTACCGGGGCTCGATCGGCTCCGCGTCCAGCTCCGGGTAGAGCAGCGCGCCCTCGCCCGCCACCGGCAGCCCGGCCGGAAGGTCGCTCATGGAGCTCACCTCCGGCCCGGTCACCCGGTCGCCGAAGGCGCTGTAACGGGCCCAGTAGAGCTCCTTGCGGCGGGCGTCGGTGGCGACCAGGAACTCGCGGCCGCCCGCCCGCGCCACCGCAGCGGCCGCGATGACGTCCAGCGTGCAGATGCCGTCGACCGGGATGCCCAGGGCGCTGCCGAGCACCCGCGCGGTGACCAGGCCCGCCCGCAGGCTCGTATAGGGGCCGGGGCCGGTCCCGACCGCGATAGCAGTCAGGTCACCGGGGGTCGCGCCGGCGCCGCGCAGGGCCTGGTCGATGAACCCGGCCAGCAGCTCGCCGTGCCGGCGAGCGCCGATGGCTGACTCCTCCGCCACGATCTGGCCGCCGTCGTGCAGGGCGACGGTCACGGCCGGGGTGGCGGTGTCGAATGCAAGCAGCAGCACGGTGGACCAGCCTACGGCCAGCCGGCTAGCACCCGGTCCAGCCAGCGCGGCGACCCGCTGGGCGGCAGGACCCGCGGGCCACCGGACGGATCCCGGGGCCGCCGGACCCCGGGACCGCCGGACCCCGGGGGCCGCGCCGAGGGGTCAGCCGTGGACGACGGGCTCGGCAGCGGCCTTGGCCACGACCACGCGGCCGACCGCCAGGGCACCGGCCTGGACCGTCGCCACCGAGACCGGCCCGAAGCCCTGACCGGACGCCTGGGCCTGCAGCGAGACGCTCACGACTACGTTGCGGTCTCTGACCAGGATGGTCACCAGGTTCGTCACTGCCTTGCCGGCCCGGATGACCTGAACGGCGCTGAACGCCTGCTTGCCCAGGCCGGTCAGGGGCGTGACCTGCGCAGCCGGCAGCGGTGACTTCTTGCCGGGGTGGGCCAGCTGCTGCTGCGCCAGCAGGAAGGCACCGGTGGCGTTGGCGGTAGCGCTGCCGTTGCCCGCGGCGACGGCGCTGGGCTGGTAGGCCTGCGCGGTGACCTGCAGGACCCGGAACATGGGCTTGCTGTCCACCGTGAAGGTGCACTGGCTGGTGCCCGTGCCTGATCCGGCGGGGGTCACCCTGCGAGCGCCGGGCAGGTACTGGCTGAGCAGGGCCGGGCTGACTGAGCCGCAGGCGCTGGGCACCGTGCGGTACTCCCCCGCCTGCAAGGTGGTCACGAAGGGGCTGGCCGGAGCGGGCTTGCGCAGTCCGTGAATCGCCGCCACGACCGCGACAATGACCGCCACCGCGATGGCCGTGCCGCACCAGAGGTAGACCCGGCGCTGCGACCGGCGCAGCCTCGTGGCGTCGGCGCGGCCGCGCCGCCGGCCGACGCCTGGGCGGGGCTCCGGCTCATCTGGGCCCTGGGCCGGGGGCCGCAGCCGGCTGCCACCGGGCCCGGTGGCATGGATGCTCGGCCCGGCCCATGGCGGCGCGTCGGCCTCGTCGTCGGCCGTGAACGGATCGTGCTGCCGCCACGCCTCGCGATCAGGGCGGGCCGGGCGCGATTCCCGCTGCGCCGGGGCGGCGCGCTGCCCCGCGTCCGCGCGCCCGGGGCGGGTCCCCCAGTCGTCGCGCGGATCGGGGCCGGGAATGGCCGGCTGCTCACGAGATCCGTGCCGGCCGGCGCGGCCGGATTCGGGCCGCCTGGATGAGCGACGGGGCGGAGAGCCCTGCTGAGCCACGGCGATCCTCCGGGCGGGACACGGCCGTGCGGGGACGGCGGAGAGCTGCTGCGGATCACCGCAGTTTAGTGGTGCGAACGGTGCTGGGGGCGGACAAGTCGGAACTATGGGCTGCCCGGTAGGCCAGACAACGCCAGGCGGACGGCCGGTGCGGCCTGGCGCCAGCGGTCGCCCCAGCCCGCGACCCGGACCGTCCTGGTCTCGTCGCCGCCCTCGGATCCGGTCGCGTCGTCGTGGTCCCGGCGGGCGCTGGCCGGGACCGGGGCGATGGCGACCTCCAGGAAGCTCGGCGCCAGATCCTCGACCAGCCCCTCGCCCCACTCGACGACGGTGACCGAGCTGTCGACGTCAGTGTCCAGGTCGAGATCGTCCACCTCGGCCCGGCTGCCGAGCCGGTAGGCGTCGGCATGCACCAGGTCGGGGCCGCCGTGCAGCGAGGGGTGCACCCGGGCGATGACGAAGGTCGGCGACGTGACCGGCCCGCGCACGCCGAGGCCCGCGCCGATCCCCTGGGTCAGCGTCGTCTTGCCGGCGCCTAGCTGCCCCGACAAGACGACCAGGTCGCCCGGCCGCAGCAAGCCGGCCAGCCGCGTCCCCAGGTCACGCATCTGCGCCGCGGTCGGGACGCGCACGCACTCGTCGACCGCCGGAGTGCCCGGGCCCTCGTCTGACACGGCTAGGCCAGCCGCTTCTTGCTGCCGACCCGGCGCAGGGCGCGGTTCACCAGCGCCGTGATGGCCTGGTTGACCACCTCCGGCCGCTCCAGGATCAGCAGGTGACCGGCGCCGGGCACCAGGATCATGTCGGCACCGGGGATGGCCGCCGCCACCTCGCCGGTCAGCCGCGCGGGAATCATGCGGTCGCGGTCGCCGGTCAGCACCACGGTCGGCACCCGCCCGAGGACTTCGAGCGCGACCCGCTGGTCGTGAGCGATGAGGGCCCGGTAGAACTCGGTGACCACCGCCACCGGCGTGGCGCGGATGATCCGTTCCAGGTAGTCCACGACTGCCGGGCTCACGTCGGGATCGCCGAAGGCGAGGTACCTGGTGGACAGGAAGGCGATGTCGCCGGCGGCCTGCCGGCCGCGCTCGATCAGTGCCGCCGGCCCGCGCTGGGACGCGCCGCGCAGCACCGCCGACGCGGCGTGCTGGACGACCGGGCGCAGCGGCCCGGGCAGGCCGATGGCCGGATCGATGCCGGACGCCGCCGTGGAGATCAGCACGGTGCCGATCACCTTGGTGCCGAATAGCTCGGGCTGCTGAGCGGCCAGGGCCATGATCGTCATGCCGCCCATGGAGTGGCCGGCCAGCACCACCGGTCCGGCACCCGGCGCGGTCGCGGCCAGGACCAGGCCGAGGTCGGCGCCCAGGCGCTCGATGCTCACCTGATCGGGGAGGCCATGATCAGAGTTCCGGCCGGACCGGCCGTGGCCGCGCAGGTCCCAGAACACCAGCCGGGCCGTGCCCGCGAGCGCCTGGCGCTGGTAGTGCCAGATGTCCTGGCTGAGCGTGTAGCCGTGGCTGAAGATGATCGTCACCGGGGCGTCGTCGGGGCCGCTGACCTCCGCGTGCAGCGGAACCCCGTCGTCCGTGAGCACGGCCATCGGACGGCCGCGCAGCTGCCCGAACCGCTCCCCGGCGGCCGGATCGGGCCGCAGCCGCAGCCTGCCGACCGCGATCTTCTCGGCGGCGAGCAGAACGCCGGCGCCGGCCGCCGCGGCCCCAACGGCCAAGCCGCCCACCTTAGTGAGCCGCCGCCACCTGGCCATGTGCCCTCCCGTCGACGGCACGCGCCGGATCCTGGGCAGAGGTTACCCCACGGTAGCTTCGCGGGATGTTGCCCGTGAACCTGGTCACGATCTCATAGGAGATCGTCCCCAGCGCATCCGCCCATTCCTGCGCGGTCGGCTCCCCCGCGTCACCGGGCCCGAAGACGATGACCTCGTCGCCCGGCTCGGCCGGCCAGTCACCGAAATCGATGATGGTCTGGTTCATGTTCACCGTGCCGGCGATCGTGTACCGGCGCCCCCGGACTGATACCTGGGCGGTATTGGACGCGAGCCGGGGCAGCCCCTCGTTGTAGCCGAGCGGGAACACCCCGAGGGTGGCAGCCCCGCTCGTGGCGTAGCGATGGCCGTACGACACGCTGGAGCCGGCTGGCACCCGCTTGGTCTCCACGAGGCGGGCCCGTACGGTCATCGCCGGCCGCAGCCAGCCGGGCGCTCCGCCCGGCAGCGTGGACAGTCCCACGATCGCCCCGCCCGGCCGCACCAGGTCGAACCAGGACTCCGGCAGGGTCAGCGTAGCGGGGGTGTTGGCCATGTGCCGGACCTCGGGCCGGGCGCCGGCCTGCTCGGCCAGCGCGACCGCGGCCCGGAACGCGGCCAGCTGGCCGGCGATCGACGGGTGACCGGGGATATCCGCGCAGGCGAAATGCGACCAGATGCCGACGATGCGCGCATCGCCCGCCACCTCAGCGGCGCGGGCCTCCTGGACTACCCCCGGCCAGTCGGCGGCCGTGGCACCGCCCCGGCACATGCCCGTGTCCACTTCCAGGTGCAGCCGGGCGGGCCGGCCCGCCTGGCGCGCGGCCGCGGCGACCTGCCGGACCAGGGCCGCCGAGCCTGCCGTCAGGTCCACGTCGGCCTCGATGGCGGCCGCGTGCGAGACGTCCGGGGCGCCGATCAGGCACAGCACGGGCACGGTGACGCCCGCGGCCCGCAGCGCCAGCGCGTCGGCCAGCCGGACGACCCCGAGCCAGCTCGCGCCGCCCGCCAGCGCCGCGGCCGCGGTCGGCAGCAGGCCATGCCCGTAGCCGTCGGACTTGACCACGGCCATGAGCCTGGCCCCGCCGACGTGCGCTACCAGGGCGGCGGCATTAGCAGTGATGGCGTCCAGGTCGACGAGGACCTCTGGGTGACCTTCCATAGGGCCAGTCTGCCAGCCGCCGGCACCTCTGGTGGGCGGCCTCACGCCAGCCGGCGAATCGGGAATGGCCCGCGCCGCGCGGCTGAGCCCAAGGTCAGCGGCGGCAGGTGAATCCGCGGCGGGGCCGGCGGCCGATGGCAGTTAGGGTGGCGCGGTGGGGCCCGCCGCGGTAGCGCGGGCCTGCCGGATGCCCGGAACGCGCCGGAGGAGCTGGTGCGGGGAAGCGAGTTACCAGATGCCCGACCTCATCCCGCTGCCCGTCTTGTTCGGTAACCCCGAGCGGGTCAGCCCGAGCATCTCCCCCGATGGCACCCAGCTGGCCTGGATCGCCCCGGACGACGGGGTGCTGAACGTCTGGCTGGCGCCGGTCAGCGTGGAGTCCGGAGTGGATCTCGCCGCGGCCCGGGTGGTCACCGACGACCACGACCGGGGCATCCGCCAGTTCGGCTGGGCGCATGACGGACGTCACCTTTTCTACCTCCAGGACACCGGCGGCGATGAGAACTGGCGGCTGCACGATGTCGACGTGACGACCATGCAGCGGCGCGACCTGACCCCGTTTGACGGCGTGCAGACCCAGCTGATCGCGGCCGAGCGCGAGTTCCCCACGGAGATTCTTATCGGGCTGAACCGGGACAACCCGGAGCTGCACGATGTCTACCGGCTGGACCTGGTGACGGGTGACCTGGTCAAGGAGATCGACAACCCCGGTGTCGTGCAGTGGATCGCCGACGCCCAGATGGCGGTGCGGGCCGCCATCGCCCCGCAGCCCGATGGCGGGTTCCAGCTGGTCGTCCGCGACAGCACGGACAGCGGCGAGACCGACAGCGACTGGCGCACCCTGCTCACCGTGCCCGCCGAGGACGCGCTGACCACCGCCGTGGCGGCCTTCAGCCGGGACGGGCGCTCGCTGCTCGTCACGAGCTCGGCCGGGGCCCAGACCGCCCGGCTGGTCCGCCTGGACGTAGCCAACGGCGCCGCGGAGGTCCTGGCGGAGGATCCGGAGGCCGACGTGAGCGACGTGCGGATCGACCCGGGCACCCGCGAGCCCCAGATCGTGACGCTGCTCAAGGCCCGCTCGGAGTACCTGGTCCTGGACCCGCCGGTCGCCGATGACCTGGCGGCCATCCGCGCACTGCACCCCGGCGACCCGATCTTCGCCGGCGCCGACGACTCCGACGCCATCTGGCTGGTGGGCTTCACTAACGACGCCGGCCCGATCCCCTATTACGCCTACGACCGCGCGAGCCGGACCGCACAGTTCCTGTTCGAGCACCGGCCCGACATCGCCCAGTACGAGCTCGCGGCGATGGAGCCGTTCTCGTTCACGGCGCGGGATGGCCTCACCGAGCATGGTTACCTCACTTTCCCGCCTGGGGCGGAGCGGGAGAACCTGCCGACGGTACTCAACGTCCACGGCGGCCCGTGGGCCCGTGACGTCTGGGGATTCAACTCCGAGGCCCAGTGGCTGGCTAACCGGGGATACCTCTGCATTCAGGTCAACTTCCGCGGCTCGACCGGCTACGGAAAGGATTTCGTCAACGCCGGTGACCGCGAGTGGGGCGCCCGGATGCAGGACGACCTGAGCGACGCCGTGGCGCATGCGATTGGCCAGGGCTGGGCCGACCCGTCGCGGGTCGCTATCTATGGCGGCAGCTACGGAGGTTACGCGGCGCTCGCCGGGGCCGCTTTCACCCCCGATATCTACCGCTGCGCGGTCGACATCGTCGGCCCGTCCAATCTCATCACCCTGATCCAGTCCGTTCCGCCGTACTGGGCTCCGCTGATCGCCCAGTTCCACCGTCGGGTCGGCGATCCCGAGAAGGACGCCGACTTCCTGTGGTCCCGCTCCCCGCTGTCGCGGGCGCAGAGCATCTCGATCCCGCTGCTCATCGCCCAGGGCGCGAACGATCCGCGGGTCAAGCAGGCCGAGTCGGAGCAGATCGTGGCCGCCCTGCAGAAGGCCGGGATCGAGCACGATTACCTGGTCTTCCCCGACGAGGGGCACGGTTTCGCCAAGCCGGAGAACCGGCTGCGCTTTTACGCCGAGGCGGATCGGTTCCTGGCCCGTTACCTCGGCGGACGTGCCGAGTAGTAACGCTTCCTGGCCCACGGCCGGCTAGCCCGGATAACCAGGCCGGGCAAGGATTTCGCTGTCGTTGCCCGGCCACGCGGCTGGCGCGGAATGGGCACGGCTGGTGATCGCCTACGCTAAGCCTGAACCCCCGCAGAACGGAGCATGTTTATGGCACAGAAGATGCACACCCTGTTCATTGATGATCTCGATGGCAGCGCGGCGCAGAGCACTATCCGTTTCGGGCTGAACGGCACGGACTACGAAATTGACCTGAGCGCTGCGCATGCTCAGGAGTTCGAGACCGCCCTGCAGAGGTACGTGACGGCCGGCCGGAAAGTTCCCGGCAGTTCCCGCCGGGCGGGCCGGGGCGCGCGCCGGGACTCTGGGGCCCCGAGCCCGTCCGCCGTCCGCCAGTGGGCCAAGAGCCAGGGCGTCGAGGTCCGGGACCGCGGCCGGGTGCCGAACGAGCTGGTCATCCGGTTCCGGGAAGCAACCGCGAAGTAACCGGGCTTACGCAGCACGGCGTTCAGGTAGCACGGCGTTCAGGTAGCACGGCGTTCAGGTAGCACGGCGTTCAGGTAGCACGGCGTTCAGGTAGCACGGCGTTCAGGTAGCACGGGGCCCAGGCGCTGCCTGGGTGACAGACCTGATCGCCGCCGGAATCGCCGTTATCAGGTCAGACGCGCCGATGGGGGCATCCCGGGAGGCCAGGCGGCCGGCGATGCCATGCAGGTAGGCGGCGGCCGCCGCCGCGCGGGCGGCTCCGACGCCCTGGGCGAGCAGGGCCCCGGCCAGGCCGGAGAGCACGTCACCCGACCCGGCCGTGGCCAGCCAGGCGGACCCGGTGGAGTTGACCAGGACCGTCCCGTCCGGTTCCGCGATGACCGTCGTCGATCCCTTGAGCAGCACGGTGATGCCCAGCTCCGCGGCGGCAGCGGTCGCGTGCTCGAGCCGCCGCTCCTCGATGCTGGCGCGATCGGCCCCGGTCAGCCGGGCCAGCTCGCCTGCGTGCGGGGTGATCAGCGTCGGCTGGGACCGGGACAGCAGCTCGCGGTGGGCGGCCAGGATGGTGATCCCGTCCGCGTCGACAAGGACCGGCAGGTCGGTGGCCAGGACCGCGGCCAGCAGCCCGGCCGCGTCGTCCCCGGTGCCCATGCCAGGGCCTGCTGCCCAGGCCTGGACCCGCCCGGCCGCCTCGACCGAATGCCTGGGCACGCGGGCGTCGGCCACCGACCCCACCGCCTCTGGCCAGTGATCGCGGGCCGCCGTCAGGGCGGCCGGCGCGGACATCAGGCGGACCATGCCGGCCCCCCCGTGGATCGCGCTGCCGGTGGCCAGGACCGCGGCCCCGGTGTATTGCTCGCTCCCGGCCAGCAGGCCGAGGACGCCCCGGCGGTACTTGTCGGACTCGGCCGACGGCCGCGGCAGCATCTCCGCGACGTCGGCGGCCTGCAGCGCGGACACGGCCGGCCGCCCCAGGTGCGGGCCCAGGCCGATGTCGACCAGTTCGACCGCCCCGGCGTAGCTGGCGCCGGGGTCGATCAGCAGACCGGGCTTCCAGGTGCCGAAGGTGACGGTGACGTCGGCGCGGATCGCCGGGCCGGCCACCACGCCGGTGTCGGCGTCAACACCGCTGGGCAGGTCGACCGCCACCACGACGGCTCCGTCGGTGCGGGCGCGCTCGGTGAGTTCCGCCAGCCCGGCCGCAGGCTCGCGCAGGCCGCCCCGGCCGCCGATGCCGAGCAGCCCGTCGATGATCAGGTCGGCCCGGCCGAGCTCGGCGGCCACGGCCGTCCCGTGCCCGGCCGCCCCGTGCCCGGCCGCCAGCAGCCGGCCGCCGGCCCGCCGCAGCTCGGCCAGGCCCCCGGCGTGCACCCGGTCGGCGGCGGCGATGGCGGTCACGGCGCTGCCGCGGCCGGCCAGCAGCGCGCCGGCGTAGAGCGCGTCCCCGCCGTTGTCGCCGCTGCCGGCCAGGATGGCCACCCGCGACCCGTAGACCTGGTCCAGCAGGCCCGCGCAGACCGCCGCCATGCCCGTGGCGGCCCGGCTCATTAGCGTGCCGGCCGGCAGCCGCGCCATCAGGGCCTGCTCGGCCGCCCGGACGTCGGCAACCGCGTGCGCGTCTCTCATCTGTGGGCCACCATCCCGGTTATCTCTCCGCCACGACCATGGCAATGCTCACGCCGGCATCGTGGCTAATCGACAAGTGCCAGGCGGTCACGCCGAGCGTGGCCGCCGCCGCGGCCACCGTGCCGCGGACCTCGAGGATCGGCTTGCCGCGGCTGTCATGCGACACCAGCGCGTCGGTCCAGCGCAGCCCGCCCGGGCCGCCCAGTGCCTTGGCCGTCGCCTCCTTGGCAGCGAAGCACCCGGCCAGTGACTGCACCGGCGCGTCACGTTCGCTTTCGGCGAACAATCGCCCGGCCAGGGAGGGGGTCCGGCGCAGCGCCGCTTCCAGCCGCGAGATATCCGCGACGTCCACGCCGATTCCCACGATCATGAGGCAAGCCTCCCATGCCCGCCCCGCCCGGCCCCCCCTGGTGCCGCGACCGTCGCCGGGAGCCACGCTCGTGACGAGGTCCAGGCGGGCGGCTGGTCCTGAGGTTAGAACTCGGTCTTGAGCCTTTCGATCTCGCGGGCTCGCTCGCGGAGCTGCGCGTAGGCGGGCCGCTCGCGGATGCGGGCCAGGGCCCACCGGACCGCCTCGGCGCGGCTGGCGGCGATGCCTGCGGTGATCAGCGCGTCCAGGGTTTCGAGATCGGCGGGGCCGAGCCGGGCCATCACGGGAGTCAGCTCGCCGCTCTCGGCCCGGGCCTCCAGCGACCCGCGGGTTCGGCCGCCCAGCACCATCCGGGGGCCGTCGTCGTCGCCGCTGGTACGGAATTCCAGCTGCCCGGCCTCGGGGAGCTGAGCTGACAGGTCCTTGCGGAACTGCTTGATCGCCGGGCCGTGCGCGTTCTCGAACGCCTTCAGCGCCTGGTGCTGAGCCTCGCGTCCCTCGCCTGCTGCGAGGATGACCCGGACCAGCAGTCCCCCCGGCTCGATGACCGGGTCGTCGCCGTATTGCAGTACCGCGACTCGCTGCACCGCGCCAGGGAAGCGCTTGCTCACTTCCTCGTCAATCTGCCGTTCGAGCAGGTCGATCGCCGTCTGGTCCATGACTGCCTCCGATGACGTTACATCAGAAACATACTATAACGCTGTGTTTCTCGAGGAGCCAGCGGCGACCCACGGCGAAGACCTCGCGCTGCAGGCGTCAGCGGCGGGCTTAGCTGATAGCCGAGGCGGACCAACGTCATGGCCGTAACTGCGCTGCTGATGCAGCAGCAGCCGCACGTCCATGTCGCTGGCATGGAGCTTCGCGGCCGCGTAAACGACATCACTGGACCGCTACTGCTATTGCAGCGACAGCTCCGGCCCGGCGATGACATTGAAGTCCGATGGCGGAGAGGCGCATGTGATAGCTGGTGCCCCTGATCTAGCCGGGGGGCAGCGGCGATCTAGCCTCGGGCCGGCCACGATCCAAGTGGGCCGCCGTCAGCCCGAGGCGGCCAGCCTGGCCGACTTCGGCCAGGCCCGCTCCCGGCTCCGGCTCAACCAGTTCCCGGCTCCGGCTCAACCCGCTCCCGGCTCCGGCTGCTTCCGGCTCCGGCTCAACCCGCGGCCCTGGTGGGCGTGCGGGCTTGCCCGACGGCGTGCATCGAAGCCCGGCGCCAGGTGCGATCGGCGGCAGGACGCTGCCACGGGACGCCCACGTCCGCGCCTGCAGCCACGCTCGCGCGGCTGCTGGCCACCAGCGCGGTGGACTGGCCTGCACCAGCCGCAGCCGCCCGGCCAGCCCCAGCCCCCGCCCTAGCCCCCGCCGTACCCGTCGCGGCGGCGGGCTCGGCCCACGCGTCCACCAGCCGGTGGCGTACCGCGAAGGAGGCCGCTTCCAGCCGGGAGTGAACGCACAGCTTGGCCAGGACCGCCTGCAGATGGGTCCGCACAGTGGTGCGCGACACCCCCATGCGCTCCACCATCGCGGCCGTGTCCAGGCCGGCGACCAGCAGGCTCAGGCACTCGCGCTCACGCCCGGTCAGGCTGGCCGCGAGCTGGTCGGCCTGGGTCACCTGGCGGCCGCGACGGCCGGGGCCGCCGGGCACATCGACCACGTTCTCGCCGCTCAGCACGCGCTCCAGGGCCGACATCAGCACCTCCACGCCCCGCGACTGGTGCAGGTAACCCGTGGCGCCCGCCGCCAAGGCCCGCTCCGCGGTCTCCAGGTCGGGGTCGGCGCTCAGCACGATTACCGGAGTGCGGTCACTGGCCTCGATAACGCCGCGGATGGTCTCGATGCCCTGGTCCATGCCCAGATCGCAGGCGATGAGACAGGCATCGGGGCGCTGCTGGCGCACGAGAGCAATTAGCTCCTGCGAGCTGCGGGCCACGGCGCCGACCTCGTAACCGCGCTGGGTCAGTACCGTCGACAGCGCATCCAGGAAGATCGCCTGCGCGTCCCCGAGGATCAGCTTCACCGTGAACGCCCCGACAGCGGCAGGCGGCCCAGCGTCGTCCTCGCGGCGGGCGCCATCGCGAGCACCGATCCGGTGACCACGCCGGGCCGAAAGCGGCCCGCCGCCCGCTCGCATGGCTGGGCGCCGGGCGCACGGCGCCAGCGCAATGACAGCACAGGTCCCATCGTCGCTCCCCCGCCACAGCCACTGGCTCATGGCAATAGTTCAGCCTGACCCCGGCCCCCCGGCCGGCCCCCGTCAGTGCTTCAGCGGCACGATCTGCCGCTTACTGATTGAACGTACATACAAACAACCCTAGTGCCAGAATTCTTCACTCAATCAGGTTTATCACAAATGATTTTAGGTTCTCTTTACCTTACCGGCGGGCCATCTTGTCTAATTATCTACCGACATAGCAATAACGCCATCAGGAGCTAGGCCGTCCGTATGCGGGAGGCAGATCCTCGTCCATGAGGCGGTTATCCGACCACCTCGGCCAGTCGGACTGGGTTAGTCCCCAGAACCCGGCCAGCGTCCCCACCGATAGCCGCTTTCATGCCGTAGGCCGCCACCAGGGAGTCGCGCAGGGCCGTTTCGCCGTAGCGGCCGGCCACCCGGCCGGAGGCCTCGGCGGCCATCCTTCCCGCCGTGGCCGGCGAGTCCAGGAGATGCGCGATCGCCGTCGCCAGCAGGTCGGGGCGCCGGGGTGGTACGAGCAGGCCCGTCTCGCCCGGAATGACGAGGTCCGGGACGGCGTTCACGGCGGTCGCCACGACCGGGACACCGCAGATCATGGCCTCGATCAGGACGGTGGGAAGGCCCTCGTAGCGGCTGGGCAGGGCGAAGACGTCGAAGGCCGGCAGTATGTCCAGCACGTCGCCGCGTTCCCCCGCCAGCCGGAACCGGCCGTCGGGCAGGCTCTCGGCGTGCCGCCGGACGCGGTCGGCCAGCTCACCGCCGCCCACCCACAGGCCGATAACGCCGGGACGGTCGAGCAGCCCCAGCGCGGTGACGAAATCCTCGGGTGCCTTCTGGTAGGTGAGCCGGCCGACCGCGCCGACCACCAGGGCATCGTCAGGCAGGCCCAGTGCGGCCCGGGCACGGTGGCGGGCGGCCGGGGAACCCGCCTCCCGGCTGGCCCGGACCCGGCCCGGCCCGTCGACGGACACCCCGATGGTCGCGATCCGGGTCGGCGAGATCAGCTCGCGCCGGATCGCCTCGGCGGCTACTCCGGCCCCGACGCACAGGGCCACGTCGGTGATCCGGCCCAGCCGCTGCTCGATGGATACGTAGGCCTGCCGTAGCGCGCGGGACTGGAACTCGTGAAAGGGAAAGCCGTGGAACGTATGGACAATCCTGGCCACCCCGGCACGGCGGGCGGCCATCCGGCCGAGAGCGCCGGCTTTCGCGCAGTGCGTATGCACCACGTCGAAGCCCTGCCCGGCGAACAACGCGGTGAGCCGTCGCAGTGCCCGCACGTCGGTGGCCGGCCGGATCGGAGCCCGCAGCGCGGGCTCGACCACGACCTCCAGGCCGGCGGCCAGGGCGGCGGCGATGAGCTGGTCGCCCTGCCCGGTGATGATCGTCACCCGGCAGGTTTGCGGGTCCATGGCCAGGGCGCCGCGCAGGGCCAGCACGCCAGCGCCGCCTTCCAGCCGGGCAATGACCGTCGCGACGGCCAGGGGGCCGGCGGCCGCCAGGTCTGGTGCTGCCGGTACTCGCAGCTGATCCCTCACAGCCTGCCTGCCTCGGGAGCGGGGCTGGCGGGCTGGGCGGGATCAGGCTGCTCGCCAGGCTCGGTGGTGCGCCCGCTGACGCCGGGACTGCCTGCGCCGTGACCCAGGCCTGCCCGGACAGGCTCGGCCCGGCGGGTCGCACGATGGCGGTCGTCCGGGTCGCTCACGGCCGTCGGCCGCGGGCTCCGGGGTCCGACGCCTGCCGAGCCGGGCGGCTCGGCGGGCCGCAGGCCAGCGGCCCAGGCCACGCTCACGGCCTCGATGCGGCTGTGCACCTCCAGCTTCCCGAAGATGCTGCGCGTATGAGTGCGGACCGTGTCGGCGGAGATCATCAGCTCGGCCGCGATCTGCCGGGCCCGCTTGCCCTTGGCCATGCTTGTCAGTACGTCCAGCTCACGCGGGCTGAGAGTGTCCAGCAGGCTGCCGCTCTCCTGGGCGTGGCGGACATCGTCGCGCAGGGCGCGCAGGACTTCGCCCAGCATCTCGGGCGGGAACCAGGAGTGCCCCCGGGCCACCCCGCGCAGCACGGTCTCGAGCTGGTCGGCGCCCTGGCCCTTGGACACCCAGGCGTCCGCTCCGGCCCGGGCCGCCTCGATCGCGTGCGACACGTCGCTGTCGGCGGTGACCACGATGAGCCGGGCGGCCGGCCACGCCGCGCGGATCCGGCCCAGGACCTCGCCGGCCGCGAAGCCCAGCGGCTCGACGTCGATCAGCACGATGTCCGGTCGCAGCCAGCGGATGACCTCGGGGAGCCGGGGGTCATCGGTCTGGGAGCAGCCAGCCACCCACAGGTCCGGGGCGGCTGACAGGCGGGCCGCCAGCGCTTCGGTCACCATGCGGTAGTCATCCACCAGCACGAGTCGCAGCACTTCCATCTCACGACTGTGTCAACTAGCGTCGCGATAGTCCTCATGCAGATGAACGAGAAGTTCTGCTCTCGGCGGCCCGGATACCGCCATATCGGGATGTCGCCGGTCAGTGTGCCGCGCAGCCGCCGGCCACGGCGGCCTGCTCGCGGCGCCAGTAACTAGGCAGCGAACTATAGGGATTAGGCCCGACGTCATCGGTGATGTAGGCATAACCGGCGTTCCGGAGCCGGGACAGGCGGACGGCACTGGCCAGGTCGCCGCCCGGCGTGGCGTAGATGGTGTGCGCGAACCTGGCCGGGCGGTAGTGCCGGACCCAGCCTGGAACCCGTGAGGGGACGTAGCTCTCGTAGGGTCCCTCGAACACCATGACTACCGTGCCGACCGACATATAACTCTGATCGGGGTAGGCGCCCGGATTAAGCCAGACGGGGGCCCGGGGAGCCGACTGCCGGATAACCCGCGCCAGGCTCCGGTAATAGCCGATCTGAGCGCTCCCGGTGGTGGGCGTCTGGTCGAGAAAGATTCCCGTGACCCCGTACCAGCTCCGGTAATCACGCACGTCCTTCTCGGCTTGCGCGAGAGGCCGCTTGCTATAGTTGGTCCCGATATATCCGATAACGGTCGCTCCGGCGGCTCTCGCCTCGCGAACCGCGGCCTGGAAGGCCCGATCCGGCGCGGTTCCCGGCCCGGACGCCGGATTGAGGATCATGACCGCCGGGCCGCTGCTCCCGCCGACCGCGCGGCTCCAGCCCTGCGGGGCGAAGAACGCGGGCACGAAGGAGGCCTGGCAGTGCGGGGCGCCCCGCGCGGTCAGCTTGATCGTCAGGCCGATCGCGGCGGCCAGGACCAGGATGGCGACCACGACCGGGAATCCGCGCGGCCGGCGTCGCGGCGGAGTGAACGCAGGCGCCGCGCCGTCCGGCGCGCTGCGCCCGGCCAAGGCTCGGCGGCCTGTCACTCGTCCGGCCAGCCGTCCGGCCCCGGGGCCGCCGTCGGCGCGGGCACGAGAGCGGGCAGCCGGTCATACGGATTGCCGCCGCCGCGCTCGGTGAGGTAGATGCAGCCGGCCCGCCGCCGGCCGGCCATGAGCACGGCGTCCCCGAGGTGCTCCACCGGCACCGAGTACACGACATGGTAGAAGCGGTCGGCCGGCCAGGACCGGGTCCAACGGGGTACCGCCTGCTCCAGGTAGACGTTCCAGGGGCCCTCGAAGGTGCCGAGCACGTCGGCGTGCCGCGCGTAGCCCTCATGCGGATGCACGCCATGGTTGAACACCACGACCCCCGCGCCCATCTTGCGCGCGCGCCGCGACAGCAGGGCGTACTGCCGCAGGTCGGCCAGGCCGGCCGAGACCCGGTCGAACATGACGCCGTCGACTTGGTACCAGTCCAGGTAGCGCCCGATCTCCGCCAGTGCCTCGCGCCAGGGCCGCTGACCGTAGTTGGAATCCACGTAGGCGGCCACCTGCACTCCCGCTTCCCGCAGCGGCCGGAGGGCGCTCAGGAAGGCGGGATCAGGCCCGTAACCGGGCCCGCTGGCCGGGTTGAGGACCACCAGGCGGATCTGGGCCGCCTGCCGGGCCAGCCGGGCCCAGTCCTCGGGCGCCACGGCCGGGTGGAAGTAGGCGGGCACGACCAGGCGCGGGACGACCGGCCGGGACCGCCGCCAGGACCTCGCGGGCGAGCCGGGCCGCGGCTGGCCGGGATCAGCCGGGACCTGGGGCACGGCAGTCCTCCCACAGGTCGGCCAGCGATGTCCGCAGGTCGTGGCGCGGTTCCCAGCCAAGGTCGCGCCGGGCGCGGCCGATGTCGGCCTGCTGCCAGGACAGTGCCCCTGACCACGGGGCCCCTGACCACGGGGCCGTCGAGCGCGGGGCCGTCGAGCGCGGGGCCGTCGAGCGCGGCGAGCCGTCGGCGTCCTCGTGCACGGGGCCGTCGTAGCCGCTGATGGCCACCAGGTCCTTGACCAGCGTGCGGACGGGCACGCCCGCGCCGCTGCCGATGTTAATAACGCCGCCGGGCAGGGCCGGCGCCTGGACGGCGGCGATCGCGGCGTCAGCGACATCGCGGGCGTCGACGAAGTCCCGGACCGCGTCCAGCCGCCCGAGGCTGGCCGCCGGGCCGCCGGTCAGGGCCCGGCGCAGCTCGGCCACGACCCGGCCGGGCAGGATGGTGTCCGGCGCTCCCGGCCCCACCGGGTTGAAGACGCGCAGGACGACCGCGTCGAGCCCGGTGGCCCGGCCCAGTTCCACCAGCAGGGTCCCGGCCAGCTTGGTGGCCCCGTAGGCGCCGGCCGGCCGAGCCGGCGCGGACTCGGCGACGGCGGTGCCCGGCTCGCTGGGCCCGTACTCGGCGGCGGAGCCCAGGTGCACGAGCCGGATCAGCCGGCCGGTCATGCGCATCGCCCGGACCAGGACTGCCGTGCCGGTGACGTTGGCCGCCGCCAGCTCGCTGACGTCGGCGCCGGTCGACCCGGCGCAGTTCACCACGGCGTCGGGGCTGACCGCGGCCAGCGTGGCGGCCAGCCGCGCCGGGTCCTCGGTGGACAGGTCGACCCGGCAGTGCGAGCGCGAGTCCGGCAGCTCGCGCCGGCCCGCGGTCACCACGTCCAGGCCCGCAACGCAGGCCCGGTCCCGCACGTGCGCGCCCAGGAAGCCGCTCGCGCCGATCACCAGCACGCGCGGCCCGGACGCCGGGCCGCCGCCGGCTCGCGGGCCGGACGCCATCATCGGGGACCTGACCAGCCGCGGGTCACTGCTGATACCCCGACGAGGTGTAGTAGGCCAGGTTGGCCGGGTCGCTGAACCACTCGATGGTCTGGCGCAGGCCCTGCTCCCGGTCGACCTGCGGCCGCCAGCCGGTGCGCTCCCGCAGCCGCGACGCGTCGCAGACCAGCCGCATCACCTCGGAGTCCTTGGGCCGCAGGCGCTGCGCGTCCTCGGTGATGTCGGCGTCGATGCCCATCAGCGCGCTGATCTCCCCGGCCAGGGTGCCGATGGCGACATCATCGCCGGGACCGCAGTTGAATACCTCGCCGAAGACCGCCGAGCCGGGCGCGGTGCCCAGGTCGATGAACGCCCGGGCGGTGTCGGTGACGAAGCAGAAGTCCCGGGTCGGGGCCAGGGCGCCCAGCCTGAGCTGCCGGGATCCGCCCACTAGCTGGGTGATGACCTGCGGGATCACGGCGCGGGTCGACTGCCGCGGGCCGAAGGTGTTGAACGGCCGCAAGGTGGTCGCCGGCAGGCCGAAGCTCAGGTGATAGGACTCGACCAGCTTGTCGGCGCCGACCTTGGACGCGGCGTATGGCGACTGGGCCTGCAGCGGGTGCGCCTCGCTGATAGGCACCGTCTGGGCGGTGCCGTAGGTCTCGCTCGTCGAGGTATGCACCAGGCGCGGCGTCTGGCAGGCCCGGACGGCCTCCAGCACGTGCAGCGTGCCGATCGTGTTGGTATCCACGAACGACCGCGGCGCCGCGTAGGAGTACGGCACGGAGCCAAGCGCGGCCAGGTGGTATACGGCGGATGCGCCCTCCACCAGCGATCGAACCGAACCCGGGTCCCGCACGTCACCGAAGACCACGTCTACCTGGTCGGCGATGTCCGGCTCCAGCGTGTCCAGCCAGCCCCGCGAGCTGAACATGTTGTACAGCGCCATGGCCCGCACGCGATGCCCGCGGCGCACGAGCGCCTCGGTCAGGTGCGAGCCGATGAAGCCCTCGGCTCCGGTAACCGCCACGATGTCCGACATGCTGTTCCCCCGATTCCGTTACTTCGTTGGTTTCCGCCGCTCCGGCGGCGGAGTCCGGCCCTAGAAGGCGTGGCGGACCGCCATGGACAGCACCCTGGTCGCATACCCGCCAAGCACGATGAGCAGTCCGATGCACGCCGCCAGCTGGGAGACCACCCCGAGCTCGCGCCAGGCGATCTCGAAGGCCAGCGCCCCGGCGCAGGCGATCAGCGCGACGGCCCGGACGCCCAGTGCCTGCAGGGCCAGGGCCAGGAACATCGCGCAGCCCAGCGCCAGGTAGACCGCGAGCTCGGGCAGCAGCAGCCGGGCCGGCTGGACGAGCCCGGCCGCGACGGCGATCCAGGTCGCGATCATGGTGAGCACGACGGCGGCCAGCAGGTACTGGCCGACTGCCCGGGCCAGCACCAGCCGCGCGCCGCGGCCGAAGACGCGCAGGTCGTGGGTCGAGCGCAGCAGCTCGCGGGTCCGCCGGCGATAGGCCAGCAGGCTCCACTCGGCGGCGCCCATGGACAGCGACAGCGGCAGCGTGGCCAGCAGCGCGCCGACGTTCACGCCCCCGTGGCCGTTGGCACCGGCGATGACCGGGAACGCCAGCAGGCCGGCGGCCAGCAGCCCGAACACCGCGGCCGGGGCGGCGGCCCGCAGCTCGGCCGCCGCGACCAGGCGGCCGGCGGCCCCTCGGCCGCCGCGGGTGCACACCAGGGCGGCCACCACGGCCAGCACCGGGGTGGCGGCCAGCGCGGCCCAGGAGGCGTGCTGCAGGTTCGGCGGGCGGCCGAGGGCCAGGAACGCCGCGCTGCCCAGCACCCCGGGCGCGAGCACGGCCAGCAGCCACTTCTCCGCCCCGAGCACCAGCAGCACGCAGGCCCCGAGCATGTAAGCGCCCTCGGCCAGGCCGAAGAGCAGCACCGGTAGCTGCGCGTGCACCAGCAGCGCCGTGCCGGACATGATCAGCGCCAGCAGGACCAGCCCGGCCAGCAGCCCGGCGCGCAGCAGGCGCTTGGCCTGACGGCGGTCGGTCGTCCGGCCCAGCCGCAGGTAGCCCAGGCCGGCCAGGCCCTGGCTGCTCGCCCACGCGGACAGCAGCGCGATGATCAGGACGGCGTGCATGCCGGGGCCGGCCAGCAGCACGGCCGCGGCCGGGAAGCAGACGGCGGGCAGTCCGTAGAGCAGCCCGTGCAGCACCGGCTGCAGCCTGCTGACCTGCCAGGGGTCCGCGGGCGGGGGCGGCTCGGCCGGCTGGCGCGGCACCTGGATGTACATCTCGGCCGCGAGCTCGAAAACGTCAGGGTAGCCGTAGCGGTCGCGGACCATCTGGTCGCTCATCCCGTCGAACTCCAGCGCGCTGGCGATCTCCAGCGGGTCCACCGCGGACTCGCAGACGGGCGCGAAGTCCTGGCACAGGGCGGCGACCGTCAGCGGCGGCGCGGTCTGGCTCCCCGCGATGGTGCGCAGGTGCGGCAGGCCGCCCTCGTCGTTGACGGGCCGCAGCGCGCGGGGCAGCTGGGTCCGCAGGTCTCCGGCGCTCATCCGGCTGCCTCCGCTGGCATGGTGTCCGCCGGCCCGGAGTGTGCGGGCCCGGAGTGTGCGGGCACGGAGTGTGCGGGCCCGGAGTGTGCGGGCCCGGAGTCTGCGGGCACGGTGTCCGCCGGCCCGGCGGCGAGGCGCAGGGCGCCCGGCCCGGTGCCTGGCTGCGCGGTTGGCAGCGGGCGGCCGGTGCCCAGGAACAGGTAGATCTCGTCGAACGCGCTGACCGCGCGGTCGACTGTGAAGTACTCCAGGGCCCGCAGCCGGGCGGCGCTGCCCAGGCGCTGCCGCAGCCCGGCGTCGCGCAGCAGGGTGAGGCAGGCCTCGGCCAGCTCGGCGGGCCGCCGCGGGGGCACGACCAGGCCGGTGTCCCCCACCGCCTCGGTCACGCCGCCGACATCGGTGGCGACGCAGGGGCGGCCGCAGGTCATGGCCTCGATCAGGGTGTACGGGAAGCCCTCCGAGATGCTGCACAGCACGACGACCTGGCCGGCGGCGTAGGCGTCGCGAATCTCCGCTACCCGGCCCTCGAACGTCACCGACTCACCCAGGCCCAGCTCCCGGCCCAGCGCCTTGCACCGGGTGACGTACGGCTCACGGCTGGCCGGGGGCGACCCGAAGATCCGCAGCCGCGCGTCGGGTAGTTCTGCCCGCACGATGGCGAAGGCGCGCAGCAGCGACTCCAGGTCCTTGATCGGGTCCAGCCGCCCGGCCCAGGAGATCGTCGGTACCTCGGGCTCGCTGTCAAAGGCGGGGAAGTCGGCCGGGTTCACGCCGTTGTAGACGGTCCGCACCCGGGACAGGTCCGCGCCGAGCCGGGCCTCCCAGCGCTTGTTGTACACGTTCCCCGGCGTGATGACCGCGGCCTCCTGGTACCCGAGCACGCACAGCCGGCGCAGGAACTGCAGGTACAGCTGCTTCACCGGCCAGCGGTAGGGGTCCTGGCGGCTGTGCAGGTAATGCTCGCGCATGTACAGCCCATGCTCGGTCACGACAACGGGGGTGCCGTACCGCCACTTGGCCGTGAGGGCCGGCAGCGCGCCGAGCCCGTTGGTGACCGCGTGCACGACGTCGGCCCGCGGCGGCGGGTGCGACAGCGGCCGGAACGCGTGCTCGATCAGCTGGATCGCGGTCACGGCGTCCTGCAGCGTGGGCGGCGGCAGGTCGGGATCGGGCCAGCGCTGCCGCCAGGCCTCGCTGAGCAGCCGCACCGACTCCTCGCTGGCCAGGGCGGCGGACAGGTTCCCGTACTGCGCGTAGGCGAACATCTCCCGCATGATCTCCCCGAACCGGTCCTGCTCCTGGTCGGGCGAAGCCAGCAGCACCTCGACCAGCTCCCGCACCGGCGGCCCGGCCGTCGGCCGCAGCCACCGTGATCCCGGCGGCGACGGCGGCGGGGGGCCCCACAGCGGCATGGTGGTCAGGCCGGTGACGTTGCCCGGCAGCGTCCAGCTCACCGGCTCGCTCCCGGTCGCCACCACGGCGACCAGCGAGAAGTCGTAATCCGGCAGGCCCCGGACCAGCTGGTCGCACCACACGCTGACCCCGCCGAACTGGTGCGGGTAGGTGCCCTCGGCCGTCAGTGCAATCTCCACGTCAGCCCGCGCCCCCCCGGGTCTGGCCCGTGGTTAGGCGGCCCGTGGACAGGCGGCCCGTGGACAGGCGGCCCGTGGTTAGGCGGCCCGTGGTCAGGCGGCCCAGGGCCGGGCGGCGGGCGGCGGCCGAGGCGGCCCGGGCCTCACCGAGCCGGCCAGCGCTGCGGCGGCCGGTGGTCAGGCGGACTGTGGCGATGTCCTCGTAGAGGTCGTCAATGCGGCTGGTCACCGACTCGATGCCGTAGCGGTCCATGACCTCGGTGACCGGCTGCCGGGGACGGCTACCCGCCTCGATCTCCTTGCTGATCTCCGCGCGCACCGCGGCCACGTTCCCGGCCACCTGACGGGCCCGGTCGGTGCTGATCCCGTCCAGGGCCGGGCAGGTGGTGTAGAGCACCGGCAGCCCGTTGGACAGCGCCTCCAGGACCGACAGCCCGAAGGTCTCCTGCAGCGACGTGGTGAGGTTCAGGTCGGAAGCCGACAGCATCGCCGTCATGTCGGCCTGGTAGCCGCCGAAGATGACATGCTCGGTGATACCGAGCTTGGCGGCCACGGCCTCCAGCCGGTCGCTCTCCTCGCCGCGGCCGACGATCAGCATCTTGCAGCGGTCGCCGAGCAGCGGCGCGGCCGCCGCCATGGCCAGGTCGATGCGCTTGTTGGGATCCAGCCGCCCGAGGGTGCCGATCACGTAGGCGTCGGGCGCGATGCCGAACTGCTCGCGGACCTGAGCCCGGGTAGCCGGGTCGAAGGACAGGGTGCTGAAGTCCAGCCCGTTCGGGATGACGGTGATCTTGCGGGCCGGCACGCCCCAGTTCACCAGCCGGTCACGGACCACGTCGGCCACGGCGATGGTGGCGTCGGAGGTCAGCTCGGACGCCAGGTACAGGGCCCGCACCGAGGGGCTCATCTTCCGCCGCTCGATATGGGTGTCGCCGATGGAGTGCTCGGTGGTCACGATGACCGGGGTGCGCGCCAGCCGGGCCGCGGGCCGGGCGTAGATCTGGGCCCGGTACAGGTGCGCGTGCACCACGTCGTAACGCCCGTCGCGGATGATCTTGTAGAGCCGCAGCAGGGCGCCCAGCTCGGTGTTGCGCCGCATGCCGAGATCACGCACGGTCACGCCGTGCCCGCGGAGCCGGTCGGCGACCGGGCCCGGGTTGTAGAGGGTAACAACGTCAGCGTCATGCCGGGTGTGCTGCAGCACCGCATCCAGCTGCAGCTCGGCGCCGCCGACATCCAGTCCGGTAATGACATGCAGAACTTTCATCCGTGCCTCCCCTTCACCGCGACGTAGCCCTTGTGGAGCCGTCGCTTGACGGTCATGCGGGCGGCGCTGTCGCGCTCCCCGATGTAGATCCGCGGCAGTGCCAGCGGCCCGAGGTGGGCCAGCGGCGTCTGCACCGCGCAGGCGTACTCGTAGCCGGCGGCGCCCACGGAGTAACGCGCTGCCGCGTCCATCGACCCGTACGGATAGGCGAAGCCCCGGATCGGCGCCGACAGCAGGTCCTCCAGCCGCTCCCGGCTCGCGGTGACCTCAGCCGCCTGACGGCCGGCGGACAGGGTGGCCAGGTGCCGGTGCGTCGCGCTGTGCGAGCCGATCTCGATGCCGGCGGCGGCCAGCTCGGCCACCCCGGCGGCGTCCAGCAGCGGCCAGACCGGGCCCTCGTCCCACTCGTTGGTGCGGCCCAGCAGGTCGGAGATGATGAACGCCGTCGCGCCGAATCCCCGGCGGTCCAGCTCGGGCAGCGCGGTGTCCAGCACGCTGGCGTAGCCGTCATCGAAGGTGATCCCGACCATCCCGGCCGCCTGGCCGGCCGCGGCCGCGTCGACCAGCGTGGCGACGCTGACCCCGCGCAGCCCGCTGCGCTCGAGCCAGCTCATCTGCTCGGCGAAGCGCCGCGGTGACACGCACAGCTGGTTCGGGTCCCGGGCGACGTCCGCGATGCCGTGGTACATCAAGATCACCGGGGCGTCGCGCAGCCGCATCGGAGCCTGCTCCGGAGCCGCCGCCAGGGCAGCGGCGGGGGCGGGAGTCGCGGCGGTCGCCGTCGTCGCGGGGGTCACCGGCCGCCCCCCAGGCCGGAGAGCGCCGAGCCGACGGTCCGCAGCAGGATCACCGTGTCCAGCCACGGCGACCAGTACTCGATGTACTGGTTGTCGAACCGGCTGCGCTCAGTGATCGAGGTGTCGCCGTGCAGGCCGTGCACCTGGGCCCAGCCCGTGAGCCCGGCCCGCACGCGGTCGCGGTCGGCGTAGCGCGGGATCTCCCGGCCGAACTGCTCGGCGAAGTGCGGGCGCTCGGGCCGCGGCCCGACCAGGGACATCTCGCCGCGCAGCACGTTGACCAGCTGCGGCAGCTCATCCAGGTGCGTGGCCCGCAGCCAGCCGCCGAGCCTGCTGTAGCGGCGGGCATCCACGGTCCAGCGGGTATCGGAGTCGCTGGCATCGGGAATGGTGCGCAGCTTGAGCACGGTCGCCTCCCGGCCATCGCCGGTCACCCGCCGCTGCCGGAACAGCGGCGACTGGCCGGTCTGCAGCGCGATGGCGGCCGTCGCCGCGAGCAGCACCGGAAGGGCGGCGGCCAGCATGACGGTGGCGACGGTGACATCGAAGGCCCGCTTCAGTCCCCGGCTCGCCGGGGACTCCCCGATCCGGCGCAGCGGGATCAGCGGGATGCCCCAGATCTCGTCCAGGCTGCCGCGCGGGATGGCCAGGCCCAGCTCGTGCAGCCGCGGGACCACGCACACCTGCGCCCGCAGCCGCCGGCAGGCGCGCAGGATCGCGACCAGGTCCTCGTCTCTCCAGTCACCGAAGCAGACGATGACCCGGCGGATTGCGAGCCCGGCGACGACCTGAGCCAGGTCCTCGGGGCGGCCCAGGGACGGCTCGGGAAGGTCCCGCCGCGGCGCCCCGGTGTCGAGGAAGCCGCTGACCCGCAGGCCGAGCTCGGGGTGACGCCGGACCTGCTCGGCCAGGTACGCGCCGAAGGTCCCGGAACCAATGACCAGGGTGGCCTCTGTCAGCGCGCCCCGCCGGTGCGCCACCCGCAGGCCGCAGCTGGCCAGCAGCCGGAACGTGATGACCAGTCCCGCCGAGATCAGCCCCAGCCGCAGCGCGGCCGCCGCCGGCAGCAGCGGCAGCGCCGCCAGCACCGGCAGCAGGGTCGCGGCCAGGATCCGGCTGGCCTGATCGGAGACCCGCAGGCAGATCCGCAGCCGGTACAGCCCGCCCAGCCACAGCGCGGTCAGCACGACGAGCCCGTACAGGACTGTCGCCAGGCCGGCCGACATGCTCGCCCCGGCCGTGGCCAGGCCGATGGAGTCGGCAATTGGCAGCGCCGCGACCAGGACGAGGCGGCTCAGCCCGAGCCGGCCGCGGCCGGCCGGACCGCAGCCTGGCCGTGTCGGCTCAGCCCTCCCGGTGCGTGGCAGCCCGGCCGGCGAGCGTCCGGTGCGCGCCTGGCCGGGCACAGCCGGCCGGTGCTCCTGGAAATAGTTCACCATGTCGGGGATCTCTCTGCTGGATGAGGCCGGGCAGGGTGGCGGGCGGGGAATCTCAGGAATCAGGAATCGGCAGTCAGCGGCCTGCGGCCACCGCGGCCCGGGCCGGGGCGCGGGCGGAGCCGGCCAGCCGGCGGGCCACCGTGGCCGCCGCGTGGTCGGAGCCGTAGACGAACCGCATGACCGGCCCCAGGCTGGGCGCCACCGCCGGCCCGATGACATACAGACCCGGTGCCGAGGACTGGTAGTCGCCCCCGACACTGACGGTCCCCGAGACGGTCCGCAGCCGCGACGCCAGCGCGTCGTCCAGGAAGGACAGCCTGCTCAGGTCCGGCTGGTACCCGGTGGCGGCGACGATGTGGTCGGCCTCCAGCTCGCGGACCGACCCGTCCCGGGCGGTCAGCCCGAGGCGGACGCCATCGCCGCGCTCCGCCGCCGAGTGCACGGCATGACCCGTCAGGACGGGGAACTGACCCTCTACCCGGGCCCGCAGCCAGGAGGCGCCGGCGGGACCGAGAGCCGTCCGGGCGCGGAACACCCGGGTCCGCTCAGGCAGATGCCGGAACAGCTCGGGATGCCGGGAGTAGAACCAGGTGGTCCAGCCCGAGCCCAGCCCGGCCTCGGGCTCCTTCATCCGCTGCAGCAGCGGGCGGTCCGGGGCCAGCGGCCGGCCATTCCACACCAGCCGGTCCGCCCGGGCGATGAGCTGCACCTCGGCTCCGCCCTCATGCAGCAGGGCGGCGCTCTCGAGCGCCGACTGGCCTGCCCCGACCACCACCACGCGCTGGCCGGCGAAGGCCCCGAGATCGGTGTGCGCGGAGCTGTGCGTGCACGCCGACGGCGGCAGGCTGGCCAGCAGGCCGGGCAGCCGCGCGAAGTGCTCGACCCCGGCGGCCACGATCACGTTCCGGGCCTGGACTTCCTCACCATCGGCCAGGGTGACGCGGTAGCCACCGCGGTGCCGGGAGACCCCGGTGACGAGCATCTCCTCCAGGCCGGGGGCCAGCTGATCGGCGAACCACTCGCCGTAGCTGATGAAGGTGTCCAGCGGGACGGGCAGGCCGTAGCTGGCGTAGGGACGCCCCGTCTGGCGGCAGAACGCCTCGAGGGTGTGGCTGCCGCACGGGTCGGAGAGGTTGGACGCGAAGCCCTGCGACTTCAGGTACATCCCCCGCGGCATGGCTTCCCGCCACAGCCGCATCGGCAGGCCGAACTGGCGGAAGTTCATTCCGGCGGCGCGCAGGTGCGCCCCGGCCGACAGTCCGTACGGTCCCGCTCCCACGATCGCAACGTCGACGGCGTCGCTCATGCCCTTGCCTCCTCCTTGATGGGGTGCGGCCGCTGCGGCCGCCCGGTGGTGCCAAACGCTGTGGTGCCAGGCCCCGTGGTGCCAGGCCCCGTGGTGCCAGTTGCTCTGGTGCCAGGCCTGGCAGCGCCCAGCCTGCGCGCGGGCCGCGACGCCAGGCGCCAGCCCATCCGCAGGCACATCAGCCCGAACGGCCGCAGGTCATCGCGGGCAAACCAGGCCACCTCGTCGATCCCGCGCAGGGATCGCAGCCAGGACGCCGGGCTGAGCTCGCCGCGCCGCCAGTAGCCCAGCGCGGCCAGCGGGTCGTAGTTCTCCACCAGGAACCGCCGCCCGGCGGCCTGCTCGGCATCGCCAATCGCGGTCCCGGTGAGATCGAGGTAGGCGGCCATGGCCACGTCCAGGCCCGCCGTCGTGCGGAAGAGCCGGAACTGGGCGCCCAGCCGCGGGTTGAAGTCGAGCAGCTTGTACTGGCCGTCGCGGCGGTCCAGGCGCAGGTCCAGGTCGAGGATGCCCTGGTAGCCCAGCCTGGTGAGCAGACCGGTGACCTGGTCGCGCAGGGCCGCGTTCGGCTCCGAGCGGCCCAGGCTGGTCAGCCCGGCATGCGCCGGGTAGGACCGCTCCTTGACCCCGGTAAAGGCGGGCCGGCACGTCGAGCTGACGTCGCAGTACCCGTGGAAGAACCAGTCGGTGCCCGGACCACCCGGAATGAACTCCTGCAGCATCAGCCCGGCGCCGGCCCGCGCGCAGTCGGCCACGACGCGGTCCAGCCCATCCCGGCTGGTCACGATCGAGGTGCTGCGCAGCTTGCCGTCCTGCCACGGGGTGGTGAGCTTGGCGATCAGCGGGTAGCCGGCCTGCGCGGCGAATCCGCGGGCCGCGGCCACCGAGTCGGGCACCTGCGCGGCTGGCGATGGCACGCCCAGGCTGCGGCTGAGCTCGTGCAGTGAGTACTTGCCGGCGACCTGCCGCGGCAGCCCGGCGGGCGGGTCCGGGAAGAGGAACGCCGACCGCAGGTCGCTGCCGTGTTCGGCGAGAAAGATCGCGCCGGCGTCGTCAGTCGGCAGCAGCACGGCGGGCTGGCCGATCCGGTCGGCCAGGGCCAGCAGGCCGGCCCGGATCCGGCCGGAGTCGGCCGTCCCCGGCTGCCAGAAGTACCGTCCGCGCAGGTAACGGGAGTTCGCGGCCGGCGCCAGCGGCCCCTCGTGCACGCCGTAGACGGGAACTCCCATCCGGCCGAGGCTGCGGATGACCCCGAGCCCGCCGTGATGAAGGACGTTGGGATCGAGCTTGAGCACCACCGCCGGCGTGCTGGTATCGACCCCGGCTAGCCCGGCGGGCACTGGGTGCCGCCTGCGGTCAGGCATCCTCATCTGGTTCCCCCCTGATGGCGAGACGGCGTCATGCCGTCACCGCACGTAGGGGAGACATTGCCAGGAGTTATCCTGGGGATCACCCTGCATCGGGGTGAGGAAATGTACCCAACCGGCCGAGTCATGCCCTCCGGCGGGCAAGACGGGACGCCAGATCGCTGCCTGGCACGGGGTCCGGGCGCGAGCCGCGGCGTCGGCCCTGCCGCAAATTAATCAGGTCCGGAAGCGGCCGCCCAGACTGGAACGAGAGGTTTGCGCGGTTTTACCGGTCACCAGTTCGGGGGAGCCGGCCTCCGGCCGCCCGGCGGCGGATCGACGGGGACGGCAGGCCCGGCCCGCCCCGGCCGGGATAAGAGGCGTGCACGGGGGACGATCCTGCTACCGCGCGGAGCGCCCGGACCGGTCTCATGCAGCCAGCCGACAGCGAGCTGGCCACCGGCAATTCCGCAGCCAGCCCGTGCCGGACGGCGAACGAGGCCGCTTCCAGGCGCGAGTGCACCCCGAGCTTAGAGAGCACGGCGTGCATGTGCGAGCGCACCGTGGTCCGCGACACTCCGAGGATCTCCGCGATGGCCGTGGTGTCCAGGCCGGCCACCAGCAGGGTGAGGCACTCGCGTTCGCGGCTGGTCAGCCGCGACGCCAGCTGGCCGGCCGGGCTGACCGGCCCGCGCGGGCCGGGCTGGGCATCGGGAACGTCGACGACAATCTCCCCGCGCAGCATCCGCTCGAGCGCCGAGACGAGCACGTTGACGCCGCGCGACAGGTGGATGTAGCCGGAGGCTCCTGCATCCAGCGCCCGACGCGGCCCGGCCTCTCCCCGGTCCGCTCCGATGATCACGACGCTAGTCCGCTCGCACGCCATCCGCACGGCCGCGATCGTGTCGCCGTCGTCTGCCCTCGCCCGGTGCCGCTCGATCAGGCACAGGTCCGGTCGCTCGCGAGCGACCAGCACCAGCATCTGAGCGGTATCACGGGCCACCCCGGCGACCGTGTGCCCGTTCTGCTCGATGACGTCGGACAGTGCTTCGAGAAATACCACCTGGTCATCGCCGACCACGACGGTTGCCACTGGGTTACCCGCCCAGCCTGGCGTGCCGGGTGCCTTTTATGCCCAATTGACGATTCATGACCCCCCCTAGTGCTGACGACTTCAGCTCGTCAGCTGCGCGTACCGCGCTCGGCCGTCTCAGCTCGCCCCGGCCTGCGCGGCCCCTTGTCCCCACCGCGCCGGTCATGGCTCACGTAATGAGGACGCCCGGGAGCGCTCAGACGTTTACGTAAGCCGCTACAGCCGGACAAATTTTGCCGGGCGGCCGGAACGGCTCATTCGGTGACGTACCTTCGCTGACCGGCAGCGGGGCGGCAGCTAGCCGGCCGAACCGCTTACCGGGCCGAGGTCGTGGGCACGGACCGCGCGCGCCGGCCCGGAACGTAGGCCGCCAGCAGAGCGTCCAGCAGCTCGCCCTCCCGGTACCGGCCGCCGACCCGGGCCAGGGCCGTCGCGGCCAGGCGATCGGCGACGACGGGAAAGTCGAGCAGGTACCGGACGGCCGCGGCCAGCGCGGCGGGACGGCAGGGCGGGACGAGCAGGCCGGTCTCGCCCGGCACCACGAGGTCGGGCACCGCGTTCACCGCGGTGGCGATCACGGGGACCCCGCAGAGCATGGCCTCGACCACGGCCGTCGGAAGCCCTTCGTAGCGACTGGGCAGGGCAAAGATGTCGAAAGCTGGCAGGATCTCGAGCACGTCGCTGCGCTCGCCGGCCAGGATCACCCGGGTCCCCCGGATCTTGCGGGCGCGCCGGGCGATCTGCTCGGCGCGCTCGCCGCTGCCGACCCATACTCCGATGGCGCCGGGCCGGTTCAGCTGCTGCAGTGCGGCCAGGAAGTCCTCGGGCGCTTTCTGGTACGTCAGCCTGCCCACGGCGCCGACCACCGCCGCCTGCGCGGGGATGCCGAGGCTGATCCGGGCCCGCTGCCGCGCCAGCGGGGACCCGGCGGCGGCGACGGCACGGGCCCGCTCCGGCCCGTCAACGGCTACCCCGATGGTGACGATCCGGTCGGGGGCGGCCAGCTCTCGCCGCACCGCCTCCGCGGCCACCCCCGCGCCTACGCACAGGGCGACATCAGTGATCCGGCCCAGCCGCCGCTCGATCGCGAGGTAAGCCTGGCGACGCGGCCCGGACTGGAACTCATGGAAGGGGAAACCGTGGTAGGTGTGCACGATCCTGGGCACCCCGGCCCGGCGGGCGGCCAGGCGGCCGACGGCTCCGGCCTTGGCGCAATGGGTATGGACGACGTCGAATGTCCGGCTGCGCAGCAGCCTTTCCAGTCGCTTGAGGGCTCGCAGGTCGCTGCCCGGCGCTAGCGGCGCGCGCAGCGCCGGCTCCACGATGACCTCCACGCCGGCGGTGGCGGCCCCCTGAGCCAGCCGGCCGCCGCTCCCGGTAATGATCGTCACCTGGCAGCCGTGCCGGGCCAGGGCACAAGCGCCGCGGAGGGCAAGCACGCCCGCACCGCCTTCCAGGCGCGTGATGACGGTGGCGACTCGCAGCGCCTGGCCATTCCCGGACCCCGGATCTGCCCATCCGGCCACCGCGTGGCCGCTGGTCACGTCCGCTGCGACCGGTCCGGGCGGGCGGGAACGGCCTTGGGGCCATCCGCCCCGGCCTGCGCCCCCGACTGCGCCGCGGCGGGCCCGGACAGCCGCAGTCCCGCCTCCCGAGCGACGCTGACGGCCTCAAGCCGCGTATGCACATCGAGCTTGTAGAAGATGTTCCGCGTATGCGTGCGCACCGTGTCGGTCGAGATCATCAGCTCTTCCGCGACCTGCCGGTCGCGCTTGCCCTCGGCCATGCTGGCCAGCACGTCGCGCTCCCTGGGACTGAGGATGGCCAGCGGATCCTCGTCGTCCTTGGCCCGCCGGACATCCTCGCGCAGCTGGCGAAGGACCTCGCCGAGCAGCTCGGGCGGGTACCACGACTGCCCCTGGCAGACACCCCGGATGACGGCCTCAAGCTCGTGCGCGGCCTGCCGCTTGGACACCCACGAGGCCGCCCCGGCGCGGGCGGCGTCGACGGCGTGGGCGGGGACGTCGTCAGCGCTGACGACGACCACGTGCGCCGCCGGCCACGCCTCCCCGAGGCGCTGCAGCACGTCCGTGGCCGCGAACCCGAGCGGCTCGATGTCGATCAAGATCACATCCGGGCGCAGCCACCGGGTCATCTCCGGCAGCCGGGCGTCGTCGGTCCGTGCGCACCCGACGACCCACAGGTCAGGCGCGGCCGACAGCCGGGAGGTGAGGGCCTCAGTCACCATCTGATAGTCATCAACCAGAAGCACCCGCAGCACATTCACGGTATCTACTTTGACACCACCATCCTGGTTTGCCCTCATGCAAATGAATGAGGCCATCTCGTGCAGTTAAATAGTGATGTGCGTGTCCTTCCGGTAGCTCACAGTCATCGGCGCCCGTCACCGCCCTGCGCACCCGCCGCAAGCACGCGCTTGCGCCTGCAACCGCGGCCCGGCCTGACCCGGGCCTCCGGGCTGGCTGGGCACTGGCACATGGCGGAAAGCCGGATATTATGAATAAGTTACCGCGATAAGCTGCTTCATACCGGACAAGATGTGTATATCGGCTGAATAGCTAGTGGAGTTCGCATCGCACCGAAGACCGGCCCACCGCCCCGGCAGGACGCGCCCCCTGCCGATTCCGCGGTGGACAAGCCGCAGCGATCGCCGGGCGGCTGGACCCCGGCGTCGCGTCGCCGGATGCAGGCCGAGCGCCGCCAGGCGGCGCAGACCGCGGACGCGGCACGAGACCGGCTGGCCGAAGTCAGCGCCCAGCTCAGCCAGGGCCCGGCTCCCGATCGCCTGGCCGCGGTGCAGGCCCTGACTCAGCTGGCTGACGAGGACCCCTCGGTCCGGCAGGCGTGCGTCGACATTCTGTGCTCGGCCCTGCGCGCGGCCCCCGCGAGCAGCCCGGACACCGGCAGCCCGGACACCGGCAGCCCGGACACCGGCAGCCCGGACACCGGCGCCCGGTCCCGCGCCCGGCACGAAGACCGCGTATGCCGCTACGTCACGGTCACGGCCATCGTGGCGCATCTCCGACCCGGTGCCCCGGTCTCCTGGGCCGGCTGTGACCTCGACTTCAGCGGCGCCGTCTTCGACGCCCCGGATTCGTCCCGGCTGGCCGGCCAGGCGCCGGGCCTCGGGGGGCCCAGCGATGCCGGCGAGATCAGCTTCGCCAGGGCGCAGTTCTCGGGGGCCGCGGTCACCTTCGCCGGCGCCCAGTTCAGCGGGGCCAGGGTCAGCTTCGCCGGCGCCCAGTTCAGCGGCGGGGACGTCAGCTTCGCCGGCGCCCAGTTCAGCGGCGGGGAGGTGAGCTTCGCCGGCGCCCAGTTCTCCGGCGCGACCGTCAACTTCGCCGGCGCCCAGTTCAGCGGGACGAAGGTCACCTGGCTGGGTGCCGAGTTCGCCGCCGGCACCGTCAGTTTCGCCGCGGCCGAGTTCGGCGGCGGCCAGGTCAGCTTCTGCGCCCGCTTCACCGGCGGCGAGGTGGCGTTCATCGGCTCACGGTTCACCGGCGGAATGGTGAGTTTCCTCGAGGCGGAGTTCAGCGGCGGAACCGTTGGCTTCCTCGACGCTGAATTCTCCGGCGGTCAGGTGGGCTTTGCCGGGGCTGTCTTTACCGGAAGCGAAGTGAGCTTCGTGGGCGCTGAGTTTACCGGGGCGGTGGTCAGCTTCGCCGGAGCCAGAATGATGAAGGGGATGATCAGCTTCGTCGGTGCCGAGTTCGCCGGCGGCGAGATCAGGTTTCCCTGGACCGAATTCAACGGCGGCGAAGTGCGATTCTCGGGGACCAGCCTCGCCGGCGGCCGCGTCCTGTTCACCCAGGCGAAGTTCAACGGCAGCATGGTCGATTTCACCAGCGCGCACTTCTCGCGCGGCCTGCTGGATCTGTCGGATGCCGTGATCTGGTCGTCGCCGCCGGCTTTCGACGACGCGCCCGCCAGCCCGCCCGGCGTGCGGCTGCTAGCCGGATAAGCAGCGGCCGGGCAGGAGCCGATCCCGGCAGCACTGGCGTCAGGACCTCATCTCGGCGTCCTGCACCGCGAGCGCCTCGGCCGCCTCGGCCCTGGCATACCTGACGTACCGGTAATGACCGCGGCCGATGAGGCCCGCTGCCGCCAGCGCCAGGGCCAGGACGCCGATCCAGATCAGCGTGCGGTAGTTCCTGGCCGCCGTCAGGCTGTAGTCGGTCGTGGTGATCGTGCCGGCGGACTTCGCCGCCAGGCCGAAGCTGATGGCGGTGGTGCCTGCGGGGACCGTGGGCGTCTGCCAGAGCGCGTGCCGCCACGAGCCCGAGGCGGGGAAGGCCGGGCTCGTCGTCCAGTAGACCCAGCTGCCCAGCGAGGTGCGCCGGTAGATCTCCATCTGCGGCTGGCTGCTGGCCTGGTACCAGATTCCGGCGCGGTAGGCGTGGCCGGCCACGACCGACGGCGCGCAGAGCCCGAGGTCCATCCTGGGCAGGAGCTTGGCAATACCCGAGCCCTGCCTCGTGGTGCGGACCGTCTCGGCCGCCGCCCCCTGAGGGCCGCCGCCGGGGCGATAGGTGAAGCTCGCGACGGTGTGCCCGTAGTTGGCGGCCTGGAAACAGGCCGGCAGGCTGCCGCTGCCAGCCGCCAGCCGGGCGTTAGCCACGCCGGTACCATGCAGCCGGCGGGGCGCGGGCCCGGGCACCGCCGGCCGGACCGGCCCGCCGATGACCGCGGCCATGGTCTCCACGAAGGTAGTGCCGGCCTTCTGCTGGCCGGCCAGCCAGCTGAGCACCTCGCTCAGGATCGCGGGCGTGGTTCCCAGAGGGCAGTTCTCCTGGCAGATGTCGTGAATGGTGAAGACCACCCAGCCACCCCCGTGCAGCTGGGCTTCCCGGACATCGTGCTCGTAGGTGCCCGCCGTCCAGGTCGTGTTAACGGAGTTCACCTCGATCGGAGTTCGCACGTCCAGGGGGTCCTGCGGCGGAATGGATTCCGCCCAGGCGCACGTCAGGCAGAGCCCCGCACCGCGGAGGGTGCCGGTGCCGAGGCCGGCGTTATAGCCACAGGCTCGCGTCAGCGTCTCCACGGCCGGGTTCACGGCCGCGAACGGGTACGCGAAATCGGTCGGGCGGAAGCCCCACCGGAAGAGGTTCGCCCGGTCGTCGCAGACCTCGCGCTTGGCCTCGGCGACCGGCGTCGTCGTCAGCTGCTGATGCAGCACGCTGAGCCCGCCGATCTCATTGCCCGCGGCGGCGACCTTACGGATGTCCCCCAGCGTCAGGTAGGGCGAGGATCGGTGGCACTGCTGCTGGGCCAGCACGCAGACCAGTCCGGAGGGCACGAAGTACGTCGCGTGCATCCCGTACTTCGCGAACATCGGCAGGGACGGCATCTGATCGGCCAGGCCACCACCCCAGGCGAACGTCACCACCGTCTTATGCAGCCGGGCCGGCTCGGCCAGCGCCACCGTCCTCGGCCGGCCAGCATGGCGGGCTGGGCGAGGAGCGGGCGGGCCAGTCAGCCACTGGGCCGAGCTGGACGGCAGGGGCGCGGAGGACGTGGAGGGCGCGGGGCGCGGGGACAGCGCCGGACTGCCGGAGCCAGCCGCCGTGGAGCTGACGGACGGGCTGGCGGTAGCGCTGGAGCCGGCGGACGTGCCGTGGGCCGGGCTGGCGCCGGCGAGCGCCAGGCCGGCGGGCGACGCCAGCAGCGCCAGCGCGGCCCCCGCGAGCTGAATTCCCCACCTAGCCGGACGCATGATGGCTCTCCGCTTCTTGTCCGTAGGCCGCTGCCTGCTGCGCCGCGGCCGGCGCAACAGCGGGCTCGATCAGGTAGGCCGCGCTGCGGATCTCGGGAATGATCGTCGCGGGCACCGGCCGCGGGGCGAGCCTGGCGTGCAGCCCCGGCGCGCGCCGTCGCGTCGGGCTCCTCCACACCCCGTTCGAGCTCGCCAGCCAGGCCAGCGGAATCGCCGACAGCCCGACAGCCGCGTCCAGCACGCGCATGAACGGGAAGAACGGTGCGGACAGCAGCAGCCGCGGCCTGCGCTCCACGGCCGCGACCAGGCAGGTCAACGCGAGGTCGGGCACGACGACCCCGTAGAGGATCCTGGTCAGGTTCATATGGCTGGACACCACGGCGTACACCGGGCCGAAAACGGGCCAGGTCACGGCGCTGCTGACCAGGTCGGGGACGATCAGGACGGCCACGACCAGCGGCAGGAAGATGAACAGCAGGCTGGAGGTGACGAGCTCGGTGAGCATGAGCGCGAGCATGGCCGTGAACAGGTTGAGCCGGGGCGGATGCCGGCGAACTGTCTGCCACAGGCCGAGCGCCCACCGCCTCGTCTGGCGGATGTAGTCGTGCAGGTTGTCGGGGTCCTGGGTGATCGCCACGGCGCCCAGGGTGAAGCCGACCTTGCCCAGCGCCTTCTGGTAGACCTCGAACGTCATGTTGAAGTCCTCGATCACCAGGCCAGGCGGGTTGATGTCGATGGCCGGGAGCACCGAGGTGCGGTAGAGGCTGGCGAAGCCCGGCACGATCGGCGTCGCGTTCACGTAGCGCGAGGTCTGGCCGAATTTCATGAGGCGCTGGCCGGCTGAGTAGATCCTCATCCGGTGGCCGACGAGCAGGTTCCCGAGCGGCGACAGCATCCGGCGGGTGTCGGTCTTGACGCAGCCCGCGACCGCCGCGATCTTCGGGGAGTCGAACAGCCGCAGCGCCGCGAGGAAGTAGCGGGGCTGCACCCGGGTGTCGGCGTCCAGGAGCATCAGGACCGGGAACCGTTCCACGATCTTGAAGCGCTCGATGGCGTCCTTCAGCGCCCCGGCCTTGCCGACGTTCTGCCGGGTCTTGATGGCCTTCACCCCGCAGCTCAGCGCGATCTCGAAGGTATCGTCGGTCGACCCGTCGGACACGACATGCACGTTCCGGCGCGGGACCAGCTTCGTGATCGCCTCCACGCTGTCCGCGATGACGGCCGCCTCGTTGTGGGCCGGGATCAGCACGGCGACGTCATCGACGGTCAGGTGGATCCGGCGCGAGCGCCGGCCGGCCGGATCATGGCGCAGCGCGACCACGTTCTCGTGGCTGGCGGCGGCCAGGGTCGCGGCGCGCCGGCGCGAGCGCCACCGGCCCACCGTCAGCTGGTCGACCAGCCGGATCAGTCCGACCGTGCCCCACACGGCGAAGTTCACGCCGAAGACCAGGATGACCATTGCCCACGTCGGCATTACGAGGCTCCCCGGCGGGCCGGGTGCCCGGTGCGCGACCCCGGTGGCAGCACCTGATGCAGCGCCTGCCAGGTACCGGGATCACCGGCGCCGTACATCCACAGGTAGACGCCGCCGATGCCGGCCCTCGCGGCCAGGTCGAACTTGGCCCGCGCGCTGGCCGCATTCTCGAACCACACGGTGTGCCGGTGACCGGCGGCATCGGTATAGCCGAACCACGGGGCCTGGCTGACCGCGTCATACTGCGGCGTCACGTGGTGCTGGCGGGCTATCTGCAGCGCCTCAGGCCAGGTGACCGAGGCCCCGTGGCCGCCGGACCAGTCGTAGCCGTACTGCGGGATGCCGAGCACGATCTTCGACGCCGGCATCTGGGTCCTGGCGTAGCTGAGCACGCCGCGGATCCAGCCGACCGGGGCAATGGGACCGGGCGGGGAGGAGTCCCAGTGGTAGTCGTAGCCCATCAGCCGCACCTGGTCGGCGACCTTGCCGATGGCCGCGTAGTCCTGGGCGACGTTACGCGGGGCGTACCCGGCGTTGCTCGCCTTCGCGAACAGGGCCACGGACAGCAGCTTTCCCCTGGCGTGCAGCGCCCCCGCGAGCCGGACGACAAACGCGGTGAAGGCCTGCCGGTCGCTGGCGTGCAGCTCCTCGTAGTCCAGGTCGATGCCGGCGTAGCCGTTGGAGTCGGCCAGCGCGACGATGGCCGCTACCTGCCGCCCGGCCATCGCCGGATCGTGCAGCACGCGGGCCACCGGCGCGTACGACCAGTTGCCCTGGGCATCCACGTTGGCCAGGGTCGGCACGATGGGCAGGCCCTGCGCGCGCAGGCGCGTCAGCTGCCCGTTGATCGCGGACAGGCTGATGCCGGAGTCGAGAATGATCTGGCCGTTGCTCCCGACGCCGTACATCCACGGGGAGACCTCGCTGACGTCACGCCGGTTGGCGAGGACCGCGTCGGTACCCGGGCCGATGTTCCAGTACGGCAGGGACGCCACCACCAGGGCCCGGTGGGTCACCGGGGCGGGCGGCGGCTGGCTGGCGCGCATGATCAGCAGGACCGCCAGGATGCCCGCGGGCACGACGGCCAGCCAGGCGAAGCCGCCCCGCCCGCGGTGCCTGCGCCGCCCGGCGGCGGGAGGGCCCGCTTCCGGGCTCCCCCCGGCCGCCACGGTGAGCTGCGGCCGGTCGGACTGTGCCCGATCGGACTGTGCCCGGTCGAACTGGGGCCGGCTGCCCGGCAGGTCATGATGCACAGCGCTGATCCCGCATTCATGAAGCCGTGACGGCGATGTTACGGCTGGCTTCCTGGTCGCCGATGACGGCCCGGATGATGTCGTCGAGGGTCCGGGTCGGGGTGAAGCCGCACGTAGCGCGGGCCAGGCCGCAATCGGGAATGCGGCGCTGCATGTCCTCGTAGCCCGACCCGTAGGCCTCCAGGTAGGGGGTATGGGTAATGGCACTGCGAGATCCCGTGGCGGCCACGATGCGCCGGGCGAGCTCGTTGATCGAGACCTGCTCGTCGTTGCCCAGGTTGAAGGCCCGGCCGTAGGCCTCCGGGCTGGCCATCAGCGCGATCAGGGCCGGGATCACGTCCTGCACGTGGCAGAAGCAGCGGATCTGGTCACCGGTGCCGTAGACGGTGATGGGCTCGCCGGCCAGGGCCTGCTGGGTGAACCGGGGAATGACCATCCCGTACCGGCCGGTCTGCCGCGGGCCGACGGTATTGAAGAACCGGATGATGACCGCCTTGAGCCCGCGCTCGCGGCAGTAGGCGTCGATGAGGCTCTCGTCGATGGCCTTGGCCTCGGCATAGCTCCAGCGCGACTTGAGCGGCGAGCCGATGATGCGGTCGTCGTCCTCGCGCAGGCCGGGCTTGGAGTTCTTGCCGTAGATCTCGCTCGTCGAGGCGGCCAGCAGGACGGCGCCGCTGCGGGCGGCGGCCTCGACCACGTGCTCGGTGCCGTAGATGTTGGTCCGCAGGCTTTCCAGGGTGCGGTCCCGGATGACGAAGGCGCCCACGGCGGCAGCCAGGTGGTAGACCTGCTGGCACCCGGCGGTGAGCTCGCCGACCAGCTCCTCGTCCAGGATGGAGCCCTGCACCAGGCGGAAGCCCGGGTGATCCGCGACAGCCTGCAGGTTCGCCAGCCGCCCGGTGCTCAGGTCGTCCAGGCCGGTCACCTGATGGCCGTCGGCCAGCAGGGCCTGCACCAGGTGCGATCCGATGAAGCCGGCGGCGCCGGTGACGAGAATCCTCACGAGTTACCCCTTCGCTGATTCGGCGGCTGGGCTGGCCGGGGCCGGCCGGGCGGACTTCCCGCCCGGCGCGGACTGCCGCAGGCGGCGGCCCCGGCGGAGGGCGCGCCAGCTGCGACGCGCCGCGAGCTGGTCGTAAAAATCATCAATGCGGTTCGTGACGGCCTGGATCCCGTAGGCCTTCTCCACCGCGGGCTCGGGGACCCGGTCGCGGTGCCCGGCCCGCACCTCGGCGGCCATCGCCTCGCGGATGCCTTCGGCAGTCGACGGGACCGGCCAGGCGCGGGTCACGTCCAGCCCGCCGAGCGCGGGACAGGTGGTGTACAGGACCGGCATCCCGTTGCCCAGTGCCTCCAGCACCGAGAGGCCGAACGTCTCCTGGGCGGAGGAGGCGACGAACAGGTCCATCGCCGAGAGCATGGCCGCGACGTCATGGCGCTCTCCGGCGAAGATCACCCCGCCGGTGGCCCCGCACCTGGCCGCCGTCTCCTCCAGGTGGGCCTGCTCCTCGCCCTTGCCGACGATCAGCAGCTTGGTGCGGTCATTCAGCAGCGGGGCAGCGGCCTCGATCACCAGCTCGAACTGCTTGTTCGGGTCCAGGCGCCCCAGCACCCCGATCACGTAGTCGTCTCGGCCGAGCCCGAACTGCTCCCGGACCGACTGCCGGGCGGCGCTGTCGAAGGCGATGCGGCCCAGGTCGACGCCATTGGGGATGACGGTGATCCGGGCCTGCCGCACGCCCCAGGCGGCCATCCGGTCGCGGACCGTCTGCGACACCGCGATCGTCGCGTCGGAGAACCGCTCGGTAGCCAGGTACAGGGCCCGGACGCCCGGCGTCATCTTCCGGCGCTCCAGGTGCGTCTCGCCGATCGAGTGCTCGGTGCTCAGCACCACGGGCGTTCCGGCCAGCCAGGCCGCCGGCCGGCCGTAGACCTGCGACCGGTACAGGTGCGTGTGCACGACGTCGTAGCCGCCGGCGCGGATCAGCCGGTGCAGTTCGAGCAGCGCCGAGAGCTGCGTGTTCCGGGTCATCCCCAGGTCACGCACCCGGTTGCCGTCCTCGCGGATCATCTCCGCCACTGGCCCGGCGTTGTAGAGCGTGACGACGTCGCAATCGTGGCGGGTGTGCTGGAGGAACGACTTCAGCTGCAGCTCGGCCCCGCCGACCCCCAGACCGGTAATGACATGCAGAACCTTCACAGCCCCTCTTTCCTGACGCCGAAGCGGGAGGGCCCGCTGGCCCAGAACCCGGACAGATCTGTCATCTGGTCACCGCCGCCGTCCGCCGGGCCGGCCCGGTGACCATGGCCAGGGTCCGGGCCAGGATCACGACGTCGAGCCAGAGCGACCAGTGGTCGATGTAGAAGTTGTCGAGGCGGACCCGCTCGTGAATTGAGGTGTCACCGTGCAGTCCCTGCACCTGAGCCAGCCCCGTCAGCCCGGCGCGCATCCGGTGCCGGTCGTCATAGCGCGGGATCTCGCGCCCGAACTTGTCGGCGAAGTACGGCCGCTCCGGCCGGGGGCCCACCAGGGACATGTCGCCGCGGATCACGTTGATCAGCTGCGGCAGCTCATCCAGGTGCGTGGCCCGCAGCCAGCGGCCGAGCGAGGTGAGCTGGTCGGTCGGCACCACCCAGCGGGTGTCGGAGTCCGGGTGCGCGGCCATGGTGCGCAGCTTGATGATCTCCGCCCGCCTGCCGCAGCCGACTACCCGGTCCTGGCGGAAGAAGGCCGGATGCCGGCGGCCGATGGCCAGCGCGAGCAGGCCGAGGAACGGGGCCGCCGCGCCGAGCATGATCGTGGCCGCCGCGATGTCGAAGCACCGTTTCACGCGCAGGCTGGCCGGCCTCCGCTCGCGCCGCAGCGGCGCGAGCGGGACTTCCCTCACCTCATCCGGGCAGGCCACTGCCCTGACGAGGTCGCTGCGGCCGGCCGCCGTTGGCGACCGCAGAGCGCTGCCGAACATGACCGACGACCTTCGCCTAGACGATGACGCGGTGCGGAGCACCACTGAACTGATAGGTGCCGTCGAGCACCCGCGGGCAGTCCTGCACCCACGCGTAATCGACTCCCGGGTGCAGGGTGTGCACGACAGCCAGATCCCAGCCGAGCCCGGCGGGGGCGGGCTCGGTGCCCAGCTGGCTGCCGTCTGCCAGCTCGATCTTCGGGATCAGCGGGTCGTAGTAGCCCACCACGGCGCCGCGGGCCAGCAGGCTGGCGATCAGCGGCAGGGCCGAGGACTCGCGGAGATCCGCGACCCCGGCCTTGTAGCTGACCCCGACCACGATCACCCGTGCTCCGGCCAGGGCGCTGCCGCTGGCCGCCAGCACCTCGGCGGCTCGCTCGGCCACCCGGCTCGGACGCAGCCGGATGGAGGTCATCGCCTGCTCGATCAGCGGGGACCGCTGGCCCATGGCGCTGAGCTGCCACAGCAGGTAGTGCGGATCGCACGGGATGCAGTGGCCGCCCACCCCCGGCCCGGGGAAGGCCCCCAGGAACCCGTACGGCTTGGTGCCCGCCGCCAGCGTGACCTCGACCGGGTCCAGGCCCAGCACGCCGCAGGCGTCAGCGAACTCGTTGGCCAGGGCCAGTGACACGGCGCGGAAGATGTTCTCGTAGAGCTTGGTCGCCTCGGCGGCCTCGGGCGAGCTCACCAGGTAGACCTCATCGGTGAGCTGGCCGATCACCGCAGCCGCCCGGGCGGCGCAGCCGGGCGTGATGCCCCCGACGACCCGCGGTGTCTCGCGCTGGAGATGATCGGCGTTACCGGGATCGATCCGCTCCGGGCTGAACGCCACGAACACGTCCGTGCCGACCCGCAGGCCCCGCTCCTCCAGCGGGACGGCCAGCAGCTCGCGCGTGGTTCCGGCATAGGTCGTCGAGGTCAGGATCAGGGTCTGGCCCGGCCGCGCATGCGCGGCCACGCTCGCGCAGGCGGCCCGCAGCGCGCCGAGGTCGGGCAGGTAGTTGCCGTCCACCGGCGTCGGCACGCAGATGATGACCGCGTCCGCCTCGGTCACGGCGGCGGGATCGGAGGTCAGCTCCAGCGATCCGTCGGCCAGCGCGGCCTTCAGCCGGACGCTGTCGGGCTCGCCGAGGTCGGCTTCCCCGGCCATGATCGCCTGCAGGCGCGGCTGGCTGAGGTCGATCCCGATGATCCGCCCGCACCGCTCATGCAGCGCCGCCGCCGTCGGCAGGCCGACGTAGCCCAGCCCGACGATGGCCGCCGACCAGGTAGCCGCCTCGCCGGCGGTCCCGGCAATTGCTCCTGCCGCCCGGTCATTCCCCGGCGCCTCGAAAAGCACCAGCTTGCCGCGCAACTGGTGCTCCCTGCCGTTTACTGCCAGCGAAAGCACGCTGTCTCTCATTCCGGGGCATTCCTCTCAGTCATGAGAAAGATCAGGGGAAATAGTCCGTTAATGCCAGGAAGGCCCGCTCGTGACGCTCGCCGCGCCCGGCAGCCGGCCTTCACGGCCGCCTTCCCCGGTACGCGATATAGCGGCTGTAAAGGCGCCGCTTCACGGCCATGCGGGCAGCCCCGTCCTGCTGACCGATGTAGATCCGGGGCAGTGCCATCAATCCGACGTCGGCCGGCGGTGTCTGCACCGCGCAGGCGTGCTCATAACCCGCGTCGCGCACCGCGCGGCGGGCTGGCTCATCCATGGAGCCGAACGGATAGCAGAAACCGCGGATCTCCGTGCCCAGCAGGGCGCTCAGGGCCGTCCGGCTCGCGCTGATCTCCGCCGCCAGCTGCCCAGCGGTCGAGCCGGCCAGCCGGATATGGGTCGCGCCGTGCGAGCCGATCTCGACGCCGGCCGCGGCCAGCTTGCCGACCTCGTCGGCCGACATCAGCGGCCAGGCCGGCCCGGTGTCCCAGTCGTTAGTCCCGCCGAGGTACCCGGATATGACGTAGGCCGTCGCCCCGAAGCCATGGCGCTGAAGCTCCGGCAGCGCCGCCTCGAGCACGTTGCGGTACCCGTCGTCAAACGTGATGCCGACCATGCCGCCGTGCCGGCCCTCCGCCATCGCGTCCAGCAGCGTGCTCACCGCCACGCCCCGCAGCCCGCGGCGCTCGAGCCACGTCATCTGCTCGGCGAAGCGAGCGGGCGTCACGCAGAGCATGTTCGGATCGTGGGAGACCCGGGTGATGCCGTGGTACATCAAGATCATGGGGACGCGGCGCCAGGTCGGCGGGGCGCCCCGCGACCCAGGGCCGCTGCTCCCGGCCGGCGTCAGCGGACCGCTCCCGCCAGGACGGGATCGGCGGCGCGGGTGGTGGCCCGCAGCGCCCGCGCGGTGGTGACCGCGGCGTGCTCGGAGCCGAAGACGAACCGCATGACCGGCCCGAAGGTCGGCGCCACGGCCGGTCCGATGAAGTACAGGCCGGCGACGCTGGACTGATAGTCGCGGCCGACCCGCGGGCTGCCGGTCCCGCCGACGGTCTGCAGCTCGGCCCGCATCCCGTCGCCGAGGAACGAGAGCCGGGCCAGGTCGGTCCGGTACCCGGTGCCGGCGAGGACGTGATGCACCGACAGTTCCTGGCTGTGCCCGCCGGCCCCCGACAGCGACAGGCGCACCCGGCCGTCGTCCAGCTGGGCCCCGGCCACGGCCTGGCCGGTCAGCGCGGGGATCTTCCCTTCGAACCGGGGCCGCAGCCAGGAGGCCCCCGCCGGGCCCAGCGCGGTGCGAGCGCGCTCCACCCGGGTGCCGCGCGGCAGCAGCCGGAACAGCTCCGGGCGGTTGGAGTAGAACCACGTCGCCCAGCCCGAGCCCAGCCCCGCCTCGGGCTCCTTCAGGCGCTGGATCAGCGGGCGGTCCAGGGCCAGCGGCGTCCCGTTCCAGGCCAGGGCAGGCTTCCTGGAGACCAGGACCACCTGGGCGCCGCCCTCGTGCAGCAGCGCCGCGGTCTCCAGCGCTGACTGCCCCGCTCCCACCACGGCGACCTGCTGGCCGCTGAAGATTCCCAGGTCGGTGTGCTCGGAGGTGTGCGTGCAGACGTCCGGCGGGAGCGCCGCCAGCGGCTCCGGAACGTAGGCGAAGTGGTCCACGCCGGCGGCGACGACGACCCGGCGGGCCGGGACCTGATCGCCGTTAGCCAGCGTCAGCTCGAAGCCGCCGCTGCCCCGGGCGATGCCGGTGACCAGCACCTCCTCGAGCCCGGGCACGAGCTCCGAGCGGAACCACTGGCCGTACTTGATGAACGTGTCGAGGGCGACGGGCAGGCCGTAGTCGAAGTAGGGGCGCCTGGTCAGCCGGCAGAATTCCCGGAGGGTATGGGTATGGCCGGGGTCGGAGATGTTCGAGGCGAAGCCCTGGGACTTGAGGAACATGCCCGCCGGCATCTTCCCCGCCCACAGGTGCATGGGCTGGCCGAAGATGCGGAAGCTGATGCCGGCCGCACGCAGATGCGCGGCAAGCGACAGCCCGTACGGTCCGGCTCCCACGATGGCCACATCAACGGCATCGCTCATGCTCGTGTCCCCTCCTTGGGCGCTTGCGGCGTTGCGGGCCGCTTTGTCAGGTCTTCGGTGACAAGCGGCTTATGGATTGCCCGGCCGCTGCGGCGATTTCCCGCCGCACGGCCGGCGGCGTACCGGAATCCGCCCCGAGGCGGCCGCTCCCCGGCCCGGGCTAGCGGCCGGCTGGCCAGCCGCCAGCTCATCCGGGCGCACATCAGCCCGAAAGGCCGCAGGTCATCACGGGCGAACCAGGCCGCCTCCTGCACGCCGCGCAGCGAGGCCAGCCAGGACCGCGGGCCGAGCTCGCCATGCCGCCAGTGCGTGAGCGCGCTTATCGGGTCGTAGTTCTCGACCAGGAAGCCGCGTCCGGAAAGCTGCTCGGCCGCCGGAATGGTGCCGCCGGTCAGGTCGAGGTACTGGGCCAGTGCCACGTCCGTCCCCGCCGTATCGCGGAAGACCCGGAACTGGGCACCCAGCCGGGGATTGAAGTCCAGCAGCTTGTACTGGCCGTCCCGGGGATCCAGGCGGAGGTCCAGGTCGAGGATCCCGCGGTAGCCCAGCCGGGTCAGCATCGCGGTGACCTCGTCGCGCAGGCGATCGTTGGCCACGGCCCGGCCCAGGCTGGTCAGCCCGGCCCGGGCGGGATAGGACCGCTCCTTGACCCCGGTGAAGGCCGGGCGGCAGCGCGAGCTGGCGTCGCAGTAACCGTGGAAGAACCAGTCCTGGTCGCCCGCCGCTGGCGGGATGTAGTCCTGGAGCATCAGCCCCGCGCCGGCCCTGGCGCAGGTCTCGTAGGCGGTGTCCAGCTCACCGCGGTCAGCCAGGAGCGAGGTGCTGGGCAGCGTGCGACGGCCCGCGGCCCACGGCGTCGTGAGCTTGGCGATGACCGGGAAGCCGGCCTGCGCAGCGAAGTCGCGGGCGGCGGCCAGGGACTCGGGCAGCGCGACCGGCGGGCTTGGCACCCCCAGCTCCTGGCACAGCTCGTGGAGCGAGTGCTTGCCCGCCACCTGCCGCGGCAGCCCGGCGGGCGGGGCGGGAAACAGGAACGATGGCCGCAGCTGCTCGCCGTGCTCGGCCAGGAAGATGGATCCGGCGTCATCGGTCGGGATGAGGACGGCTGGCCGGCCGATCCGCTCCGCGAGCCGCAGCAGGCCGGCGGCCACCCCGGCGACGTCGCCGGGATCTGGCCGCCAGTAGCAGCGGCCCTGCAGATAACGGGAATTAGCCGCGGGAGCCCATGGCCCCTCATGCAGGCCATAGACCGGAATACCGAGCCTGCCCAGACTGCGGATGACCCCGAGGCCGCCGTGATGCATGACGTTCGGGTCGAATTTCAGCACCACCGCCGGGACGCTGACGTCAATCGGGGATCTCGCCGGTGTCATCGGCGAGCTATTCGGCCAGGCACTGCACTTATCTCCTAAGGCGCTTAGACCCCCATCATTGGGGCACGCGAGACAAGACTGTGCCAGTCGTAACGAAGTTCGACATCGGCCATCATGGTGAGTACGGCTACCCACCCCGGCCGAGTACCGAGCCGGACTCTCATGCTGGGTATACCGCGCGTATACCGCGCGTATGCCGCGCGTTCGCGGCCGTCAGAAGGCGGGCAGTAGCTGGTCCGGTGCCTGGACCAGGCTGTTATTCCACCGTGACTGATTTAGCCAGGTTTCGCGGCTGATCCACGTCGTGGCCCTTGGCCGTCGCCAGCTCGCAGGCGAACACCTGCAGCGGCACCGTGGTCACCAGGGGCTGCAGCAGGGCCGGCACCGCGGGCACCTCGATGAGGGTGTCGGCGTAAGGCGCGACCCAGCGGTCGCCCTGCTCGGCGATCACGATCGTCCGCGCCCCGCGGGCCCGGATCTCCTGGATGTTGGAAACGATCTTGTCGTGCAGTACGGACTGCCCGTCGGCCCGGGGCGGGACGACCACGACCACCGGCAGGCCGTCCTCGATCAGGGCGATCGGCCCGTGCTTGAGCTCGCCGGCCGCGAAGCCCTCGGCGTGCATGTAGGCGAGTTCCTTGAGCTTCAGCGCGCCCTCCATGGCCACCGGGAAGCCGACGTGACGGCCCAGGAACAGCACGCACCGCTCGCCGGCCAGCTCACGGGCCACGGCCCGGACCGGGTCCATCTGGCTGAGCACGTGCTCCACGGCGGCTGGCATCCGGTTCAGCTGGGCCAGCAGCTCGGTGACCTGGCCCGCGGCCGGCCCGTTGCGGACCTGGGCCAGGTACAGCGCGAGCAGGTAGCACGCGACCAGCTGGGTCAGGAACGCCTTGGTCGAGGCCACGGCGATCTCCGGCCCGGCGTGGGTATAGACGACGGCGTCGCTCTCGCGCGGGATCGTCGATCCGTTGACGTTGCAGACCGCCACCACCCGGGAGCCCTGCTCGGCGGCGTGCCGCACCGCCATCAGGGTGTCCATGGTCTCGCCGGACTGCGAGATGGCGATCACCAGCGTGGCCGGGGTCAGCACCGGATCGCGGTAACGGAACTCGCTGGCCAGCTCCACCTCGCACGGGATCCGGCACCAGTGCTCGATCGCGTACTTGGCGATCATGCCCGCGTGGAACGCCGTGCCGCAGGCCACGATGATGATCTTGTCAACCGCGCGCAGCTCGTCATCGGACAGCCGCATCTCGTCCAGGCACAGCAAGCCGTTCGCGCCGGCCCGGCCGAGCAGGGCGTCGGTGATGGCGTGGGGCTGCTCGGCGATCTCCTTGAGCATGAAGTAGTCAAAGCCGGCCTTCTCGGCCGCCTGGATGTCCCAGTCCACGTGGTAGTCGCGAATCACCGCCGGCTCGCCGTCGAACCCGGTGACGATGATGCCGTCGGGCCGCACCTCGGCTACCTGGTCCTGGCCGAGCTCGATCGCGTCCCTGGTGTAGGCGATGAACGCCGAGACGTCACTGGCCAGGAAGTTCTCGCCGTCGCCGCGGCCGATCACCAGGGGCGAGTTGCGGCGCGCGCCGACGACCGCCTCCGGGTCGCGCACGTCCACGGCCACCAGGGTGAAGGCGCCGTGCAGGCGCTGGCAGACGGTCCGCATGGCGGTTGCGAGCGCACCGGGCCGCGGCAGGCTGGCGCCGGGACCGTCCGGCACCCGGGCCATCTCCTCCTCCAGCAGGTGGGCGACCAGCTCGGTGTCGGTCTCGGAGGTCAGCCGGTGACCCTGGTCCTCCAGCTCGGCCCGCAGCGTGGCGAAGTTCTCGATGATCCCGTTATGCACCACGGCCAGGTGCTGGGCGCAGTCAGTGTGCGGGTGCGCGTTCGGGTCGGTGGGCGGCCCGTGAGTAGCCCACCGGGTGTGACCGACGCCGACCGTGCCGGCCAGCGGCGGCCGCTCGGCCAGGGCCGCGGTGAGGTTGGCCAGCTTGCCGGCGCGCTTGGTCCAGGCCAGCTTCCCGTCGGCCACCACGGCGATGCCCGCGGAATCGTAGCCTCGGTACTCCAGCCGCCCGAGCCCGTCCATGACCACGTCCAGGGCCGGCCGGTAGCCGGCGTACCCCACGATGCCGCACATGACGGCCAGGTTAGTACCTCTGGCCAGCCGCTCCACCGGCGCCTCTGGTAATCAGGTGATTACCCCTAGTAATTAGGCAGGCAGGCGATCCCCGGGTGACGAGCTCCCGGCGACCGGCAAGCTGGCGCGGGGGGCGGTTATCCGATGTCGCGGACGACGGCGGCCAGCCGGGCGGCCAGGTCCTGCGCCTGCTCCGGATCCACCGCCTCGACCATGACCCGGACGGCCGGCTCGGTGCCGCTGGGCCGGACCAGCACCCGGCCGGCGTCGCCCAGTTCCGCCTCGGCGGCCGCCACGGCCTCGCTGAGCACCGCGGAGGACGTCACCAGGGACTTGTCTACGCCCGGAATGTTGATCAGCACCTGGGGATACCTGGTCATCACGGCGACGAGCCCGGCCAGCGTGCCGCCCTGGCGCCGCAGCTGGGCCAGCAGGTGCAGTGCGGTCAGCAGCCCGTCACCGGTGGTGGCGTGCTCGAGCATGATGATGTGCCCCGACTGCTCGCCGCCCAGCATGTACTTGCCGTCCAGCATCGCGGCCACCAGGTACCGGTCGCCGACCGGCGTCTCGACCACGCTGATGCCGGCGTCGCGCATCGCCATCCGGAAGCCCAGGTTCGACATGACCGTGGCCACGACCGTGTCGCCGTCCAGGCGGCCCGCGTCCCGGAGCGCCAGGGCCAGCACGGCCAGGATCTGGTCACCGTCGATCACCTGGCCGGCCGCGTCGACCGCCAGGCAGCGATCCGCGTCGCCATCGTGGGCGATGCCGGCGTCGGCACCGTGCCTGATAACGGCGTCGGCCAGCACGTCCAGGTGAGTAGAGCCGCAGCCGTCGTTGATATTCAGGCCATCGGGCTCGGCGCCGATCGTGATGACGTCGGCCCCGGCGCGGCTGAGCAGCCGGGGCGCGAAGGCCGCCGCGGCACCGTGCGCGCAGTCCACCACGACCCGCAGCCCGGTCAGCGGCAGCGGTCCGCCCGCTTCCTGCGGCCCGCCGATCCCGTCCGGCCCGGCGACCGTGGACAGCAGGTAATCCAGGTAGCGCTCACCCTCGTCGGTGGCGTCCCGGACCCGGCCGAACCCGCCGTCGGGAACGCCGGCCGGACCCGCCAGCTCCGACGGGGCCTCGCCCCCGGGCCCCGGCCGGTCTCCGCCGTGCCCGGCCGCTAGCCGGGCCTCGATCTCGTCCTCGACCGCATCGGGCAGCTTGACGCCGCCGCGGGCGAAGAACTTGATGCCGTTGTCGGGAGCGGGGTTGTGGCTGGCCGACAGCACGACCCCGAACTCCGCGCCCAGCTCCGCCGTGAGGTACGCCACCGCCGGGGTCGGGATGACCCCGAGCCGGAGCACGTCGATGCCGCTGCCGGCCAGGCCGGCCACCACGGCGGCCTCCAGGAACTCGCCGGAAGCCCGGGGGTCCCGGCCGACCACCGCCACCGGCCGCCGGTGCGCGTCGCGAGCCTGGGCGAATGCGCCCGAGCCCGCCAGCACGCCGGCCGCCGCCGAGGCCAGGTCCATCGCCAGGCCGGCCGTCAAGTCACTGCCAGCGACTCCGCGAACACCGTCCGTGCCAAACAGTCGACCCATGGAATCCCCCCGCGTGCCTGCCTGTGGACGTCCGCAGCTGCGGCGCGAGGTTAGCGCTTGGAGTACTGAGGCGCCTTACGGGCCTTCTTGAGCCCTGCCTTCTTGCGCTCCACCGACCGGGCATCGCGGGTCAGGAAGCCAGCCCGCTTCAGCGCCGGCCGGCTGTCGGGATCCACGAGGATCAGCGACCGGGCGATGCCCAGCCGCAGCGCGCCCGCCTGGCCGGCTACGCCGCCGCCGGTGATCCGGGCGACCACGTCGAAGTGGTCATCGGCCCCGAGCGTCACGAACGGCTCGTTGATCAGCTGCTGGTGCACCTTGTTCGGGAAGTACTCGTCCAGCGACCGGCCGTTGATCTTGTACTGGCCGGTACCGGGCGAGATGCGCACCCGGGCGATGGCCTCCTTGCGGCGGCCTGTCCCGAGCGCGTTGCCGGTGACCACGGGCTTGCGGGTAGCAGCCGCCCCCGCCCGGCCGTGGGAATCGCCGGTCTGCGTGGTGTACTCCGACGGAGTGTCCGCGGCAGTGTCGGTTCCGGCTGCGGCTGCGGCCGGGGCCTTGGGCGCGTCAGTGGGCTCAGCCACGTTTTCTTCCTCGTACTTCCTGATCGGCTCTGCTGTATCTGCCCGCTGCCTACTTGGCGGCGGCCCGGCCGACCTGCTCGACCTGAGTAATCTCGAACGGAACTGGCTGCTGCGCCTGGTGCGGGTGCTCCGGCCCGGCGTAGACCTTGAGCTTGCTCAGCATCTGCCTGCCGAGAGTGTTCTTGGGAAGCATGCCGCGGACGGCCTTCTCGACCGCGCGCTCCGGGCTCTTGGCCATCAGCTCGGCGTAGGACATCGATCGTAGCCCGCCCGGGTAGCCTGAGTGCCGGTAGGCCTTCTTGTCCTGAAGCTTGTTCCCGCTCAGAGCGATCTTGGCCGCGTTGACGATGACCACGAAATCGCCCGTGTCCACGTGCGGGGCGAAGATCGGCTTGTGCTTGCCGCGCAGCAATGTGGCCGTCTGGCTGGCCAGCCTGCCGAGAACGACATCGGCAGCGTCGATGACATGCCACTGACGCTGGATGTCCGCGGCCTTGGGGCTAAATGTGCGCACAGTCATAAGCCTTCGCGTGTGAGTCCTGAATCCCTGGCCCGTGCTCGGGGGCTCTTCTCCCGAGCACGGAAATCCGCAGCACCGACCGCAGCTCATCTACCCGCAGGGCGGGCGCACGGGCATGCCGATACACATGGACGCCTGCAAAGGATACCGGCCGCCGGCCGTAGTGGCAAAGCGAGCCGGAAACGCAGGTCAGTGACCCGCTTTTCGGCAAGAGCACGCAGGCCTGGCGAGCCCGTCTGCGGACGGGAGCGCGCAAGGCCGGTGGCCCAGTCTCCGGGCGGAAGGACGCGGACCCGCACAGGCCGACATGCCCCCGCCCGCGGCCGCGTGCACCTCGCGCGCAAAATCCCTGTTGTCCCCTG